>Ga0153953_1000056_pt1 | contig 28189 bp, 18 predicted proteins | sample TSNJ037MetaG_FD_104718 | JGI IMG/M metagenome (GOLD analysis project Ga0153953, IMG submission 104718) | Attine ant fungus gardens microbial communities from New Jersey, USA - TSNJ037 MetaG | ecosystem: Host-associated > Fungi > Mycelium > Unclassified | place: USA: New Jersey, Wharton State...
CTAAATGTTTTTCTAACGAATTGGAATGTAAAGGTCTATTTGGGAATCCGGGTGATCATATCCTAAATAACGTTCATCATAAAGTTCAAAATCCTCCCGACAGTCCAATGTTTCATTTGTACTCAAGAACCAGGTTCCCCAAATATAATCATATGTTTTTTTCAAATGAGCAAGGCTTCCTTTGTGGGTAAAAACCGCATAGCAGCCACCTTTTAATACTTTAGGCACAAATATATCCGGCAAGCTTTCAAATCCGTCTACTTCTATGGCTGCCACTTCTGAAAACTGCACCTCGTCATTCATGTTATAGATCGTGTTACCATCATTACAGGCTTCGCAGATGCCAAATCCCCGTCCATTTACTGTTCGATTTGGTACTTTCTCCACGATCATATTAAATTGTTTCCATAACTGCGGTATTACATTGTCACGCAGTGTGGTTTGGCCGCGGAGACCGGCCGCTTTTATATCCGGCAGTTTCACAATACTGGGATGTACCGTAATATTTTGCGTACGGTGTCTTAATAATTCCGGTTCCAGCCTTTCTTTTGCGCTTATGAACAAATCCAGCCGATTTTTACGATAACCGTTTGGACTTACCTTATAAACGGCTTTAAAAGCCCGGCTAAATGCCTCTGCAGATTCAAAACCATTCTCCAGGGCAATGTCGATAATACGTTTGTCAGTATATAACAATTTTTTGGCACCATCTGCAAGCCGTCTCCTTTTAATATAGCTGCCCACATTCTCGCCAAGTACGGCAGAGAATTGACGGGTCAGGTGGTAATAGGAGTAGCCGGCGGCACGGGATACCTCTTCTACCGTGATATTTTCTCCCAAATGATTTTCAATATAAATAATAGCCTTTTCCAACGCTTTTAGATAATTCAAGCAGCATCCCTCCCTATGCTGTCACCGATGCATCCAAAGAAACATATTCTCCCAATTTATGACTGAAATGATCAAAGTTGATTTCGATTTCCTTTTCTGTCGCCGCAAGTTGTTCCTGAATACTGTATTTATCCCATCCATTCTCACAACGCCCGCCCCAGCACAGCTCTATTGTACCAAGAGCAGGATCTATGACCATACTCTTTGTTGTTCCAAAATATTCCTTAAAAAAGTGACAGCATAAGCCTTCCGGATATTTTGCGAGTAACATTTCTTTCAAGTATTCGCTGTTTACATTACCGGCCCCATCTAATTTTTTACGTATCCACTCATAGCGCTGTAAAGAATGACGCATCGCCTTTGGCTCGCAGGCTATCAACTCCGGCAGAACCGGATGATTCGTGGCACACAGATACTTTGCCTGCTGCTCTTCCTGAAGCCGTCTGACTGCCCTTCGTCCATCCAGAGTTTCTACCAGCGCCATATCTCCGGTCTTATCTGCAAGAATAAGATTTAAATTGTAGGCAATGGGCATTTCTGCGATGAAATCAAGAGCCTCGTCTACATCCCTGCAGTTCTCCAGCACTGTACGAGTGACGGCCCAAAATTGTAAGCCAGTCAGTTTTGGCTTACGCATATAGGTAAAGGGTCCAACGGGGAATCCACATGAACTCATGGTAACGGCAAGTCCGCATTCGTTAAAACCGTCATCTCTTCCAAAATGAAGTACGCTGGTTCCCATATGTGTATACTTACCGGTTACATTTGTCCTGACTAATGTAAAATCTTCTGCTTCATGGCTAAACTCATAATTGCGGGCAATCAATGGTCTGCCGTTATCAGTCATAGATGGATGTAAGGCAATGTGACTGCAATTTGGGCGCAGGTAAGTCATTCCATAATAAACAATTTGCGCAAGAGGTACCTGCAATGCATCAGCAAAACCTTGAAGTTCCTCATTTAACCCCGGACACCAGCGGGAAAACAATGCGGCAGCGTTTTTTACCTCTTCATCACCAAATCCTTTAAAGCCACTTGTGTGATGATCTTTCAGAAACGGTATGCAAGCCGTTAGCTTTCCAAGGGCAGCACCTATCTCATAATTACTTCCGGAAAGCTCTATCGTTCGTGTTTTGATTTTCATTTTGTAATCCTCCATTTAATAGTCTTCACTCTATTTTAGGAGGATTATGAATTATTTGCATGATAATTCCTGTGATTTATTTCCCTGATTTTGAATTAAGGACTTTCTTCGCTAATCTTTGTTAATAATTTAGATAACGATTGTATTTCATCTAAACTTAGCGTAATTCCCTTGCCCATCTTTTCGTGATCAGGTGCCCAATCTCTTAAATCGTATTTTGGTGCAGCACCATTCCATGAAACGAGATTCAATTCTTTAGTCCAGCCTTTTGCACTTTCTGATAACACACCAAGTTCTTCTTTAATTTCAAATTTAATGTCAGCCATTTTATTCTCCTCTATTTTAGTCTAATCAACAAGATAAACTATTGCCATCCGGATAATCAAAAAACTCTCTTTCCATAGCAAATAATATTCCTGTATATGAATTTCAGGTCAAAATTAATTATATATGACATTATACAGCGCATGTTCTAAAAAGTAAAATAGATTGTTTACATCCGGGTGTATATTATAAAAGTGCGAGATTATGCATTTGGAAATCAGGACGCCACCGTGGGAGGCGATATGCTTCACGCAAACAGGGCAACGCTCCGGCGAACTAACTGCTAACTACGACCAAATCGACGCCCGGGAATGCCCGGGCGCCGAGGTCTGCGTAAGCAGTTATTTCACCGCCGCTAAGGACGCCCTTTGATTGTTTGCTAAGAAGCATATCGCCTCCCACGGTGGCTGTTTTTTGGCAGTGTTTAAGTTCTGTGTGAATCAACTCTGCGCTTTTGAAAGTGCAAGGGCATGGTAACAGCAAGCAGCATTTATCGTATTTTTCCGACGGCAAGGTGAATATTTCACGCCATGCACTTGTGACTGTAAAAAATCCGATGTCTATCTGGAAGTCAAATACCCCGCAGCAAGCTACGGGATATTTGACCCTTGCGGCATTCGCCAAATGCAGGAGAAAAGAATTCCTGCACTTGGCTCATTGCTTGCGGAAATAAACCATGTGAATGATTTATTCATACACCGTAGAATTTTCGTCAGGCTATAAACCGCCCCGCTGAACAGTACCATGCGCTTTTAAAAGTATGAATTTGATTTTCGCAGAACTTAAACACTGTCAAAAACAGCCACTATGGGAGGCAATATGCTTCACACAAACAATCAAAGGGCGTCCTTAGCGGCGGCGAAATAACTGCTTACGCAGACCTCGGCGCCCGGGCATTCCCGGGCGCTGAATTGGTCGGAGTTAGCGGTTAGTTCGCCGGAGCGTTGCCCTGTTTGCGTGAAGCATATTGCCTCCCATGGTGGCGTCCTGATTGCCAATATATATAAACTCACACTTTTAAAACAGTCACCCTTCACACCCCCATCGACACCATAACTTCATGGCATTTTCCATCGTTTACAAGCTGTATCCGATTTCCCGCCGATACTTCTCCGTCTAAGGTTATACTTTCCACACCTTTACACCGTCCCTGCGGGTTTTCCACCTTAATATCGTAGACCGTATCCCTGAATTTGTATTTCATGGTGTACTCCCGCCATTTTTTCGGAATACAAGGATCCATAATGACCGTATCCCCGTTTTTCTGAAATCCCAGTATATACTCCAGTCCGGCCCTATACATCCACCCGGCAGAACCAGTATACCATGACCACCCGCCCCTTCCTTTGTGAGGATCAGCAGCGTAAACATCCGCCGCCATTACATAGGGTTCCAGCTTGTATCTGGAATACTCCGTGTAGCTGCCGGTGTGCTTGATGGGGTTGATGAGCCTGAACAATTCCCATGCCTTGTCGCCATCTCCCAGTTTGGCGAAGGCAATGATAGCCCAAGCCGCCGCATGGGTATACTGTCCCCCATTTTCTCTGACGCCGGGAACGTATCCCTTGATATACCCCGGCTCCGCCTCTCCATCGTCAAAGGGGGGTGTAAGAAGTTTTATCAGCCCATCCTCCCACTGCACAAGGTTGTCTGCCAGCGAATTCATCGCCATCCTCGCCCTTTGTGGGTCTCCTCCGCCTGATATGACCGCCCAGGTTTGCGCTATGGAATCAATTTTGCATTCATAGTTTTCCAAAGAGCCAAGCGGCGTTCCGTCATCGAAATAGGCGCGCCTATACCAGTTCCCGTCCCATGCGTTTTCCTCTATCGCCGCTAATATCTTCTTCCGTGTTTCAAGATATCTTTCCGCCCTTTCCAAATCACCTGTTTTGATGCAGACCGGTGACATCATTTCAAGCACAGCAGCTAAAAACCAACCGAGCCACACGCTTTCACCCATGCCCTTATTGCCCACAGTATTCATGCCGTCGTTCCAATCGCCCGTACCCATCAGCGGAAGGCCGTGACTTCCAAACTGCAGTGAAATCTCTACCGCACGGATGCAGTGGTCATATAATGAGGATTTGACTTCTGAAATATTTGGTTTCGAATACCGTTCCTCTTCAAACTCCGAAAGCGGTGCATCCTCCAAAAAAGAAAGCTGCTGCATGAGTATCTCGCTGTCTCCCGTTATCCTTATATATTCCGCTGTCACATATGGCAGCCATAAGCGGTCATCTGTAAAACGCGTGCGTACTCCATTTCCTTCCGGCTCATGCCACCAGTGCTGGACATCACCCTCCAGAAATTGATGCTTTGCGTGGTGCAGTATCTGTTCCCGGGCAATTTCCGGCCACAGAGGGGCAATTGAAAGACAGTCTTGAAGCTGATCCCTGAAACCATATGCGCCGCCGGACTGATAAAATCCCGACCTTGCCCATAACCTGCACGAGATCACCTGATATTGAAGCCATCCGCCCAGTATCAGATTCATGGAAACGGAGGGCGTATCCACCCCGACAGTATTTAATTTATCTTTCCAAAACTTTTTAACCTCAATTAAGGATTCCCAGGCTGTGTTGATCTTTCCATAACGCCGCGTGATATCATTTACTTCCTGAATGTTTGCGGCCGCACCCAATAGAAAAACTATGTCGCGGCTCTCATTTGAGTTCAGGCTCACCTTTATCTGGATCGCACCGCAAGGGTCAAATCCTGACCCGGTTGCTCCCGAAAGTTCCTCGCGCAATAAGCTTTTGGGGGAACCCATATCCCCCGCGCCAAGAAACTCCCTACGGTCGCCTGTGATACAGCGCTCTGCCAAAGAAACATCCATAAAATAAATATTTCCGGCAAATTCCCTGTGATAAGGATTCTCCATCAGTAAGGCTCCCGATGGTGCAGCGCTTGTTTTGATGTACATCGCAGTCACCTGGTCACTCACGCCAAGCACCGGGCGTACATAATAGGTTACCGTCAGATTCCGCTCTTGTTCGGAACTATTTTTAAGACTGATTATATTTACTTTGACCGCCTCGTTTACAGGCACGTACTGCGTCAGCTTCTGCACGATTCCATGGCTTGTATGCTCATATACGGAATATCCGAATCCATGCCTGACGGTATATGGTTTGTCGTCCCTTATGGGCAGAGCCGTCACTGTAAAACATGCGCCGCTATCTTCGTCTCTTATGTAAATCACTTCTCCCGGGCCGTCTGATACCGCATCGTTCGACCATGGCGTGAGCTTGTTTTCACGGCTGTTTTCATGCCAGGTATAACCCGAGCCGGAATCTGAAGCGATAAATCCAAATTTAGGATTGGCTATCACATTCACCCACGGAGCGGGTGTGTTTTTGCCTTTTTCAAGGCGGATAACGTATTCGCTGCCGTCCAGGCAAAACCCTCCCAGGTCATTGAAGTATTGGAGGTGAAGCTGCTCTGCCACAGGCATTGCAAATTCTGCCGGCTTACCGGTAAAAGCTTTCAAAGGAGACGCGCTTTTGCTCACAGGCCTGATCATCTGATCTTCCATACTGCCTGCGTCACCCATCAGTACAATCCTTGCGGCCGCACGAAGCAAATGGACATCCTCCTCCTGTAAATCATTTTTATTCAAGACAAAGATCTTGCCCGGCCAGTTTGAAGCAAAATGTGTCTGCCGCAGTGACACAATATCCAGGATAAGTGCATGCAGTGGATTTTCATAGCTGAATTCTTCATCATTTACGATAACCAAATCCACTTTCAAACCCAGCAGCCGCCAATACTCATATGCTTTCAAAACTTCAAACAATATTTCCACTTGATCAGTTTTCTTTAAAATCACAAGAACAATCGGAAGATCTCCTGAAATCCCATGCTGCCAGAGCGCATCCTGACCCCTGCTATTTTCCTGCACCAAAGCCAGGTTTCCCCGTCTTATGGGACTGATAAAAAGAATATCGGAGAGCATATTCTGATAGAGCTCGATTTCGGACGCGCGCAGCCCTAAATACGTTGTTTCAACCCGGCTTCTTGCCAGCGCCAATTGAAATGCCCTCTCTACTGCATCAGGACTGGCATATTTGTCAAGCAATAAAAACAGCGCCTCATTCGTCTGCCCAATGGCTGTCACATAGGAAACCGTCACCGTTTTCCCCGGATCAATCTGCACGCTGACACGCAGACTCATCACGGGATCCAGCACAGAACCCGCTGAGTTGGAAAGGAGCCTTCCGCTCTCCATCACCGCCGGGGCTTTTGCGGTATTTCCCCTGCCCAAAAAATGCATCCTGTCGGTCTCAAACTGCACATCTCCTATGGTATCGCCACCCGGCACAACGGCATTTCCTACCCATATTCCTTTGTCATTATCCGATCTTGGCCGTCTGTTCGCTATGGCCCACTTCTTATCTGCCTGAAATTCCGTTTCCACAAATAAATTACCAAAGGCCGGATGAGCCACATCGGCGCTCTGAGATGCCAGAACCACTTCGAAATAGCTTGTGACTTCCAGAACGCAAGGCTTTCGTCCAAGATTTTTAAGTGAAATCCTGCGGAATTCAACATTGTCTCCGGATGCAATTGCCACCTCGGTCTTTGTTTCTATTTGTCCGTCCAATCGTTTAAAAGTTGCTTTATCTGCTGTAAAAACAACCTCGTATTGGTCGGGCATGATATTTAGCGGTGAATATGCGGCAGACCAAATTGTATTTGTGTCAACGTTTCTCAGATAAAAGAACATTCCGTACGGATCCAGCGTGCTGTCCTCTCTCCAGCGCGTCACATTCATCATTTTAGTGCTGCTGTAACCGGTTCCTCTGTCTGTGACCATAATGGAATAATTGCCGTTTGATAATATGTGTGCTTTTGGCAGCATGGGATCAGGAAGATAAAAACTTCGAACCGGACTGCGTTCATTGAAAGCCTCCTGTTTCAGCGGCATGATCTTTTCCTTATTTTCCTTTGTAAACAGAAGGTTTGACGGAACCTTTTCCGAAAGCAGAAACCGCGCCGCATGCATTTCAGGATCTGAATGAAAACGTTCCTGCATGATGTTTTCATTCAGGAAATTGTTCAGAGAAAGCAGGCTCATCCCCTGATGATGTGCCATGTAGCTTTTTACAATCGCACGATTTTGTTGGAATAACAGCCTTTCCGGCGTATAATCTGCTGATTCATAGAATCCGTAAGACCCCTCCAGCCCTTCCTTCTCCAACCGGTTGATGTTTTGGACAACGCCCTCCGGATCCACAGCAAGTGCCAGAAAGGTGGAATAGGGCGACACCACGGCATCCTCAATCAATCCTCTTTTCAATCCCAGCCAGGGTACGCCAATCGCCTTGTACTGGTAGTCATGATTGATATCCAGTGAATGAAATCCGGATTCCGATGTGCCCCACGGCATATCCCTTTGCCTTCCATATTTTTTCTGGCTTTTGATCGCAAAAGAATAGGTCTCGTCCAGCAGCGTGTTTTTATAGTTTTTCATTATGAGCAGCGGCATCAGGTATTCAAACATCGTACCCGTCCAGGAGATAAGACCCTTATATCCATCCACAGCCGTTAAAGCCCGTCCCATTTTGAACCAGTGGGATTCAGGGATTTCCCCTCTGGCAATACTGATATAGCTTGTCTGCCGCGCTTCGGAAGCGAGCAGGTCATAATATGAATTGGTGAGTTCATTTTCTTCCACATTGTACCCGATGGAAAACAGCTGCTTTTTCTTTACATAGAAAGGTGTAAACACCATGGCCTCCGACAGGGCGCGAACCCGGTGAATAAGCATTTCAAACTTAAATATAAACGACCCGGCAGCGTCGATTGCTTTTTCCAGTGATTCCTCCAATTGGTGCAGATAAAGCAGGGGCTTCGAATTCTTTGTTGTCTCAATTTTTTCTTTCTCTTCTATCATACGGCTTATACAGTGCGCAGCATCGGCGTATACGGCCGGCATGTCAAAAATAGTGTTGTTTTTCCTAAGCAGGTTAAGCAGCTCTTTAAAGTCGTCAGGAAATTCTTCTGTATTTCCCTCACAAAACTCCCCGGGTACGTTCTCCAGCAAGTCCGCATACGGCATCAGCTCCGTTATTTCTCTTTTGAAAAGCATCATCATACGGTTGATTTTAGTCTTCCAAACCGTTATTTTTATCGTACTGAATGCCTCGCCATTTGATAGCTTATTTAGAATCTGATTCCAAAGCACAACATCCATAGGTTCTCTGCCATAGAGTGCTCTAAGAGCGGTAATGTTTTGGTAATCCTCAGAATCTTCCTGTCCGGCACAGCTAAGAGTATCCATGATTCCGCTTAAGAATCCGGCGTCTGTGAGCGGACTGTGAAGATAGCCTGTAAGTCCCTGTTCCAAAGTAATGAGGTAGCCGGCAAGATTTCCACTGTCAACTGTGGATATGTAGCCCGGCCGCAGCGCCTTCAAAGTGCGTGTATCATACCAATTGTATAAATGTCCGTTCCATTTTATAAGACCCTCCACGGTGGATATGGTTTTGTCGATTAAATCCACAAGCTCATAAGTACCGATATACCCCAAATCTCTTGCCGATAAAGTTGACAGCAGCCCAAGTCCTATATTGGTGGGCGACGTCCTGTGAGCCAGCCCCCGGGGCGGGTCCTCCTGATAGTTATCAGGAGCGAGATAATTCGTTTTGACGCTGACAAACTCCTCGAAATACCGCCAGGTTTTTCTGGCAATCTTTCCAAGCCGGGCGCACTCTTGCGCCGAAACATCCGGCTCTTTTTCTTTCCGGTCTTTACTGATAAAGTAAGCGACAAAGGGCGCACCTGCCCAAAGACATAAAAACACCAGACTGACCGCAGCCGCTTCCGGCTTGAAAACAATCGCAAGCGTGAAAACAGCAAGAGCCGCCCCAAAAGAAACACTCATTTTCAACACATAGCTTTGGAGTGAATTTTTCTGTGTTTTCTCTACATCCGCTGAGGTGACCCACTGGAGCAGATTTTTTTTTGTGATAAAAATGCGGACCAATGTTACAAAAACAGCGTGCACCATCAACATGGCCTGATACGGCAAAAAGATGAATGTCAGAAGCCCCTGTAAAAAAGCCGCCTTTAGACCTATTATTTGCGGTATATGCCGTTTCATCTTTCTTTTTTGAAACCATGGCGGAAGCAAAAACTTTAAAATAGCTATCAGGAGCTGGGACTGTGTTGAAATAAAGAAGATCCCAAGCCAGAAAGCTATACTGCCGGGCAGGATGCTGAAACTTAGCACAAGCAATATCATAAGGGACGGCACTACAAGGCTTTTTCTTAAATTGTCAAATATCTTCCATTTAGACAACAGTGAGAGGGGATTGGCGATTTTATTCTGACTATGGTCAAAGATCCTTGTAAACAGCAGGGGAAGCAGCTGCCAGTCTCCCCTCACCCAACGATGCTGCCGGGAAGAAAAAGAATTATATCTCGACGGGAACGCATCTATCAGTTTCAGGTCTGAGACCAATGCAGTTCTGACATAAGAGCCTTCCAGCAGATCATGGCTCAAAATCCGGTTTTCCGGAATGGCGTCTTTGAGCACTGCTTGAAAAGCTTTTACATCGTAAATCCCCTTCCCTGTAAATATCCCTTCGCCAAACAGATCCTGATAAACATCGGAAATGGCGTTGGCATAGGGGTCTCTGCCCCCCTGACCGGTAAAAACCCTTGAAAAGAACGAACGATTGGAACTCTCGATATCTACGTCAACCCTGGGCTGCATGATGCCGTAGCCCGTAGTGACAATATTACGCTTTTTGTCGATAACCGGCCTGTTCAGAGGATGCGCCATGGCTCCGACCATTTTTTTCGCCATACCCATCGGCAGGACCGTATCGCTGTCAAGGGTAATAATATATTGAATATTTAAAGAGGACATTTCCTTACAGGATAAATACTCAAAACTGGTATCGTCAGCGCCTAAAAGGAGGTCGTTAAACTCCATCAGAGCGCCTCTTTTTCGTTCCCATCCAATCCATTTGCTGTTCTTTTCGTTAAATTGTCTTTTCCTGTGGCAGAAATAAAATTTATCCCTGTCTGGTCTGGCATATTTTTGATTTAATTCCTGAACCCTGCACATAGCAGCATCAATGATTTCTTTATCATCATTCATTACATCTGTGTCCGAATCCCGAAACGCACCAATCAGAACAAAGTACAGATGTTCCTCCCTATTGGTAAGATAATGCTCCTCCAGATTTTTCAAAAGTTCCTTTACCCGCCCTACGTCAGGGAGTAATGTCGGTATCACAACAATCGTGCTCCATTCTTCCGGGATGCCCGATTTAAGCTCCATCCTCGGAAAAAAAGCGGGCCGAAGCGCCTTGCAGATGATCCAATTCACAAGGTTTACGGTGACTTCCGAAGCTGGTATCAGCACAGCAAATCCTCCCAATATAGACAGAAGAAACGTATGATATGCGGATGTAATCATAGAATACCATATCGCAAGTGCCGCAAAAATCAGTGTGATCAAAATAATGGAACCGATATATAACCTTCTTAGAAATTTATTATCTACGCCAAGCTTGTTGATAAGGGGGTGCTTTACCTCTTCCTGTCTGCCTCCCAGGTTTTTCATTCCATCCCCAATCAAATAATATCCCACATGCCATTTGCGTCGGACAGACATATCCATGCTCTCCCCGCCATCATCCAAATATGCCTGTTTTGCCAGCTCAAGCACCTCCCTGGCGATGTGAATTTCAGAAACACCATAAACAGCTGCCATTTCTTCAATCCTGCTCCTGTAATAATTGCGGGAGGAAAGATCCATTTTCGGGTATGTGCGGTCCGGATCCTGCTTAAGAATTTGTTCCACAAAGCTTGCGGATTCAAAAAAATCCTCAAAATCAAGTGTTCCGAAATAGCGGAGGCTCGTAATGCTGTTGCCCATGGAGACGGTATTTACCGACCGGGCGTCATGCTCTTTCCGTGTGATTTGTTCAATGTTCACCCCACGCCTGGCGAGGGCATTATCCATAGTCCGCAGCACCGGCACGCAGCTGCGGCCCGATCTTCGCAGGCGATAGTATAAATGCTCAATAAACGATGGCTTGATTTCACCCATCGTTTTCAAGCTGTCTATAATGGCTTTTGAAGCCTTTCCCGCATCCTGAATCTCATTTTTCATCCACTCGCCGTAAATCTCGTCTGCTTTACGCCACTCCATCTGCGTGTTCTTAATATTTTCACAAAGAGGTCTGACACTTTCAATGAGAGCTAGCCGCATCACCATGGGAACCGCCCATATTTCTCTGTCAAGAAGAACATTATGGGACTGGTATGCCTTCAGATAATCCGTAAGGATTGTCTCATTGACCTGTCCATCGGTGTGTGCCACAAGTTCTGCGGCAATGGCAAATATCCGCGCATATCCCTTGAACGGTCCTGTCCGCAGGACGGGCAGCCTCAGATAGCTTTTTTTTGTAAGTTCACGCCTCAGCACCTTGACCTGTTCTTCTATGATATAAAAATTATCAAGCAGCCATTCCGCAGAAGGAGGAACGGTGCGTTTTTTCTCAATATCTTCACCCAGTCCCTTGTATACGGATAAAATGAAATCATAGTTATCATTCATTCTCGGAACCGGCCAGTTCAAAAGGATCTTTTTCTTGGAAACGGAATGCTCCAAAGATATCTTTTTTGCGTGGACATCGAGCTCTTCGCTTGTAAGCGAAGCGTCGCGTATATTTAACTTGCGGATTTTCCCTAACCTTATTAAAACAATCCAAAGCGCCAGAACAATACAGGCAATAACCAATGAGCCTTGAATGACCGGTATCAAATGTATATACATCACAAGATGCCCTCCCTCTTTCACATACAAATTATTCTTTTAGATTTTGACAATATAGCAAGGCTTCTTTTGGTTTTGTTACGAAACTTTGATTGATACATCCTGCCAATAGCCGTCAAATGGATACGCATAAACTTCTTTCCCGGAAGACAGTAAAGCCGGAATAATATCCTTTCCAAAATCATGTTTAGAATTTGCATTATGCTCATCATCTATCAGACATTTTTTAAGTTTACTCCATTTAAATAAATAAATCCCTATAGAGGCAAAGGCATTTTTTTGTTTTTTCAGCTTTTTCGGAAATGCGGTTATTTTCACGGTATCAGTGATGTTTACACTTCCAAACCTTGAAGCATTTTCAGGAGAAGCAGAAGTGACGGATATCGTTGCATCAGCATCCAATTTTTTATGGAATTCCAGTAATTTGCTATAATCCATTTTATAAATGTGGTCACTCGGCAGAACCAATACATGTTCGGGCTGAAATTGTTCCACGTAAGATAGATTTTGATAAACTGCGTGGGCCGTTCCAGTATATGGTGAAGTGGTCGTGGATGGAAGTAAATCTACACAATACTCGTCTTCCCGCGACCATGTGGTGCCGTTACCAATATATTTATGTAATTCCAAAGCCCGGTATTGTGTCAATATCCCCAAGGGGAATATTCCTGAATGTGTACAATTACTTAATGTAAAATCAATAATCCTATATTTTCCACCCAATTGAACCATGGGTTTTTCAATATCATGAGTCAAAGCCCCATGTCTTGTTTCATTTCCTCCGGCAAGTATAATGGCCATACATTCTGATTGTTTCATAATGATACCTCCTTATTTTTGCGCCAATTCAAAAATTTCGTTCACTGAAATCTCAATTTTATAGTTCCATCGTACAAAAGATCCATCCGTTGTCACTGTACTAAAATATTCTTTATCGGATAATATGGAAAATCGCACCGTATGGAGCCTGCTTTTAAAGCCGATCATTACGCTATTGCCATTGTCAAGTACAATTTCAAGGCAATAATTGTCTTTTGGCGTTACGCTTACAATTCTGCTCATAATTAACCTCCAATTTTGGATAACAAAAATCCACTGCACTTTTATTGTACCGTGGATTTTCAGGGATTTATATCACCCAATGGGTGATATAAATGGGTGAATTTGACAGATATTGTAAATTTGTGCAGAATCTTTTCTTAACCTCCCAAGCAAGTCCCTCGCTTTGACAGGTTAACTTTCAAACCATTCCTTCAGCAAAGCCCTTGAATTGATGTTAAGTTTCTTAAAAACACTTTTCAACTGCGTTTTTACAGTATTTTCAGAAATATACAGGCGTTTGCCGATTTCTTTGTTGGAAAGACCCTGTGCGGCAAGATTTGCTATTTCGTTTTCCCTTTCAGTCAATGCCGCCTTGCCTTGCGTGGAATTTTCCTTGATCATATGCTCTGCGGCCTTATGATATTGCTCGTAAAGCACCAGTATTTTAATAATGTCATCTGTATACATATTCTGCTCCTGTAGTTTTTCCAAAAGCGGCTTTATAGCATCGCCGTTTTCCACAAACGGCATATATACCTTATCCGGCGTTGCAATACAGAGTGCCTGTTTGAGCGCAGTAACCGCATCGTCCACTTTTAAAACCTGCGCACTGGCCGCTGCGATGTAAATATGCGTATAAATCTGAGCCAGTAAATTAGGGTAAACGCAAGCCATGCTCAAAAACTGTTCTGCTCTGCCGAGCAGCTTTACATATTCGCCGTCCACCAGTAAGATTTTGCCGTATACGATGTTAAGATAAGTCAGCGACGGATATAACAGCCGTGTATTTTTAAATTTCCCGCTTTTAACCCAAGGCGCTGCTTTTTCATTCATATGTAAGCAAGAAAAAATATATGCCTCACAAATGTCGATCGTATGTATGAGCATATGCCATTTGCTTTCAAAGATATTGTCATGCAGATTATCTAACAGTTTAAGTATATCAGCGAAATCACCTCTCATAAAGCTGAGCTTTATATTCAGAAAAACTGTGCACAACATAATATCAGACGTTTCCGACGCTGCCTGATAGGCTTTATGCATGGCAATTTCAGCGTTTTGAAAGTCACCCCTATAATAAAAAAGTTCAGCGCTCATGATTTCTTCAGTACCCTTTCCATGATTGTCGGTAATCTGATAATAACCAGGCATTACATCCCGCAGAATTTGTACTTCTTTTAAAAGTTCGCCGGATTTTCTGTAAAACAGATATAACACCGATGGAGCGCCATATGTCCAACTCGATTGATTGTCGAGAATAAGTGAAGGTTCTTTCAAAAGTTGATATGCGCGTTTGTAGTATTCGGACATTTTTTCAATATCATTATATTCTGTAAAGCTCATGAGAAGCTCATATTCGCCAAGAAGTCTGCTTTTATAGTCAGTATCCTCCGTTTCAATATTCTGATAAATCTTCATAAATACTTCACAGTTTTTTTTGAACAGAGAAATTTCGTTAAACACATACATACGGCGGGCATAAATAAGCACAGCATAAGGATGTTTTGTTTTGTCTTCCATAGGACAATCATCAAAATATTTTCTGAGCATCTCCTTGTGTTCGCCATTTATACTTTGCCCCCTGTCTGACTCCAGTGATTGTAGCAATGTATCAAAATCCCCGCAAAGGTATGAGTATTGCATGGATAGGATATAGTCCCCTGTTTTCATGTACCATTGGACCGCTTTTTTATAAAGCCCCGTTTGAAAGGAATTTTGCATTGACTTCAGCTTATATGAGAGGAAGTTCTTAAAAATGCTGTGAATATAATAGGATTTTTGATAAGAATCATACATGACAAAGGCATTCCTTCCGATAACTTCGTTTATTATTTTCTCTATATCAGCATCCGGTATCATATATGCTGCCTGTTCCAATGTGAAACTGTTATAGATTGACAACGACAAAAGGACTTTCTTTATGCTGTCCGGAAATGGGTCATAGACTGCCTGCTCAACCAGCCTATAAATATTGACCGATGTGAATAGATTTCCGCTTTCCTTATAGTTCAACATGAGAAGGTATAACGCACTGATCCAACCCTCGGTTAAATCATATAGCTCGTTCGCTTCACTTTCTGTTATGCTTATACCGCACAATAGGTAATAATCAATGATTTCTTTTTGAGTAAATTCAAAGCTTTCTTTCTTAATATGATATAAGTAACCTTTCAGTGACAGCTCTTCGCTGCTAAAAAATTCATAATAGCGGGAAATGAGTACAATATGAAGTTCTGCGACCTCATTTAGCGCTAAAAAAGTAATAAATCTAGCCGTTTCCTGTGTATCCACAAGATGAAAATCATCAATGACGATAACAGTTTCCCCGGGTAAAGTAATATTGTTGATAAGCATCAAGGCGGCGTGCATAGAAACACTGTCATCAGGAAAGCCAAGCTGTGCTAGACTATGCGCACGTTCATTGTCCAATTCTTTAAACAGAAGACAAAATCCGCTCCAAAAAGCGGATTTAGAATCATCATATATGTTTTGCCACAATAAATCTGCGCTAGTTAAAATAACATACTCTCTGACAGCCGTCGTCTTACCATAGCCCATCGGCGCTTCCACAATAGTCAGCGGATAGTCAAGAAGCTTACCCATAGCTTCGGTTATACGCTGGGAAAAATAAAGATTTCGTTTTTTACTGTTTCCTATGTAACGCATAGTCCGCCTCCTAATATTTTTCGTTGTCGTATCTATTTCCATTATATTCCATTCTTTTTTATTAGTATAACATATCTTTTGAATAGACAGTGAAAAATTTGTAATCCTTATCAGTCAAATATGAGAAATCAGGCAATGAAACCCGATTGGAACTACAAAAACGAGTATTTTGAGAAACAATTGCAAGAAAAGCAACCCGTTTATTAGACGATACGGATAACTTCTATTTGTTATCCTTTTTTCCCATGCAAAAACCGCAACCCCTTCATACAAAGAGATTGCGGTAATATTTGTGATTCTATTCAACTCACTACCAACAATTAATCAATAACAGTAGCAACACGTCCTGAACCAACTGTACGTCCACCTTCACGGTTGTTAGATATTAAATTCTATATGCCATGCCTTGATTTTGCGTACTTTTATTAACCGTATTATTCGTATTTTTATGAAATAACTATCGTATTAAAGATTTTTAGAATCAAAATAGAATCACATGCTAATTCAAATACTTTTCCATGCCATTCAGTTTAAAGTCTGAAATGGAGTTTACAAGTTACCTATACATCACATACCATACTTTTCTCCCCATCTTAAGACATTTATTTTTTAATAATTATTTCAAATATGTGAATTGACTATATCCAATTTTATTATCATGCTGCAATCTAGCAACAACAATTCCCGGTAAAACATTTTGTTCTTTAGCAAACGTTCTTATATTCTGTGCTGTGAATTTACCAACAATAAATTTTTCATAATCTTCAGGGTTTATAAAAAAGTTCCGAGCAAATAAATTCGCCTCTTCTTCTATATTATTATTTAGATCCTTTTCAATTTCTTCATCTTCAAAAGAAATCAAAATGTCCTTTTTATTATAATGCAGTAATAAATGAGCAATCTCATGCATAAAGGCAAACCATATGTGATCATGAGATTTAAAGCGACCACTTAGGTAAATTGCCGGATGCCCTTTGTACGTTGTCAAGGCACCCCTTACTTTACTATTTGTTATTGCTTCACACAAAACCAAATATATCCCTAATTTATTGCAAAGCTTTCTACAACTTTTTATAGATGATTCTATATTCTCATTACGTGCCAATAACTTAAATCTACCCAATGACTTCTCAAGATTACCTTGCTCATATGGAATATTATTAATATCCATATTTTGGATTTCAATTTCCGCTTCACATAAGTTAAGCCAAATAGCTATAGCTTCTCTTTCTCCACCATCTTCCATAAAATTTACCACCAAGTTTTGATAAACCGTGTCAAAATTTGAAAAGTCACTAATCTTTAATAATTTCAACATCTCAATTGCTTGTTGTACTATCGGTAAATCTAATCCCATAAAAATCTCATTAAAGCGGAATCGTTTACTAAGCTCTTTTAAATTCCATTTACTCAATTTATATAACTCTTCTTGCCTTGCCAACTGTTCTCTATACTTAGCCTCATAATTCAGCCAATAAGAAGCCGGTACCTCAACCAATATCCTCTCTAATTTCAAAGCAAATTCTTCAGTCAGTCTTGCATTACCATTTATAACATTAGAAATATGCTTCTCACTCATACCTATGCGAGCGGATAATTCTTTTTGGTTGATACCATATTCATCTAAGTATTCCTTTATTATATTCCCAGTAGAAACAAGAAATTCATTACTCATACTATCACGCCCTTTCATTTAGTGATAATCCTCTAATTCTACAATCGTAATCGCCCTAATCGAAGTTAAATCATTTATATTAAATTCGCCTGCCGGACATATTATTAATCTGTCATTTTTGGAATAATCGATTCCCCAGCAATCTTGTCGATCTCCTTTTAGTTTATGCCTTCTGGGTGGAGGAACCTCAGGAATCTCATTTAAATTTTCTGCTGCTCGTAATTCGGATAATCTATTACTAATTTTCACATAATCATTACTATAATGCTTTTTTAGCATTCTCATATCAGTCAGTATTTTTCTCTGCTTATTTGATGAATAGTATATTTCCATTGACTTCCTCCCTTATTCTATATATAATACACCAATTAACCTGTGAGGTCAATTTTTTTATTCTATGATTTGTCACTTTATTTTGTTATAATTAGATATCTGTAAGGTAAAGAAAGGGGATTTGATTCTATGAGAGAAAATAATATAGTATATCCCACATTCAAGGATGCTCAATTATTATATGCTTCATATTCAACCATAGAAACTGATAAATCCCTCTATAATAATTTAGTAGATATTATTGACTCAACATTTCTCAAAACACTTTCTACCAAAAGTGTTCGCGAGATATACAATAGCATTATTCTAAAATATTATCCAAACGAAATTTGCATTAAATCTAACTTTATTAATAAAACCTTACTTAAAGGTAAAAAACATGTTACTATTTTTGAACTACCCATAGGAAAAAGTCGCGCAGATTTATGTAAAGTAAATGGCTTAAGTATTGCTTATGAAATCAAAACAGATTTGGATAATTTGTCCAGATTAAACAAGCAAATAAATGATTATCTTCAGATTTTTGAAAATGTGTTTATTATTTGTTCGGAAAAAAAACTATCTGTAATCGAAAAGAATATACTTCCTCTATGTGGAGTTTATTCTTATACTATTAGTCGGCAAGGGGATATTAAATTCAATTTGTATCGGCAAGCATCAAAATCTCAGAATTTAAATGCAAAAAAACAATTATCCCTATTGAGAAAAGATGAACTAATCAAATTCTTTTGTACTAAAAATTACCAGTCCAAAAATGATATTGTTAATTATATTTATAGTAGATATACTCCCAAGTACATAAACATCCAGTTTAAAAAAATAATTAAACTTCGCTATCAAAATCAATGGAATTTTTTGAAATACTACCATTCAGACATTCTAGAAATAGATTATCAATGGTTTTACAAAAATTCAATTAACCCCAAAACAATATATAATTAAAGGCGGTGCATCATCATATTTGATACATCGCCTATAATTACAAGTATTTATGTATTTGATGAATATATCTTGTCAAATTAATATTAATCCATGTTGTCCAATTTCCAGAACTTTTTAAATTTTCGATTTCCTTAATAGCTAAACATTCATCAAGAGGGTCTAAAATCATTTTCTCAGCCAATATCACCGGAATCAGAGCAAGGTATCCGCGCATACCTTGACTTGTATCTTTATTGACATATGAATAGAACTCATTGCTTTTATAATCATAGAGCAATGCCAAAGCTGCACCAGTTCCATTTGACCCTCCTAATATTGGCAAAGTATCCTTATGACCACAATAATCGCCATATCCATCCAAATCATATTCACTCACTTTATCCCTTGCTGAATTGTCAATTAAATCAGTTACTCCGTGAGCAGGATATTGACCATTATTAATCGATAGTTTGCGTGGTGAATTAAGCAATACAATTTGAGCATTGTAATTCTTTTCTATAAGTTCTTCTAATTCCATAAACTTTGTTTCTGGACTTTGTTCTTCTATGTCAAATAGCAAGTAATCTCTATTTGTTAATACTTCTTTGATAACCTCATCATATTCTTCCAGCCACTCCTCAGTTATCCTTAAAGCAATACTATTATTTTTCTCTTGGATTTCTAACAAAAAATTCTTTAAATGGCCTTTTTTCATATCAAATTCTTTTTTTATTGATACCACTGGTATCATATTTAAAAATTTTGAAATATCTCTTATTTTATTTTTATATAACTCTTCATTATTATTTAATTTCCATGCTAACTCAACTTTACTAAAATCAATATTATTTCCATATTTTTTTCGTGTGAATCTAAAATAATCTATAAATAAGGGCTTTTCATTTACTAATTCATTGAGAAATTCTAAAGTAATTATATCACTTTCTTGTGGTACTTCTGTAACACGTCTCCTACTTTTCCCTACTTTTTTATATATAAATTCATTTGTTATAGGATCCATTTTATATCGTGGCTCGTACTTATCATCTAATATTTCAATCAAAGGGATAATTTTATCCGAAAAATACCCCTTCATTTTTTTTACTACCCTCAACTCTTCAGATCTCATCTTTAACATTGGTATGTAAATCATTTTATCTCCTTTGACCAAAATTCCTTAAAATCATGTTCCCATTCAATATTTATACAATTATAACAAATAATGCTATTATTGTATATTGTTTTTATAAATTTCAAGGATTTTATAAAAGCATATCCCTATCGCATTTTGTACATCCAGAAAATCGAATCATACAATTCTCTGTATATATCCTTATTTCAATTAACTATCCAATAATTCATTATAAGAAGTTGATAGAACCCTCGCAATCACCTTCAACTCAATATCTGTCACAAACCTCTGCCCACTTTCAATTCTTTGAATTGCATTTTTATCCATATCCAACCCTTCAATCTGCAACATATCAGCCAGCTTCTTTTGAGAAGTCTTTTCTTGCATAGATTCCCTAATCTTTTTAATTTTCTTTCCACAAATATTATTCAATCCATCCACTGCACGATTTTTATACATATCAATACCTCATATAATGTTTATCAAACTTTTTGACATTTAGTAATTGTCATTACTAGGATTATATGCTAAAATGGTCTTATATTTGACATCTACTATGTGTCATATCGTTTTATTTTTGCTATTTTGCTTAAGCAGATTTTCTAATACTGGATTATCTCTGCATTATTATGAAAACAACAATATAAAAAGTAAATAAAAATGTTTGATACTTTATTAACCGAAGATGCTAAAAACAAACTGGATAACCTCAAAGACAACACTTTACCTGCTTTACTCAAAAAAGATGAAAACTATCAAAAATTATCATCTGACCTACGGACAGCACAAAAGAACTACGAATCCCTAAATTTATCAAAGGAACACCGTAAACATATTGATGACTTAATATCCCTGCTTGACCTTCAGCACATGGAATACGGCACATTAAATTATCTCGCCGGATTGATTGATAATCAAAAACTTGATGCACTTCTCCCGGTCATTGACACTGCTACTCTTTCTACCGAAAAAGACATTTTAAAATTTTACTATGAGATTCAACATCCATGTGCCGAACAGTGCGAATCGGAAGAAACCTTGAAATTCTTGAAAATCCTTGATGAAGAGGAACTAGCCTTTACCGCTCTCCTTCCCCCTGAGCAGAAAGATATATTTAAAAAACTTGCAAACAAACAGATAGAAGGAGTAGGATACAGTATGGCTGACTCCTTTGTACATGGGTTTCTATCCTGCTCTAAACTCCTTCGCTTATTTTTAAACTAAAAGAGAGTACCTGTATTATGATCTCAATGTCATACAGGTACTCCTTTTTTAACTACAGCTTACTGAAATTCACTATTTCTGCACTTATCTCGCTCCTCTGCCACTCCTTTTCTGCTTAACTGACTTATCTTGTCTTGTCCTGATTTCTTGCTCATATTGCCGTAATTTTGCCCTGACACTGCTTTTCTTTGGCTCCGTTCCTTCTCTCTTTCCTTCCCATTTTTCTAATTCTTTTTTATACTGTAAAACAGCTTCCTCAGATTTGTGCATTTACAATTATTAATTATAAAAACCAATGCACCTTTGACAATTATTAATTATAAAAATCAGATATTCAATGTAACCACCTTCTTTCATTCAACAAAAAAGATGCCATTGCTTTATCAATTGCATCTTTTTTAATCTCTTAGGGTCGATTCCATGCCGTTAGCTGTTCATAAATTTTTTGCGTTCGAAACGAGAGCTCCATTTTTAGTCCCTTGTATGGACTGTAGCTACCAAACATCTTCCTAATACTAAAATCTTAAATTTTGTATTTTATCTCTCCAAATACCTTTTCAACTGATTGCAAGGCATTTCCAAGTTCATCAAGATATACTATGCATAAATTCTTTGTTGCTCTTGTTACAGCTACATAAAATAAATTTCTTGCAGATTCTAAATCAGTACCGATATCTTCCTGTTCATTATCCTCTGGCAAAACTTTAAGTAAATTTCCAAAATAATCATCCTTCCTTCCAAATTTAGAATTCATGAAAATTATCACATTGTCAAATTCTAGGCCTTTTGTTCCATGGTATGTATGATAAATAACCTCATTAGGACAAGTGTCTGTTACGAATCTATACCATAATTCAAATGTATCCATGTCAATTCCAAAGAAATTCTCAACCGCTATTTCATTTTGCTGAATATCCTCATTTGAAACCTCTTCATCCTCTGTAAAATAGTATAGTCGCTCTAACACAAGTTGTTTAAAATCTTCATACGAACCAATTTCTTCAGCAATAACATATTCAATGCATCTGTCATATCTTTCATCACCAGCTTTATAAAATTCGATTATATCCTGAACATATTCCTTTAATGTTTCTCCAGACAATTTCTGTATCTTATCAATAAGATTTCTAAGGATTAAGATATCCACATCTTTCATTTGATCTTCCAGAAAAACATCTAGCAGCATTGTAGTTTCATGACCCAACTTATATTTAAAGTCAAGGATCCTAAAGATTATTTTCTGAATGGTCCCCAATTTATTTTCATCTAAACTTAATACATGCTCTCTTAAAAATTCATAACGCTTTCCAATTTTATACCACTTTGAATTTTTAAAAAAATCGTATATGGATATAAAACCGCTTTGTTCCGCAACTCGCTCATTTGTCAGTTCAAAACAATGTAATTTATTCTCTTTATTAATATTCCATTTGCTTCTATATAAGGTTATAAATTCTTGTCTTTCTATTACCATGTTATAGAATGAAACATCGCTTTTTGGAAAACCCTCGTAAATTGACCTTTGAACCATTCCATCATTCCTAATAAAATTTGCTACATCAATTATTTCAGGAGAGCTTCTTCGATTAAAAACTTTCTCTATTCGGATTATATCCTTATTAATCTCACGGAAATTAGAACCAACACCCTCGTTATAAATATTCTGCTTTACATCTCCATAATAACCAACTAAAAAATCATGAGATATTTCTTTTGCATACTCATCAACAGTCCTTAACGTTTTTATAACCAACTGATTTGTATCTTGGTATTCATCTACTAAAACAAAAGGATATTTATCACATATGATTTGTTTTAACATGTTATTCATTGATACAAATCTTTCAGTGTATTCCAATAAAGTAGAATGACTTATTCTCATTATTTCCAGTCTATCATCATTAAAACGTGGATCGTATTTCACTTTAGTAAATTTACTGTCTTTCGCTTTAATCTTTCCAATTGTTTCTTCATAGCTTTGGCATCGAAACAGGAAATCTACTATCTTCTTAAAATTCTGGACATTGCTAAGGATCTGTGGGAATTGAACATTAATATCTGATAACGCATTTTTAAAGTTCGCAGCACTGCTTTGTTTGGTTTTATAATAAATTGACTTTTTCTCTGCCATCATTTCTATCAGTAAGCCTTGTTCTTCTTTAGATAAATTCCGATATTTCTCCGCCCACCTTTCGTTTTCCAAATCCGTTTTCATTCTATCCAATTCAACAATCAATTTATCTTGGTGCATTTCAACAAGCTGCTTTTGATGGGGGGAGATGATACCCCATACACAATCATGGATTGTAGAAACATCAATCAGTGTCGTTGCGCCTAGCCTTTCTTTGATTTCATCTGCCGCCACATTGGTGTAAGTAATGCAAAGAATCTTCTGGTTATGCTTTTTCATTTTCTGACCTGACTGGTTTATTATCAGTTTGAGTGTTTGAATTAGAGCATAAGTTTTTCCAGAACCAGCACCGGCCTCGAAAACAAAGCTTTCTTTACTTCTGATATGCTGAAGTATGTTCTCAAAAATCTGATTTTCAAGTTCTATATTTTCAGGGGGAATGGGTAATGTATCATAATTCATCTTATTTCCCTCCTAAACGTTCTTCTAAGAATTGCAATCCATCCTTAATATATTGTGGCAATTCCGGAATCTTTGTCATATCATCACATATTAGAATCTCATACAGCATTTCATTAGCAAATTCACTTTTAGCATTAGCTAATTTATTCTGAAGCTTGTATGAATTCTGGACTACTCCACCATCCTTTTTAATTTCCTTTAAAATGCCCGGTTTGACTTTTCCCAAGACCGTCTGCAACATTTCATTTTCTGCATTCGTCAGGATAAAAGCCTCCTCGAAGCTAGTAGGATAGAACCCATTTACTTCTTGCTTTTGGCAAGCAATCATTAGATTACTTTTAGTTTTATATTTTCCTTCTATAATACGTTCTGCATTTTTAGTACCATAAAAATACCCAAGTGTATCATTTGTCACTGTCCTTTTATTCAATTCCGGCTTGTCCATTTGCAGATAACATAATTTTTCATCAGGATTCTCCTTGTCCTTTATATTTTTTTCATACTTTTCTCGTTTAAAATCAATATCCGTAAATATCAAAGTTGGTACGCCTAATGTGTAAATTAATTCCTCGTAAACTTTTGCATGTGCCCCATCTATCAGTATTAGCGAAATATATTGCTTATTAAAACGCATATCTGAACCTAAATAATACTTGAGCAGCGTATATTCAGTGATTCCCTCTACAAAAATGGCCGCATCGGAAAAGAATAGCTCTGATGTCTTAAATTTTACGTGTTTCTTTAGAAACTTTAAATTTTTGTTATATTCAGGCACTTCACCTGCCTTGTTATTTTTCGGGGCTTTCATTACCACTTCATCATTAAGCCGCACTACCTCTGCAACATTCCCCTTAACTGTAATATAATTGATATTATTAAAGGTATTTCCCTCATGGATTTTACTGTTCAAAATATGTGGAGAATGTGTGGTTATAATGATTTGACTATTTACATGCTTGTTTTTATTTTCCAGCAGGGATGAAATCATCTCGTTTATATTTTTTATAAATAATTCCTGCATTTGCGGGTGCATAAATGTTTCCGGCTCTTCAATGGAAATCAAATTAATCTGGCTGTTAAAAGCATCTTCCGGATATTTCTCCATATAAGTAATTATATCAGCAACAATCATCATCAGATTCGTATACCCTAATCCAAACTGTTGCTCTGGTATATGGTTCTTTCCTTCTACATATTCATATTTCAAAACATTCTTTAGTAGTTTCTGGAAATTCAAATCTGATTTTAATAACACCTGGCATTTTTCTTCAGACAGCATCTTCCCAAGTGATGAATTAATATTCACGGTATGCTCATTTTCAATGTGTTTTGTTAGTTTTTCGTTAATTGATATTATTTCAAGATCTATCTTATCTAAATCATTGGCTTCATTTCCCTTTGTCACTTGATTGTATCTATAATCTACTATTTTAGAAAAAGCCTTTGACAAACAGTCTTCGCCTGTAATGTTGTTTGCCGCAATGGATTCTAAGTCAATCAGTTTCCTTAAAGAAAAATTCTCTCGTTTTTCAAGATTAGAATTAAAATAAGAAAGACTGAATTCGTTTTCATCAATCATTTCCAGAAATCTATCAAATTTCTGTGTTTTATACATCTTCGCATTCATAACAAATCTCTTTGCCGACTTTAAGAATATTTCGGTATCTTTTGGTGACCAGCTAGCGATAATCTGAACCTCCGAGTTCCTTACATCACCTACATTCATAAATGGAATGATATTTGTGAGTAAGTCTTCCTTGCTATTGTCAATGACGATCGTAAGAATAAATGTTAAAGACGGAACTTCCTTTTTCTTGTCACTATCCAGATATTTCGGGGTATACAGCCTTAAAATTCTTTTCAGATAGTCAAAATTAAAATCTGTTGCGTTAAAGCCGGAACTTGAAATCAGTTTCTTTAATGCCTCAACTACAGTTGTTTTTCCGCTATTGTTTTTCCCTACAATCAAGGTCACCTTTGGCGCAATATTAATTTTCCCATCCTTCTTATCATCTTTAACGGTTTTATAATCTTTTGCAGGCACAAAACCGACAATATTATTTTTTGTTGTAAATTTTCTAAAATTTTCAAGAGAGATACTTTTCAAATACATAATTCAACAGCTCCTTCTAAGAATGGTAAGTTCTTTTGACTTAAATAATAGATTATGAAATATTTCACATTAAATCATGACTTTACCCTAATTATATACAAAAACCGACAAACAATTAATATTTATCATCTCAGTTTCAATTTCATTTTGCATAAGCATAAATTAGTCTGGTGCAGATTTCCCACTGATGATAAAAGGATGTAGCCATGTTTGGTCAAAATTCTTTTAACTTCGGGCATTATTCAATTTTTCAATTATACTAAGAATAAGGTCTCTATATTTCAAATATGTATTAGGCTTTAAACCCATTCCGTCTTTTATATCTTCCATGGCAATATCCTCCTGTTTTTCTTCCCGCATCTTTTTAATACGCCTTTTAAGCCAGGCTTCCTTGTTTTCCAGCACCATGTCCAGATATGCCCTTAGTTTTGGCGACCTGCCCATATAACAGACAACTTCAGAATCATCCTTGATTCTTCCTACAATCAGTACGCTTCTTGTTGCTGCTTGAAAGTCCACTGAACCTAATCCCCTGTGATTCGCATTATTTCCGGTTGCTTTATTCATGTGTCCTATCAGAACAACGGCACATCCATGTTTTTCAGCTAATACGGAGAGCCGTTTCATAATTGGCCGGACTTCATTTGCCCTGTGCATATCAACTCCCGCCCCCAGATAAGCTTGTATCGGGTCAAGAACTATCAGCTTTGCATTGGTAGCTATAATCGCTTGCTCTAGTCGTTCATCCGTCATAGTCAGTTCTTTTTCAGAATCATCAATCACCATTACTTTAGAACAATCTGCTTTGGCTTCTAATAACCTCGGCTTAATAGTGTCAGCTAATCCGTCTTCTGCCGTCTGATAAATGACATTTGAAACTTCGTGGCACTCCTGGCTTTCAGGAAATTCACCGCCAGTCGTTAAAAGTGATATGATTCTTAATAATAATGTTGTCTTCCCTTCACCGGGGTCGCCTTGTACGATAGTGATTTTTCCTAATGGAATGAATGGATACCATAGCCATTCTACAGGCTTTACCTCTATATCCTGCATATTAATTAGTTTTAGATCAGTCACAATTATCCTCCTTTATTCAGTTTTCATTGAATATGGAGAGGATACATGATATAATGCTTTTATGAGTAAAGGAGCACTAATCGTGTATCCTCACCCCTGTATTTGCCGATACAGGGGGTTTTTAATTTCCATATCCGAACATCTTTGTTTGCCAAAAAGGTCTGGGCAGCTTTCCTGCTATTACTACAAATCCCTGATTTTGTAACTCCTTGTTGAGTTGTCTCACCAATTTATATGCATGACCTTGTGAAACTCCCAATTCTTCGGCAATTTCTGTTGCTGTCATCATATAACCGCTTTTACCCATCTATCCACCTCCTTTTATTTGTTTTATCAAATATTATTGATATTATCAATATAATATCAATAATATTACCATTGTCAATAATATTTATTTATATTGTGAATTTATATTTGTATTGTCAATATTTATTTGTTATGCTATACTAAATGAAATACTATGAACACATAGCAATAGAAGGAGGTATGATATGGAGAATATCACCTTAAATAATAGGCTAAAGGAATTACGCACTGATTTAAAAATGAACCAGAAAGCATTTGCAGAAGCAATCGGGATTACTCAATCAACATTATCAAGCTATGAAAATGGAAATGCCTCTCCTTCAAATGAGGTACTATTAACTATTGCTAAGAAGTTCAATATCTCATTAGACTGGCTCTTTGGTATTTCTCAGAAAAAGATAAATATATCTTCACTTGGGGATGTTGCAGACTTTTTATTCCTGCTGGATGAATTTAGAGAATTAAGATTTGAGTTAGATATTAATGACCACTTGCCGAATGACTTCGAAACTGAAACAGATAAATGGTATGCTTCAATTACTTTCTATGGTAACGATAGGGAGCACGAGACCAATATGGATTTATGTCAATTTTTAAGGTCGTTTAACGATAACAGGGAAAATGTAGAACATTACTTTACAGACCGGGAACTCTATGAAGTTTGGCAAGCCAAAACAATCGAAAAATATTCTGACCTTCCACTAACCAGAAAAGTACATGAAATATTAGATTCTGCGACTTTGCGAGAACGCAGAAACGCATATTTGAGAGAAACATATGTAGAATCACAAGACAAAAACGGCGAAAAATAGAATCATAATAGAATCACAAGCACTTTGTTCACTCAAAACCGGACAAAGTGCTTTTTCATTATTCGTTATTCCTTTTCGCCATGCAAAAACCGCAACCCCTTCATACAAAGAGATTGCGGTAATATTTGTGATTCTATTCA
>Ga0153953_1000058_pt1 | contig 27983 bp, 31 predicted proteins | sample TSNJ037MetaG_FD_104718 | JGI IMG/M metagenome (GOLD analysis project Ga0153953, IMG submission 104718) | Attine ant fungus gardens microbial communities from New Jersey, USA - TSNJ037 MetaG | ecosystem: Host-associated > Fungi > Mycelium > Unclassified | place: USA: New Jersey, Wharton State...
ACCCACTTTGGAAGCGTTATTGGATAGGCTGCCGGGTCTGATAGAGCCCGGGGATACGATACTGGTAAAAGCTTCTCATGGTATGCACTTTGAGAAGGTAGTGGAAAGACTGCAGCGGATATAGTATAGCTTTATCTGAAATAAAATAATTACGTATTGAAAAGTTTCCCTTGTGAGTGAAAATCAGCTTATAAGGGGAATTTTTTGAATAATTGTTGTAGAGGATTGGATTATCGACTATAATAAAGATAAGATATGGTATAAGAAGTGCCCTTTTAGTTGAGTTCTATTGGAAAGGAACAGCAACCCAGATAATTGTTTCACCCATAAAGAAAAAGGAGGTTAGTATTATGTGTGTTGTTTTAGTAGAAGTGCCAGAGGAAATATTACTTGATATGAATACGGATAAAAATGAATTTTCAGATTATGTAAAACAGATGGTTGCATTGGACTTATACAAGAATAAGAGCATATCTTTAGGATATTGTGCCCAAATGGCAGATATGACGAAAGAAGAATTTATGCAGTTATTAGGACAGAACGCAGTTACGGTATTTGGATTTGAAAATGAAGAGGAATTTGTAGAGGAGATGAAAAATGCGTAAGGTAATTGTAAATTCCACACCATTGATAGCATTATGTCATATAAATCAACTGGAATTATTTAAAAAGATTTATGGGGAAATTACAATACCTGATGCAGTATATAAAGAGATTACAGCAAAGCCAGATTCTATTTGCTGTAAACAAGTAAGAAATGCTTTGGAGTGGATTAAGGTAGAAAAAATTGAGAATGAGCTTGCAAAGAGGTTTTATAAAACACAATTGCATGAGGGAGAAGTAGAAGTAATGATTCTTGCTAAAGAACGGGGAGCTGATTTAGTTGTTATAGATGATAAAAATGCTAAGAAACATGCGAAGTATTTAGATTTGACAGTAACGGGTAGTCTGGGTATTCTTTTAAAGGCAAAAAAGATGGAATTAATAAAAGAAATAGCACCACTTTTAAGTGAAATGCAGAATCAAGGAATTTTCTTAGGTGAAAAGATAATAAAATTATGTTTAAAACAGGCTGGTGAATTATAATAGCATCACATTTTATTTTCTTTCCATTTAATACTTTTTATTGTATATTATGATGGATAAAAATAGCCGCTTGATGCGGCTATTTTTATCTAATCAAAAGCTGTTTATGATTTTCCAGCATTTCCAGGATGATATTCTGGGAATAAGCCCCAAGGAATTTCCGTTCTTCTTTCGCTAATTCTTTTGGATAAACAGGTTTTCCATATTCTAAAATGACGTGGCAGGGGCGGATTTTTGGAAAGTGATTTTCAAAAATCTCGGCGGAATTTGTAACTGCCATCGGTATGATAGGGCAGCCGGTCTTTTCCGCCATTTTCAGACTTCCTTCTTTAAAGGGAATTATAGGAACCTGGGGGTCTTTATTCCGGGTGCCTTCGGGGAAGATACACATGGAAATGCCGTTTTTTATCTGCTCGATACCGATTAAGATTGTTTTCAGCCCTTCTTTGACATTATCACGATTTAAGAACAGGCAGTGCAGACGCTTCATCCAGGTGGAAAGCAGGGGAATTTTTAACATACCATCTTTTGCCACATAACCGGTCAGTCCGGGACACCTGGAATAGGTCAGCAGAATATCAAAAAAGCTGCGGTGATTACCCACGTATAATACTGCGGTATCCCTGGGGACGTTTTCGTGACCAATTACCGTTACTTTTGCTCCGGTGATCCAAAGTACCAGTTTGAATACCCCCTGTACCATTCGAAGGGAAGTAATATCCCGAAATTTTGGATTCCATTTTCCGATCAGCCATTCCAGGAACAGGATTGGAATAGACAATATTAAGTACCCAACAACTACAATTACAATAAGTATAAAACGAATCATCTTCTTAACTCTTTTCTATTTAGATTTATCTTCCGAATAATGCAGTAGTTTCTCTCAGCCACCTGGCGTGTTCCGGATGCAGCTGCTCCGAAAGATAGCGGAACTGCCAATTATCGGAAGGGGTACCCGGCGTATTCATGCGGGCTTCGCTTCCCAGCTGCAGGAGATCCTGAATCGGGAAAATAGCATATTTCGCAATACTTCCCAGACAAAAACGAATGAAATCCAGGCTGATACTGTTTCCGGCTGTATTGCCATAGCGTCGAATCCTATCTTTGGAGCTTTCAGGAATATTCTGATACCAACCCCTGGTCGTGTCATTGTCATGTGTTCCGGTATAACAGATACAGTTGGTGGTGGTAAAGTTGTGCGGTAAATAAATGCTTTCATCAAGATTCTGAAATGCAAATTGGAGAACTTTCATGCCCGGAAAGTGGAACATGTCACGCAGCCATTCCACTCCAGGAGTAATTATCCCCAGGTCTTCTGCGAAAATAGGCAGGTCATTACCAAGTTCTTTTTGGATTGCCAGGAAAAGTTCTTCCTTTGGCCCCTTTACCCACTGTCCGTTAATGGCAGTCTCTTCGCCGGATGGTATGGACCAGTATGCTTCAAAGCCGCGGAAATGATCAATGCGCAGATAATCGGTAAGCTGTGTCTGGTGTCTGGTGCGGCAGATCCACCATTGATAGTCTTCTTTTTTATGTTCCTCCCAATCATAGAGCGGATTCCCCCAGAGCTGTCCGGTTGCACTGAAATAATCCGGCGGAACACCGGCTACACTTATGGGATGCCCTTTAGAATCCAACTGAAACAGTTCCTTATTCGCCCAGACGTCGGCGCTGTCCAGTGCTACGAAAATCGGAATATCTCCGATGATTTCTATGTTGTGAGCGTTGGCATATGTTTTCAAAGCGGTCCATTGCTGAAAAAATAAATACTGCAGGAATTTGTAATAGCCGATTTCCTCTTCCAGATCCTTTTCCCATTTGGCACGAGAAACCGGTGTGGGGTTTCGGAGATCTTCTTCCCATTCTAACCAGCATTTTCCATTATGGGCATCTTTACCTGCCATAAATAAAGCATAATCATCCAGCCAGGATACATGCTGTTCACAAAAGGCATCGTATTTCTCCAGCAGCATTTTATCCGGAGTATGGCGAAAGGTATGATAGGCGGTATGGAACAACTGGTTTTTGAAGGTGATAACCTTTCCATAATCTACATAGCCGGATTCCCATTCCGGCATATCGTTTAAATCATCTTCAGTAATAAGTTCAAGTTCCATAAGTTGATCCGGGCTGATGAGCAGCGGCTGTCCGGCAAATGCGGAAAATCCCTGGTATGGTGAATCACCGAAACCGGTGGGGCCTAAAGGCAGTATCTGCCACAGGTGCTGCCCGGAAGCTTCCAGAAAATCGATAAATTCGTATGCTCCTTTTCCTAAATCACCGATTCCGTATGGGGATGGGAAAGAGGTGGGATGAACCAGGATACCGGAGAGGCGGTTTTTCTTTATGTTCATGGAGTTTCTCCTTTGTTAAGTCATTTCGTTTTATTATACTGGATATGGATATAGATGTAAAGTGATTTGACAGCTTTGAAATAGCCTTATGTATACGGGGTTTGTAAGGGGGTGTCTCAGGGGATTTGGGCTGTAAGAATAATTGATTAAGCTAAAACTGAAAAATACCTGTTGTGTTTATTGAGCAATTGTAGTAGAATAAAGTCTGAATAAGTAATGATAATTTGTTTATTGATAGAAAATAGAATATAAATATATCAATTTTGTGTTAATTTAAAAAAGTGGGGGATTCTGTAGACAACCGATTGCAGGCAGCATAATTAATGATTACTTGTAAATATAGTTTACCTTCCATTTTTACATGCACATTTAAATAAGAAGATTGATGGACAGTAATCTGCTTAGCTGATAAGAACAAAACTGTGAAGGATTATACAAAAGCGTAAAAAAATACCTGTTGTGTTTGTTGAATAGTTGTAGTAAGATATGATTTAAGGAGCCATTTGGGAGTATCGTATTCTATATTTAACGAACTAATAAGATAGGTTCCTTGAATTTTGGCCTTTTTCGGCGACGCTTTTATTGACGGAGAATTATGCAGGCAGATATATGGGTATAAGCCTAAGCGATTTAATTATCTTTGACATTTATGAAAATAATGTTTATAATGTACAGCGGGAACCAGAAGTTAAACGAGGTTTTTAAAGAATACAGATCTGAAATAGTATATCATGCAGCAGCCCATAAAAATGTTTCTTTAATGGGGTACAGCCAAATTGTGGCAATTAAGAACAATGTATTTGGTACATATAAGACAGCAATGGCTGCGTCGAAATATAAGGCGGAGAAATTCGTGTTGATTTCTACCGATAAATCAGTGAACCTGACCAATATTGTGGTGGCTTCGAAGCGTATATGCGAGATATCATACAGAATTTAAATGATGTTTCGGATACAGAGTTTGTTGCGGTCAGGTTTGGCAATGTATTGGGGAGTAATGGAAGTGTGATGCCATTGTTTAAAAGACAGATAAAACATGGCGTACCTGTCACAATTACTCATCCTGATGTTATTCGTTATTTTATGACGATTCCCGAAGCGGTGTCGCTGGTACTGCAGGCAGGTACATATTGGAAAGCAGATTTTGTTTAATATTGAAGTGTTTTTGAAACAATTAGAAAAACTGACAAAAGCAAGTTATGAAAACAAAGAGAATATTATGGAAATGATTGCTGAGATTGTTCCTATTTCCATCCAATAGGAGCAAAGCCTACAGGGGAAGAAGATAAGTGCAGCGAAGTGTTCGAAATGTAGAATCTTGCTATGAAACAAGTTTCGATAACAAAGTAATTCAGAGGGTAATAAGTTATGAAAAAACTCTATTGGCATTAAACGTTGCTGATTTATGAATTCAATTATAAAATACAAAAATACATATTAAAGAGGAAATTGAAATGTTCATAAGAAAAGACTTGAAACCATTTGAAAATAAGGTCTGGCTATCCTCTCCAACGATGCATGGGGAGGAACTGAAATACATGACGGAAGCCTTCACCACGAACTGGATGTCCACAGTCGGAGCGAACATCAACGAAGTGGAGCGAATGACTTCCGAGAAAATCGGATGCAAGTACACAGTTGCGCTCTCGTCTGGAACGGCGTCCCTCCATCTCGCCATGAAGCTGGCAGGGGAGCGGCTCTACGGAAAGCCCGACTTGGGCAAGGGCGCACTGTTCGGACACAGGGTATTCTGCTCCGACATGACCTTTGACGCGACTGTCAACCCCGTGGTGTATGAGGGCGGCATCCCAGTGTTTATCGACACGGAGTATGATTCCTGGAACATGGATCCAGTTGCACTGGAAAAGGCTTTCTCCATCTACCCAGAAGTGAAGCTGATCGTGGTGGCGCATCTGTATGGCACCCCGGGCAAGATTGACGAGATGAAAGCTATCGCTGACAAGCATAGCGCACTCATCGTGGAGGACGCTGCGGAGTCTTTTGGGGCTACATATAAGGGGGGACAGACCGGTATATTCGGGGATTATGGGTGCTTGTCTATGAACGGTAATAAGACAGTAACCGGTACGACTGGAGGACTATTTCTGACCGATTTGATGGAAGACGCGGACAAGGTTCGCAAGTGGTCCACACAGTCCAGGGAGGATGCCGCATGGTATCAGCATGAGGAGCTGGGATACAACTACAGCATGAGCAATGTGGTGGCCGGAGTGGTCAGGGGGCAGCTTCCGTACTTGGAAGAGCATATCAAACAGAAGAAAGCTATTTATTATAGGTACAAGGAGGGGCTGAAAGGACTGCCTGTGAGCATGAATCCGATTCCGGAGGAATGTGAGCCGAACTACTGGCTGAGCTGCTTACTTATTGATAAGGATACTATGTGCCAGCAAGTAAGGGGTGAGAAGGACAGTCTGTATAAACCGGAACACGGAAAGTCATGCCCTACGGAGATACTGGAGGCTATCAGTAGTATAAATGCAGAAGGCCGGCCAATTTGGAAGCCGATGCACATGCAGCCGATTTATAGGATGAATCCGTTTGTGGCGAAAGACGGCAATGGCAGGGCGAGGACAAGTGCATACATAATCGGTGGCAGTTTGGATGTAGGTATGGACATCTTCGAGAGAGGGCTGTGTCTGCCTTCGGATAATAAGATGACTGCGGAGCAGCAGAGCAGAGTTATTGAAGTGGTTAAAAGGTGTTTTGAGTAGGAATGGGACGAGCAGGAATGGAAACTAAGATGAAACATAAACCGTATGGACCTTACGAGAAATACTTCAAGCGGTCGTTCGATCTGTTTTGCGGACTGGCGGCTGTGGTAGTCTTTTGCTGGTTGTATGTGATTGTGGCAATACTCGTCAAGGTGAAGTTAGGAAGCCCGATACTGTTCATACAGGATAGACCAGGACGTATTGATCCAAAAACTGGAAAAGAGAAAATCTTTAAGTTGTATAAGTTCAGAACCATGACGGATACCAAGAATGAAAAAGGAGAGCTACTTCCAGATGAGGTGAGGCTTACTAAATTCGGGAAGTTACTCAGATCTACCAGTTTAGATGAATTGCCGGAGGTTTTCAATATAATAAAAGGCGACATGAGCGTTATCGGGCCGAGACCGCTGCTGGTGAAATATCTCGACAGATATACTCCGGAACAACGACGTCGTCATGAAGTGAGACCAGGTCTTACAGGATTGGCGACGTCAACGGTCAGGAATAGTGCAGGATGGGATAAGAAATTTGAACTTGATATCAAATACGTAGACAATGTTTTGTTTTTATTAGATTTAAAGATTATTTTATGTACAATAGCAATCGTATTGAAACGTGAAGGTATCAATGAGGAAGGTTACGCAACTAATAGTGAGTTTATGGGAGAAGAGGATAAATGAAGTCAATATTGATTGGTTCAGTGGGAACCAGCAAGAAGATGTTTCCAAAGGGGAAGCAGCGTGATATACCCAAAAATGAAAAACATAAACAGGACTTAAAAATATGTGAAACGTCCACAGGATATTATCTGTGCGTTATAAGCAATTGTTGCACTGAGTCCTCTCATGGGCATTATAGCGTTGTTAGTACGGGTTAAACTTGAGGCTCCAGTCTTGTAACATAGAACAGGTCAGGAAAGGAAGAGAGGATATTTAAGCCGTACAAGTTCCGGACAATGACGGATGAATTGGATGAATATGGAGAATTACTGCCAATTAAAACAAGATGGGATTCACTCGGACACGTCAGAAACGATGGAAGAATTTATGGGGAATGAGGAACGATGAAGATACTATTTACCAGCGTCGGAAGGCGTGTTGAATTGATGCAGGCATTCAGGAATGCCGCAGATAAATTAAATATCAACCTTGAGATATACGGGACCGATATCACGGAATCTGCTCCGGCCTTGGCTTTCTGCGACTACACCGTTATCGTACCGAGGATTAAGGATCCTCAGTACATCCTAGAGTTGAAGAAAGTGTGTGATGAAGAGAGAATCGACGCTCTGATTCCTACCATTGATACAGACCTTATGATTCTGGCACTGAACAGGGACGGGTTTGGAAAAACTAAAGTTGTCATCAGCAGATCGGAGAAAATTGCCGTATGTAGAGATAAGAGGTTCACAGCGGATTACTTCCATTCTGTAGGCCTGAAAAGCCCGCAGCCTGTGGATGACCGGAAGGAATACAAAGGCGGCTATCCTGCCTTTATCAAGCCGAAGGATGGGAGTTCAAGCATTTTCGCCTATAAGGTGGAAAATGAGGAAGAATTGAAGTCATTTGCAGAGCAGATTCCGGATTATATCATACAGCCTTTTATAGACGGTACTGAGTATACAGTTGATGTATTCTGCGATTTTGATGGTAATCCTGTGTTCATCACGCCGAGAATTAGACTTTCTGTCAGGGCAGGAGAAGTATTGAAGATAGAGATTGTACAGGATCAGAAAATCATTTCAGATATGAAACAGTTGGTCGAGGATTACAAACCATGTGGACAAATCACGGTACAGCTAATCCGGGATAAGATGTCTGGCGATGATTACTACATTGAGATTAATCCTCGGTTTGGCGGCGGTGCGCCGCTGAGTATAAAGGCTGGTGCAGACAGTGCTGCGGCAATGCTGAGAATACTGTCAGGGGAGAAGTTGGCATATGTGGATGGTGCGGCAGAAGATGGGGCTGTATATAGTCGGTTTGACCAGAGTATTAAAGTGAGATGATAAAAATTGATAACATATTGGAAACGGAAAAGTACATTAATGATGTATATGCAGTTATCTTCGACTTGGATGACACGCTGTACTCTGAACAAGAATATGTCAGAAGTGGTTATAGAAAAATTGCAGAATACTTTGAAAGGCCAGAAATGGAAGCAGAAATGTGGACTATATTTGAACATGGAGGCAGGGCGATTGATGTGGTGCTTGAAATGTATGGCATGGCAGAAAAAAAGGATGAAGCCTTGCAGATCTACCGACACCAAAAGCCTGACATACATCTTTATGACGGCGTTGCGGAGATGATTGATAGGATTAGAAAAACGAAGAAAGTGGGGATTATCACAGACGGTCGTCCGGAAGGGCAGAGGGCAAAGTTGGAAGTCTTGAGAATAGCAGTTGATGAGATTATCGTTACCGATGAGCTTGGTGGCATTGAATATAGAAAACCGAATGAAATAGCATTTCGAATGATGAAGGAGAAGCTACAGGTGCCGTTTGAAAGAATGGTATATGTCGGGGATAACATGGGGAAGGATTTTGTTGCACCGGAAAAACTGGGGATGAAAAGTATTAGGTTTAAGAATCCTAATGGTTTATATTTGTAAGGGAGCATTAAGATGCATGATTTGTAATCTTATAACGAAAGGACGAGAACTGGTAATGACAAAAGAACGATTATTACAAACGATCCAATTGTATGTAAAGAAAGGAGAAAAAAGGTCAGATTTTTTACGTAAGGTTATGGCTGGATACGGGGAAAATATTTCCTACTTTCCTAAAGTTATGCCTCTATATCCAGAGCTCATAAAGCTTCATAATAACATAGTGATAGCCAGCAATGTCAGTTTTTTTATGCATGATGCAATACATGTCGTTCTCAATCGGGGAGGGGGGGGACGGAGGGAGCGTATATACCCAGAAGCTATTGGATGTGTAGAAATTATGGATAATGTGTTTGTTTGTGCAAATACAACAATATTATACGGAGTCCGTATAGGGAAGAATGTTGTAATTGGGGTCCATTCGCTGGTCAACAAAGATATAGAAGCAAATGCTGTATATGCTGGGATACCGGTGAAAAGGATATGTTCTTTTGAAGAATTTTCAAAAAAAAGACTGAATATGGAAACGATAGGTGTTGAAAAATCCCAGCATATCAGCAAGCATGAAATTGAAAAACCTGGGAGGTTTTTGAAAATAACCACATGGAATAGAGGTTTAATATGTCAGATATAAGAATGGCTTATTTGCTGGTTGTACATAAATGTCCAGAGCAAGTGAATGTTTTTATCAGACAACTATTAGAATATGGTGACTGTGATGTATACGTCCATATAGATAAAAAAAAGTCTGTGATGATTGAACAGATTATAAAAAGCGAAAGAGTTACTGCTTGCTCTGTCTATGATGTCCGCTGGGGAAGTTTTGAAATAGTGAAAGCCGCATACTACCTAATGGGATTGATGAATAAATCCAAAAAAAAGTACACACATATGTATTTCGGGTCAGGGCAGGATTTGCTGGTGAAGAAGGGGCTTTATGAATACCTTGAAAATAAACCTGAAAATATTTTTTTGCATATAATTAGGGAAATTACGGATAAGGATAGAGCTTCTGCCCGCTATAGAATTTGTTGGCTTAAAAAATTAATGATTAGAAATGATATGCATCCATATAGATTTGTGCGCATTGCGATGCAACTGTTATGCAAATGGGGCGTAGTGATTCATGCCAATAAAAAGCCATTGAAAAAAAGAATGAAATTTTATGAGGGAAGAACATGGTTCATAGCTCCGACAAAAGTAATGGAATACATTTTGAATTATATCGGTGAAAATCCTGATTATGTGGCTTATTGGGAAGATAGCCTGGCCTCAGATGTGATGTTTTTCCAAACCATTATAATGAATTCTCCATATGCGGATAAGGTTGAGGATGAACTAATGTATGTAGATTTTGGAAAAACCTTTGGAACCATGAATCATCCTCTTACGATAACGATGGCTACAGTAAAAAAAATTGAAAAAGGGAACTATTTCTGTGCCCGTAAGTTTGAGTGGGATGAGGAGCGGGAAGTAATAGAGTATTTTACTGTTAAATGATTGGAAAATATTATGAAAACAAGTAGTTCTAAAATAAAACAGGTGATTTTTGTCGCATTAACCACATATCAGCTATTTATAGCTGAGGTATATGCAAATTACATAAAAAATTGTTATCCGGTGTTTGAAGTTTTAATTATTTCTGTTGGCGTAGAGAAATTAGACATATTTACACAGAACATAAGATATTGCCAGATTAAGAATTTAAACGGAGATAAAGTTCATAGATTTTGGCAGAGGTTATTTTATGGGGGCTTTTTGTTTTCGCTCTCTTCGATAAGTAGAGGGATAGAATCGGCCGACAACGCTGTTTTATTTTTGTTTAATGATAATGAGCCTATTACCAACAAAATAATGCGAGAAATGAAAAAGAAAAATACTTGTATAAGTGTGATTATTGACGAGGGAATAGGGACTTACGCAGAAACGACCAATAAAGAGTTAAATATAAAGCAACTCCTGAGATACTATTTAACCAGTTTAATAGGCTCTCCAATGCAGTATAAGGTTATTGGAGACAACAAATTAATTGATTGTGCACTTGTTGGAAATAAAGAATTATATGATTCTTTAGATAAGTCTAAAAATCAGGTTGTTTTTGAGCAGAACAAGACAGCATTGTTCTCAGAGGGAAATTCATTTATAAGGCGAAAATATTTACAGAACAAGCAGATAGATTCATTTGACATTTTATATTTAGGTCAACCCTTTTCTGAATATGGCAAACTGACGGAAAAAGAAGAGACATATCTTGATTGGTTATTTGGGATAGTTTGCAAGAATTACAAAGTTGTTATTAAACCTCACCCAAGAGATGCTAATCAAAAGTATGATTCATTGTTGAAAAAATGGAAAAATACTAAGATGTTCGATGAAAGATTGAGTTCTTTACCCATAGAATGCATAGCTGGAGGAATCAATATGAAAGTTGTAATTTCGCATAAATCATCTGCGGGAATTAATATTGCAAATTTAGTAAGGCAGATTTGCTGCATTTTTACGTACAAATGTGGCATAACGCCTTATATTTGCGAGGAGGGGGATTCCGCCTATTCGGATACCATATTCAAAAGTGTAAACGATAATATTTTTATCCCGGCTTCTAAAAGCGAAGTCATTAAAATTATTTCAAAGCATGTAGGCATAGAGAATGATAATACTTTTGATACACAGAAAAACGGCGGCTATTCCGAGATTGATAATGTCATGAAATACGTAACTTGATTTATTCAAATCAAACCATTAGCCGCATCGATAATGGTTTGAACCCATGATTTGTGCTAAGTATACTTCTACCAAACAGAAAAAACAAAGAGTGATAGATGCTTTGGAAAGTGGAGATGCAGGTCAGACCCAAAATATTTTTACGAAATTTGGGGTGGGAACTGTATAAGGACCCTATACTAAGTAAAAATGATTTTGACTTTATTAAGTGAAATCGGATAGAGGTCTCTTAGTTTCAAACCGAGATTTTCAAAAATCTCAAAGGAATTGATAAGATGAAGTTAAAGATTTTAGAAACAGAAAATGATTGATTTACTTATGCAGAAAATTAATTTAAGTGAATAAGAATTTATAAGGAGGCTATGGAAATGACTAAGAAAGAAAAGTATTGTGGAATATTCAAGGAGATATTCAATGTCGATGAGGAGGCATTGGATGAAAACTTCAACTTTAAAGATGTCGGAAACTGGGACTCGCTCACTCACCTTTCTTTGATAACAGCACTGGAAGATGAATTTGGGGTCATGTTTGAAACAGACGATATTCTTTATTTTGGCGGATTCCTGAACGGCATGAAAATCCTGGGGAGATATGGTGTAGATTTTTCTGAATGATTTATACGCACAATAAGCGAAAGGGAAATATGATGAACAATTTATTGACAGGAAAGGTATGTATAGTTACTGGCTCGGCAAGGGGAATCGGAAAAGAGATTGCAGTTCTGTTTGCTGAAGAAGGAGCGGAAGTGGTTGTAAATGATGCACAGGTTGGTTCTGCTGACAAGTGGATCGAGGGGCATCCCCTGAAAAAGCATCTGTATCCCTATTATTTTGACATTACGGATCCTAGTGCGGTAAGGACGAATGTCATGGCTGTAAAAAATCAGTTTGGGCATATTGATGTTCTGGTCAACAACGCCGGAATTGAGTTCAATGAACTTATTGGGATGATCTCAAGGGAGAGCATGGAGAAAATGTTCGATGTGAATGTATTTGGGACCGTAGAAATGCTTCAGACGGTGAGTCGTGTTATGGCGAGAAATGAGAATGGCGGAAGTATCATTAATATATCTTCCATGGTTGGCGTAAGGGGCAACAGAGGACAGCTTGTCTATTCTGCAACAAAGGGTGCAGTTATTGCCCTTACAAAATCTGCAGCAAAAGAGCTTGCCTCTAAGAAGATTCGTGTTAATTCGATTGCTCCAGGAATTACACAGACTGCCATGATGGAGCAGGCAGATATCGAGAAACTGCAGGGAAGGATCAATAATATCTGCATGGGGAGGATAGCACAGCCGAGGGATATTGCCGGGGGCTGCCTGCTTTTGGCAAGTGATTATGCCAGTTATATTTCAGGGCAGGTACTTCCGGTGGACGGGTGTACAATCATGTAACTAAAGGAGAATCTTTATGTTTTTAAACATTGATAAACAGGAGAAAAACAAGACCGCATTGATTGATGATGAAAGGAATTCGGTAACTTATGAGGAATTAGTGCGTTATTTGAATGAAGTAGGGACAAAGGCTACAGCAGGGTCAGTCGTTTTCCTCCTGTGTAAGAATACGGTAGGGTCGGTGGTGGGCTATCTGGGTTTTATCGAACATGGTTCAGTTCCGCTGACTCTGAACAGTAAAATTGATAAAGAATTACTGGACAACCTGCTGAAGGCGTATACACCAGCTTATCTGTGGATGCCGAAGGAAGAAGCGGGAAATTTCGATTATGAGATGGAATACGAGGCGTTTGATTATGTCCTTTTACGGACTGGCAGTCCGGTTTACCCAGTTAATGACCAATTGCAGCTTTTGATGACGACATCCGGTTCAACAGGAAGCCCGAAGTTGGTTCGTTATAAAAAAGGAAACCTGGAAGCCAATGCAAAAAATGTTGCAAAAGCTTTTGGATGGAGTAAGGATGATCGCCCTATTTGCGACCTTGGGATGCAATATACCATGGGATTGAACGTAATTAATACGCACTTATACGTTGGAGCTACACTGCTTCTTACCATGCACAATCTCTTTAGTGGAGAATTCTGGGATTACATCCGTGAAAACAAGGGGACAAACTTTACCGGAGTGCCTTTTAGCTATGATATTTTTTATCGGCTCAGGTTTGAAAGAATGGATCTGCCTTATTTGACAACACTCTCTCAGGGCGGAGGCAAGCTGACTGATGTATGCTTTAAACAGCTTGCAGAATATGCACAACGAACAGGGAAGCGCTTTATCGCATCTTTTGGCACAACGGAGACTTCGGCGAGAATGGCTTGTCTCCCGGCTGAGCTTGCCTTAGTGAAGACGGGAAGCATCGGCAGGGCGATTCCGGAAGGGGAGTTGTTTTTGATTGATGCTGATGGAAATGTGTTAGAAGAAAAGGTTGCAGAAGGTGAAATGTGTTATAAAGGACCAAATGTCACAATGGGGTATGCCCTTTGCAAGGATGATCTGGCAAAAGGTGATGAGTTCCAAGGCGTTTACCATACCGGCGATCTTGCTCGCCGTGATGAGGATGGCTGCTACTTTGTAACGGGAAGGCTTTCACGTTTCCTGAAACTGCTGAGTTACCGCGTGAGCCTAGACCAGACAGAACAGATCATCAAGCAACAGTTTAACCTTGAGTGTGCGTGTTCGGGAACAGATGAGAGGATGAATATCTATATCACGGATGCCACAAGGTCAGCGGAAATTTTGGAGTTTATATCGAATAAACTTGGACTGTTTAAATCTATGTTCAAAGTAATTGTGGTTGATAAAATCCCGAGAAATGACAGTGGTAAGATTCAGTACAATTTGCTGGAGCAGAAATATGTTTCTGGCAGGGAAAATTGATTAAAAAGTTATTAATCCCTTAGGGGTTAAAATTTAATAAACGAAAGGAACAAAATTATGCTTAATGGAAAAAGTATTTTAGTAACTGGAGGTACGGGTTCATTTGGTCACCATTTTGTTGATTATGTATTGGAACACTATGAACCCAAGAAGATTATTATTTATTCCAGGGATGAATATAAACAATTCCTCATGGATAATGAGTATAAGAATCATAGGAAAGTGCTTCGCTATTTTATCGGTGATGTCCGAGATGAAGCCCGCCTGCGTATGGCCATGAAAGGGGTAGATTATGTTATACACGCTGCTGCTTTAAAGCAAGTCCCCGCTTGTGAATATAATCCGAACGAGGCCATAAAAACAAATGTCAACGGCGCAATGAATGTTATTAATGCTTCCCTTGAGTCAGGCGTAAAAAAAGTCGTGGCATTATCTACTGATAAGGCAGTTAATCCTGTGAACCTTTACGGCGGGACAAAGCTGGTTTCTGACAAATTGTTCTGTGCGGCCAATGCATACGGCGGCAGTAACGGGACTAAATTTGCTGTTGTCCGTTATGGGAACGTAGCAGGTAGCCGGGGATCCGTGATCCCGTTCTTCAAGAACATTATTGAGAAAGGAGAAAAAGATCTTCCTATTACGGATTATCGGATGACCCGCTTCTGGATAAGCCTTGAGCAAGGGGTGGAACTGGTCATTAAAGCGCTGGAAGAGTTCAGGGGAGGTGAAACTTTTATCTCAAAAATCCCGTCTTTCAAGATTACGGATTTGGCAGAGGCAATGCTGCCTGGATGCAATATGCCGGAGGTGGGAATTCGTGAAGGGGAGAAACTGCATGAAATAATGATAACCCGTGAGGATTCAATGTTTATATATGAATATGATGAACATTATATTGTATACCCGCACTATAATTGGTGGGGCGTGAAAGATGTTATTCCTGGTGGCAAGCTCGTAGAGCCTGAGTTTGAATATAGTTCTGGGACTAACAGTGTCTGGCTCAGTGTAGAGGATCTTCAAAAAAGGCTAAAGACCGATATGGACAACCATTAATAAATGAGGGAAGAGGGGGCTGACAAATGGAGGAACTAGCCATTAAAGGCGGAAAACCAATCAGGGAGAATAAGATATTTTACGGACACCAATGTGTGGAGGATGATGATATCCAAGCAGTCGTTGATGTAATGAAAGGAGATTACTTAACATGTGGACCTTCTGTGGTAAAAATGGAAAGGGCATTAGAGACTTATACTGGTGCAAAACATGCGGTAGCAGTGTCAAATGGAACAGCAGCCCTTCATTGTGCATGTATTGCAGCCGGCATTGGCCCTGGAGATGAAGTGATTACAACTCCAATTACATTCGCTGCAAGTGCTAACTGTGCTTTGTATTGCGGTGCAACTCCTGTTTTTGCAGATATCGACCCTGATACATATAACATTGATCCTAAGTGCATTGAGGCTAAGATCTCAGCCAGAACGAAGGCGGTAATCGCAGTTGATTTCACCGGACAGGCAGTGAAGATAAAGGAAATTCGTGAAATCTGCGAAAAGTATAATCTTATTTTTATAGAAGATGCGGCACATTCCATAGGAACGAAGTATAACGGAAAGATGGTCGGTATGCTTGCGGATATGACATGCTTCAGCTTCCATCCGGTAAAGACTGTCACAGCAGGGGAAGGGGGAGCAATCCTGACAAACGATGATAATTTGCATGAGAAGCTGGTACTTGCCCATACCCACGGTATTACACACGATGAGAATTTGATGGAGGGAGCACCGCATGAAGGTTCGTGGTATTATGAGGAGGTTTCCCTTGGATACAATTATCGCATAACAGATTTCCAAGCAGCATTGCTTGTCAGTCAGCTTGGAAAGATTTCCAGATTCATTGCGAGAAGAAAAGAAATTGTTGCAAGATATGATGAGGCATTCAAAAGACTATTGGGGATTATTGTCCAGAAGGAAATTCCAGAATCTGATACCTGCCGTCATCTGTATATTATTCGCCTTGATACAGATGAGTTGATTTGCACACGGAGAGAGTTTTTTGATGCGATGAGCGCAGAAGGTGTCCAGGGTCAGATACACTATGTTCCGGTATATTGGTTCCAATACTATCAGCATCTTGGCTACGAGATGGGAAGCTGCCCAAATGCAGAAGAAGTATACAAGGGGATTGTGAGCATCCCGCTTTATCCTGCAATGACGGATCAGGATGTGGATGATGTGATTGCGGCGGTAAAGAAGCTTGTTGAAGCATACAAGAAGTGAGGAATAATGAAAACGATGGAGAAAGCAGTTGCAATAATCACGGCTCGTGGTGGAAGTAAAAGAATCCCTAGGAAAAATATCAGGGAATTCTGTGGAGCGCCGATCATCAAGTATTCAATTTTTGCCGCACTTGAGAGCAGGGTGTTTGACGAGGTAATGGTCTCCACGGATGACGATGAAATAAGAGCAGTTGCAGAATCATATGGTGCGAAATGCCCATTCATGAGAGGCAAAGACAGTTCGAATGATTTTGCAACAACAGTAGACGTTATAAAAGAAGTTATTACATGCTACAAGGAAATTGGACGAGAGTTCAGGTATTACTGTGCTATTTATCCAACTGCTCCCTTTATTACCGGTGAGAAGCTTAAATTAGCCTTCGACATTTTGTATAGGGAACAGGCAGATTTTCTTACTCCGGTGGCTAGGTTTTCATACCCTGTCCAGAGATGTTTTGCTATTGAGGACAGCAAGCTGAAGAAAAAGTGGCCTGAGTACCAGAATATCAGAACCCAGGATCTGGAACCGTTGTATTATGATACCGGACAGTTCTATATCGGGGATTCTGAGAAGATTTTTACAGTGCCATACACTGAAAGAAATATGGCAGCCATGGTACTGCCAAGGGAAGAAGTACAGGATATAGATACAATAGATGACTGGGAGAAAGCGGAAAGAAAATACCGCGAGATGATAAAAAGATATGAAACTGTATGATTATTTAAAAGCTGGAAAGGCATATATGATTGCTGAAATGTCTGCAAACCATGGAGGGAGCCTTGAAAGGGCAATGGCAATTGTCGATGCCGCCGCAGAAGCCGGTGCAGATTGCCTGAAGATCCAGACCTATACAGCAGATACCATGACTATCGACAGTGACAAACCTTACTTCAAGCTTACAAAAGGGTTGTGGGCTGGATATACAAGATATGATTTGTACAAAGAGGGCGCCATGCCATGGGAATGGCAGATTAGCATTAAGGAAAGATGTGAACAATTGGGGTTGGATTTCCTTTCTACAGCATTTGATTTTACTTCTGTTGATTTCCTGGAGAAGATTGGAATACAGTGTTATAAAATTGCATCTTTTGAATTGACGGATATTCCGCTGCTCCAATATGCTGCAAGGACTGGAAAACCAATCATACTTTCCTGTGGGATGGGAACCAAGGAGGAAATAGAAGAGGCGGTAAGTGCTATCCATAATGAAGGAAATTATAATATTGTGCTGCTTAAATGTACGAGTGAATACCCTGCTGTTTATGGGGATATGAATATTTCGCTTATTCCTCAAATGAAAATAGATTTCCGTTGCCCTGTTGGGCTTTCTGACCATTCGATGGGGGACACGATTGCAGTGGGGGCAGTGGCTCTTGGAGCAAGCGTAATTGAAAAGCACTTTTGTATTTCGAGAAGTGAGAAGACCCCAGATTCTCCTTTTTCTATGGAAAAAGAGGAATATAAGCGGATGGTAAATAATATCAGAAATCTGGAAGAAGCCATTGGGAAACCTGAGTATGCCTTATCAGAGGCGGAAAATGCAGGAAGAATGAACAGAAGATCCCTGTTTATCAGCAGGGACATACCTGCTGGAGAAGTCATTTCTGATAAAAATATTGCTATAATAAGACCGGCACATGGATTACATCCGCGATATTATGACTGGGTCTTGGGGAAAATTTCCACCCATAATCTGGAAAAAGGAGAGCCTTTGCATGAGTATGACATCGAATAAACATAAATTCAGGTTTAAGAATGTGTTAGACACACCATATTGCATGGAACTTTTGGAATGGAGAAACCAAAAATTTATCCGAGAAAATATGGTAGATAAAAGTATAATAGACAGTGAAAACCATCTGAAATACATTGAGCGATTAAGAGCAAGTTCTACGCAGAAAGTCTTTATTGCATTTTATGATGACAATCCGGTTGCGGTTATGACTTTTAAGTTTATGGATAATATAATTGAATCAGGGTCTTATGTTATTCATGAGGAAGACATGGGGAGCGGGTTTGGGGTTGTCACGGGGTATGCGAGATTTGAGTATATTTTTGATAGAATGCCAGAAGGGAAAATGCAGACGATTATTTTGGCTCACAATCAGAAAAATATCAGTTTGCAAAAGAACTTTGGCTGCATGTTTGAGGGAACAACGAGATTAAAAAAATCCGATGGAATTGAGGAAGATGCATATATTTATACGATGACCCGTGACAAATGGGAAATAAACAGACCAAGGATACAAAGAGTGGTTAGCCGGTTAATCCCTATAGAAAATATAGGCAGGATACTGGACGTTTAACAATGAAAGCTTGTGCATTTTTGCAAGTTTTCGGTATATCTGGTTTAGCCCATAAAAATAAAAAGTAGGTGAAAATGATGACTGTAAATATTAAGATATCAAGATATAATGCCAAACTGGATATAGCGGATCTGACTTTTATTGTGTTTTTTTCATCAACAGTTATATCTGTTGTGTTGTCAAAAGTATTTGGATTCATGCATATTTCCAGATTCGCCACTCCGTTTTTTTTGTGGGGATTAACCTTTCTGTTTGTTTTATGCCTGATTAAATATTCACTTAAAAGATGGCTGAACAGCGTAGTTTTATATTTTGGAATTGTATTGCTGTTTTTAGTTAGCTATATTATTACTCCGGAACTTGCTGAGTGGTATTCGAATTCAAGTTGGGGTCTGGCTTACCGAGTATTTAGAATCGACCGTGGACTATATGCTTTTTTTGCGATTTTACTTGTCAGAGAACCAAAAAAAATTTTACGCAACCTAAAAATAGTTGGTTTTATTTGGACTCCGTATTTGATTTGGCAGGCAGTTCAGAGAATTCAACTGGGTTATTTTATAGTTACAGAGAATGATGGCATTACTACTTCAAAAAGCTTGTATACACTTTCATATGGATATAACGCTGTTTTTATTGGGTTAATCTTTTTTATGATTTATAAAAAAAACAAGAACAAGATATATCTGGCTTTAGGATGGATGCTATGTTGTTTAGCAATTACTTTTGGTTCAAGGGGTTCATTAATAGTTTTAGGATGTTATTTTTTAATCTGGGAGCTCCTGAAATTAAGAACAGATTTGTCAAAGCAAAGAATTATTCGTACGTTTTTGTTGATTTGTTTGGTGGTAATAGTGGTGCCTTTTTACGATTATATTATTGCTGCATTAGGAAGCGTGCTTGAATCTATAGGAATACAGTCTCGGACTTTGCAGAGTTTATTGAGTAGCGCTATAAGTGATACCAATGGAAGGGAAAAAATATGGGGAGCAGCGATTGAACAGATTAATAGATATTTTCCATTGGGTGCGGGTGCATTTGGTGATCGTCTATCAGCTGGTAAAGTTCTTGCATGGGGGTATTGCCATAGTATCATATTGGAAATGCTTGCATCTTTTGGGCTAGTCGGGGCAATAGTTTTATGTGTTATGGTTAATAAATCTATAAAGATCATAGTGAGCGATATGGATTATGAACTGGTAAATTTGTTTGTTCTGTTTTTTTCCTGTTCCATAAAACTGCTAATATCAGATTCGTTCTGGTATAACGCCCATTTTTGGGGGGCACTTGCACTTGCATATCTTTATAAAATGAGGACAAAGGAACTTCAACAGCAGGAGTGTAGTGAAAATGCGTAAACTAAAATACCAGATAGGGATCCGTGCGGATGCTTCACCCAAAATAGGAATGGGTCATATCATGCGGTGCATGGCCATAGCAGAAGGTCTTCAGGAGAAAGATATAAACGTCCTGTTTATCAGTGCAAATAACTACAGTGAAAAGGTTTTGAAGAAAAACGGATATCGGGTTATCGTTTTAGGAACACCCTTAGAACAGATGGAGTCGGAGCATGCAAAACTGAAAGAGCTTATTGCTACCCAAAAGATAGATGCATTTTTAGTTGACAGTTATTATGCTTCCGATATATGCTTAAAATATCTGCAATCGTATGTACCGGTTATATTCATTGACGGCCTTTACCGGTGTAAAGCCGAAGTATCAGCTGTTATTAATTATAATGCTGCCGCAGATATAAATGAATATAATCAGCGGTTTCAAGAGAAAAATACGAAGTTTATGATAGGCACCCAGTATGTTCCATTGAGGACGGAATTCAGGAAAACGCAAGTTCATAAGAAAATCAATGAGCGAGTGAAAAATATATTAATCACAACTGGTGCTGCTGATCCCTATGGTGTTCTTCCTGCCTTGTTGAAGTACATTATTTTTAATGATTATTTCGAAAGTGCAACGATACATGTTATTATTGGAGGACTTGTACGAAATAGAGAAGAAATAGAACAGTTTATATGCACTTGTCCACGGATAATATCTCACTATGAAGTTTCAAATATGAGGGAAATGATGCAGGAAGCGGATATTGCTATCTCGGCGGCAGGAACCACAGTTTATGAATTGCTATTTATGGGCGTTCCGTCAGTTATTTATTCTATTGCGGAGGTTCAAAATAATGTTAGTGCACTCGTACCAGCGATAATATGGGCTGGGGATATAAGGGATTTCACATCTCCAGGGAAATTGTCACAGAATGGAGTACGTCATATAATAAACAGAACTCTGGAATTGGCTAGCTCTTACGATAAAAGGAAAAAAATGAGTCATCTTGCGGCGCAACAGGTGGACGGAAATGGTGTGTCAAGAATTGCTGATGTTATTATCAAATTATTATAGATGGCTAAACGAAGCTGATGTAGTTTAAAAGGTGCTTTAAGATAAGATAAGAGAATAATACTTATTTGGCAGAAGGTGATAAGGTGTTAAAGACTATTAAAAAACTTTATATTAAGCTGATTATTATGAATATTTTTGATTTCGAAAATGCACATCAGACAGTTGCAGAGCAGAATGAATTTATGAATAGCTTGACTGATGCAAGCGATGATTATGAAAGAGCATATAATCATTATATCTTACAAATGTACTTCTACTATAATTGGATTACAAGGATGATTTTGAATATTGCTTCGTTTTTTTTACTACCATTTATGACAATACAATTCATCTGGAGGGGGCGGCGTTTTAAGGAAAATCAGTTGGTTAATCTTTATGGCGCAATTGTATGTGAAACACCGACAATTAAATCCGCAGATATTATTCCGCCTGATTTAAAAGATAAATATCAAGATGTAAAAAGCGTAGAAATCAAACATGAATATTTTATTGATAAGCCCGCTAAAGATATTTTCCTGAAATGCTATAAAAGATATATTTTCCATCCTTATTTTCTTTTGTTTAATTTAAGAAGAATATCGGAAGCATGCACGATGATTCACATATATCACCCAAAGGCTTTGGTTGTATTTGCAAGAGAAAGAGATTTTGCAATACCTCTTGTAACACTGTATTGTGAAAAAATTGGTTCAGAGTATGTGAGCTTTATGCATGGCGATTACATTTATTCAGTAGATAAGGCTTTTTTACGATTTTCAACATATTATGCATGGGATGACCATTATGTTAAAATGCTGTCAGATCTTAAATGGCCTCGAAATCAGTTTAGAATATATGTGCCAAAAAAACTACAGGGAATAACGCAACCTAGAAAAAACAAGAAATATGATTATTATATTACATATTATTTTGGAGCAGAAAGTCATGGTCGGATTCGTGGGGTGAAAAAAGCGTTTGATATTTTTTCACGATTTGGCTATAAATGCAAGATAAGACCTCATCCGAGATTCTCTGATTTAAAATATTTGCATCAAGAATTTTGTGATTATGAAATTGAGGATACAAAATCAGTGCCATTGAATAAGTCTTTTGAGAATACGTTATATATTTCAGCGTTAAATTCAACAGTGTTATCTCAAGCTTATTATAGTGGTAAAGAAATCGTTATTGATGATTATTCAGATGTTAACCGTTATAATCTTTTATTGGAAAGAAGATATATAATGCTAAATAAACCCCATAAACTATTGAGTGAACTTGTAAACGAGGCAAAAGAAAGAAAACTTGTTTGAGTTTTCTGTTACAAATTACATATTCAAAGGAGCTTAATTTTGGCAGGTATAAGTGAAGATAATAATAGAAAATCTGGCTTAGTGGCAAGAGCTGGTATTTGGTATATTGCTTGCAATTTCATTAATAAAGGTATTGGGTTTTTAACAACGCCTATTTTTACAAGGATATTATCAAAAACCGTTATAGGTGAATTTTCAAATTTTCTTGTATGGCTAAACATATTGACATTGATCATTACAATGGATATGCATGTAACTGTTCCCCGGGCCAGGTTTGATTACGAAAAAGATATAGATAAGTACATATCATCTATAACAATACTCAGCACATTTTCAACACTGGTTTTTTCTTTTGTTATATTTATGTTTAAGGATTTTTTCTGCAATATCATGGGCATATCTTTAAATATGCTGTATATGATACTTTTATTGATACTTTTTTCCGGCTCATTTCAAATTTTTCAGATAAGACACCGCTTACAATATAAATATAAGATGTTTGCTTTTTTAACACTTGCGCTTAATGTTAGTTCGGTGCTACTTTCCCTGCTATTTGTATTTTTGTTTAAGGATAAGCTTGCTGGCAGAATTATTGGGTATTCAGTACCAAGAGTAATTATATACATCATATTGTTTTGTGTTCTGGTCTATAAAGGCAAAGGGATAAAGATTGAACACGTGAAATATTGTTTGAAAATATGTCTTCCTTATATTCCGCATTTGCTGTCATTATATATTTTGTCAGCTTCTGACAGGACGATGATTAAAACTTTGTGCAGTGCTGAGGATTTGGCTATTTATTCTTTGGGATATAGTTTTGGAACTCTTATATCATTACTAGCAAGTTCTATGAATCAGGCATGGTCTCCATGGCTCAGCGAGCAGCTACACAATAAATTATATAAGAATACCCAAAAATGGTCGATATATTATATCGCATTATTTATGTTATTTTCTTTTTTCCTTGGGTTGTTAGCCCCAGAGGTTGTATATATTCTTGGCGGCAAAGCATACCAAGAATCGATATATGTACTACCTCCAATACTAACTGGAATAATATATCAGTTTATTTATACAATGTATGTCAATATTGAAACATATAATAAGAAAACAATTGGCATGTCAATTGCAACTTGCATTGCTGCCGGTTTGAATATTATTTTAAATTATATTTTTATACCAATATTTGGATTTATTGCTGCTGCTTTTACCACATTAGCTGGGTATGCCGTATTGTTTCTTATTCATTATTACTTGGTTCGTCGTATGGGTATGACCATTGTGTATAAATCAAAAAAAGTATTTCTGTTGCTACTGATTAGCTTGGTGTATATTCCGATATTTTATTATTTTTATTATCATACTTTGCAAAGATACATTTCAATTTTTGCTGTGGTAGGATTGGTATTAGTAGTTTGTTACAGGGAAAAATCAAAAGTAGTGCATTTTATATCTATGATTTTTCCTAACTTTTTTAATAGGAGAAAGGGATCTGTGTAGATATTCAAAAGATAAAAGGGATTATTAATGTTGTTTGAAAGATAAGATTGTATATTTTGATGAGGTAGAACGATAGATAACGAAGAATTTGTCTTACTTAAAACCCATCGCCGTGTAATGCTCTCCGTGGGAGCAGTTATGCCGGCAGGTGATGGCATTGCTCCTGCAGAGGGCTTTTGCTGTTTTAAGGGTCAATGTGACAGGTGATGTGGAAAGGGTATCTGGTTAACCGTAACGAATTAAGTGTATTGATAATATTATATCCTTCAACCGTTTTCGTATAACCTTCGGGAACGGTCGCCTCATCTATCTCATAGTTGTACTTATGCCTGGGGGTTTTCCATATTGGCAGACACCCAAAGCTGAAAACGCCATCGCCCGCTGAACTTAAACTTAAACTTTTGTAGACTTCACCATCTCTTTTAAGAAGGATTTCAACGGAGGGAGGACGGGTATCACCCACGTTGTCGAAGTCTGCACATATTTTACGTCCTTTGATTATCTTCCGGCATTCCGTTTTCTGCTTTATATCCGTACAGCGATAACTTTTAATGGGGTTCACCACGCTGTTTGTGATCCGGGGGTCACCATGGTCCACCCGTGGTGCCGATGCCTTCCGGAAGGGAGGTACAAATGCATGATCAATGAATCTACAAAAGATATCCTGAATGCCATGCACTGTACTTCCATGGCTGCAGAGTTCGAAAGACAGCTGGAAGATCGGGATACTTACGGGAAACTCGGGTTTGAAGAACGTTTTGGCCTGATTGTCGATGCGGAATGGAACCGCAGACAGACCAATAAACTGACAAAGCATATCCGTAATGCTGGATTTGCAGCTCATGGGGCCTCCATGGAAGGTATCGAATATCATCCCGACCGAAAACTGGACAAGGCACAGATGCTGCGGTTTGCTACCTGCAATTACATAGATGAAGGACATCATATCATTCTGAGTGGTGTCAGTGGCGGAGGCAAAACATATGTATCTTGTGCCCTTGGCAATGCGGCATGCCGTAAATTCAAGAAAGTACGCTATGTAAGAATGCCGGAACTTCTGGATGAATTGAATGTGGCTAAAGGAACTGGCACATTCAAGAAAACCATAGAAGCATATCGAAAAGTAGATTTGCTGATCTTGGACGAGTGGCTGATACGTCATCTGACACAGCAGGAATCCTATAACATACTGGAGATTGTTGAGGCGCGAGCCAATAGTCCCAAAGGTTCTATGGTCTTTTGTACGCAGTATGCAACGGATGAATGGTATGGCCGGATTGATCCGGAATCTGCGGAAGGCAGTCCTATTTCGGAGGCTATTATGGATCGGATCATTCACAATGCCTATGATGTTTTTCTCGACGGAAGAGTATCTATGCGTAAGCGTCACGGTCTTAAATCAGAAGCAGAAAGTGGGGTGACGGTAAATGCTTGATCCCGATTTTAACAATGCTGCTTACTGCGCTGAATCCGATGAATGTGAACTCATCCTTTCGTTTTGTCAGTTGATTGACATCATGGTAAAGGATATCCAACATCTGGAAGCGGAGTGCGTCAGAATCAGATATCATCTCAGTAAACATATGCAGTCACCAGAAGATGAGTACTATCGCAGCAACATCTTGTCAGGTTTGAAAACACCTTATTATGATAACCTTGGATACCAGATGTATATGTCACTTTATTCTGATGGCGGTGATCCGTTATCATTCAAGGAATGGACCTCTGCTATTAACCAATTAGCAAAAGGACTTGAGGATGACCGATTTTAACCCGTAGATCTATACGAATGCTTGTGAGGATTTCACCCGGTGAATAATTACGGGTGGAATTCCACATATACTTGTTTAACATCTGCCGGATGGTACAGCCAGCCGTTTAGAAGGTACAGTTCAACCGGTAAGGTGGTCCTATCTGAGCGTGCAGATGGTCTTTAGGGAGCGGCATATACAACTCGGGCTATAAAGGGATAAAACAAAGGAATAGACCAACAAAGTCCATTCCTTGAAATCGAATATAAATAAATTAGGTTTTATGTTTTTTAATAGATTTTACAATGTCTAATATTAATGATATTTCTGTCGTGTTCATATTGTAAAGTAGGTGCAGTAATTCTTGAAAATCAGTTGAAGTAACTTGAGTTTCTTGAACTTTGATATAATCATTGAATATATCGTTTGGACTTATTTTCAATATGTTACATATTTCTATGAGATTTGGAATAGTGGTTAGACGTGAGCCATCTTCTATACGTGCGATACTTCGTTCTTCCATTTTCAGGGCTTCTGCAAAATCTTCCCTTGTCATTTTAGATTCTCTAATTTCTTTAAGAATCCTAGCAAATAATTGATTATCAAACCCCATTAACTCACCATCTTTCAATATTGTTCATTTAGTATAAGCTATAAAATAATATTTTTTAATGTCCTGTGAGGACTTAATATTGAAATATAGACCAAAAAGGACTATAATATATAAAACGGACAAAAAGAGAAAAAAAGGAAAATAAATGCTTTGGCTTAGTGCATATTTAGTGCTGATAGATAATAACGAAGATAGACAGAAATTTGAGCTTATTTATAATACATACAAATATCGGATGTATTATATCTGCAAAGATATACTAAAAGACTACCATCTGGCAGAGGACGCATTACAGGAAGCATTTATCAGTATAACGAAACGCTTAGACCGGATTCAGAATGTTGATTCTAAAAGGACGGCTTGTTATGTATGTCTGATAGCAAAGTCACGAGCTATAGATATGTATAGAAAGGTCATCAAGGACTATAGAAGGGAATTTCCTATAGAGGATTATGGGCTTGTGACATATGCCGTAGAAGTCAATCTATTAGAGGGAGAAGCGGAGCAGGAAATAGTCAGAGCAATCCAGTCATTAAAACCGTTAAGCCGTCAAGTTTTAGAGCTATATTTGGAAAAATGCATGACAAGAAAAGAAATAGCGACATTGTTAAATCTAAAATACGATACGGTGCGAAAACGTATAAATATTGCATTAACAGAGCTACAGGAAGAATTGCGTAAAAGAGGCATATATGAATAAGTCATTAAAGCAGAAGGTCATAAATGCTTATGAGGAAATCATAGAACATAGAGAATTTGCATTACCAACAGAAGCAGAAATAAAGGGGGCGATGCCACTATCGGATGATTTTAGGGCGAAGTTGCAGGAGAGTGTCAGGAGGGATAAGAAGTATATTTTAATTTGGGGTAAATGGATATCAAAAGCAGCGATCATAATTTTAATCATTCTAATGACTGGTCTTACGGTATATGCAGTTATGCAGTCGAAGTTTTTTTATAAGATTTCCAAGCGTAATACCGTAGTAAGCACGATTGGGAAAGAGATGCAAAAGGGAGAAGAGCATCTAAACCATCTTTATTATCCGGCTTACTTATTGGATTTTGAGATGGACGATACGATATCTACAGATACGGCAGTGTATACCATGTATAGCAATGAAAAGGGCGAAGCCATTACTTTTATGCAACAGGTCATCCAGACGCAACTGCTGTTTGATAATGAGGATACGGCAGAGGAAAGGGTTGCGGTCAATGGCGTAGAGGCAATACGGTTCACAAAACATGGTGAAACAACAATGATCTGGTGTGACTATGGGTATCTGTATGAACTGAACGTGCCGGAGAAATATCGTGAGGAATTGATACGCATGGCAGAGTCATTGGAAATCAACGAAGAAAAAGGAGAAGAATATGAAGAAAAATAAGAGTGTCAAGCAAAAAATGTTACTGTCAGTGATAGCATTGGTGTTATGCCTTGCCTGCTCCATCCCGGTCAATGCGGCGGATGAAATAGAAGAGAATGCATATTTAGAGGAATA
>Ga0153953_1000060_pt1 | contig 27765 bp, 25 predicted proteins | sample TSNJ037MetaG_FD_104718 | JGI IMG/M metagenome (GOLD analysis project Ga0153953, IMG submission 104718) | Attine ant fungus gardens microbial communities from New Jersey, USA - TSNJ037 MetaG | ecosystem: Host-associated > Fungi > Mycelium > Unclassified | place: USA: New Jersey, Wharton State...
CAGCACCGTCCCTGCTCCACAGGACTTTTAACCACAAACGACAGTTGCATGGGGCTTGAGAAGTACCCTATGGTGTCATCACCCAAACAACGTAGTCAGTTAAGACTTAGGCTAATCAATGTCGAGCTTTTACAAGCCCGTGACTTTAGTCATGAGTCATTGACTTTCATAATATCTAAAATTAATCATCAAACACCTTGCGAATAACATCACCATAGCGATTGACTATATCATCTCTCTTGCGACAAATAGGTGGCATACCTTGGTACATATCACTTCCACCAGTTCCACAACTACGAAGTAGCGATAAGTCCTTTTTAGTAGCTCTATTTGTTATATCATCAATCAGAAGATACAATTCCTTTATACATTCTTGTTCTTTAGTCATCTGCATTCCTCCTAAAATTAATTTACTTTCTTACCTGTCATTTTCTGTTGTTCTTTGCGGCCGGAGTTGAGCATCTCCACAATAGTATCAGCGGTCACAGAATAATCTCCGTTTAGGTAAACTCCTTGACAGCTTTCTAATATATGATTTTTTCGCATCGAATAAGCATCATTCACACCTGTACTTGTGGCTCATTTTCTCCATCCCCATCATCATACATTTCATGTGCTTTTTTACTTTCTCTTCCGTATCCACAACAACAATTCCACCAGCGGAATCACGGTCAACAGTCGATTTCCATACTTTTTTCATTTCTCCCCTTTCTTTGGACAATTTATTTTCATCTTTTCCAGCAGTGCTTATTCCTCTGATAAAGTTACCAGAGGAACTTCTGTGTCACATAATCTTCTTTTATATATACCCTCGTATTTTTCCTAACAAATAATTAATTTCGCAATCAAAAAACTAGCCTGTGTATTAATATTAGCGGCTTCTGATATATTCTCGCTGACACTATGGTTTAGTGCAAGAAAATCTCTTAATAGATATCCTTGTTCCAATATTTCATTAATATCCTCGTGCTTCTTAAGCGCTTCTTCTAACGTCATGATTTCTATCCTCCCTGCAATAACTCGTGGTCACAGAACTGAAAGCCCCGTAACTACGGCGTTTGTTTCGGCAACTACACAAACTACACTGTTTTTTCACCACGAGTTATCTAAATTTAAATTTAGATTACCAGAATTTCCGTATCCGGATTTTTTCAATGGCATCATTCAGCCATCCATAAACCATTTATACGCCCATAGGGACGCGTCACGGCTGCTGCCACGTCCTACAGTGGCATCCCATTGCCCTTCCACTTACTCCATTGGAACGCGCCAGCAGCTGTGCCACCTCTTCCGGCTCTAGTCCGATATCCTCATAAGCTGCCAGCTTTTTTAAACACGTTTTATTTCCGATAATCTTTCCATTTACTCTCTCTTGAACAGGAATCCATTCTTCTCCTGTCCACTCAGTTAATCTTTGCATGTTTACCTCTTTCTTCTGGATTTAATCCAGACAAAATCAATTTCATCGTTTTCCACATATGCACGCTATATGTCACTCCTGCATCGAAAATACTAATATTCATAAGTTTCATTCATTATACATCTCCTCTCTTTTCCTTTTTTCTTTTCGGATTAATTATGAAAACAGATATCTTTATGCAAAACACCAATGGAAAAAGCACCGAAAGATTCGATGCTCTCATTGTCTTTAGACTTTATTTCGATTGTGATAATTTACACAGCCTTTGCAAACCTCGGCATTGCTTTTCTTGTGTGGACATTTGATTTTATTGTTATAGATGCAGCGATTCCGAATCTTTCTGCTTATAAGGTGGGTTAAAAATGCAGCAAATATCACTAACGGAATCGAGGAGATTACCGGATGTTCAGTGAATGATTCAATGATTGCTTCATAAGCAGCGGTAATCATACCAACAACTTTATCAAGGAACTTCTGTGAACCACTTTTCTCAGTTGCGACAACTGCCGCTAATTGCTCATATACAACATTTGTGGCCATGGTATACACAGTTCTTTCATTTTCCGGAATATCTTCCTCATAGACGCATTCCCACATATGACCGATTATTGCCGGCATCTTAACTTCTCCACCATAAGTCGCATTGATGTCTTTTACGTACTTACGACCCTTAGCAACAGCATCTCGAACTAATTCCCCATCCTTTTCATAAGCGTCATTTTTCCAGTCTATACTGGTTATCCTATATGAATCCGGATCTAATTTCAAATATCTTAAAAAGTCATCCACGTAATCAGCTAAATCCGCATCTTTTGGTATCTCCTGACCATTTAGCAGAAAAACATCTGCGTCATAGCCCGTTATTGCAATTGGGAATACAAAATCTTCGCTCCAATAGGTTCTTACCGTTTCAGTGTCTTTTAAATCCAGCAAGACCTGAATTTTTTGTTTAGTATCTACGTCGTTAATTTCAATATCTTTTTGCCTTGGAATCTGTACCCCGGCTTCTACGGCAGAATAAACCACCGATGACTCCTTGTATTCGATTCGTTCATTAGATGCCTGTTCTTTTAAAGTTTTTTCAATTAACCGATATGTATTTCCATCATTATCGGTAATTAATTCATTTGGCAAATGCTCGTCGCTATCGCCAGCAAAAACTTCACCGTTAAATTCTAAAGTTTTCGGGGTTATAAATTCTTTTTTCACATATACGGGTGAATCTGCCGACTTTAACGCATATGTCTGACCGTGAACCGAAATCGTTTCCGGAAAATGCAACGTAGGACTATCTTCTTGGTCGAACGTTTGATACAAGACCTTCTTTTCAAAATTTTCCGCCCCGTCCTCTACATCATCCGTATTAATTGTTGCAATCATACGTGGTTGAGTTGTAATCATCACCTCGTTTTGTGATGATTTTGTTGAATCCGATGCCAATATTTCTCCTTCAAATGGTGATAAATCCGGCATTGTTTCTAAAATCAGATCTTCTGTAGGAATTGCTGCATAGGTTGGCCCGGCTGGGCACCCTAATGCAAGGGTGCCGACCAACAGGATTGCAAATGACTTATGCTTTTTCATTTCCTTCTCCTCTCTTTTTCTTCCAAATGACCAATCCGGTACTTCCGATGATCATGAATCCTGCTAGTAAAGCAAACGGGAAAGTATCTCCTGTTTTTACGGGTGTGGCGAATGGATGCCAATTACCGTCGCGATCAAACCACCCGTTTCCATATCCATCAGCACCGTTATCATAAGACGCATCGATAACGCCTGCTTTCTTACCGGGGTTTTTCGGTGGAAGAATGGGGGTTTCCTTTTTGTCGTTAAAGAATGTTGTCTCTCCTTCGACTCCGCCTTTGCCAACAGTAAAGGTGATATAATCCTCGGACAGCTCATATTCTGATGGAACATGTGTTTCTCGAACAGCGTATGCACCGTATACATCTAACGTAACGGTAATCTGTCCATAAGAATCCGTTGTTCCAGTATATATAACTTCGCCATTTTCATATATTACTTCAAACCGTACTCCGGAAATGGCATCACCAGTTTCGGAATCCCTTTTACTAATCGTCACACGTGGTGGGTTTTTATAGTTTGCTACATATTCTGTCAAATATGAAGAATTTGTAATCTCGAATGTATGGAGCGTATCGTCTAATTGATAGCCATCTGGAGCCTTCGTTTCCTTATAGGAATAAGTTCCCAGAGTGCTAAATCTTACTGTGGCATAACCTTCTGAACCAGTTGTGATGGTTTTGTACACATTACCTGATGAATCGTAAATCGTAAATTCACTACCCGGTAATGCATTCATTGTTAAACCGTCATACTTTTTTAAAGTCAAAGTTGGCGAGGTAGAAGTACCATCGTCACCACCATCTCCACCGCCAGTAGGCTTCTTTGTATCTTCCATAACTATTTTGATTATATCAACTGCCTTTGAAACTGGAACAGTGAATTCGATATCGCCAGAAGTTAAATAACCATCTGGTGCCTTTACTTCGTGGAACAGATACGTTTCTCCTGCTGTCAAAACACCGCTAATCGTAAGTTCGCCTTTTAGCTCAAAATCAGGAATTACAATTACGTTATCAGACTTACGAATAACTGAGAATACACCACCAGAAAGCTGTTCTTCTGAACCCTTACGAACTTTAACAAGCTTGACATTGATCGGTTCATCCACCATCTTTAGTTGAATTCTTTTATCGGAGTCCTCAACTGTAAATGATATCGAATCAGCCTTGTAATAACCTTCCGGTGATTCTGCTTCGATTAGCACGTATTTCTTTCCTATCGTAAGTAATCCGGTAATTACATGCGCAGTGCTATCTGTGATCCAATAATCTACCACATCCCAATTGGCGGCATCTCGAATTTCCAGTTTGGCACCGGAGATTGGATTGTTTTCCGTATCTACCTTCAATACTTCCAATTTTGTTGGCTTATCTTTCATTTGTACTTTTAAAGGTTCTTTTTGATTTAAGTACGGAACATGGAATTTTACATCTTTTCCAGTTAAGTAGCCAGACGGCGATTCTAATTCTCGCAAAATGAAATCTGCACCAGCCTTTAGCATTCCAGTGATATTCACTCCATTTTCTTTTCCAGTAAAGATCAATGGTTCACCTTTTCTAAAAAGGAGTTCTCCGTCTTCTTCTGCTTTGGAATTTTTGATAGCAACTACAGGTGTGCCATCAGGATTTAAAATCTGGAATTCACCACCATCTAGTGCCTTTTCATTCAGATCTGTTTTAATAATCAGCACTTCGGTCGGAGCATCTTTCATCTGCACAACATTATCAACGATTGGAATCTCGTACTGTACCCCTGCGGCATGAATCTCGCCGTTTTCGTCAACCGCATTACCATTTTCATCAATAACAATCGTATGGCCATCTGCAGTATAAGTTCCGTCCGGATGTACTACGATATCGGTTGGATAACCATCTTTATCAAACAGAATTGGTTCGTTATCTTCATTGATATAATGTGCATCCGTTATTTTCCCGCTAGAATCTATGGTGAATTCGATATCTTCGGCATATCCATATCCTTCCGGTGCTAATTCCTCGTGATAGCGGTAGGTTGTATCCGTTTCCAGGATGCCCTCTTCTTCGTGAGGAGTTCCATCAGATACCCATTTATCAATTGGCGTTGTGCTGCCGTCTGGGTTTACTTTCTCCAGTACGCTGGTAGCACCCGGGATCTCGGTGCCGGCGTAATCCTCTTTTGTGAACGAAGCCTTTGTGGGTGTATTCTTCATTGGCACTTTTAAGGGTTCTTTTTGGTTTAAGTATGGAACATGGAATTTTTCTTCCAAACCAACAATATGACTAGCAGGAGCCTCTAATTCTCGCAGGTAATAATCGGTACCTGCCTTCAGCTGTCCGGTAATGTTCACTCCATTTAACAATGCTTCAAAGATAATTAATTCACCTGCCAAGACCGTACCTTCGTGTTCTGTTGATGCAATCAGAGTGTCTTTGATGGCATATACATCACTGCCATCTGCTGCAATGATCTGGAATTTGCCACCACTCAAAATCTTACCTGTATCACTGACCTTTTGAATAAACACTTCGGTTGGAGCGTCTTTCATCTGCACAACGTTATCAACGATTGGAATCTCATACTGTACCCCCTCGGCATGAATCTCGCCGTTTTCGTCAATCGCATTGCCATTTTCATCAATAACAATCGTATGGCCATCTGCAGTATAAGATCCGTCCGGATGCATCACAATATCAGTCGGATAACCATCCTTATCAAACAAGATTGGTTCATTATTCTCATTGATGTAATGAGCATCTGTAATGACACCATTGGAATCAATGGTAAACTCAATGTCTTCGGTATAACCATAGCCTTCCGGTGCTATTTCCTCATGATAGCGGTAGGTTGTATCTGTTTCAAGGATGCCCATTTCTTCGTGTGGAGCCCCATCAGATACCCATTTATCAACTGACGTTGTGCTGCCGTCTGGGTTTACTTTCTCCAGTTCGCATGTAGCCCCCGGGATCTCGGTACCGGCGTAATCCTCTTTTGTGAAAGAAGTCTTTGTGGGCTTATTCTTCATTGTTACAACAACCGGCTCTTTTTGATTAAGATAAGGAATCTTGAACACTACGTCGCTTGCGGCTATATAGCCGCTTGGCGGCGTTAATTCCCTCATCACATATTTCTCACCAGCTGTTAATTGACCCGTGATATTCACGCCCACAAATGTGTTATTTGATAAGAAGATTAGTGATTCCCCTTCCCGGATATTTCCACTATGTTCCGTTGATGCAATGGAAGTGTCTCTTGCCGCGGTAATAGGCACGCCTTCGCGGCTCAGTATCTGGAACTTTGCGCCAGAGATTGGATTACCGTCTTCAGTGAGTTTTATGAGATTCATTTGAGTAGGTGCATCTTTCATCTGTATAGCATTATCTGTCACTGGAATTTCATATTGCACGCCCTCGGCATGAATCACGCCGTTTTCGTCAATCGCATTGCCATTTTCATCAATAACAATCGTATGGCCATCTGCAGTATAGGTTCCATCCTGATGCACTACGATATCGGTTGGATAACCATCTTTGTCAAACAGGATGGGGACATTGTCTTCATTTACGTAATGCGCGTCAGTGACAATACCATCTTTATCTATCGTAAACTCAATCGTTTCTGAGTATCCATATCCTTCCGGTGCCATTTCCTCGCGATACCGATAGGTTGTATCAGCGTTCAATTCTTCGCCAAGAACATGCTCACTATTATCAGAAACCCATGTGTCAATTGTTGCAACCGTTCCGTCAGAATTCACCTTATCCAGAGAACATGTTGCTCCCGGCACCTCGTTGCCGGCAAAGTCGGTCTTTGAAAATGATGCCTGGAATGGTTTGTCTTTCATTCGAATTACGTTATCTACAACGATAATGTTTATTTTGACACCTATGGCGATTATTTCGCCGCTTAAAGACAGGGCATTGCCATTTTCAATCGTTATCTCATTCCCTTCATATTCATAACGGAATGTTTCATCATCGTTTTTAACTGCTTTGATCTTGGTAGCGCAATCATTTTCATCTGACAATAAGGTAGTTCCATCGGAGTCAATATAATACGCATCAACTACGTTTCCGTTTTTATCCAGCGTAAATGCAATATCTACGCAGTAAGAAAAGCCCCCCGGTGCAATTGCTTCATGGTAATAATAGCGCTTGCCTACAACCAAGGTTCCTGTAATTTTATGTGGTGCGATACCTGATACCCAGGAATCAACAACCGTAAGTCCTCCCTGTTTATTCTCTACCTTCAACTCACAGTGGGCACCAGCGATTTCAACGCCTTCATAATCTTCCTTTAGGAAAGAGGTAATATTGGGCTTATCCTGCATAATGACTTTATCGATGCTGCCATCTTCGGAAACAGTGAAAATAACGTCTTCACTATATCCATATCCATCAGGTGCACCTTCCTCGTGATAGTGATAGGTTTTTCCAGCCTCAAGTACACCTATGAATTTCTTTGGTTCTTCACCTGAAATCCACCAGAGTGGATTTCCAAGTTCATCGACGATAATGTCACCAAATTCATCCGTCAAAACGCACGTTGCGCCTGGTAATTCCTCACAATCAGTCCAATCGGTTTTTGTAAACCACACTTCGGTTGACTTATTGAACATTGCAATGTCTTTTACCTGACATTTTTCACCAAACGAAAACCCATATTTAGTTAATACCATATACTCATCATCATTGAAGTTGAGTTTTTCAGTGAGGGTATAGCTGGTATTCTTTTCGAACAGAGTTCTTTCACTTGTTTCATTTCTTGTATTTCGGAATAAGATATTTGAAACCTCGGTGTTTGATGTTTTTCCAGCTGCTGTAGTGTTCGTAACAACAAAATCATAATCTGCTGGCACAACTTGAACCACACTATAAGTTGTGTTATACGGCAAATCGCTGATCGTGATAAAATCGTTTCCATTGACCGTGATTACAAAGGTGGTTTCATCCCCATATGCATACAAACGACCATTGCTATACTTGGTTCTGTAATCGTATGCACCCGACAAAGGTGCGTTATCTGCATTTGTCAAGGTTATTTTAAAGGTAAAAGCAGCATTTTCATTATTGAGATTTGTTCCTTCAACAGAACTTGAAATCACTAATTTCGATGATTTCTCAAATACACCACTACCGTGATTGACAGCAATTGGATTTAGGTAGCTATAACTACGCTCCCCTACACTTATTTGCTGATTAATATATCCGCTTGCATCATCATTTACCTTTGCGATAAAGATAAGTTCGCCAGAATCCTTGCTCGGAGTGTAGCGATAAGTCCCATCGCCAGCAGCCTCGGCTTCACCTGTATGGATATAGGTAACGCCACTCGCTGGATAAATAATGATCTCACTTCCCGCGCCGCTACCATATGTTACGCTATATCGGATCTGGTTGCCTGCCTGGACCGCTTTATGATCTACTCCCGTTTTCTGAAGAATGGTTCCGATTACCTCTAATTTATTCGGATCTGCCACCAACGGATTACTTACCGTGTGACTTCCGGTATCATCAGGCACAAAGGATACAACTGTGTCGCCGTTTCCTTTCGTTATGTCTATCGACAAATTCTGTATATCTTTATTCAAATCAATTTTCATCCAGTTGTTATACAGTTTGGCAATAAAAGTCGTCGTTCCAAGACAATCCACGTTTCCATCACTGTATTTAACATACTCTTTCAACGTGTACCGTGTACCGTCATCTACATCGTTTGAGGATAGATTTACGATTCCGCCGGTTAAAGTGCCCCTGTTTGTCTCTGCGCAGGTGCTCATGTTTTTAAGTGTTACATAGGTTCCCACGATTGTCCTGGTGGAAAATGTCACGCTTTCGACTGCTCCGGTACTATCTGTCGCAAATGTCATATAAGCATTTGCTTCCGGGTCATGCCAGATTTTTTCGATGGAGGCACCATTTGAAGCGACCTTGAAGAAGATATCACTCGCCTTCGTATATCCTTTCGGTACGCTTTCCTCGGTTAAGACATATACTTGACCAGCAGCTAACCCGGTGACACTGTGCGTAATTTGATTATTTTCGATGATCCACGTCCAATCATCGCCGGATTGCTCCATGGTACTCAGCCACCTGTTGTCTTTATACTCCGCTTTGTATACTGCCAGCTTCGTACCCGGAGCAGCGGCTCCATCACTAAAGTCCGCCTTTGAGATAGTAATCTCGGAAGGCTCGTTAGTAACATATAGAATACCGTTTACTATGTCGCTATCCGCTGTGTTTTCCATTATCGTTACTATGCCATGATGTGCCGGGGATGGTATGAATTCATGAATTTTGTTATCCAGCTTATATCCAACCGGAGCACTCACTTCCTGAATCGTGAATGTATATGGCTCGAAATTTCCATCCGCAATGAATCTTCCGGTGTCAGTAACGACTAAAGTTGCAGTGCCTGTTCCATCGGTACTCAAAGTACCTACATCAATACCGCCCAGCGTTTGATTCTTTACACTAAAAACAGCACCAGCCAATGGGCTGTTTTCGTTATTCCTTTTATATACCCTTACTTCCATTGGAATTGGTGTGTTAACGGCTTGAATCTCGGTCAGTGCATCGGATGTCGTCTTGTCCGTAACATGAATTTCCTTTATGCTAAACGTTTTATAGTAAGCTGGAGTTTCAGATTCCACCAAATAATACCACCCGTTAGCGATATCGGTCACGGTATGTGGTTTATAATCGCCAATTTGATCTTTTCGGATTAATTCTGCTTTATAATCAGATTCGGTATATTTACCATCGCTGCCAGAAGTCCAGGCATCAGCCAGTTTGGTGTTTGCTGGAATGTTTCCGTTCGTAAAAGCGTTTTCATAACCTGCAATCTGATTCTCTGAGAAATAAAGTGATAATTTTGCTCCTGCAATGACTGCCGAGGCTGTTATGTCGGCATTTTCAACAGCAACGCCGTCTTCGGTACCGGCATAATAAATATTATCTTTCTGTGCTATTTTGGCAATTAATAATTGCTTTCTTTTATTTTCCAGAGTAAAACGCTGTATGTCGCCATTTGGAAGAACTGTGAGAACTTTATCAGCAGCAGTTACGAAACCTTCCGGGGTTGTTATTTCTCGTAATGTATAAGTCCCTTCTGGAAGATAATCAAAACGATGCCTGCCATCAACGGTATCGTAACTTATCGTGTTTCCATAGCTTCCGGCATAATCATTGCGATAGTTGAAATTAAAATCCACGAGGTAAGTTTGCCGACCGTTTTCGCCTTGGGCATTATCGCCATACACGCTAATGTGCATTTTAGTGCCATTGCTGACATTCCAAACTTGATCAGACATCGTTTTACTGGCAACGGTATCCTTTGCAATGGACATAACTTCTGAATATGTGAAGGAGTTTGCTTCTAAGTTCCTGGTATTGTAAGCGTCCTTAAACATCTGGGGAGCATCATTAGGGGTTGATTGATTTTCGCATACAATACGACTTCCATCTGAAATAATCCAGGTTTCCTTTTCATCAGTCGAATAAGACGCTTTTACCGCCTCGCGTGTTATGGTCCAAGAAAATAAGGAGAGATTTTTGTCTTCATTTACCTTATCCGTAAATAAGTCAATGAAACTTGCGGTAGCATTTGGTTCCGAAGTAAATAAGTTTGTGATTTTCTCCCATAACGTTAAAGATGCAGTCGCTGTATCGGCAACACTATTGGTGTAATCCGAGATATCGTCTGTAAGCCATGTTGCAATGGTACTCTGATTCGCATCAAGAAGTGCCAGCCCTGCACGGTAAGCATTTGGAAGGTTTTGATTTTTACTTCCGCCATTATAATACTTTTCAATTTCCACTTTGACATGGTCATCATCTACGGAGAATAACTGCACACCGTCTGTTTTTGATATTACAACGTCCTGGTCTTTCGTTTTCACATAACCAGCAGGAACTGTTGTTTCGGATATTACGTATTTACCGGCAGGAATACCCTCAATGTATAAGGGCACATCTGTAGTAAATTCAAAGTAGTGATATCCATCCTCTGTCTTTTTCTGAATCTGTGGATGATTTGTTACTTTCACCCAGTCACTAAAAGCTTTTTTAGTTGCAGTGTCTTTGCCCTTTAATGCGAGAACTGCTCCTGCCACATGCTGATAAGACCAGTTACCCTTTGGCTCTATTACAGTAATTAAAGCCCCTGCATCGTTTCGTTGTAATTCGCCGTTTAAATACAGATTTTTTGTGTATGATGAAGTTGCATCTACTTTAATAAATTCCGCTTTAATTGTTTTATCTGTCATTTCGGCATACTGGACTTGTGCATTTTCATTTACAGTAACTCCAACCGGCAATCCCTTTACATAGCCAGCAGGGGCTTTCAATTCTTCCATTATGTATGTTCCGGCATTTACTCTTTTTAACATATCAGCTTGGCCACCAGACATTGTAGCGGTATATGCGTCATTGGCGGTTTTGCCAGTCAGAGTAATCGTATTGCTGCCGGCAGCGGTATTTCCTATGGTATCTACCAATTGGGTATCAAATGGGTCATTTGGCGTATTTTCGCCAGTCACCCAAACGTTTTCCATTAAATAAGCATCACCAAGTCTACGATACAAAACATTGTCGGTAGAATGAATATCGCCTGAACCACTACGGAACTCGCCACCATTAGCATCAAAGGTTACAGTCATGTTTTTAATATCCGCAGACTCTGCCTGTTTACCGGAATACCATTCCTCTTTTTCATCATCACTCATACCGGAACTATTTTGATTCTTCCAATATGCTTTCACGGTGCATTTATCGGTTAATTGATTTGGATCCATTAACCATCCAGCAAACACATAGCCTTGACGTACTGGTACCGGAACCAAACTACTGCCATTGATGATAAAATTACCGATTATATCAACAGTTAATCGTACAGCCTGTTTATCAGAAAACTGATAATGTGTCTCTTGGTTAAATGGATCGTCTTTATCGCCATTATACAAGGTGTCATGGTCATTCACGGTATATGCATTCTCGTTTTCAGCATCTAATGAATCTTTATAAATATATCCCGTGTATTCATCGCCATCGTAATCGTAAGTATCCGCACCTTTTTCGTATGTCTGCGTGGACTGACGATAATAGACCGGGTGGCCATACTGGTCTAATACCGGATTCATATTTTTTTCTAACGCACTTCCATTAAAGGTGCCGGTTGTGAATTCGTCCTTTGTATCGGCGTTAATTGTTGCGATGCGTGTGGTCATAATCTTACGGAAAGTCATAGAACCATTACTATTTCCGCTATTTGCACCAGAGCCATCATAAAAAACATTTACCGGCCATACGAATATTTTTGTGTTTTGAGTTGATTCCGTATCATTCACATCATGAATGTTGTTATGACCTTCTGGCGGTGTAATTGATTCCTCAATGTACGCAATACCAGTTTGTGGGTCTACCATAGAATCACGATTTCCATCAGCATCAAGATGATAGATCACCGTGTCAGCACCAATTTCAATTACCTTTTCTGGCATACTATAGCAAATTTCATTAAAATTCCCACCTACAAATTCATAAACAGGACGACTTGTGCCTGCTTCAAATGCAAAAATAGAGAAATCCCGTTCGTTTTTTTGCGTAATATCTACTACATTTCCCTCTTTGTCAAAGCCGAAAAGTTGTCCATCCTTGTCATATCGATCAGCACCGAATGTGTCATTAATCATTTTCTGGTTTTCAGAACTAATGCTTGTGTAAACATCATTTGTAGTAATGCATAGTTTATCAAGGCTATAAAACAGGATTGGGGTATCCTCTCTCTGAATTGTTTTCGCAATCCAAGTACCATTTCCCTTGTCATTGATTTCGTCCTGGTAATCATAGTTCTTATTGATAACAGTACCATTTTTATCAATTTCTATTTTTTCGCCATTTGTTTTCTGCAGGACATACATTATCTGTGTTCCTGCATATCCCTTGTTGGCATAAACACTGGTAACGTTATTGGAGCCGGAATCACGAATTACAGTCACTCCGGCAAATCGCTCATCTTCTCCATAATAAGATGTATCAGCGGTGATTTGAGGATCGCGGAAAATTTCCACAGCATCGTACAGCCCCATAGTAGCACCTGCTACGTAGCGATTCGTATCATCTGCTGTTTCAAGCTTATGAGTAATGTAAGCATATCCTTCAAATATGCCATATCCATTATATAGAATTTGTATTTCTTCATCCAAGTTCTGTGCTTGGCGATTTAAAAGATATTCGAATGTTCCTCGCAACCATCCGTATCCAAGATAAATACCCGAATTGGAATATGCAAGTTCCACATATTCAGAGCCGTAATTCTTAATGATATCAGACTCGGAACCATCGATTCGTCCGGATACTTTGTATGTAATTGTATTTTTTTGCGTCGCTTCTGTATTTTCTGGCGCAATTCCTTCATGTTCCCCAGGTGCTGTCTTTACCTTGGAGATTTGTAAGCGAAGTGGTGTATCGTTGACGTATGCGCCTTCCGTAAAAGTAATATCTTGCGGCTTATTTCCGTTTGGAGTTGTTCCATCTGCGTTAATTGGGGAATTAGCATCAATCGCAAATGCTGTAATTCCAGAAGATACATTCCCAAACATCATGGCTGCTGATAGAATTGCACAAGTTACCCTTTTAGCCTTAGTTTTCATATCACCCTATTCCTCCTTTTTATTTTTTCTCTTCTAGAAATGATTTCTGTTCTAATTATGTTATTTTCTTCTCTCAAACTGGTTTCTTTTATACAAATGATGAGACCTGGCAGAAGCCAGGCCTCATCATTTATATATTAACGAAATGGCACATCATAGCAGTTTGCATGTTTTTCAATAAATCATCTAATCCATGGATTTTTGATATCATGCCCTTTGCAATCTCTTTTTTAATCTTATCAGCCTCTGGAGTCCCTTCGTTATCCATGTATTCAAACAGACGTCTAATCCAATCTTCCTGATTACGTAGCTGCTTTTGCAACTCCAAATTTACCTCTTGCAACCGGCGTTGCTCCGCAATTCCCCTTTCTAAAATTCGATTTCTCTCTTTTAAATCAAAAATTTCTGCATGGTATTGCTTCTGTATCTTTTGACGGTATTCCTCCATCTGCAATTTCATTTTTTTATCCATGAACCCTCCTCTTTTCTTTACTATGTTCATTTTAATAATTTGCAGAGTGATAAGCAATTTTACAAGGACTGCGGATATTGTTTTTTATCATATTTTTATTTTTTCACATAAAAAAGAGCTGCACTTTATGCAACCCTTTTATAGTTTAAGCCTGTTTCAAGTCGGAATATATTTCCAGTCTTCTGACAGATACTTCGTAGGCGGTACGTGTCTCGATCTCATCATTACTATTTTTTTTCCAATATTCACGACTTTGTACCCGCCCTGAAATGCGAATTTCTGTACCGGGTTCAAAATTGTTCGCTATTTTTGCGGTTTTACCCCAAGTGATACAAGGAATATAATCACGCTTTCCACTTTCGCGGTTTACTAATGCGAACACCTCGCAAATCTCACGTCCGAGCGGAGTTTTCCGCAAGGGGTTGGTTTTAGCAATAGTAGCAACTAATTCGCAATTATCTGTAATAGCGTCAACATAATCCTGAGTATTATCACAAAATTGAAGCTTCTGGACAAAGACATACAAAAGTAAATTAGTGCTTGTGTCGCCGTTTTTGATATGAGAACGAAATTGCCCAGTGACTCCCAGCGTTTTACCAATGTAATTATTAGTAATATCAAGTGTCTCATCTGAAATCATGATGGGGATAGTATCGACTTGCCCACTCAAGCGCTTTACAGCTAGTTTTGCTGTATAGAAATTCTGATTATAGTTTTTATGGTTAAATTCAAAATTTGATACAACTGTCCCCTTCAAATGTACTTTATTTGTTTTCATTGACAACCACACAGGCTCGGAGACTCGTGACTTAAGTCATGAGATGAGAGCCGCACTCCTTTTCGTTTTAATGGGTTGCTGGAGATATACCGTCCCAGCACGGTGGCTATAAGCCCTACAATCAAGTTGTAGTTACTTCCTCATCGCCAAAGTTGGAAAGGCTTGTCATGTTTGCAGCACCGTCCCTACTCCACAGGACTTTTAACCACAAACGACAGTTGCCATAGAGCTTGAGAAGTACCCTATGGTGCATTGACCAAAACAACGTAGTCAGATAAGGCTTAGGCTAATCAATGTCGAGCTTTTACGAGCTCGTGACTTTAGTCATGAGTCATTGACTTTATTTTCAAATGTTGTTGTAATGCGTCTTCCTTTGGAGCGGATGTAAGCATCGGCTGTGAAGATATCCCAAACACAAGTTTCTGGTGAATAATCGCCTTTGCCAATTTTTTGAAAATCCATCCATGATGTATATCCTTGTCGAATGGTCCATTCCATAAATTTCATCAAGCCATCAAAGCCATCTTTACCGGCTCTTATTTCTGTGCGGTAAATATCACAAATGCGATTAATATCACTTATATCACTATCATCTTGAATAAAATCAACACTATCCATGGTGATGGGATCTTGGTAATTTATTTTCATACGAGAGTTTAGCTGATAATCCTTTTCTTTCAAGGCAATTTCCATGAATTCTTCAAATGTAATTTTAGTTTCCAGATGTTCCCGATAATACCGCGTAAAATAGAGATATTTACGATACAGTTTAGTATTAGACATACCATGTGTCCTTTTACCTCTTGATCGCCAACTGAAATAGCAGTTGTTTGGGGAATAAGGTTTATTGATGTTCAGACGATTTAAGCAAGGCGCAAAATGATTATTTTCATTCTGCTTGATAACCCATTTAAGATATTTCTTTAGAGTCCATTTTTTTGAATCCACATCGCCGCAATTGCAAATGTTTTCATATTTAGCGACCGGATCCGTTCCATAACTATTTCCGATTTCAATTACAGTATCGATTAACTGTTGTTCCTCATCCGTGTAGTTTTTACGATTTCTTCTTACGTCTTCTACTCTTTTAAACTTACAGTTATCGGGGCCGAAAGGCTTATTTCGGTTGATTCTAATCAAAACTGGTCGCTCCGGAATTTGTTCTTGGTGATTTTGAATCCAATGAATGAAGCTATGAGTGGATCCCCACTCTGGCGCTAATTCCTTTCTTGAATGAGTTATAACCATTTTTCGATAGAGCGTATCCAAATTTGTATGGAATTTCTCATTTAATGGTTCTGTTAAGATTTTAATACTATCTGTCAGCATGCAGTTTTGCGGGCCATAAGGCTTATTAAGGTTGATTCGAATAAAAACAGTTCCGGTTGACTTTAATAATTCCGCATCAAACCAACAATAGAACGCATTGATATCATTTTTCCATTCTTCAACAGACTCTTTTCTTATTTTTTCATATAGCAGCTTAGCACTCTTATTGATGCGTCGTCCAATACGGTCTGCAACGTTATCTTTTAGACCCATCGAAGCTTTACTCCCGTCATTTATGATTACTGGAAGTTTTAATTCAGTCTCTTCTGTTGCATCATCATTGTCGATTACAACAAGATTTACGGAACCTGCTTGTTTAAAGGAATATATCGACTCCTTTAAATACTTTTCGTAAGAAATATTATTGAGACCCTTAATTTCTCTTTCGTAAACATAAAGCGGATCTCTTCCGTAAAGATTGATATATAGATCTTCCATTTCATATTTCTTTTGAATATTCATACCTTTAGACTCCTTTGTATAATTAAGCTTTATTTAGTTTTATATATCTGCTTTCTTGATACTCATTGTATAATTTTTTGTAAATCGCTCGTAAGAGATTCTTGCACCCACTGCTCTCTTTCCTCCTTTTTCGACCGAAAATAATTACTTTTCAGATATCATAATTTTTAGGCTTGTTTTCTCTCCAATGCCTGTTCGCGTTTGAAAAGAATTATGTATGCAGAAGGTTGTGGATAAATAAAAAAGCACAGCCATGCGGCAATGAGATCAAAAAATCTTGATTTGATAATTTTCAATTAAAATATATTGTGATAAGATAGCTATAGTTTATTATTCAGATGAAAAGAGGAGTAAAGCTTATGATTATATTACACCAGGGAATTATATCAGGATCAGATAAGAAGGTTGTTGGTTATGCCTTTATGGAATGTGCTAAATCGTATATATTCAGCAATGGTGAAAAGTATCAAGTTGATTTTATAGAGCCATGGCTTAAAGGTACCAGTGTCAATGAAATATGTCTTTTAGTGGAGGATTATGGTAGTGTTGCTCAGACAAATCATTGGCATCTTATTTCAGAGCACTTAGATGTAAAGCGAAGTATCTTTGTTAATTTAAAATCATGTGGGGCATTTTATCTGGAAGATTTACAGAACTGGACTGACAAAGACTATGGACATGTTCGTGGTTTCGGTAAAAAATCACAGATGAAATTGCAAAAGATTCTTTTGGATTTAGGATTGGAATATAATGGCACTGATTATTTGAATGAAAAATCAATATAAAAAATTAATGAGGGGGCGAACCCCCTCATTTTTAATCAATATACCGTAAAACCATTCAGAATTTGAACAAGCGGATTATCTCGATCGAGAATAATTGTTGTTTCCGAACCCTTGAGACTCGTCTTTAAAGCATCCAGAGCTCGAACATAATTATAAAAATCAGCTTTTGATTCGTCATTATAGGCTGCACTTAAAATGCGCATATATTCTGACTCACCACTTGCCTTTATCTCTTCTGCCTCCGCTTTCGCCTTTGAAACTGTAACTCTGACATTTAGATCGGTTTCGTTTTTTACCTTGTTGTACTCCTCCTCTCCTTGAGCAGAGAAACTTGCCGAAATATTATCTCTTTCGGAAATCATACGGTTATATACGGCATTCTTGTTTTCTTCGGGTAAATCCAATGATTTTGTCTCTATTGCATCCAGCCGAATTCCGTAGGATTCCATAGAACTTCCTATATTGTCCAGAATCATTTGCGCTAATTTGCCATCCCGGCCAGATACAACATCGTCCTGATTCATGGAAGAAACAACGTTTTTTAATGAGTTATATACGATATTATCAATTCGACTTTCGGCATTTGTTTTATTAGCACCGAGACTTCCCAGATACAATTCCGGATCTTCAATCCTCCATAATGCAAAGCAGTCGGCAGTCATTACTTTTTTATCCAAAGTGATAACATCGGACGCAGCCATGTCATATAACATTAATGTTTTTGGCACTCTCAATGTGTTTTGGATAAGTGGAGTTTTGAAAGATAACCCTGGTTCAGAATTCACCTGTACCACTTTTCCGAATTGACGAACAACGGTATATTCATTTTCGGATGTTCTTATGGTACAGGCGGAATATCCAATTAAAAGCACGATGAGCAAAGCAAAGAAAATGATGTGACCCTTGAATAACTTGAACATTATTTTTTCCTCCTTAATTTTGCTTTTCCGAAGTCGTTACTAACGAGTCCAGAGGCAATAGTTTCTGGGTGCCGTCTCCGTTATCGATAATAACCTTCTTGTTTGGCAACAATGATTCGATTGTTTCGAAGAACATTCTTTCCTTGGTGATTTGGGGAAATTTTACGTATTCCTCATACATTTCATTATAACGAACCACCTGACCGGTTGCTTCATTAATGCGTTCCGCTTTATATGCGGCCGCATCTTTTAAAATAGCATCCGCTTTTGTCCTGGCAGCGGGTAACTGCTCATTTTCATACATAGCAGCTTCATTTAATTTTTTATCTTTTTCCTGTTTAGCATTCTCCACATTTTTAAACGCAGTAGACACATCGTTCGTTGGCAACTCACTATCCTGAATTGTCACGTTTAGCACCTGAATCCCTAAATCATCTTTCGCCAGCCGATTCACCAATTTTTCCTTCACTGCCGCCTGAATTTCATTTTTACCGGAAGTCAATACCTCATCAATCTGATATAGACCAACAGTATCGCGAATGTAAGATTGTGCGAGGTTTTTTAAAACATCATCGACACAATCACTGCGATACAATGCCTTTACCGGATCAGTCACGCGATATTCAATATAAAAATCGACATTGACAATGTTGAAGTCTCTGGTGATCATCATTGATTCCTTAAGAATGCTCTCGTTATTGGACGAATAACCTATATTCATCCCTAAAATCTCTTTCGTCACACGTTTTACTTTCTGGATATACGGAATTTTAAAATGTGCCCCGGGATCCATTACTTCCTGCGCCTTACCAAATGTAAGCAATACCACGCATTCCTGCGAATTCACGGTATAAAAGCTTTTAAGCAATGTTATTGCCAAAAACAATACAATGCATCCGATTGTCAAGTATCGCTTTGCTTTTAAAATGTCTTCCATATACTCGTTACTTGAATCATAATTCCTTTGATATTTTGCACCTGTTGACATCATGTGCCCTCCTTGATTTTTATATTCTTATTCTATCAATTAATTTGTAAATTAAAAAAAATAAAAACACTGCGGATATTATTTTTTATCCTTTTATGATTTTATCAAAAAAATTTCTATAAATTTACCACTAAAAAAGTATCAGATAATTTGATTTTTGCACAAAAAGACAGGGAATAATTCTCCCTGTCTTTCCAGAAATCTTTCTAAAAACAATTCACCAGTCTAACGGCAAGTATTCAAGACATTCAGTCTACTAAATCATCCAGATAACAAGAACTCATATCACAACCAATAAGTTGTACCACCTCTTTTTCAGCCGAACTTTAATTTACTTACCTGGCTCATCTGCATAAATTCCTTCTGAGCATCCCCACTTATCTCCTCGCCAATAATTATATTTGCCACTAAGCACAGGGTGCTCTTGGCATTCCAATCGCAAATGACCTGTACAAATAGCTTTATATCTTCCCGCCGGTACATCTTTGTATTTTTCTTTGTCTTTTTCATCAACAACTGAAGCAGGGAAATGAGTTACTCTGATAACAGCTTCATCACCAGTCTCCAATCTCATAATAGGTCGTCCAGAATCATATTTCACCTTTTTCATATATTTCCACCTTCCTGGTCTTTAAAAACCAATTATCTGTATGTAACAAGATTGTCGATTCTGTACGGAACAAAACTACCTCGGTAATACATTTGCTTTACAATATCTTTATCTGGTTTACCGAAGACCAGACTTCCTTTATGGTTGTCTGAAAATATTCCTCTTATCCTTGCCAGTAAATACAATAATTCAAATTTCATATTTTTCCTTTCTGGAATTTTCTCTATACCTATAAAATCAGTTCATTATGATTATGATAACGGAAAGGTATTTTTAAGGATTATTGAAAAAGAGACATCTTGCAATGTCTCCTTTGTGAAATTAAGTCTGTTTGCTATCTGCAAATTCCTGATCATCAACCACGACTTCCGCAGTAGTTACCTTTTGTCCCTCTTTATTGGTATAACTACCAATCTGAAGGCGTCCAGATACTAAAACTCGCAGTCCTTGCCGGAAGTGTTTTTCGGCAAACTCGCCAACCTTATCAAACGCAACGATATTAATGTAATCAACTGTTGTATCCGCATTTTGACGACCTCTACGATCCACAGCAAGTGTATATCTTGCAATAGCCATTGCACGTTCGCCCTGAGAATATCGCAATTCCGGATCTCTGGTTAAGCGCCCCATTAAAATAATTTTATTCATATTAATCTCCTTCTCTAATTTCTATATTTTTTATAATATAATTATGGATGTGTATACATTGTGATAAAAAAGAAGAGCTATATTAGCCCTTCTCCTATATGAAGTTATCACTATTCCAGACAATCAATGCATTAAAATCATGGAATAACCAAGAAGGCATTTTATATCCACAACCTTTTATGTACCATATTTTAATTCTTTCTCGGTTTTGCTGGATGATTTAGCACAAATTCAGAGTAATTTGAATATTCATAACAGCCAAAGGCTTCGCATGAATATTCATGCCTTTCACTATCCCAATAGCAAAACTTACATCCATAGCACTTGTTTCCCAACAACACATTTCCCTGTTCGTTAATATAAGGCATCCATTATACCTCCGTTAAACTTTAATTTACTGGATTGCGCTTCTTAACCACCAAGCCATCTACTAGCGATAATCCGCGCTTATCGAGCCATTCATCGAATTCTTTATCATACTTTTCATCCAGTTCTTTCAGTTTTTTTTCAATTGCTTTCTCAGTTCTCTTTCCTAATTCTTCAATGTCAGGAAATCCGTTTCTTTCCCTTATGATTCGTTGCCGTTCGTCTTCCAATCTGGTTTCACATGCTTCTTTGTAAGATTCATCCAAATCTTTTGGGTGGGCAAAAATTACTTCTCCGCCCATTGTGGGAAATTGAATTTTTTTTATTCCATCCGAATATGTTTCTAATATTTCATATTCGCGGCCAGAAAGACCTAATCTAAATTCGTTATAGTATTTACTCATGATTTTTTTCTCCTTTCGTTAATTGTCGTTAAATATTTCTTCAATAGTCACGGCAATTCTAACTTTATTTTAGGTTTCGTTAGGAATGATGGTCCAAAGCTGAATTGTATTTCCCACCTCTTCCATATCTAGTTTAAGTGAATCAATAACATTTATCCAACCACCATCTGCGGCGGAGTCTTCGAAGTCTTCTTTATACAGAGTCATTTCGCGAACCTGCGGCTCAAACGGCAAGTAACAACGAATATATTCCATAAGTTCCGTTACGCTACATTCGTTGCAAATTTGTACGGCCGTTTTCATCAAGGCTTCTTGCTATTTCATGCCAATAATAGCTTTTTCGCCGTAATCAACCAGGTTTTTACGAATATCATCATCAGACATTTTCTTAATAACTTCCATACCGTTCGACATGATGTAATTAAATAAAGCAGCCGCACTTCTGGAATCAAACCCCTTTTCAATGATTCTCCCAATTTTAGTATCATAATGTTTTTTCATATAGATTACTCCTTTGCCTTTTTTTAATCAGCATAATTATGACGAAAGAAGTTTATTTTGAAAGTAGCTTTTGATTTAACTTTATTTTTCATAAAAAGTCCAGTGATCAAAATTGTAAATCTGAACTTATAATACTTATAACTCACAACGTCTTCCGTTTAGGCAAGCGGTCATTAAAATAGTATACGGTGTAACAATCGGGACAGATATATTTACAATGGAAATTCCAACGTAAATTAAAACCGTTAATGCAGCAGCTTTTTGTTCAAAACAATCCATTTCTTTTATCCGCAATGCTTTAAGAATTCCGGAAAATAAAAATCCATAATAGCAGATGAAACCTGAAATTCCGGTTGTAAACAGGTATTGCAACGGTTCGTTATGGGGTGAATCATATATTTGACCGCAAATATCAACCATTTCCTGATAATTTGCCTGCTTTACAATAATTCCGTACGTTTCCAGGCCGGAGCCAAACAGTTTGTTTATCCAATTAAAATTCCGGAAGTGCTCAATTCCTAACCTCCAACAACATCCACGATACGTTCCCCATGAATCGGAAAAGTATAACCATTGCTTATATGGCTGATACCATTCGCGATTTCCTCCGTGATTAACATCCCATAGTACTATCATAATTATCAGTGTGCATACAATTCCCACGATTCCCCAAAAACCCCTAAGCCAAGGAATTAGCCTTGTGTCATTTTGGCGATGTCTCGAAACTATAAAGATCAGGATACCAACCACGAAAAAAGGTATCCACAATAAATTTTGCTTACATAGTTTTAAAAGCAATCCACTTTCTAATCCTATATATGGATTTGGAAATAAGCTGGTAATAATATAAACAAAGCCAAAACCTGTTATTGCTGTTTCGATAAGGATTAAGTACGACATAATGTCTCTGCCGTCATTCCAAATAAAGAATGGAAGAAAATAAAATAATATCATCATTCCCAAGGCTGCGTTATCGGATTGTCCGGTGATTGAAGCAATGACATTAAAGAAGAAGGCTATCAATGCAATCGCGGCCCACAATCGCTCCCCGCACTTGACACTGCGAGAGAATAACATGGCAGATATTGCCATGTAAATGCCCATCATTGCAGTGTAGGTGTTTATATTTCCGAATGATGACATGAACATTCCACGCTGTCCTTCTTTTACGGCAACTAACCAATGAAAGGGATCTAAATTCATATAATCTAAGACTCCCCAAATCGAAAGTCCCATCCCCATAACTACAATGAGTCTCATATGCATTTTCCATGAAGTGGCGTATCTGCTTATAAAAAAGAATGCGCAAGCATACCAAAACCATAGAAATAATCCCTGTAGACGTCCGGCGCTTCCCCAGAATGATTCTCTTGGCCACTGTGACAACATCGTTGACACCACGAGGACAAACAGAAATGAAAAAAGAAAAATATCGGTAATAGATAATCGATTTATCCACTGGCAAAAATATTTCCATGGATATGCTACTGATTCATCACCGAATCGCAATCCTAAATATTTTCGTTCTTTTAGATAACGAAATAAGTACCATCCGGTTATCAAAAAGAAAGAGACCGTTACCATACATGTAGCAATCCAAAAGAATTGATATCTATCCCTTAAAAGGTGAAAATACTGATTTGTAGTCCAAATTGGGAAAATGGATATTAGCACTATTATGTAGCGGTTTATAATTTGGCTCAATTTATTATTGTAACCGCGCCAAACCATGCTTAATAACTTCGTATTATCTTGCTTTTTATTACTCATGCTTATCTCCTATTAAAAACCTGAAGCTTTTGATTCTTGTCTCTAATTTCGTTCTTTATTTCAATTTACAATAATAAAACTCTTATCCCCATCCATCCATGAGGATAAAATTTCATCATACATTGCTTGAGCATTTTCTTTCTCACAAGCAGGATAGCTACATAATCTTTGGTAACCATTATTAAAGTTCAAGTCCCCCCTTGAACTGCCACTAATCATCATATAAAATCTTCCCATATCACGATAGGCAACTACTGAAATTTTATTTTTATCATAAGGATCTTCACAAAGCTTTATTCCATCAAATGAATTTAAATTAACAACACGGTTATAATTTTTCAAAATTACCAGCATTCTTCTTACCTCCGCTTCGGGCTTTTCTCACACCGTGAAATACTTTATTTGTTCATCACTATTCAGCTTTTCAACTATCTTTTTCTCCTTAAAATTTGAAGCTAGTTTGTTATTGTCGCACCTCTTCAATGCTTGAAACAGCTTCATCAAGCGAATTAAGTGCATTTTGCATTTCTGAACAGGCATTATCAGCCATTTCATACCGCTCTGAACCTTGAAGATTTTCAGGTATATTATCCCGATATTCTTCCTCATCACTCAGGATACTTTCAAGTTCATCCTCGACCGCATTGATTTTGGAAATAACTTCATCTAATTGCTTTCTTCTTGTTTTGTTTATATCATCACGTCCTTCATTCATTAAAAATCAATTGTTCCGCTCTTTAACACAATCTGGTACATGAAAACCATTTTTAATAAAATCTTTGTCCAGTCTTTTCATTTCCGAAAAACTACCATCTTCAATATCATCTTTCCACTCTTCTTCAGTGAAAACACATCTATCTACACCGCAAGCACATTCGAGATGATGTTCTACATCATATCCACATCGTAAACATTGAACGGTATCATCCGCAGCTGTCGCATCCGGTTTGTCCTTAATAGACGGATATAATAAATCAAAATAATTCTTAACTTCCCTATCCGTCATATAAAGGAAAAAATCCATCCCTCGCTTTCCTTTTTTCTTCTCAATAAATTCTAAGCGTTCTTTTCTTGCCGTTGGCTTCTTCAAAGCACACCACCTTTCATATAATCTCGGCAACCTCTGTACTTGTTGCGCATCCCATATTCATTTAGAGAGCTCATGTACTCTACGCATCAATGCTCTGAGCATAATTTTAATAAATATATTTTGAGCCTTTTCTTGGTAATATCGTTCCGTTCTCAAAGCCACTCCTCCGTTTCTTAAGTTTAATACAACCATTATATCGAGTTTGTAAACAGGCAACAATTTTTAAATCACTGCGGATATTGAATTTTTATCTTTTTAAAAGAACTTTATTTCAAATAACTACTGATAAGAATTAATCAATGAGCATAAGAATCGAAAACGATGGAAAACCGACTGTCCATGACCAGATAACACAAGATGGTCTGAACTAAAAAAGAGACTTATTAGGTCTCTTTTTAAATGATTTCTCACAAAGAAAATTATATTTCAATAGTATTATTCGCCTAAAACCATATTTTTGAATTCTAATTCGTTCAAAATCGGAATTCCCAATGCTCTGGCTTTTACATTTTTGGACGATGAACTAAATGCATCATTATTTACCAGATAGGTTGTCTTTTTTGATACGGAACCAACCACTTTTCCGCCATTAGACTCTACAAACGCAATAAAGGCCTCTCTGTTTTTAAACGCTTCCAAGGAACCGGTAATTACAATATTCTTTCCCTCCAGTACCGTGGATGAGTTATCTTCGTTTGCTACAAATGACATGAGATCCAACAAATCAGCCATGTCATCTACGTATCCACGCTTCTGTTTCCAGTCGTAAATTGACTGATCGGTAACGTTGCCTACGTCTGCTGCCCCCTGGAAAGATTCTCCCATACGAAGCTTTTCAAGGAATCCTTCAAACGTACCACCACTGAAACGAATAATCTTTTTTGATGCATCCCGGCCAACATTTGGAATATTCATCGCATACAGGAATCTCCATGGTTCTACCGTTCTTGATTCTTCGATTGCAGCAAAAATGTTATCCGCAGACTTTTCACCGAAACCTTCCATGCTTTCGATTTCTTCTCGATGTTCTTCTAAGCGGTAAATATCCATCAAGGAACGCAGGAACCCCTTATCGACAAATCTTTTTAGTGTTTTGCCTGAGATTCCAACAATATTCATGGCATCACGGCAGACAAACCGCTGGAACCGCCCCATGTGTTTTGCTACGCATTCAGGATTCACGCAAACCAAGGTTCGAACTTCTCTTTCCTTGGTAATCCGACTATGAATCGTTGTTTCACCACCACATGCCGGGCAGACCGCAGGAACATTCATAGTATTGCTTTGAGTTAAGTTCGCCGACAGCTGGGGAATGATTTTGTTTGCCTTGTACACTTCAATAGTATCGCCGTATCCCAATTTCAGATTCTCTGCGTATGACACATTATGTACAGATGCCCTCGATACGGTCGTTCCCTCAATTTCAACCGGATCAAATACCGCTACTGGATTTAATAGACCGGTTGCGGACGAGGACCACTCAATTTCTCGCAAAATAGTTTTAAACTCTTCGTCTTGCCATTTAAAGGCAATGGATCCGCGCGGGTACTTGCCGGTAACGCCAAGGTTTTCGGCATAGACAGAATCTTCATATGTCAATACCAAGCCATCGCTTGGAAAGGCATTCTCAGGAATGGCACGTTCCAGATCTTCAATTGCAGATTTCAGTGTGGCTTTTTTTACCACTCGATAATCCACGACCTGAATTCCGTATTTGGCCAGTTGAGCAAACTGATCCACTACAGAGGCCGGTTTCCCATTTTCCATGTCTACCATTTCAAAAGCATAAGTTTCAACGATCCGGTCGCCAATACCATTCAGCATCCGCACGGTGCCGGCAGCAAGATTGCGAGGGTTTTTATACGGTTCTGCATCAACTGGCAATGTATCATTGATTCTTTCGAATTCCTCATATGACATTACTGCTTCAGCTCGAATCACTAATTTGCCATCAAACGGGAGCATCGGAATCGTTTCTGGCAGCCCCTGAAAGTTTAATGCATTCTTCGTAATATTTTCTCCGATAATGCCATCTCCACGCGTTACTACTTTTTCCAGATGTCCGTGATTGTATGTAGCTACAATGGTTAAGCCGTCCAGCTTCCATGATAGAACGCCGCTCTTTTCATTCCCTAACCAGTCCTCCAGGTCTTTAATGCTTTTTGTTTTATCTAACGACAAAGCCGGTTTTTCGTGTTTCTCCTTCGCTAAACCACCTCTTACCGGTGCTCCAATTTGCACAGTTGGGCTATCCGGTGCTGCTCCATGCTGAGCCTCCAAAGAACGAAGCTCATCATACAAATCGTCGTACTCTTTGTTACTCATAATTTCTCCGCTTTCGTTGTAATAAGCTTCAGACGCTTCTTTTAACAACCTTCTTAATTCCTTCATTCTTTCAATCATCATCTTGTCTCCTATTTCTTTTTTTGGATTCAATCCAATTATGTGTTTTGATGATACTACACAAAAAAAGAGGCGTATTTTGCCTCTTTCTTAACTATTTCCATTCTTTATTTTTCGTTCTCATAAGCGTACTCAATTATATCCTTATGTATATCTTCTATCGAGCAATCTTTTGAAAATGCAAATAGAATCTGACACATCTTCTCAATCTTATCTGTAGGAACCGGCTTGTTCTTTATAAGTCTTTTTAGCTCCGATACATTTTCTTGTAGGCTATTATAATTTATCTCACAAGGTAATTTATATACTTCTCTGATTTTGCCAATGCAAGCGCACGCCTCTGCTGGTGAATCTAATCTAACCGGCTTCTCATATAAGGATATTTTTATCTCAATACACTTTGATTGTAAATAACAGGCCGATGGATATTCTTTCGTATTCATTTCATTGTCTCCTTATTTTGAATTGATGTCTCGTATTAAAATTCCGTCGAATTATTGTAAATGGCATACCACTTATCCTCTTTTTTATAGTGGCGGAGCTTGATTTCAATATCATTATTGTATTTATTTTTCACCTTGCAGATGTATGTCATGTATCTACCC
>Ga0153953_1000064_pt1 | contig 27249 bp, 23 predicted proteins | sample TSNJ037MetaG_FD_104718 | JGI IMG/M metagenome (GOLD analysis project Ga0153953, IMG submission 104718) | Attine ant fungus gardens microbial communities from New Jersey, USA - TSNJ037 MetaG | ecosystem: Host-associated > Fungi > Mycelium > Unclassified | place: USA: New Jersey, Wharton State...
CAGCACCGTCCCTGCTCCACAGGACTTTTAACCACAAACGACAGTTGCATGGGGCTTGAGAAGTACCCTATGGTGTCATCACCCAAACAACGTAGTCAGTTAAGACTTAGGCTAATCAATGTCAAGCTTTTACAAGCCCGTGACTTTAGTCATGAGTCATTGACGTTCATTATTATTTTTTCCATCTTTCAAAGAGCACATCCATTACAATTGCCACATGTGCAGCAATTATTAAAAATAGTACAGCCACATGGCGTTGCAATGCGCTCAACCTGCTCATCCTTCCAGTCAAGATACTCCTGTTCCGCTCTTTCCATTTCTTCGGCATAATGCGCATCCCAGCAATCATTGCAAATATTATTATCCAGGCCGAATGGTTCAATCCTGCCACATATAATGCAGATTTCCTTATTGAAGAATTTCAACATTCCGTTAAGATGACAGACAGTATGCCAATTATTAGTAGCAAAAGACTTTCATTTGGCATTTAAAAACTCTTTGACTTTTCTCATGCATTTTTCTCCTCTATCATTTTAGTTCGATATAAAACTTCAAATCTCATCCCATGGTTCACCGGCGAATAGCACAAACATTTTGCAGATATCATCGATTCCCCAGCTTGAAATTGTGCGATTCTCTGTTAATTGCATATCCAGATCAGGATCCACATTAGTAGCTGCTTCCAAACAAACATCCCAATTGTATGCATTTTCGTGTTCCATACCGCATACGAGATTTTTAGTCATCTCATCAACTCTACAAGTCTTAGGCGGGTTTTCGCCATATGTTTCGATGGAAGAAAAACTCACTGCTTCATCATCAACGATACCGGCAAGTACCCCGGTGATTGGGTAAATTGAATCCACGCAAGCAGCGTACATAATATAATCTGCAGGGGCCGCTTTTAAAACGTCTATCAAGGTTTCTAATCGTCGGTCGCTGAATTCACCACATTTTTTACATCTCATATTTTTACTCCTCTCCAAGCGTTTCCGGATAACCGAAAAATTTCATTGTTTCATCATTGAAACCAAGCGAATATAAATTTATTCTTACATCCGGTCCGGCACCGATTTCTTCGCATTCAAAATCTACAACGTCAAATAATATACCTTCCAATTCTTTGACGGAAAATGGATGTTCCTTCTTGACTTTTTTAATTAATTCGCAAATAACCACCTGTACCATTTGATCCACTCTAGCTTCAGAATTTCCATAAATCACACGGCCAGATAACATGTCAACCCATGCAATTGTTTTTCCTTGCTCTTGCCCTTCTTCCCAAACATCAATGTAACAGAAATTGTCATCATCGATATAATCGCTTGAGATTTCTGACCAGCGTTGTTTTGTAGTTTTACACATCAGTATGTCCTCCTGATTTTCTATACTTTTTCAAAGAAATTATGTATGCAAATGAATACTGGAAACATTCAAAAAAAAGACGGGATACCCCGTCTTTCTATCACTTGTTTGTTATAGTCGAAGTCCCAGAAAGAAAAGTTGGCATCGACCGCTTACTTTTTGATTTTCGTTTTCGATGATACGCCGAATCGTGTTTTTAGAAAAATATTCGCTTGTTATTTCTTCTTTACCTTTTGAATTTTGAATACTTCCAGAGACGCGGCATAAGATTACGCTTACTTTTTCATCAGTCATTCCGGCAGAAGAATATCCGCCAGGAAGTACATCAATAATTTCATCAACATCCAAACCGGTTTCTTCTTTCAATTCTCGTCTGGCAGCTTCTTCCGGTGATTCACCGGAATCTATTAGTCCAGCTGGGAACTCCCATACATAATCATTTACCGTATATCGAAATTCTCTTGACAAAACATACCTACCATCTGTGGTGATTGGAATAATTACGACCGCATTCGAATCATTTGACAAATGATCCTTGTTCGTAATTTGATTGCGAGATACAACTTCATAGTCATACAAACTACCATCTTCCAACTGGTATTGAAATATGTATTTTTTCATCCATCCATCACTAAGCTGTTTAACACCTTTGAGTATCTTTCTTGCTGTACTTTCTTTCTCCATTTCGATAATTTCTTTTAAGCGTTCCGGTGTTCCATTGAAATGATACTGTTCACAAACCGGAGTATTTTCTACAGAAACATCCATTCCATAATATTTAACGCAAAAACATTTTCCACAAAATTCATTCTTGCACAATTGGCAATTATGCCCTTTTTTCTTTATCTTCATGTGTCTTTCTCCTATAAATCAAAGGTTATTGTATTGCCTGTGGGTATGTATTTCCGACAGGTGATTTCAGCCGCCTCAAACATTCTTAAAGCCGCCTGGCCGCTTGGCTTTCTTAAATAATCATCGTGTCGGTAAATGACTTCTCGGATTCCTGCCTGAATAATTGCCTTTGCACATTCATTACAAGGAAACATTGTTACATATAACCGACTTCCAGCCAGTGTTTCGCCGCGGAAATTTAAAATAGCATTCAATTCACTGTGGACGACGTAAGAATGCTTGCAATCATATGCATCTTCCGCGTTCTTATACCAGGGAAACTCATCATCACTACATCCGGCCGGTAGCCCATTGTAACCTACGGACAAAATGCGATTTCTATTATCAACAATACAACACCCCACTTGTGTGTTTGGGTCTTTTGAACGCATCGCAGATAATTCCGCAATTCCCATAAAATACTCTGTCCAACCGATATAATCATCTCGTTTCATATTAAAACTACCTCCCCAATCTATCAGCGAAATTCATTTGCACATTTAGGACATGCGTTTTTCTTTGTTCGCCGAAAATAAAAATTTTCAAATCCTTTTTTGCATTTACCATACCCTGCACAATCATTTTCACAGGTCTTACATGCCCAATACTGCCGCTTTATGCATTTTCTTGTAGTTGATCCTCCCATGGTTAATTTCCTCCATGAAACGCATCTACTGCAGAACGAAAAGTGGATCCAAATGCTTCTGGTAATACATCCACAATCTCATCTAATACCGCTGTAATTTCCAGATAATGCGGATTAATAACAAGTGCTGAATCATGAATCAAATTTATTATAAGTACCGAAAGCTCTAATGCGTACAGCGTCTTATTATGATCCGTATTCCCGTAATAAGTAATAAAATTCAGCAGAAGATGCATCATCTGTTCCTGTGTTAAATCTGGGCACTCCATAAAAATCAATGGACTTGCCTGATACTCATAGCGCTGATATAAAAAAGATGGATACTCTTTTTCTTCCAATTTGGTCAAAATATCAGCATTTTTATCATAAATTAAGCAACGACCTTCCTTGGCATTTTTCAAACACGTACGATTGCCAGCTGCAACGGAATTACAAGCGCAGCATGACTTCGATGTAAGCAAATTCAATAGTGCTTTAAATTCTTGACTTTCAAATCCACCTTCATATTTTTTCATTTTTCTCTCCTTTTTCTAAGCTAGACTCAATTCCTTATAGTTGCATTCATGATAATTATGGAACCGTAAGTATTGAACAAAGAAAAAACGGCACCTTTCGATGCCGCTTTAAGCTATTTATTTTGAATGAAATGAAATGCATCCCGTTCTGTCTTCACTTCAAAATCCATCAGGATTCAAATGGTAGGTAGTTCACTGGTATTATGAATATTTAGAATGCGCTGATTACTACTCCCCCTAAATGCGAGTGAGATATCTTTTAAATCCTCTACGAATTCACCGTCAACCATTATGTCAATGTAGGTAAGAAGTTCGTCGGTTACTTCACAGTGAGCCTTGCCATCACTCCGTAAGATATCTATCTCATAAGTATATCCGGTATAGCACCAGACGTTTTTTTGCGGATATCGTTTTTTAAATTCTTTTAACAAAGGCAAGAGACCTCTTTGATTAATTGGCTCAAATGGTTCGCCTCCAAGCAGGGATAGTCCACTAATATGCTGTGGATTACAAATCCTTAGCAGGTAACCTGCCGTTTCCTTTGTAAAGTCCTGCCCGGAATGAAAATCCCAGGCTACCTCATTGAAACACCCCTTGCATCTATGAGTGCAGCCGGAAACGAATAGACTTACACGAACCCCATCTCCATTCGCAATATCATAGTTTTTTATTTCCATGTACTTCATTTTATAACCTTCTTTCTTTTCCATACGTTATATTTCAGTTATTGCAGTATAAATGCTGCTTTTACCATTTCAGCACTACAGTTATACATTATGCTATTGTCCACGCAATGAATATTGCAGCAATTTTTAGGCGCTTTCCGGTTGAATCCTACGAGTTTGAAGGTTTTTCCCTTTGAGATAAACTCTCTTTGGTAATCTTCTTTCTTAAATCCGTAGAGAATACAATCTCGTTCGAAAAGCTGCTGTTCTCCATTTACATTCCCATCATTTTTAATACCCCTTAGCTGCATGGCAAAGTCAAGAGATGTGTACGAAATGTTTCCGCACTCGATATTGATGCCATATTTTTTTGCTACCGGCTTCAATGCTTCATTCACATCTACTCTAAACTGATTAAATTCTTTGTTGTCGAAATTCATCTCTTTTTTCTCCTGGTTTCATTTTTTATAATCTATCGTTCTGCATTCTCGCTTCCTCTAACGCTTTAATAAATGCTTCAATTAGAAGTTTTCCATTCTTGCTATTCTCATCGAAACCTCCCATATGTGTAGAATAAAATATATCTTCTAATGTGTATTGAGAAGAACCGATCGATACGAGACCTTTGCGATCTTTTACTTTCGCAACATCATCCCATGTAAATCCATGTTTTTTAATTAAATCACCGATTGTGTGAAAATAAAGCATTGTAACTTTCATTTACATCCTCCTCGCCGGTCATTACAGATGTAATACCCGATCCTTGATTTCTGCTGTACGACCCTGGTTCCAATACTGCGTGCCAATATAGCCGCAGGTTCTACGTGCCACGTTCATTTTCGTCTGATCCCGATTTTGGCAGTTTGGGCATTCCCAAACCAGTTTACCATCTTTGTCTTGGACGATTTGAATTTCGCCATCAAAATTACAGCACTGACAATGATCACTTTTGGTATTCATCTCTGCATATATATTGTGATCGTAAATATACTGCATTAGCGCCAGCTCAGCCTGAAGATTTTTTTTCATATTAGGAGTTTCGACGTAACTAATAGAACCGCCAGGTGATAGTGCTTGGAATTCTGATTCGAATTTAAGCTTAGTAAAAGCATCGATTTGTTCGCGTACATTGACGTGGTAACTGTTCGTGATGTAGTTGTGATCCGTCACTTCCGGAATTTTTCCAAAACGATTTTGCAACGATTTTGCAAATTTGTATGTTGTGGATTCCAGAGGAGTTCCATATAGACTATAATCGATATTTTCAGCGGCACGCCACTCTGCACATTTATTATTCATGTACTGCATTACTTCTAAAGCAAAGGGCTTTCCGGCTTCGCTGGTATGACTTTCAGCGGTCATATATTTCACGCATTCATAAAGGCCTGCGTAACCAAGTGAAATCGTTGAATAACCGCCATATAGCAATTTATCGATCTTCTCACCTTTCTCCAGCCTTGCAATTGCACCATGCTGCCAAAGAATCGGGGCGGCATCCGAAGTTGTTCCAAGCAAACGTTCATGTCGGCAACGGAGCGCTCTGTGGCAAAGCTCCAGACGCTCTTCAAATATCTTCCAGAATAACAGCATGTCCTTTGCGGAAGACAATGCAACATCCGGCAAACTAATAGTCACAACGCCCTGATTGAAGCGGCCATAATATTTCGGTTTTCCGTTTTCATCCACGTATGGAGTTAAGAAGGAACGACATCCCATCGCCGGATAACACTGCCCGTTTCCATTCTTATCAACTTTAAGCTGTTTCATGATTTTTTCGGAAATATAATCCGGCACCATGCGTTTTGCGGTGCATTCAGCAGCTAGTTTTGTTAAATACCAATATCGGGATTCGTGAATGATATTGTCCTCTTCCAGAACGTAAATCAGTTTTGGGAACGCCGGAGTGACCCACTGCCCTTTCTCATTCTTAACGCCTTGAATACGCTGTCTTAAAGTTTCTTCAATCAAAAGAGCTAAATCAGCCTTGGTCTGCGGGTCATCAACTTCGTTCAGATACATAAAAACGGTGATGAACGGAGCCTGGCCATTCGTTGTCATCAGTGTAATAACCTGATACTGAATAATCTGTACGCCACGCGTTACCTCCTCTCGGACACGTTTTTCGATGACATTCAATCGTCTCTGCTCGGAAATCTGAATACCTTCAAATTCTTCGTCTACGCTCCTCGTAATCTTTTTACGACTGATATCAATAAAGGGGGCAAGATGCGATAAACTAATTGACTGTCCGCCATACTGACTACTGGCAACCTGCGCAATGATCTGAGTTGCGATATTACAGGCAGTAGTAAATGTGTGTGGCTTCTCAATTAATGTCCCGGAAATCACGGTCCCATTCTGGAGCATGTCTTCCAAATTCACAAGATCGCAGTTATGCTCCTTTTGTGCGAAGTAATCACTGTCATGGAAATGGATAATTCCGTCTCTGTGCGCCTTCATAATATCCTCTGGCACCAGAATTCGCGTAGTCAAATCTTTTGATACCTCTCCTGCCATATAATCTCTTTGTACGGAAACAACGACCGGATTCTTGTTGGAATTTTCCTGTTTCACTTCTTCATTTTTACAGGCAATCAAAGATAAGATGGCTTCATCGGTCGTATTTACCATTCTTGCCATTTGTCGGTTGTAACGGTATTTTACATAGCTCTTTGCTAATGCAAAGTGTCCCTTGTCCATAATCTGATCTTCAACCATATCCTGAATTTCTTCCACAGTAACTGGTCTTCCGAGTTTATTACATTTGTATTCGATATAATCGGCGACTTCGCAAATCTGTTCTACGGGCATTTTTTCAGCAGGTACAGCAACGTCATTAGCTTTTGTTATTGCTTTAATGATTTTACTGATGTCAAAATCGGCTTCAGTCTGGTTACGTTTCATAACTTTCATATAAATTCTCCTTCCTCTTTCTTCTGCAATAATTATGCAGATTGGAGTATCTCATAAAAGAGATAATCCACGCATGTTTTCATATAGCTTTTTCTCTATATATCTTTTACTGTTTCACATTAAGTATGGTAAGGGAAATATTTATATAAAAAAAGAAGCCGAATAAATCGACCTCTTAATAGAGAATTTATACTGCACATAAAAATCCATGAGGATCTTCATTTTGTTCATTTTGGAATTTTTTAATAAGCTTAATTTTTTCTTTTCCAATAATGGACTGTAATTCATCTTCTGATAAATTACCCTGTAGGAATAATGTAGCAACATCGATGCTGTTTTGTCCGATTGCACCGAATAATTCGAGTAATGACATGATTGTTTTTACCTCTTTTTGTATATGAAATTTCTTTCTTTCAATCCAAATAAGATCTCTTCATCGCAAATGGGATTACCATTTTCACCAATAATAACGATTCCGTAATTTTCAAGATGTGTTTTGGCAACGGCTTTATCATGATCAGAAAAGTCTTTTTCAGGCTTAGAAACCAGTGAAAAGAGCACGTTATTCTCATTTATGTAAACTACTGGATAATCGTCGCATGTAATTGAAATTTTCTCCGGATGAAAATCTTCTATTTCTGTAAGGTGTTGGTTTTCTGTTTTGAAAAGTTCCCAAATTTGAGCCGGAGTTTGCGTTAAGTGATTTGACTTGAATTTGTGTTGCTTGCTATAAAGAATTTCTCTACAGAATTTAAACTGTTCTTCTCCGTCATACATTACCTTAAAAACGCAATGATTTTCCGATCGGAAACATTCGGATTCAGACGACGAATCTATAACACCGCCATATTTGAAGCAAACACCACTTTCATTATTATAGCAATTATTACAATTGCAAAGGATAAAACCAGCTTTCTCATAATTCAAAGGAGCAAGACAAGAGTCTTGTATTTTAACAGTCATTACATCTAACGGCTTTAATCCTTCGGCTTGCAAATAATTACCAGGCATATTTGACAATGTACCATGTATGTTGTCCCGCACTGCTTTTGCGACAGCGCTATTACATTTAGCCATAATGTCATTTGCATTGTCATTAACCGGAGCGAGACATGTTCGAATGTGGCATTGCAAATTATCCACAACTGGAATAATGACTAATTTCTCAGTTTGCCCTATGGCAATTTTCACGGATCTTAATTTCCCTAAAGATAATTTCGAAACATCAAGACGATTTAGCCAATGCACTAATTCCTTTCTTTCCCGTTCTTCAAGCAAAGCTGTTTCTGAAGCGAAAAGATATTTTTTGAAACCGTAAACTGCATCATCAGTTAAGTAGTTCATTTTCGGTTCTGTACATTGATGAAATTTGTCGCCAGTATCGGTGGTAACATATTTGTATCCTATTTTGGTTATAATACATTTTTTAGTAATGGGTTCTCCCCTCATTGTTAATATATATGCTTCCTGCCCTACCTTAAATTGTTCGTTCATCTTTTTTATCCTTTCATAAGATATTCTCTATGCAGCTTCCATCTTTTTGATACGTAAAATATTTAAACCGACGTTGCTTATCTGGATTTGCTTGTGCAATAATTATTTGCTTAGTTTCCAGCTTTTTGTTTTCGCTAGAAATGGGATGCGCTGCTGTAATGGCTGCTACTTCTTTTACCGGACTTAACATCGCCACTATTCCATGGCCAGATAGTTCAGTTGCAGCGATATCTCCAATAGCGATACAGAGCGTGATTAAAAGCGCTATCTGCGTAGTTATGGTTAATAATTCCATGCATCTCATATTCAATTCTCCTTTTCTCGTGCATCTATAGTTTTTCAATGAAATTATGGAATTGGATGCTGGCAGCAATACTTATTTTAGCAAACGTTGCTTTGATACCTATCTGTCTGGTAATATTACATTACCTGGACGAACACGATAGAATTCACGGTTATAACAAATACCGTAATATCTAACAAAAAAAGAGTGACCTGCTTACCAGACAGGTCGCTCTTTTCATAGCCGAGTTTCTCACTCTCTTGATCCAGACAAGTCGTGCTAGAGCGAATGCCAAAAGCAACTTTATCTGAATTTCATGTTTATATGGCGTGTAACCACACCATATTCTGCCGTCACCACGTGACAGCAGGGCATAACCTCAAGTGTTACCTGACTCTGGTTTACTGCGTCCGAGCCATTCCTCCTGAGTCTCGCAATTATCCGTATAGTATGAAGCCGGTCTATACGTAACGATATCTCTTTGAGGCGGGACGGAGACCTCCTTGTATTTATCCTGCCGCTTCAACAACTCATCTGCAATACCCACTACAGCTTTGACAGTAGATTTACCACAAAACTGCATCCATGGCACATGCAAACACACCACCAATTCAAAGATACTGACACACCTTACTTCCAGTATGCCAGTACCATGTTACTCCTACTTCTTCTTTCTTCTTTCATATATCATCCCAGACCCAGCAAATAAACACAATAACATCAGAATGATTAAAGAAATATTCCGATTGAACAAGGTATCTCCGGTTTTTGCCAAATTGTCTGTCAAGATCTCGTTAAACCCTGTTACCCCGTACAATGGTATTTTGTAATCATTGATTAAACTTAGAAGTAAACTGTACTCTTCTTCGCTTACTGTACCCTTGTTTAGTATCTCTTCAATGATTTGTCTATCAGCGTCCGTTAGTTCCTCAAGTTCCCTTACTTTCTCTAAGGCTTCTCTAATCTCGTCTGGGATTTCTATTGTAAGCTCGGTCGGCTCAATAACAGGGTCAGTAGGCACTACTGTTGGTGTTACTGTAGAAGTGGTTATTGTGGTTCCACCACTGCCTGTTCCACCAGAAGATTTCTTAGTATTTACTACTCGTAATTCCGCCTCACTACCCGCTGTTAACTCGTGAATCTTACTGTTTAGGTAATACCCCGTTGGAGCAGTTACTTCCTGCACGTTTATTGGTAACTTATCCAATCTTACACTAAACTCATGAGAACCCGTGAATGTAACGTTTTCCCCATTTATCTCAAATGTGACTTCACGATTTATTATGTTTTCGTTCTTGTCTACCTTTATTAATGTGAAATCCTTGTATGGTATCGCGTCATTCTCAAATACTATTGTGCTGTTCGTATCATTTGTGACCTGCACAATTCTGCCACTCCAATAATAACCGTCTGGAGCAACCTTTTCACTTAATGTAATAGGTAATAAATCTTCCCTTACACTAAACCTTGTATACCCCGTAAACTGCACTTCTCTACCATCAATGACAAATGTGGAGGGTGCTGTATCAATTATTTTTCCATTGACACTCGACACCTTAGTCAATACGAACTCCTTATGCGGTATAGTAGAGTTTACTATCTCATAGTTACCCCTATCTTCCTTGTACAATTCGTACTCGGTTATAGTTTTGTAGTAACCGTCTGGAGCTTTGACCTCAATAACTGTTATAGGTAAAAAATCTTCCCTGATTTCAAAAGAGTATCTGCCCGTAAAGGTTACTTCCTCGCCGTCCACTTCGAATGTGACAGGACTTGAGGTTATCTCGTTTCCGTCTTCATCTACCTTTATAAGGGTGAATGGAATGTACGGAATGTAATCGTTCACAATCAACAACTCCTGCAAGACAATTCCATCTTCTTTTGCAATCTCGTATTCTTCGTAAGTAGATGCGTTTACCCCAATAGTGTACTCGGAACCGTCAATGTAGTAACCATAAGGCTCAACTATCTCTTGCACTGTCAATGGTAACATATTAAACGGAACATCCATGCTATATTCACCAGTAAATGTTACATCTCTTTGAGTACCTACACCATCCGTAATACTAACTGTCACCTCTTCAGATACAATTGTATTGCCTTTTTCGTCAACCTTACGTATTGTAATCGGCTGTGTTGGTATACTGTAGTTAACAATATCAAGACTTGTGTTACCCTCGTCCATTGTATAGCTGTTGTCTGGGTCAAAATAATACCCCGATGGAGATTTTGCTTCAACTATCTTTAAAGGTAATTTATCTAAACGCTCAACGATGGTGGTACTGCCAATAAACTGAATTGTTCCACTTTCACCGAAACTGTTTACAATAATTACTTCGACTGCATCCGTTGTTATAGGTTCACCATCTTCGTCTACTTTTGTGATCTCAAAGTCTACAAACGGGATTCTATCATTCACAATCACTATCTCTTGCGAAGAATCCTTCGTTATAGTGAAGATGCTATCGTTCAAATAGTGACCATCTGGCGCTTTTACTTCCTGTATTGTTATAGGCAACTTATCTTCCATTATTGTGAAGTCAAAACTGCCAGTAAACTCTACATCACTAGATGCCGCTAGTATTCCATCTACCATGTAATTTCCATCAAGACGGAATTTCACACTATCAGTAGTGATTTCTTCATCTAAGTCATTTACTTTGACTATTGTGAACTCCCTTTCGGGGATTAACTGATTAAATACTACCAAATCCGGACTATCCTTAGACAGTTCATACTGAGTATCATCCAAATAATACCCATCTGGGGCTTGCACTTCTCTCGCAACTATTGGAAGTCTATCCTCTCTCATCTTAAAGGCGTATCTACCAGTAAATGTTACTTCCACACCATTTATGTTAAATGTTGTTGGTAGATTGATCATCTCGCCATTTTCATCAACCTTTTCAACACTCATGTCGATGAAAGGTATTGGCTCATTTTGAACTTCTAGCAAGTAATCTCCACGAACATCTTCTTCAATAGTATAGATCACACTAGGTTCTGGCAAATAGTATCCCTCTGGAGCATCTATCTCTTCAACTGTTATAGGTAATTCATCGGCTTTTACAGTAAATTTTATTTCACCATCTACTGTATCTTGTAATTCACTAATATTACTTATATTGAACTTGGCTGCTCTTGTAATTACATCACCTGTACTCGAATCTACCTTTCTTACTGTAATATCTATATCCGGTATTTTCTCATTATACACCTCAATGGTGTACTCGTCCCCATCTATGTCTGCTGGTACCGTATAACTATTACTAGCATCTGGTGGCCAATACCCCTCTGGAGCCTGGGTTTCGATTATGGTCAAAGGTAAATCTGCCTTATTAACAATAACCTCTATTATGCCATCCCTAGTGCTTAAAATCTTATCACCCACTTTAAACTTAGTAATGTCCGTTATTAATTTTCTGGTTTCTGAATCTCTCTTCTCAATCGTAACAGTAACTTTAGGAATTTCCCTATTCTCTATACGTATCTCTTCACCATCAGATATGTTCACATAATGTAGTTCTTCATTTATCTGATAACCTGCTGGTGCCTCAATCTCTTGTATAATCAATGGAAATTCATCTTCTCTTACATTTAAATGAACTGAACCTATAAAATAATGAGTAGGACTAAAATTCTGTCTATGCCCATTTATCTGGAACCCTACTACCCCAGAAGTGATCATTTCATTATTTTCATCAACCTTTACAATATTTACCTCATGATAAGGTATCTCTTTGTTAACAACTTCTATGACAGTTACATTGTCTCTACCCGCTTCGTACAACTCCGCATCTTCAAAGTTTATAGTATATTCAGTATCATCTTTGTAGTAGCCATCCGGAGCTTTTACTTCCTTGTAAACTAACGGGAAATCTTCTTCGTGTAAAGTCAATGTATATGTTCCAGTAAACGTTACTTGACGTGTTTCTTTTTTTTCGCCATAAGTTAAATCGAACTTAGTACTATCACTCGATATAACTGCACCAGCTTCATTAACCTTATTGATCTTGACTTTATATTTGTATCTCTCATTAGTAACATTAATGCCGCCTATTGCATCAAAGTAACTATAAGTTTTAGGTGTTGAGTTCAAATAATACCCCTCTGGGGCTTCTGTTTCTTTTATAGTCACACTCTGACCGTACCTAATTAACTTAAATATACTTCCAGTAAAAGTCTCTTCTTCCCCATTAATAATCATAGTTACTGGTGACTGGATCACTTTACCATTTTCATCTCTCTTGTAAATCCATAAATCTACAATTATAGGCATGTTTTCAATTACTAACTCATACACTCCATTAACCTTTTTCATAACTGTACTACCTATTTTTACAGATTCATTGGCTGTACCAGCGCCGCTGATAACTAAAGTGAACTCTTTTCCATCACCCTCATAACCAGTTGGAGCTTTCATTTCCACTAAATTGTAAGTTCCATCTCTTAAAACAAAACTATTACTACTTGATGTACATATTGCATTATGTCCAGTATTGTCCTCTATCATGAACTTCCAGCCGTCCAATATCTCTCCAGTAAACTGATCCTTCTTAACAATTTTTGTGCTGACACCTTTGCTGTTATAGATAGTTATTACTCCATTAGCTGGAAACCCTCCCTCATATACTGGCTCATCTAAAGTATGGAAGTTATCATATCCAGTTGGAACTCCTGTCTCTGTAATTACAAAACCCATATCAACATACATATTTTGAGTCATTTTTCCTGTAGAAAAACTGGCCCAAGTATATTCTTGACTATTGTACCCAGTACTACCAATCATTTTGAATTTAGTATTACTGTCTTGGATAAGCTCTTTTGTATCCTTATCCCTTTTTTCAATTGTCAACGGCATATACTCTGGCTCTTCTTCATAATTCCAAAAGGTTTTTGTTATAGCACTGCCTGTTGTATTAGGCAATGTAAAACTTAAATACTCACTCGTTTTCTCAAACCCTGTAGGTGCACTTATCTCCCTCACTACATAACTAACAGAGGGTTCACCCTTTTTCGGGACTTCCACATCAAATACTGCTTTTCCAGCATTATCAGAGTCTGCGGATTCTACAAGTTCTTCCACTCCATTGACAACTTTATACAGTCCAAATTTTGCACCACTTAATACTGAAGAAAATCCACCATTTGTCCAATGCTTTTCACCATACTTTGTTATCTCAATCTTTTCTGTAACTATTGGATCGGGTGGTGTTAAGGTACCGTAAGTATATTCACCCTCGCCCTCACATATCACTTCTGCATAGATTTCAGATTCACGATAACCCTGATTCAAATCCTCTTCAGTTAAACAGTTTGTGCATCCATCCCAAACTATACCTATGTTACCATTCTCTACACAATAGTTTAAATCTGTCTCTAAGCCTTGAGAATTATACCCCATTGCTTTTATCCATGCTTTATTACTCATATTAACGCTTACTGTAAAGGTGCCATCACCATTATCTCTTGGCGAATTAGATGCCTTAACAGGTATCTCAAGTATACCTATATTAAAACTATCCTCTTTATTACCAGTGAGAATATTCTTAAAGTTCAATGACATTCCATCGGAATTTTTCTCATAATCTGCCACAATACTTATACGTGTGCCAGTTCTGATACCATCATCGTCATAAATATCATACACCCACATTTCTGTTGCATCCACTAAATAATCTTTGAACTCCTGCTCGCTAGTAAAGTATACTCTAGCACTTTCATCCCTATTATCTAATGGCTGTAAAAAGATATCTTCCCAATAAGGTAATACCCCTGCATATAAGGAGTCTTTTGTATTGTTTATATACTCCTCAATCTGCTCTTCTTTTACCATGCCTTCTAAATCGTTATTTAAACTTGATTTCACGACTTCTAAGGCATTTGTCAAATAAGTTTCAAATTCTTGATTGTCATTAAAAGCAACTTTTTCATCGCCCTCTGATAAGTACGCATACACATTATCAAAATATTCTGTTATCTCTTCTTGCAAATACACTCTCAGTTTATCTATATAGCTCTCAATTTTACCACTCATAGAACTACCGTCCATATCACTTACGGAGAAGTTCGCGCCATTCAATGTATCCGCTAAATACTTTTCGAATTCCTTCTCGTCATTAAGATTGACAAGTTCACTTCCACTAGGAATCTGCAAACATTTCTTGTTCCAATAATCCAATAACTTGTTATACAGATAATCTGTCATGTAGCCATTAATAAGCTCATCTGCTCCATTATCTGATGCAGTACCCAAATCCAACTCTGTACTTCCTAATGTGTCGTGCCACTCTAATCTGCTAATGATTGAATTTACACTATTACTGCTTCGTAAATCTACATCGGAATAAATTTCAATAGGTACTGTATATGTTGTTCTTACAGTCCCTTCCTCAGCATCTCCAGAAACTAGAGTATTTTCTGCCGTCTTCTTGGCATCTACTCTAATCACCTCATTATTAGCTAATCCATCTAAGCTATCTTCTGCAGATGCATGCATAATATTTGCATCCCAATCCATTATCACATCTGCTAATTCAATGTCCTCAATGTCTTCTACACTGTAGTCATCTTCGGCACTTATAAAACCTATGACACCTTCCCTAGACTTACAAGCACTTATAATTTGCCCATAAGCGTTATTTTCAATTACATTTTCAAGCTCACTTAAGGCATCTTCGCTCACTGTACATTTAATTGTGAACGGCATTCCAAATCTTTCTTCTCCAGCATTAAAGTGCTCCGCCAGATCTAAGGCATCATCTAACTTAATACTTATATCAATATACTCTCTTCCATCTTCGGTAGTACTAATATTTGATGTAAGACCGTCTTTAAGATGACCATTTAAATACTTTTGCTCATCAAACGTTTTTCCTAACATGGTTCCCACATACTCATAATTGGATATGTCACCAAGAAGAACCCCCTGCACCTTTACGCCCTCTGGAAGTATATCAACAATGTTAATCTCGCTTACAAACGCATACATGAGTGTATCATCAGCAGGTACTTCTCTAAATATATCTAAATTTATTTTGTACATCAAGGTGCACTCACCTGAGCTTAGATTACTAAATACCAACTCCTTTTTCAAAGTACTGTAGAGATAATCAACTGGTTCCAAAGTTGTTCTAAACAATGCATTATTTAATGTAGCGTTACTTAAAGAAGCCCAATCCAAGTCATTTATAAGGTCAACATCATCCATATCACTATCACTCGCCAAGCTTATATCGTCAGAATCTGATTCAGTAGCATAACCCCCAATCCGACTTGATAAACCTGCAAATACATTAGATGGTATCTGCACATTACTAGAAAGTACCGCTATCAACAGTACCCAGCTTAATGCTCTTCTTACGGTGTTCCTTTCAAACTTACTTTTTAATAATTCCAACAAGCTCCTCATCCCTAATACCTCTCCTCATCCTCATATTTTCTTATTTTGTTATTTAATAAATACATATCTTTTTGGTTGCCTTCGCACCATACTTTGCTGCATATACTCCCATACCCAAAGCCACCAGACTCACAGCCTGTCCTTACTACAATGTCACATCTCTGTATAGCGTGACCGCTGGCTCCTTATTGTCACTGGGTTGAAAACTATGCCTTGTGTGTCTTGTGGTTTCCAGATATTCGACAATCTCTTCCTCTCTCTGCTTTTTGAATTCTTCCTCTCGTAATTTTTTCTGTATTGCATTTTCCTGGGCAATTTTTCCGGAAGCAAGTTCGCTTTTGACTTTTTTAATAATTTCTTCTGTTTGAAAGCTATCATCGCGTAAGAACAATACCGACTCTGGTTGATACAGCACTCTGATTTGATTGCATACAGAACTAGATGGAACGTCCGGCTGAAGTGTCCAGAAAATTGGATCAGTGGCAATCATGCCAAAATGCCCTCCTAAACTCATAGGTACCGAAGTGATACTCAATACTGGGATTTCATCGCTACTTTCGGTGATATTTACTCCATCTGCTCCATAATCCGAGAGAACCGCCCATAAGCGATTTAATTCCATTTGATGCGAAAAATAATCAAACTGCAAAATAAGTATTGTGTATCCGCCGGCCATTTCAAGCTTAACTTCCGCATTCATCGTGACAAATTTGGAGCGACTACGCACGGATTCTTTTAAAACCGGATCCCAATAACCGATTTGAACCTCGACACACGTTGTCCACTTTCCTTTATTATCCTTATCCTTAAACGCTTCAATAATATCTTGAGCACCAACAAAGCCAATTCGTTCTAAGTTTTTCGCCGCCTTTTCCTGCAATGCCAATAATGGGTTTTCATTTACCTTAGTATCGGTATTGATTACTGTATCAGTATAAAGATCAGCATAAGGATCTTTTGCCGTATCAATTCCTTCCATAAAAGTACCTCCTAGTGTTTTATCTATATCAATTATGTAATTATTTATTTGAGAAATAGAAAAACCCCCATGTAGGGGGTTATAGATCGTGATCATTTTCAAGTTCAGATAGTTCCTCGATACAAAATGGTTCATATTCTTGTTCTGGTTCGTACGCAACCGTCTGCAGGTGTCCGTTTTCATCCAGCTCAGAAACTTTGAACACGTCATTTACTTCCTGTTCGTCAGTAGAATAATCATACATGTTTTGTGTTTCCATTATTTGAGCAAGTTCAAGTGCCGCTTGCTGTGCTATGTCATTCGCTTCCAGGATACCATCCGCAGCATTGTAAACGACATTACTATCAATGATAACCCGTTCGATACCATTTTGATTATCGCTTAGTGTGATTTCAATTTCATGTCCCTGAAATTGCACTGTTTTTGACGATATATCTCCCGTGGTTAACGTGTCTGCTATTCCCTTTTCAAGTACTTGCTCCAAATCCTTAAATGTATATTTGGCATAATGCATTTCATGCACATCAGAATGCGTTTGTTCGTGTAAAAGATTAGCAAATTCTTGAATTTTAGCGTAATCGCCATGCTCCCTGTTTGTAATTACATCACGAATGGCCACATACAAAGACTCGTCGATGGATTTTCCCTCTGTAAAATCAACTTCTTTATTATCAATAAGAATGACTACGGAATCGCAGTCTTTGACAAATTCTATATTATGACCAAATAACTCCTTGCCATAATGGCTACTGTTTTGACCGCTTCCCAAGTCATTTTGTGCCAATGTGATAAAATCGTCATTTAACCTTTTAATATCCATTCGCGATGGAATTGTACCTGGAAATCGAGTATTGTCTTTAGCTTCTCTGTAAACCTCAGAGGTATAATATAAAATAGATGTCCTAATAGCTTCTGCAACTTTCGTATGATTCGCAATGTTGCCTTCTTGCATCAAGTCAAAACTGCCATTAATACCCTTGTATGGGGATTCCTTTGTGGAATCGACATCAAAAGTGACCCGGATGCCGTAATCATTCTTTAAATTGTCATAAAAATTTTCAATTTTAATAAAATCCTTATTGATTCCGGTCTGTTGTTGCAAAAATTCCTGTAATCCCTCTTTGTATTTATCACTAAGTTCATTCATTTGCTCTGCAAATACAGTCTGTGTCTTTTGTAATTCAGTTGCTTTTTCGTTATCTGTACGTTCCTGTTGCTCCTGCGGTTTTTTATCAGTAATTTTCTCTTCTTGCATTTCCTTATCTGGGGATGGATTTTTGTCAGGAGTCTCTTTGTCATCCCTGTCCATTGTGATCTGATTGATTTTTTCTTCAAGGACATTGATACGAATTTCCTTTTTCATCATTTCCTTAAACGCTTCGTATTCCTCCTTGCGATCAGTCGTATTCAAGCGATTTGACGTGGCGTTTCGACCAAGAAATATAGATAATGCCGCAATTTTTACCATGTTTACAAAAGAACCAGCCCTTGCCTTTATCCACTTCCAAAATGTTGGACGTTCTTCATTGTAAATTCCCTGGCGCGTTTTCAATAATTCCTCCGGTGTCTTTCCGTAAAACTCTCTTTCGGCAGACGATCTATAAGCCCGTTTTAATTCATCTGATATCTGCATTGATTTATCTTTACTCCCTGCCATTTCTCCTCCTCCTGGCTTTTCATTTTATTTACAAAAGAATTATGGAAATAGATCATAATGATAAGTCAAAAAAAGACCGTGTAATTATACGGTCTTTCATATTGTTTAAACTGACTTAATACAAATGGACATATCCTAATTGAGCCGATTTTTCTTTGGAAATAAGCCTCTGGTTTAAGGCAGTATCTGCGACTTTCCATCCATCATTTGTCAAAACTTCCAACCAGGCATGTGATGCACCATTATAAGTACCGAGCACGGGCTTTAATTTGAGTCCACAATTTATGCCAATGATGTAAAACAAACCAGATGACCCATCACAGTCAGTAACTGCCGTTTGAAGACAAGTTGCATAATTGCCGGGTGTTCCCTCTTGAAAACTCATATGCGAACGAATTATATCCATGATGTAATTAACCTTTTCCGCTTTTGGCATAAATGCGGTTTTTTCCTTAATATCCCACACGGTATTATATAGTAAGTTCAATGCGTTTTTATTGTCTGCGAAATTTTCTGCGTTAGAAATTTCACTCCACCGAAGTAATACGATGTAATTATCTCCATCGATGGAGGCTTTCGGCTCTTCTTTACCAATTGGAAGTGCGACGTTGTGGTGGTAAAAAACATCACTGCTAGGATAAGAGCCGACATATATTGTCCCATAAAAATCGCTTGCAGGTGATTCGCCAGTCAAAATCATGGAACTATCTTTTGCACAACGTTTGATTGAATCATTTTCTTCCATTGCGTATAATTCGTCAATAATCTCACTCGCAGACAAAGTTTCTGGATCTCGGCGAACACTAAAATCAACTTCAACAGCGACCGGTTCCGTAATCGTATTTGCCATGATGGGAAGGCAGGTTTCTGCGGATAATAAAACCGCTAAAAATAATGCTGAAAATTTATATTTCACACTAATCACCTCTTCTTATAGTAGATATTTTTTCTATCTACTATAATTATGGGTGTTTTTTTGTGCAAGTCAATATCTGCGGATATACTTTTTTCACTAATTTTCATTTCTGAATATCCGCTTATTTTAAATAAATAAAAAATCCCCTTCCAATATTGAAAGGAGATATCTAGATAACACGCGCAAAGCGTAATCGTTCAAGGCTGCGGTCGCCCATGTCGGATTTCACTTGGTTAAAGGTCAATTAGTTACAACTTCAAATCACAATATCCACATGTTGGACATAGAATGTCAAAAAAGTCACGTTAAAACAAGCACTTGTTGCTGATTAAAATGTTTACTTTTTTAATGTTTTAGCATTACGATAAATATCGCCTATGATAGCGATTAGAACTCGGTATCTTTTGTCTGCAAACGGATAGGCATAAGCGATAAGGAATACTTGTACTCCTTCGCATAGCCTTACTCGATATGTAAGTAGCTGCAAATACAACAGTTGTCATAAATGCAAATACATCCTGCTCAAAAGTATTTAAGAAGGTGTTGGAATTCTCTTCTTTTTCTGTTCTTGTCTTTACCTTTGCTTCATCGTTGCCTTTTAGAAACAATAAAATCAATCCCAGTAAACTGAACAAGCAAGCTATAGTTGCTGTTGGAGTTCCTATATCGCCAGTTTTCGGTAATGAATATGGTGTTGGGACATCGATGATTTTAGCACTTGAAACATCTGCTGTAGGCATATCAATAATAACAGGAGTAATCGATCTTGCTACAAAAGGAGTAACTACTACTTCCGCAGTAACAACCTTCGTGCGTTCATAATTATCATTGCTATCATTGTCGTGGTACCTATGTTCCGTTGGTGCTTCTGGAACAACCGGTTCTTCTGGTGTCACAGTCACTTCTGGTGCTTCTGGTGTTACAGGTACAGTAGGTTTTTCTGGTTCAGTCGGAATTTCTGACTCAACTGGAGTTTCTGGAATTACGATAGCTGACGTCAAATCTTCTGCTTCTGGAGTTTCATCTACAGGTTCTTCTACGTCAACTGCAGGATCTTCTACTTCTGGCTCGGATTCGAAGTCGATGATTTCGACCCCATCTACAACTTTATCAGTTGTTTCAAAGGTAGCATCTTCTTCAAATATTGCAGCGGGAACCACGTCAATAATGACTTTCTCCTCCAATTCATCCGTTGTAACCTCAACTTCGGAGTCAATGCTGATAACCAATTCCGTATCGTCAGATTCTTCAATGGACTCATCGATTACCACATTGTCAGATGCAGGAACCGCATCGACAGCTTCATTGGATACATCTGTTGTATCATCTTCTGCCACTTCAGTTTCTTCCTCTGTTGCGTCTGGGGTATCATCTTCGAAAGTAACGGAATCAACGTCATCTACCACCTTGTCGGTCGTTTCGAAAGAATCCGTTGTAGATGCTGCGTTTTCTGCTACATCAGCCATTGCAACACATGGTGCTGCTAATACCATTAAACTCACCATAACTGCTAATACCATTTTTTTCATGCTTTCCATACTTTTTCTCCTTCATTCCTTTGTATACTTAGTAATTTGAAGATGCATGATATTGGCCTTGAGTGCGCGCTTTTTTTTTCTCAAATACCTATATCTTTCTTCTGATTAATTATGTATATGGATATGATTCCGTGAAATCAAAAGAACTGCAGGGTATTCTGCAGTCCTTAATTAATTTGCTTATTTATTTCCATAACCCTTGATTGATTTATGTACGACGCCTTTTATTTACCATTGCCAATGTTAGCAATGCGGCAAGTGAAATCAACGATGCCGCCGCCAAGTCATTTGTCTTTGGCAGTGTTGCAATTGGTTCCGTTATTGGTTCGGGTACAGTTTCTACCTCTGGTAAGGTTTCACTTATCGCTTCCTGCGTAGGTGTTGTCCCAGGCCCGCCAGAACTAAATCCACCTGAGCTGCTAGAACCGCTTCCACCTCCACTGCCACCAGATGATGGTTTACTGGGAGTGGTTTCTGGTTCATTTGGAGTATCTGGATAAATAGGAACATCTGGAATATCTGGTTCGGATGGCGTCGCATCATCTGGTTCGGATGGCGTCGCATCTGATGGCGTCGCTTTCTTCGGCTCATCTTTCATAACGAGCGGTTCACCATTTACTTTACCATCCTTAATTTCGAATATAATGCTTTCTGCAATTTCATATCCATCAGGGGCAGTAATTTCAGTCCATGTATACATACCATCTTCAAGGCCGGTTATTAAGTGTGGAGTTATTCCTGATACCCACTCTTCAACTAGCACACCAGCTTCGTCACTCAAAACAAGAATGGCACCAGGCAACTCCTTACTAGTTGTCGCATCGACTTTTGAAAAGGGAATTGCATCTACAGCGATTACAACATCTAATTTGTATGCCTGTTGTTTGCTGGCGGAAACTAAAACATTCTGAACATCATTAGAAGTTCGCTGATAGTATTTCAGTGATGGTTCGCTGTAGGAAATTGCAATATTGGCTGGCTTCGTTTCGGATACCAATACCACTTTGGTGCCGGTTTTGAAATTATCCTCACCGCCATCTACAGTAATACCTGGTGTCGTGATATAAATGGTATAAATATAGTCATTATTTACATCGCCGCTTCCATCCAGTGTGTCAACCTGAACCGGATCACTTACATATTTCCCATTTTCTTCATGAAAGTTAATCAAGTGATCTTTAATCGAAAAATCCGGAGTGAAATTGTATTTCTCATAGTTATTCACCGCTGCCTGCAGTTTCAAAATGTATTCATTAACATTTTCTTCGGTAAACGGACCGTATCCAATTCCGCGGATTTCTGCCGGCATTTTATTTTCCAGCGTCTTATAAATCATAGCCGAAACGGCATTTAACGCAGCATCGCCATGTGCCATAATATCGGGATCGTTGGAAATTTCATCATAGCTTTCACCAAAGACAGATTCGAATAGACCAGTTCCATCGAAAGGTACGCCAGCATACATCAGTGCCTTGATCTGTTCGTATTTTTGTGCGTCAATGTCAGCTGAATACTCCGTTACGTCGCCAACAGTGGTCGGAACTTGTTTGTCATAATTATAACAAAAGCTAACTTCGTTATTTACCATGAATACACCTTCATCGTGGGTGAAGAAACTAAAGACAACGTTTTCAGTTAGCCCTTCCGGCAATATATCAATGAGGTTTTTGTATTCCGCGATGGAGTTGAAAGCATGCGGTGAAATGGACGTGAAACGTTCAAAGTACCCATCTTCAAAACTTGCTCCCTGCGCCACTTTTATCAAGCGACCATCATGCCAAAGCGCTTTTCCGTCTGATTCATAAATTGTACTGCCAGTTGCGTTAAATTCTTTTACAGAAGCACCATAAAGAATATCGTATGAGGTACCAACAACTATATCATTGATTATCAAAGTATCGATTTCGGCTCCGGCAAGGGTTAGTTTTTCGATTTGAGTGACTTTATTTAAATCTAAGGTCCCAAATGTCGTGTAATCCATGTTGAATATTCTCGTGAAGTTACCTGGTACGGTATAATCCCGTTCCGGCGTTGTTGAGAGATACTTGATAAGTATGGTGCCGCCATACAGGATGTTATCATTTGTATCAAAATGCAACGCTGTGTTTCCGGAGTTGATTTCAATTTCCTCCAATGATCGTGCGCCATAAAAGGCATACGTAGTGACACTTTTCGCATTTTTCCCTATAACCAGTTTTGTTACTTCATTCCGGCCGAGAAATGTGTATGCTTGGTTTGTGGATCCAAGTTGTAACACACTCGTACCGCTAATTTCATCAGGGATGGTGACCGTACCACTTTCGATGGCGCTTTCCTTGACTCCGGTAATTGCGTATCCGCCAGAAACCGACTCTGTCTCAAACAGATTGCTGTCTGCGAAAACAGCTGCGCTATTTGTAAGGACAGCTGTTACACAAAGAGCGCATGCCAATATACCGGAAAGCATTTTCGAATGATCCTTATTCATAACTTTCTCCTTTCATTTTTTTGATCCGCCTTAGCTAAGCTTCACAAATATTTCACACTAATTATGCTCTGGAAAACATGCAAAATGACAAACTGAAAATCCTGTTTTCGGTGCGCCCAAGAAATCCATTGTAACTGCCGTCTACATATATGTTTAATACGAATTCTCTATTTAAGTTCTTGTTTACCGGGGACGCAGAGAATGAAGCCGAAAATGATATACTTTCAAATGGAATAAACGTTCAGGCAGATGTTTACAAGGTAGGGCATCATGGTAGCAAGACATCGACATCCGAAGATTTCTTTAATGCAATTTCCCCAACTTACGCTGTGATAAGTTGTGCCGAAGGAAACAGCTATGGACATCCACATGCTCAAACGTTAAACACGCTTCGCATGAATGGAGTTAAAGTTTTTCGGACAGATGAGGATGGAACTATTATTGCGACGTCGGATGGTACAAATATTACATTTGATGTCCCTGCATCTGAAACATGGCAATCAGGAGAACCAACTGGTTCGGCACCGATAACAACAATAGAAGATCATACCGTACCAGAAACTACTCAAGAAACGGAAGCTCCAACCACTATAGCAGAAACCACCAAAACTGCCGACACCAACAAATTAGCTTATATATTGAACAGTAAGACTAAGAAATTTCACAGACCAAATTGCGGAAGTTTACCAACAACAAATAGGGTGGATTCTTCAAAGAGCAGGGATGAAATAGTCGCATCAGGATATGATGCTTGCAAGAAGTGCAATCCATAGTATTTTAGGCATAGAAAAAGACCATGACACTTACTCTTGGTCTTTTTATAAAAACTCAGCAAGGGAACCTTTCTATTTTCTTATCCGGTTGTCGCAGCATCCGAGACTAGGACGCACATCCCGGAGTGCCTATATATCCCCTGGTAACGTAGTACTCGAAGCACGTAAGGGTAATCAATCAGTACTTGCTTTCGCAAGCCTCGCTTCAAATGTCGTCAGGCGTCAATCAGTGGGGGAGTTGGCACTAGTCTTCATCAATTTTGGGTAGTGTTCTTTGCGATTTAAGACTCAAAACAGGAATGTCCGCTTCTTCTTTTTCGTGAATTTCAGGTTCATCATCATCTGAAGGCAACAGATATATTCCTTCACTTTTATCAAATTCAAACGCTGTTGATTGCTCTGGTAGAATGCTGGATATGGAAAAATCCTCAGGGTTATATGCAATCGGGTTCTCGGATGTTGTTTTAAAGCCATTTAATACCTTTATAACATCTCGGATCTTATCATCCTGCAATTTAACTTCAAGACTTCCAGGTGTTAATGCGTTTGACTTATACTGAACGACCTCTGGAGCTACTTCTTGATTTTCATCAACAGCAACCATATATACAGTACTATCTTCGTCATCCTTAACTGCGGCTACCCAGATAAACGGAATCAAGGCACGGTTACAGGCTATCCGCACCTCATTTAGCATATCATCAATTGCTTTGTATTCATCCTTCTTATTAAATGCCATGATTTATACTCCTTTTCCGTCTCTAAGATTTTCGAATTCTGCAAATGCATCGAAATCATCCTCATCCGATTCGATCACGTCTGCAGGGTCATTCGCAGAGCCTGTATCTACAATAACATCTGACATCGAATTTTGTAAATACCCATTTTCTGATTTTTTATTTAACATTTTATCTAGATCTGATATTTTAGCATCCGCATTTACCCCGATTTTCTCTTTTGCCACAGCTTCAACCCACTCACTACCCATCAATATTACTTTTTTCTTTGCTTCTTTACGTTTCGGTAGCGTAACAGTTGAGATCTTTTCCAGCGTAGGATTATACTCCCAACCATCATCCCGAAACATCGATATGCAAGCATTTTTTATGTAGTGCCGTACAATTCCTTTACAACAACAATTTCGATAACCCTTGCGAAGTCCACGAATCCATGCAGTGATTCCGGGGGCATCTTTTTCAGAAATATCGATAGTCAGCACCGTAATTATGGGGAGCTCTAATAAATCAACACTTTTCATTTCATTTGTTTCAAAGTAAAAGCTTTCTCCTTTGTAGAATGCGATAATTGCCATTTTAATAGCCTTGCTGACATTTAATGCCCCGGTATAATGCAATGCTGCCAAATCAAAATCATGAGTACGATATAGCCTTATATAAAGTCGCATCCAAATCCCTACTTTCGATTTTTTAGCCGTCGATTCAATGAATTAATCAGATACATGTAATATCCCCTTACATTGCAGAAGATAATATCAATATCCGGACAATTTTCGTTTCCGGCAACTACGGTTAGTCCGTCAACTTCTTTGAAGTAGTCATGAAGATATTCAAGCCAAGCCGCACTGGTGCCGCCGGTTGCAATAAGATAGCTGTACTGAAACAATCCGGAATAAATATTCATGATCTTTTCCACTGCCTCCTCGCATACCTGCTTTGAAGACTCTTCCAGTAAATCGGCAAATGGTTCCTGTTTCGAGGAAACCTTTAATCCGTTTCGCTTCTTTAATAGCACTGTTCCTGTTTCCAGGGAATTCTGCATTGCGGATGGTCGAATTGAAACGCCTGTCCGATCCTTGATTTTTGCACTGGTTCGGTTTAAAACTTCTCTCATGCCAAATTTATTAAAGGTTTCTTTTGTGCTGATATTGCGATTGCGGATGTCAAATATATCCAATGTACCGAAGCCGGCATCGAAAATGATAATATCGGATTGAAAATAGCGTCTTGCCTCCGGAATGCTACGAGCGGCATCATCCATGACGATATTCATAAGCGTTCCCTCTGGCTGACTCATGACATCTACGTTCTTCTCCAAAATATTAACTTCGAAGTTAACGTACTGTTTTTGTTTTCCTGTTTTGATTGAAAACTTATGTGTTCCGGCAAAGGCTTTGATTAGATATTGTTTATCTTCATCTAAATACGCTGGCGGCAAACCTGTTTGAATCACAATCGGCTGTCCGTTGTATGCCCCGCAAGCATTTTCGAGCAATCCCAATGCAAGTCCGGTTCTTAGAAAGACCTTGAACATTTGGGAAAAATATCGATCTCTGCCAAACAACTCTAACTGCGAGTCACCAGTATCCCTATCGTCAATCATTCGCTGAGCGCTTCTTCCAGCCCGCCAGATTTCTCCCGTGTCGCCATCTCGATATAAGATTTCATCTATTTCCTGTTCACCGTAAAAAGTCGGATTTTTACCAAGGTTTTTTGCATACGACGGGAATGCGTATATGCAATTTGGAGAAAAACCCTTTACGGAAGAATAGCCAATATCGATGGCGACTGGCCAGAACCCATCGACTGTAACGTTTATTTCATCCATGATAATTGTCCGAGTTCTAAAATCCATAGTATTAATCATAATTCACACAGGCTCGGAGACTCGCGACTTTAGTCATGAGATGAGAGCCATACTCCTTTTCCTAATTAGTTGCTGGGGATATACCGCCCCAGCGCGGTGGCTATAAGCCCTACAATCAAATTGTAGTTAGTTCCTCATCGC
>Ga0153953_1000066_pt1 | contig 26978 bp, 17 predicted proteins | sample TSNJ037MetaG_FD_104718 | JGI IMG/M metagenome (GOLD analysis project Ga0153953, IMG submission 104718) | Attine ant fungus gardens microbial communities from New Jersey, USA - TSNJ037 MetaG | ecosystem: Host-associated > Fungi > Mycelium > Unclassified | place: USA: New Jersey, Wharton State...
ATGAAATTACGCAGGTCGGTGGTTCTTTAGCCAAAGTTGTCTACTTTACACGATCACCAGAACCTCCTTCATCTCCTTCAATAGCTGCCACACGAGGATTGGGTACAGGAAACGATATCTCGACATCGGGATCATGGTCTCCTTCCGACGAGAACCCGAATAGCGTCCCCTCTACCCCCACTCCCTCGACATCTACACGACTCAACGGAGCCCTAACGCCCCTTGTCCTTGATGGCCAAAATCTGTCGGGAAATGGATTTTCCGGCCTTGACAATGGACTGTTGTTGAAAGACACGGCACTGCGACGGACAGCACAGCATTTTCCAGGCGGATCGTTGAATTTTGAGCGCTTCGAAACGGACAACATAGATGCGTGTGTGAGGTTCATTCAGGAATTGATCGAACGCTCGGCCCAAGTTAATGCAGTGTCAATCGAGGAAATGCGAAGAGGAGTAAAGATCATGACGACGGGAGGAGGTGCACTCAAGTTTGATCAACTGTTCAAGGAACAGCTACAGGTAGAAGTGAGGCGGGAAGATGAAATGGAGTGTTTGATTGAAGGACTCAAGTTCATAACGCTTATTCCAGATGAAGCGTATTACTTCTCGGACGAACTTATCCAAACAGTAGTCCACCCGCAACTGCAGAATGATGACTTTGAACGGCCAAGCCCGGATCCCCCCAAGTATAGCGTTACATTTGAATCGAATCTGATGCCCCAACTACCCTGTCTGTTGGTGAATATCGGCTCGGGCGTGTCGATAATCAAAGTGGACGTGGGGGGAAATTTCGAGCGTGTGAGTGGTACATCGTTGGGAGGAGGGACACTGTGGGGTTTATTAAGCCTGTTGACACCAGCGGGGAGTTTCGATGGTATGGCGCACTCTCGGTCAGTTTGTCACTCAAAAACTGACCTGTTGAATGTGGACAGAGATGTTAGCGTTGTCAGAGCGAGGAGACAACTCGACGGTCGATATGCTTGTTGGGGATATTTATGGTCAAGACTACAACAAACTTGGTCTGAAATCGACGATGATCGCTAGCACTGTCGGTAAAGTGTTTAAAAAAGGTAGCAAGAAGAAAACGTTCTCTCCAGAAGACATCAGCAAGAGTCTGCTCTACGCTGTATCGAATAACATTGGACAGATTGCGTGAGTAACAAGATACGTCACTGGAGGGTTGAATCTGATAATCGATTGTAGATACATGAATGCAGAAAAGTACAATCTGGATAGGATATACTTTGGCGGATGTTTTATTCGAGGTATAGCGTGCCTATGATTGGCTAAGCGAAAATAGCTGAAGGTCTATCCGGCAGGACATGCTGCAACTATTGCAACACTATCATATGCTATCCGGTTCTGGAGCAAGGGTACAAAACGAGCACTGTTCCTTCGGCACGAAGGGTTCCTGTGAGTGTTGCTGCTATAGCTAGACATACCTTTTGCTGATATGTCAAGTAGGGGTTCTATTGGAGCGTGGATACGGAATATTGATCATGAGGAAGTCTCGGAGAGTGAACACTGTTCATAGATCACATGACCTATACTGTAGAATGGACAGTGCGTTGGTCGGCGACTGCGGACGCCAGGGAAGAGAGAAGAGCCGAGGACGGCTGTGTGAATTTGTGAATTACTGAGACCTAGCAGCACGGTAATTCTGCTCTCGCCGAGCAGCTGCACAGCGCAGAGAGGAGGTGTGTTTCGGTCTGCAGCAGAATGATCAGACACCGGATCGATCAGATTTTACATGCGATGGAGCAGTGGTCCGTGGGAATGTCGTTGTTATACCTATCGGACTGACTTTCTAAAAGCGTCTGCATTCATTATGCATTCTTATATGTATCGCCCTGTCTGCGCCTTTGTAATACATTTGATTCTCAATCTTCCAACTTGTCTCTCCTCTTATGGCCAACCAACATCCTGCCTCCCTCCCCGACCTCGGCTCTAAGCCTCAGAAGAAACCAAGACACCGTCACTCCCCTGCCCAGCTTGTCGCCCTCAACCAGCTCTTCGTCCATGACGAGCATCCCTCTCTTGAGGCTCGCTCTATTCTCGCCGAGCGCCTTGGAATGTAAGTATTCAATCCTCATGTTCGAGACTCGCACTCATTATGACAGGGAGACTAAGACGGTCAATGCCTGGTTCCAGAACAAACGGGCATCGACCAAGAAACGCTCCAAAGGTGTTGCTCTAGCCGGAGCATCCCAGCCCACTAACTCCATCCCAGTACATTATCAGCCTACATCTTATCCTCCGCATCGGCCGGCATTCGAGGATTACCCAGATGAAAATTATTCCGTCCCTTACAGCCGTGCCTCTCCTGCCATTGCTGCGGACTTTCCTCCTTTTGAGCAGCCACATCATATGTCTGAGAGTAATGTTGCTCGCTATATGCGATTGCGGCCTTCCTCAGACCAGGTAGACCAGTTGCAGAGACTATACAGTATTAATCCCTTCCCTTCTAACGAAGATAAGGAGGCTCTCGCTCAACGCATAGGAATGTGGGTAATATTAGCATCTATTACCAGCTAGAGCAGTTTTGACGGATTGATTAGGCGATACCAGAGTGTATCAAATTGGTTTCAGAATCAGCATAATCTGGCCCAGAAAATCAAAAGGGATGAAGATAATGAAATCTCAATTTCATCAAAACCTCCCTCCGACTATTCCCGTGATATGCGACAGTACTCTACTTTGCCGCCTCCGACACAACATCCTTCATTACCTCGTCCCCCTGTAGACTCACCTTCTCTTGTGCATCAAAATCAACAACGATCACCTAGTCCTTCCACCATGGATGGTGACATGTCTCCTCGGAGAACTCCTCGCCGGAGTACAACCCCATATGGTAGCATGTCCATATCGTTTTCGCGGCCACGCCGTTCCCGGCCAGTCCCATATCAACTTGATGCACTCAAAGAGTTGTTCAGAAAAACATCGACACCCACGATCGAAGAGCGTTCTGCTCTCGCGCAAGAGATCGGCATGTAAGTTGATTACCTGATTCGGTTATCCGTTTACATGATCTCCTAATTCAGGGATGTCGGCAAAGTAACTAATTGGTTCCGAAATTTGCGCCAAACTGCACGGAAAAGAGCGAAAAAGTCGGGAAGTGGTGATGATGAAGATGACCATCATAGTTTCTTTTCGGCAGCAGTGTCACGCTCAGGCACACCTTCCCTCGGGTCGTCCACTTCATCTTCGCCATTGTTTGATGGATCTATTGATTCTCATACGGCCTGCAATGAGTATGACATGCATCCTGCAGCTTCTGACATCGGCAGTGATGAAGATTATAATGAAATTCTGACACCATCTCCTGACGATTCACCTTCTCCATCACCAGCTGCCGCCGCAGATACGGTCACCACTACCATTCCTATTGATAACTCTACTTTTTACGCACAGCCGGAAAAGTCTTTGGCCACGCAATACTCTGGCATCAAGGTCGAGGATGCTTTACTCCTACTCAGTTTCCATCAGCATGTCGTACATTGAGATTGGTGCGATGCTATATCTGATTTCATTCATCCCAGTTCTTTATCCTAGATTAAACCTATCTCTTGAGGCCTCGGTGCCTTGCAAAATTTCCATCCAGCTCGAGTGAAAATAATTGTACTACTTGCCCGGGTTTTTGATCCGGCTCTTTTGAATATTACACTTTATTCCAGAAGTTATATCATAGCCTATACATGGCAATGTATATGTTTAATCCATGCAAGTACATCGCCCTATCATCAGAGCTAGGCTATGTGCCAATTGTTTAATTGTTCTGTTTGAGAAAATCTCGCTTCCATTCCGTTATCCTCGCGCTAGGTTGGCAGCTTCTTACTAAAAATAGCTCATCTACTGCTCAGTATGTATCAGTCCTCACACACTGGCTGAAGTTGAACTATAATAGACATTCGTAAGCATATGCAGTCCGGCAAGTGTCTGGTTCAACCTCCGAGGAAAAATAACCGAGCCGAAATATTGTGCACGAATCTCCACAAGCAGTGGAGCAGGACTCCGAGCCTGAAAAACTATGCAACTATGCACAGGGAAACTAGTCTGCCATGTACTGTGTAGTGTTTGAGTATAGCCTATGTTCGAGTAACGGTGGTTGAAGTACAGATGGCTCCCAACTACTTGGTGTCGAAAAGATCGACGCACATTTATTGGTTTCCCGGAAAGGCAATTAGCAAAACAGCCTGTGCCTAAAATGGTATTTAGCGTAAGTACATCACACTAACCAATTGCCATATTAGGTAATGACTTGAACTACAAATGGGACACTGCTAAACCCTGTTCATGTTGTGTAGCATTATATTCAGTGACAGTGAGAACAGAATCAGTGCCTTGAATACAGTATATGATGAGAAGAAATGACGGCAGTGCCAAGACAGGCTGCATGAAGAACGCCGGCCAATACTTCTACTACCTTCAGTACTCGATGGTTACCCACTTTTCTTATGATTCAATCACTTATCCCCGCACAACTGAATGAATGAATCTTCGCAGATGAAATATTAGTTGGTTACTATGAAGCCGCAGGGTGGTTTGATGATGTGATAAACACCATGTGGTGAGGGCCCTTAATCAATATCCTAGCATGGGAGCCGGGGACCTTGTCCAAAGTCCTACTAGCTCTTCCACCTGGGGCCTTGTTTTCTGGAATGGGGTCGCTGAAGATTGGGCTTGTATAGCTGGTCTGTTATCTCAGAGCCAACTTCCTCGGCGGGGAGGAAATTGGTGTTGAGATATTACGAAGACAGAAAACATCATTATATAGCGTGCGTAACACAATCCTTAGTGCTGGTGTAGTGCAGGGATCCAGTAGCACCTGCCAAGATCTGATCCAGAATTGACGATATCAGAATGAATTCAGTCCTTTGGGCTAATGGCTGAGTCATGGGCAGGTAAGTGAATCAGAACCGGGGCACAGATGGACGTATGAATCTCCATTTGCTCTAAACAATTGAATAGGGTGTAGACTCAAACTATGATGTGACCTTAACCAAGACGACTAGTTGATACGTTTGGATTCCCAGTTGCTTCAGAAACATCTTATTAGGCACTGACCCGACGAGTTAAACTGGCTGTTGCGGAAGAAAACATATTAAGTGATTGTTCTTTAGTGCATTATGACAGGAAGTACTGTACTTGACCCAAAGTTACTTAGGAGCTGTCTCATTACGTTCCAATCGGGACAGGCCACCGAAATATCGCCGTACCATCAAGGGTGTCCGGACCGATCTCAAAAAATTCCGGAACTATCAGCCACATACGGAATTACTCTATAGCCCGCAAGATTTTGGATCCCCCGAATTGATTTTTGCGATCAAAATACCCATAGCTATGAGGATGAAACACTGCTGTAAAACCCCACGCTGGTTTGAGCTCTAATCAAGTGCTGGTGCTGCACAGCACTCATTTAGATATGCCTGAGTTTCTATGTCCCAAGATCTCAAAGATCGATCCTTTCCCCCTCCCACCCCCCTCGAAATTTACTCGGGGCTAGAAGATGACCAAGTAGGATGTCAATTTTGCTGATGAAGTCAGTGTCATCACCTTCATGGAATAACCTCAGAAGAGAAAAAAGAAGAGACTCTGAGACACCTTCCTGCTTCCAGAATAACAAAATACGTCGTGTATACTTTTTTCTATGTCCTATCACAGAATTTCTTATTATGGACTGTGGAGCGATAAGTGTGTGATAAGTGTGTTCATGGATCTCCCTCGTTGGATGTTTATACCAGATGACAATTTGCGATGGCTGGACAACGGTTTAACTTTACTGTAGAACTTTGGCAAAAAGCTATGCAACCACTTTGGGAAAAAGTCTGGGAGCCAGCTGATCTCTCAATGCCGATTAGAAACAGACAGAAGCATCCGCGTGAACACCCTTACCCCTATCATGAAAGTATGAGAGAGTTCCTCACGAGAATCGTCCTAATCAATCAGCAATCAATCGATAGTGGTGGTGATGATCCCAGTTCCAACGTAAACAAATTTGGGAGGCGTTCTTGCTGTCGTCGAGAAATGGGTTTCTATCGCCTATGTATTCCGATTGGATTTTCAACTCTCCAACACTGAGATTCTTTGAAAAGATCATAGATCCACGTCACACATTAGAACAAGGACTTTTCCGGAGTTTCTGTTGCATTACCGAGTACAGAGTGGACCAGTTCTTCGGACAATCCTGAACAAGCTTGCGATTGCGGTAAAACATCGGTTTCATCAGCACTATTTGGATTCGAAGATGTAGCTATAACACCTCGCCGAGCTCAACCTAGAATAGATACATACATCGAAATGTGCACCACCAAGTTTCGAAATGTATATTTGCTTGTTCAAGGGTATCGACACCCTGTGAATGTCGCGACTAGGCAACAGTGCGTCATTAACGCTCAAGGCCAACGGAGCGACAGAAGCTCCTGTGCGACAGACCAGATGTACCGCATGTTAAATGCCGACTTGGCATCAATGGCAAGTATGAATGGCGTTTTCTTACAGATGCTGCCGTACCTACTTCAAAGAATGCAGAGCTGGCAATCGCACAGTGCTCATCCACCAATACGTAAATGAGGATGGGCATCATAGGCGTCGAAAACGGCGACCCCAACCGAGGAGATTTCGGAGTCGTATCGTCTTAAAAAAGCGGAGATCAAAAGAATTTGATGGTCGGGGATTATCGAAGTTGTGAAACTCGATATATGAATCCATGACCAACACGATTAACACCGCCTCTATGGCGATCGAAGTGCAGCGATATGAGAGCTACGATTGTTTTTCCGCGATGTGAGGAGAGATGAGTTTTTGAAAGAGGCAGAACAGGTTCGATGACAGAGGATCAAGGAATATGACACCGGGTGCCGTCGTGGTCGTATCAAGGCTATAAACCTGATGGCGTGATGGAGTACTGTAGTGATGCACAATCATTTTTTGACAATGGACATGACATCAAGAACACGTTCATGAGCGTGACTTCGCCTGCGGGCATCTTAAGAGTCATTATCGTACGATAAGAGACGCATTCGTGTCCAGCAGTCTTATTCATAGCTTTCTTCTGATCCCAGTGCTCTCCGAGAAGAATGTCTTTGCTTAACACCAAAGCTTGTCATATACCAACACGAAGAGCGATTGACCGTGAATAGAAACAGACAATGACGACTGCGAGGGTGGCAATCGTCATTGGCATTGTTATGAAAGCTCCGAGGACAATAGATATGAATGAATATGTTTTGAGGACCCCATGGAGCACAGGAGAAGTATAGAAGGAAAGAAGGCAAGTGGATCTGTGCATAGGGATATCAGAAGAATCAGTCCTGGGCGAGGCCAAGGCGGGGAGTGACGCAGGAGGTTCTCTCGGTGAACTGAATACGTCTGTAAGTTCTATGGAAAGGCCAAGATCCTGGGAGGCTCGACAGAGAATGATGTCTACTCGAAATGTATCTCCCACTTCGCCCACTTCACCTATGCCCTTGTTCTCGAGAGAACGAAGGGAAGAGTTGAGAGGACGAATACGTACAGTGGGTGGGGAACCTGGCTTCGTAGTTTCATAAAAGCCAATCGCCCTGCGGTAGTAGTGGACATTGGCACTACTCGAAGAAGCAAGTGATCCCGGAGCTGGGGTGAAATCATCCAGGTCCTCCTTGACAAGTTCGCAGTGATGTCGATGGAGGACTTCGTTTACCACATCCCAAACAAAGCAAGTTTGTGATGGAGCGGGGGAGAGGCGGGCGATCTGGAGTGACAGATGGTGCTCCAACCAGTGACGAGGGCTTGCAAACTGTTGGGGGTTTATGAATGGCTTCAACGGCTTGTCGCGGGGCAGTTGGGCGCAATGGCAGGGTCCGGAAAATTGTTGCCATTGCCAGATATCAGGTCCGAAAATGTCATAATTGTAGGAGATGCAATCGGGACAAAGGAGGCGTTGCAAGTCTTTCTCATACTTGGACAACGCATGTGTTGAGTTGAGGAAGAGATGGGTAGTCAGGACCGAGAGCAGATGGGCCCGAACAATGAGTAGGAGCTCTGTCGGGAGGCAGTTGGACCTGTGGACGATGATTTCGTCCAAGGTGGTCAGCTCGCTGGAAAGAGTAGCAAGGACTGTATGGAGCAGAATTGCTTTGGTGGCGTGGAGGGCCATGTTTGTGGGGATGGAGAAGACATTGAGGACGTATAAGTAAGGGGGAAGAAGACAGGGCCATGCGACTGGCAGGGTCCTGTCCATGCCTGATCCGCTCCTCTCTGCCTGCTCCTAGGATCTGACAAATTCCCGTGTTTGATAACATACCCCTAGTCATGAAACTTTATTTGACCGTTATCTTCCTCTCTTTCCCCTCAATGACGTCCCACTGCAACTCCACTTGTGCTCTGACTCACCCTAATTCTTCTACCACTGCTCTTGCTCCGCCTCACCACACCGAACAAAGGTCACGCGAACACTCATGTCCCTTGTGAATCACAGAAGTTGCTCGAAAATACATCATCCTGTGGGGTATCGAAATTACGAACAGGGCACAACGGTTTCTGCTATCTCAAGATCCTTCTGTCGAGGAAAACAATGACTCCGTGATGCTGATTAGGTTGCCCGCCAAGACATCAATGATCCGAATACCTCTTGATCTCAGAGGTCGTATATCAACATTGGGTGGTACAAGCAAGTTATTTCTTACGCTTCAACGACTACGATCTAGATAACATTCTTTGCGAGAGCTGTAGCCACACGTTCGGATCCAACTCTATAAACTCGGGGGGAGAAGATGTTGTGCTTCACATCGACCCTGGTGTATCCGATATCAGCGAACCAACTTTGTTTATTCAATCTGTAATTATCGTAGAATAAAGTTCTTTGCTTCCTTAACTTCAGGAAAACAGAATCAAGGTTTTTGCAGTCTTCAGTGCCAATCAGCGTGTCTCGCACCAGCATGTCTCGACGTACACCGACCACTACGGGCGCTGCGAGCCAGAGTCCGATGGTTAACGGACATTCAAGTGCCTTCGAGAGATTCATGAGGCAGAATCCCGTATTCCGCCCAATTCCTTCCCAGGGACTGACAGTTTCTTATTCCGAAATAAGACTCGTCATTTGCTTTGAAATGGATTTCCAGCATTCGTTTCTGCAGATTATGCTTTCTGATTCAAGACCGCTCATTGAACAGCTTATACTGACGTTCCGTAAAATAAAAAGCATCTTGAGGCCAGTTTCTGGGTGCAAAACCCGGCATATAGTAGAAAGAGGTATTGTCCGGGCCACCGGCAATCACAAATCAACTGGGTGGATCCGTCGGCTGGAATCTTTACCTCATATCCTGTCAGTTCCACAACTCAAGGTCGCGTTTTATCTATGATGCTGTGTACAAAGTCAGGCCTAAAGTACTATGTCACTACGGTCGCCAGGTCTACGTACCCTCGTATGATGTCCTCATCCAGCAATAGCGAAACACTTACTATCTCGTCTCTGCCGCTATACCAACCATCCCCTCTGGAGGAAGATGCACAACTAGAGCTACGAACTAAGGAAATGGCCGAATTTTTCGCGCGACCTCGTTTCAACTCTATCAAAAGACCATATGCGCCGTCCGCAGTTGCCTCAAAGCAAGGATCATTCCCAGTGTTACCTCTGCCTGGAACTCTACTTGCAGATAAGCTCTATAATTTGTTGAGCAAGGCCGCGGATGAGAGAAGGCCAGTACACACCATGGGTGCGATAGATCCGGTGCAGATGACGCAAATGGCCAAACATCAGGAGGTTGTGTATGTCTCTGGGTGGGCCTGTTCAAGTGTGTTGACGACCGGGAACAATGAAGTTGGTCCTGACCTTGGGTACATTTTGGCCTTTCATTTGAATTAACGATGACTCATATATCTCAGTGACTACCCTTATACGACCGTACCTAACCAAGTCCACAGAATTTTCCGTTCTCAGTTACTGCATGACAAGAAACACTATGATGAACGCATGTCCGTGACCGCTGAAGAACGTGCAAAAATGGAGTATATTGATTACTTGAGGCCCATTATCGCCGATGGCGATACTGGGTTAGTGTTTGTGTAAATTAACTTTGTTTAGATTTAATAAAAGTGTTCATAGACACGGCGGTCTCTCCACTGTGCTCAAGCTTGTCAAGATCTTCGCTGAATCCGTGAGCAAAATTTTCAAAGTGGAACTCCATCGCGCTGAGTTGTAATACGAGGGCGCAGCTGGTATTCACTTGGAGGACCAGTTACATGGTGGCAAGAAGGTGAGTAAGATGAGATTCGTTTTAAATTAATTAACGAAAATATCTTTCAAGTGCGGTCATCTTGGAGGGAAGGTCCTTGTTCCAACTTCAACGCATGTTTCACGCTTAGTCGCCTCACGCTTCCAGCTTGATTTACTCAAGTCCACCATGCTCCTGATCGCTCGCACGGATTCAGAATCCGGCAAACTTCTATCCTCCAACGTCGATGTCGTGGACCATGAGTTTATACTGGGTACAACTCGAAAGGGCTGCGTTTCCTTGGCGCAGGCGTTGGCTGATGCCGAGGCGAGAGGCGCAACTGGCGCTGAAGTTGATGGACTTGAGCAGGATTGGACGCAGGATCATCCAATGTGCACTTTCAATCAAGGTTAGTCTGTGTTGTCCCTTGAAGATGGACGAGATTCTGAGACGTATTAACTGTGCAAAGCCGTCCGGAAAGCAATTGAAAATAAGGATAGTATTAAAGACAAACCCACTGCGCTCAAAGCTTACCTCGCTGCTACTGATGAGAAGTCCATTGCCGAAGCTCGAGATATTGCGGCAGACATTGTTGGTGAACCAGTATTCTGGGATTGTGATCGTGGGTCATCATTGAGGTTGTTTTTGGCTCTATTAATATTTCTTTCAGTTCCTAGAACACGGGAGGGATATTACCATTACACTGGTGGCATTGAGGTAGCTACATATGTACGAGATGTGATTGAGAGAAAAATTGAGATGAATGCAGGCTGCGATCAAACGCACTATGACGTTCGCTCCTTATGCAGACCTCCTGTGGCTGGAAACTAAGTCACCCGATCTTGCTCAAGCTCGTTATTTCGCTAGGAAGATTCGCGAGAAATTCCCTGGAAAGTTCGTGACATTTAATAATCTCCTGAGTGACAAACTGAGTATAGAACATCAGGTGGTTTGTTTATAACCTGAGCCCTAGTTTCAATTGGTCAAAACGCGGGTTTTCTGGTGACTTTCTTGCATTATAAGGGAGCAATAAGCTTATCAAAATATTTAGAAACCGACCTGAAGAAGTTCATTTGGGAGCTCGCAAAAGAAGGGTATGTAATTCAATTGAATATAAGTTCCGTGTTCTAAATGTTATTACCTCCACATCAGTTTCGTCTTGCAACTGATTTCCCTTGCGGGTCTTCATAGCAATGCCGTCATGACAGGTCATTTGCTCTTTTTAGTTGCACAGCTACTCAGGATTAATATCGAATAACAGCCGAACTTGCTGCTCGCTACAAGGATGAAGGCATGCTAGCATATGTCAATCTCATTCAAAAGAAGGAGAAGGAGATTGGGTGTGATGTTCTCACTCATCAGAAATGGTATGTGGTTGCGTGTCACTTTCGATGGCAGCAATCAACCAGAACTACAGGAGTGGTGCCAATTACATCGATAAAATCCTCTCAACAGTTTCTTCTGGTTCTTCGAGCACCTCTGCAGTTGGGAATGACTCGACAGAACATTCGTTTTGAAATCCAGCATTGAGTTAATTTCCGTGGTTCAGATGTTGGATTGATCCACGTGTTTTGGGTGTTGATAATGACTATACAAATTTCATTATACTGGTTTCAGAATGACCAAAGGATTCAATTGTGTAGTCCCTTGGTGCCAGATCTAGGACCTACGGGTCTTAGTACTAGCTCCCCGATAAGATTCTATTTGCAGATATACAACCTTTCACGATGATGATACTTATAAATGCCTGGAAGTATACAGTTAGAGTAAAGTATGTACTAGAATATTAAATCTATCCTCGTTTATGTCTCAGGTTGTTTTTGTACCTTACCCATTTACTTCCCAACAATACCGTGTCCGTCCGTTTCGAGTTCCTTCAACAGAATCGTTGGGAACAGAGGTTGAATCAATTTGAAGTAGAAAGATTCGAAGATCCGGCTGTAGGATGATTAGTATCGTAGCCTTCGAAGTAGAATCAGGAAAAGATAAATCCAGGGTAGAAAGGGTGTGAATATAATGGTCGATGATCATTCTGGTGGAGTATACCGCTAACCATCTTCACTGATGGTAATGTACAGCCTGTCTTACGAGATGTTAAGTGGAAGTCCGAGATACACCGACATCTTCAGAAGTGTCCAAAACAACAGTGATGACAAAGCTGGTAAATACGACCATAGGAGTTTGCTCAGAAATTCTGAATCCAAAATAGGACCACGTGCGGATTGACGTCCGAACGTTGCCTGGATAAGACTAGTCAGTTGATATAGCCATTTACGGCACGCACATACTTTGCCCTCCGAATACTGTCTGGTTATGGAGACTGAAGTATTGTCAGATTCTATGAGCCGACACCCTCTGGTCTCTCTGATCTCTGCCTGCTTTTGGGTCATTCGTGAGTACTTGTTGCTATCATTACTCGTTTACCTTGTCCCGATTCCTCATGCTCTCGAGTATAGTATGGCTTTTGTCATGGATCAGATCGTTCGCTGCGTTCGTTACAATCACAATACCTCGATTCGTTTATGCGATTTTGTCTTACTCCATGACGCTTACCGTGGGCCCTCACTATACACTTCTTAGGTTTATGCTGATTCGGTTGTTTTACTCCTGTTCTAGCTAGATTTTTGGAATTTTGTCGCCATCTTTGCCCTATCAGCAATTGCACTGAACTACTTCATCCGGTTTCGGTATCTGAATGATTACACACAATTGAAGGAGCCTCCATTGGTGAAGCCGGACGTAAATGAACTGCATCCGGACGTGAACACTGGTGAGTCGAATCATTCTCTTTCACGTTGCATAGTGTAAAGGCTCAATCCTTTGTTCTTGTTCTATAGCTGATCCTCCACCTACATTCCATAACTACCTTGATGATTTTTTGCAGGCCGTCCGGGTTTTTGGTTTTGTGAGTGATATCCTGGATCTCAGACCCATTTATTGACCCAGTCCTATACAGCTTGAGAAGCCTGTATGTTACAGAGTTACTGCTGGCTTACCCGAAGCTGATGAACTCTCAAGGTGTTCCATGAACTTGCACGTCATCTTCAGACAAGACGTCTCATCGCGGGAGATAGCATGTCTCTGTATCAAGACAAGAGTTTCTATTGTGTGATCGATGGAATGGTACAGGTTTTTGCTCAAACTGGCGTCTCTGGTGAGAGTCCGTGGGATGGCGAGGATATGAATGGGTACCAGCTCCTCAATGAGGTTGGAAGTGGCGGAACACTGTCGAGCCTTTTTACGATCCTAAGTCTCTTCACCGAAGATGTCCAAATCAGCTGGCAAGAAGATTATTCGGACGAAGCTCCTCCTGTCGTGACTGCTGAACATCCGCCTCTACGTACTCTGCGACGCGTCAATTCTGATATCTCCTCTCTATCACTTGATGAGAACTCTGCGAAGGGGAAAGAAGAGGGAAGAGGGAGAGAAGATGTAAGACGATCATCAATTTCGTCTGCTTCTTCTACTGTTCACGGTACGGGATCCACTCTTCCGGCCTCTTTGTTATCTCCTGCATTTGAAGGAAACAATGGTGTTGGTAGCTCGTCCACATCTCGGCCAAAACCCCCTCAACCAATCCAGGCACACGGAGGAGTCATAGCCAGAGCTACGGAGGATAGTACCCTCGCTGTAATACCGGCAGAGGCATTTAAAAGGCTCACGAAGAAATATCCTAAAGCGACTGGACACATCGTCCAAGGTAATTTGAAGCTATTTTACTAGTGACCCAGGTCATTCTGATATCACGGGTCAGTGATCCTCACCAGGTTCTCTCGTGTGACATTCAGTGCTGCACACAAGTATCTCGGGCTGACGAGTGAGGTGTTACGAACAGAGAAAGCCATCAATGACATCGCTTACCACCCTCTTTCAAATTCCTTCTATGAGGGTGGCGGTTTGCAATATCTGCGCCAGCGATTCGATGGTGCCACTTCCGAAACTTCAGCACCTGGATCGGACTACTTTTCGTGTTCTTCAACATCTAGTGCAGCAGCTGTATCTGCATTCAAAGAGTCTTCCACTGCCTCACTCGGAAAGATATCGGACAACCCTATACCTGTGAAAGGCCATGAAAGCAGAAAGATATCTTCATCGGTCAATACATCTCCGCGTGTGGCCCAGGCAGGAGACCTTTTGGTTCCCCTAACGCAAGCCGCAGAAGAATCTCATCCTCTAAGCCGTGCCTATTGCGTCCTCAATGCGCCCTACTTGTCAAGACTTTCTGAAGACAGGAAGGGCTCTCGAATTCATATAGACAACAAGAGTTCTCGAGCAGAATTCGATCTCCGTGATGAAGTCATGTCGTGCATTGCCAAATCTATCGGGCTTCTACAATCACCCTCAAGTGAAAATGACTCTGCAGATGGTTCGTCACATGTACCGCAACTGGATACACATCGGTCATCCACCGCCTCAAGCTTCAACTCACCCTTCTCGTCTTTGTCGCTTCTTGATGTCGGGGATGATGAGTCGACCATGACAGGTGCCTCCTCCGTGATGTCTAACGGAGATCACATGAGAGGTCTAGACAATGAAGTTGAGATCCTGTATTATAAGGCAGGTTCCGTCTTGGCGAAGGCCGGGGAGGTCAATGCTGGTGAGTTCTCTCTTAATTTGACATGAAATATGTGTTGATACGGATGCATAGGTCTCTTCTACGTTATTGAAGGATTCCTGGACATATTATTGCCCGCACCAAAGAAGGAAAACGGTTCGGAACAGCCCAATCGCCTGAGTACCAAGGTTGAGTCTACACAAACACGTGATGAGAAGTCAAAGCTACTCTTCACTGTGAAACCTGGCGGCATCGCGGGATATCTAGGTGAATTAAACGAATAAAATTTAAGATCCCCAGTTTTACTCTCTCTAATCAGCTTCTCTTTGCAACACGACATCTTACGTTGATATCAAGGCGAAAACTGACACTTTTGTTGGTTTCCTCTCAAGCCATGCCCTGGAAAGGCTTCTTGAGAAACGCCCAATAGTTCTCCTAACCCTTTCCAAACGACTAATCTCTCTGCTTTCACCATTGGGTAAGTACTGTATTCTAACTCATGAACCCATCATTTTACATCCTTATCAGTGTTACACATTGATGCATCTTTGGATTGGATGCAAGTAAATGCGGGACAGGTCCTATGGAGACCTAATGACGTTAGCGATAGTTTTTATATCGTCATAAATGGACGGCTTCGTGCAATCAGGGAATCTGAAAGGGAAGGTGTGCGTGTCGTTGGTGAATACGGCCAGGGAGATACTGTTGGAGAGCTGGATGTGATTACCAGTTGTTCAAGAAGTACAACTGTTCATGCCATCAGAGATACAGAGCTTATCCGCATGCCTCAGACGCTTTTCAACGCAATATCTGCTAGGTGATATTATTAATTCCACAATTACCTATCTATTATTCAATCGTGTTTTCACGAACAGGAATCCTCAAACGACAGCTCAGTTGAGGTATTTCTTGCTCCTTGGATCAACAAACTGACAGTCTTGTTAGGATCCTACGCATGATCGCATCTCGAGTGCGCATGGAGGTAGACACATCCTACACTGCACAAGGTCGAAGTAATCCTTCTGAGCTCGGCGCTAATAATTCTAATCTAAAGACGGTCGCTGTCCTACCTGTCTCACGGAATGTCCCGATCGACTCCTTCTCACGAAAACTACAAGCGGCCCTAGAAAGCATCGGCGCTTCTACTGCATGTCTAAACCAAGCCATTATTTCGAATCAGCTTGGTCGACATGCCTTCACGCGAATCGGAAAATTGAAGGTAAATGCCACACGAACGCCCGTCAAGTAAATTTATAAACAGACTACGCAGTCTGCCGGATGGCTTGCAGACCAAGAACAGCGCTTTAGGATAGTTTTATATGTAGCAGATTCCCCCGTCAACAGCTCTTGGACAAAAATGTGTATCCGACAGGTCTGTAGCACTTGTGCGATAATTCTTGTTTCGGAGCTTATGATTAGCCGCAGGCTGACTGTGTTATGGTTGTTGGCCTTGGAGACGATCCATCTGTTGGGGAGTATGAGCGCCTTCTCCTTTCAATGAAGACAACTGCACGGAAGGAGCTGGTCCTTCTTCACGCTGATCGGTCCATACTCCCTGGTTCCACCAGAGAATGGCTCAAGGTTTGCTTCAATCTTAATGTCCGTCAGTCACAACCAAATATGCCTACATAGACTCGACCGTGGGTGCATCGACATATCCATATAGAGCTTCCGGTAGGCAATGCAGATTGCATCTAAGAGTATCTGACCCCATCTTCACAGGATGTTGTTACCCCAATTCAAAAATCATCCGTACCAAAAGATCCCGATGCAGTTGTAGCGCTCAAAAACCTGAAAGAGAGGGTTCAGAATGGAATTCAGAGATACACCGGTACGGCAACCACGACCCGACCTCAACGGCTTCCCCACATGAATGACTTCGCGAGGTTGGCTCGAAGGATCTGTGGAAAATCCATTGGTCTAGTATTGGGCGGTGGGGGCGCAAGAGGCATTGCACATCTAGTGAGTATCTACGCAATATTTCTTGAAAATTTATGTCAATCGTTTTTCAGGGACTCATTCGAGCCCTTGAGGAAAGTGGCATCCCGATTGACCAGATCGGAGGTCGGACTGTCTCACATAAGTGGCTTATATTGCTGATGAGCGCTCAGGTACGAGTATTGGAGGTTTTATCGGCGGACTCTATGCAAGGGAAGGCGATCTAATTACCAGCACGGCAAGAGCCAAACAGTTTGCAGGCCGAATGGGCAATATTTGGCGAATGCTGTCAGACGTCACATATCCCATCGTTGCATACACAACAGTAAGTGGCTGATGGTTCGAATATCATATATCCTAATGAGCTTTATTAGGGACACGAGTTCAATCGTTCGCTATACAAGGTCTTTTCAGTCAGAGATAACATGAGCAACACTCAAGATCCCGACAGGCATTCTATGATCTCCATATAGAGGATATGTGGCTCCCATATTTTTGCAACACCACAAACATTATAACGTCTAGAATGGAGATACACGAAACAGGCTACGCTTGGCGATTTATCCGTGAGTCATCCCCTCTAAGCGTTACTTTGCTGCTCAAATCATGGCAGGAGCTTCAATGACTCTTGTAGGCTTGCTCCCACCCTTATGTGATAACGGTCAACTTCTCGTTGACGGTGGCTATAGTGAGTACCTGGTACGCAGACGGTTTGGGGTAGTGCAGCTCACTATGTTTGTAGTTGACAACTTACCCGTATGTTTGGAAAAGGATTATATTGAATTGTTACCGACCATCTACAGGTTCAAGCGATGTTTTCAATGGGAGCTAACACAGTGTTCGCGTGCGACGTTGGATCGGTAAAGGCTAATTCTAGACCGAATTCGGTTCATCTCCTCATTTTGCGGCCTCTAATATTAGATCGACGACAACTCTCCCCGAAATTTTGGTGACACTATCTCCGGATGGTGGTTATTGATCAATAGATGGAACCCATTTTCTACTGCCAGACATGTACCAGCGATTACAGAAATACAAAGTCGCCTTGCCTAGTGGGTCTGTCCCCTTTTCAGGATCTTCAGTTTCTGATTAGGTTTAGTGTTTCGAGCGTCAATACACTTGAAGACGCCAAGGTCGCGAAAGGATGTCTGTACATCCAAATGCCGATCCAGGAGGTCAGTGACGAACTTGGGGTGCAGGTGCTTTACTGATTTCAGAATAGTATGGAACTCTTGCATTCGGGAAATTTGAGGAGATCCAAAGGAAAGGCTATGTTGCAGCTTTGGAACTACTAGAAAAATTTGAGAAAGAAGACAAACTCCCTCCTGGTTTGCTACCTAGTACGGATATGAAGATGCCTTCGAAGAGAAAAGGGGAGAGTGTGAGACGCTATTCTATATAACACTTGTGATTTCTGTAAATTTAAGAATACAAGTCATTTTAGAGTTCTTAGAACATGCATCAACACGCAAAAATATCCTGATAGAGCTATCAGACCCAGATTTGAAGGATGGTATGCATGGATGGGACTGATGAGACAGGCTTCTAAAGTGAAAGCTCCAAGAGGCCTTAGGAAATATGTTGACAAATACTATGAGCATTTTTTATAAATCAGCAATCCATTACACGGGGCTCTCGTTGGCAGACCGAATACTATGAGCATTTCAGTACCCACCTCCATATTACTTATCACTCAAAATTGTATAATCAAATTCCATTATCAACATTTCTTTATTCTGTTTATGATGTCAGAAGTCAACCCAACACACATCTGTTCTGTATCTTTCAATTAGTTACCTCTTTCTTTTGGTCCTAGCAATCGTTCTCCCGTGATAAGGGCGTGTACATATGCAAAAAAAGATCCACACAGTATGCTCAGAGCTCACCAGGGGTAGGGTACACTCTCAGGGCATTAACAAGGATACAAGGGTAGGGGTAAAATTAATCATTAGTTTGCCCTTGAAAGCAAGGCTTCCCCCTACTCGAAGCACAGGCAAAAGCATTGTTTACATAAGGCAGAACCCAAACAAATGATCAAGAGTGGATATTTGTTCTTGATAGAACTTTCATGATGTCTACCGATAGAACTGACATTAATGCAACTAGTCAATTGAATGTCGAACTATTCAGAGATATTGCCAAGAAGTCTTTAGTAGATGCACTGAATGCTGTTGGTAGTTCCTTGCATTCAACCTCAAATTTCATTGATACACATCCAGGTCAATGGAGCCAAGACGTTAGTACTCGATTCTTCGATAGCTGGTCCACTCAGTCTCATAACAGAAGTGTCCCTCTTCAAAGTATGTTACTCATTCTGGGAGCTTGACCTCCACTTATTAGTCAAAACCCAGCATCATGGAGTAGACAAAATGTTCTGGCTGGAGCCGGGTCCATTGAGTGCGACCACGACTAACATCGTCTACCTCTTGCGCCCTTCCATCAGACATGCAAAGATCATATCTGGTACGCGTTCATGCTTTTCCTGAGACTGTCGCTGTTTCATCTCTTGTAAGATCAGATCAAGAGGCATGGAAATGAATCTCAAAAACATAATTATATCCTGCTCCTCGTCCCAAGACTATCAACATTGGTATCACGCATTCTAGAGGAAGAAGGAGTGCTCGGTGAAGTGACTATCTCTGTATATAACCTCCAGTTCATCCCTCTGGCCGATGATGTCATTTCTTTAGAGCGAGATACCACATTTAAAGATTTATGGGTAGTGAGTGAATTATGATAATCTTGTAGTTTGATTAATCACAGTAACTTAGGATGGCGATGAAACAGCGGTTTTTGACTCAGCTCAAGCGCTTATATCACTCCAAAACCTATTTGGGCCATTTCCTCGCATCATTGGGAAAGGTGACTTCGCTCATGTTGGTCTTGATGTGATTATTTCGAAACATGGTCATTGATATCACCACACCTAGCGATTGGCCAGTCTCTTGACCAAATCTTCCTCGAGACCAACGGGTTTTTCTTCAGATGGTAATCTGAACTCCCCTGCCATAGATTCATTGATCGTTTTGGATCGGCGCGTGGATATGATAACGCCCTTTCTTACCCAACTCACCTATGACGGCCTCATTGATGAGTTGATTGGACTCAAAAATTGTATGCCCGGAATTGAGTTCATTATATGTATTGATATTGTCTGCAGCACACGTGGAATTACCGACATCACTCTTGACACCTCCAAATGCACCATCTATCCCGCAAGCTTCCTCAGCTCCCTCAGCTCCGATCACAGTAAAAAAAGAGAGCAAGAAGAAACATTATCTTACTGTGGCGACGGACCCACTATATGCTGAACTGAGGGATCTTAACTTCTCTAGGATAGGGAGGAAATTGAACAAGGTTGCTCATCGATTAGATGAGAATTATAAGGCATCAAGCTCCGTTCTTCTCACTTCCATATATCTTCTGCTTACTGTGAAACTCAGACCAATCTACAATCAAAGACCGTTGCACAACTTCGCGATTTTGTGGGAAAGCTTGGTGGTCTCCAAAGCGAGCACCAAGCCCTCCGATTTCGTGCGCTTCTGATCATTATGTTGGTCAAATTTGGACTGACATTAAGAGAAGATACAGGATTGTCAGAATTACTCCTTCCATTCACACAGAAAGAACATTTCAACAAATCCTTAGAGATACAGCAAAGTAAGTGCCTTGTCAGTGAACGCACAACTGGGTTTGTTCAAAATACGCATGGACAGATCTTCTTGCGTCTTATGAAATCAACAATCAAATCGCAGCTATTGAGGAGATGATCGCGCAAGGAACAGAAATGCACGTAGTATTGCGCCTCCTTTGTATTGCTAGTATTATTGCTGGTGGGATCAAGAGCAAGGTACTTGACAATGTCAAGAGAGAGTTTCTCCAGGTAGGAAATGTATGCTCTTCGATTGCCAATTTAACAATTTGTAGACTTATGGTTATGAATATCTCCCACTTCTTCTCTCCTTGGCATCTTGGCCCCTAGCCATCCTGCTACCTAGCCCTTTACCGCCCAACACATCCACAATTGTCAATGCATCCAGATACCCATATGTCACCCTGAGAAAGTCACTTCGTTTATTGATTGATGACAGTCCCGAGGCCCTGGAAGAAGTTGAAAATGACATCAGCTACGTATATTCAGGCTACGCGCCAATCAGTATACGACTTGTGCAGTGCATTGCTCAGAAAGGTGGAGTCCTCAGCAACCCAGCAGGAAAGGACAAGTATGGTGTCGAGAACGATTCCGGTCATGTGAAAACATCTTTCAAAGTACCCGCTCATCCGATACTTGGTTGGAAAGGATTTGAAGATATCGTAGATGGAATTCCTGGAGAAACGATAGATGTTGCTCTCAATCCTTTGGAAGGTACTTCGAGCGGCATGCCGTCAACTGGCCTCCGTAAGTGGATCGATAGAGAACCTGATCTTGGGTCCATCTCATCCAAGTGTGATAGTGGGACAAACTACCACAACCACAACGGTTGTGTTTTTTCTTGGCGGGTGTACCTATACTGAGATTGCTGCCTTGCGTTGGGTGGCCAGACAGAATACAGGCGAGTGAAGGGTGGAAACAGGTCGCTGAAAAACACTGATCGGGCTTGTCATCAGGACGCAACTTCTTGATTGCAACGACTGGCATTGTCAATGGCAATAGCATCATTGAGGGCATCGCCGGTGCTCAAAACGCGGCCAGCTTCAAGGCAAAATACGTGTAGAGTTTTGAGGCTGAATGACATGAGACCATAGAGTCTTTTACAGTTTTCTGACAAACATGACGAATGATAACTTTGGCGAATTCGTGGTGGTCAATAACAATTCGTGAGATTGGCTTTCGCGACTAGGACCTTGAGGACCGCATGATTCGTGATTTTTTGCTTTACTCCTGTGGTTGATGTTAGGGTTGGCTGACGTACTACGGATAAATTGCCTCGATGGCGGACACCCAATATTAAAGCTTTGAGTACAGGCTGACACCTATGACGTGTAGATAGACTTCCAGTTTTATGACCGGCAGTAGCTCGCACAGGGTAATATTCTTATCAAAGGACGTGCCCTTCGAGAGATACGCAAGCAAGAGGAAACAGTGGGCTATCCGCAGAAAACGGCATGGCTTTGTATAAATCGGGAAAGAGAGAGTGCGGGGAGAGCGGTGTCCGGAGTACCACCGAAGCCCTGTCATGACCATAAATTCCGCCTAGTTGAATTGAGATACAGCACCTTTTTCTTTTAGTTCTTCCTCCCTTTTGTTTCCCTCGCTCTATGTATGTCCTCTTATTTCTTTCTATTGCTCATCTGCCTCCCAATGTTGATTTTTCTCCAACTCATAGTTTCCCGAGTGATATACGCGGTGAAGACGCGTCCTTCGTTGACCATCCTTTTCCTAGCCTTCCCAATCTTTCATACCGCGAATTTTTTTCACAATATTAACAATGGTCTCTACTAAGATTTCTTCCGAGAAGCCGGCGAAGAAGAGTACGTTCCCTATGCACTTCCCAGCGACATTGCATAAGGATAGGTTGTGACAAAAATTTATATTCCAGCAAGATCAAGCGGTGGCACAAACAAGAAGAAATTGACACCATTCAACAAATTTATGGTGCGTCTGCCTAATTGGAGGAGTACCCGAGAAAATGACTGGTGGTTCTGAAACAGCAAGTTGAAATGCAGCGCCTTAAGGAAGAGGAACCGGAACTTTCGCACAGACAAAGGTATGTGATGGCCTTGATAAGTAATGAATGGTGGCTGATCATAATATAGGTTCAAGCTGGCGACAACCAATTGGAAGACGGCTTCTGAGAACCCTAAGAGGGCAGCCTGAAAGCTGCCGCGATGTGAACCTAGGTGTTCTATACTAATGGGGTTAAATATTACATTATTAGTCTTTCGCTACGTGAATCGCTACGTGAATTGAGTTTGAAGCTTTGTATCCTCTCTTCTTGATTGAGAGGGGCACATCTGTCTCTTCTATAGTTCGTTATGCTGTTATTTGAAGTTCTGTCTATTATTGGACGCCTTGTGTAGGATTTTTAGTTTTTGCTACATCCCAACAATACATACTCCATTAAAGTGGTGCGCCAATGTCTCAGAGACGAGTCTGAGGGAAATGTCTAGACCGCCTGAGACAAAACAGGCCAACGAAGCCTATGTGTAGAAACCTGTGAATATCATAATGAGAGATGTCTATATATGGATGGATTGGATATTGCGTCACAGCAACCTCCCTCCACCTGCGCATGCATCTGCCATGATCCAGCACGCAACCCAGTCTCCGCAGGCTCAGCAAGTATCGTCCATACAGCATCATGCCTTGCAATCTGATCAGGTTAAACAACTTGACGGTCGCTCGGCACATATCGCAGACAAGAGTAAGGCTTCAAGCCAAACTCAGCCAGTTGCGATGTGCCAGTCATCCATACATCACGATTATCTTGACGTCTACTCTCCTCCTGTTGCTTCAGACTCTGAGTCCTGCTTCCGCTATGCTAGTACCACTACCATGCCTGATTTCACCGCATGTTCCCCATCCTGCAACTCTTTTGACGACATAGATCCTACCACTATTGACCCTGTACAGGACCTGCACGACATGAACGAGATGCAAGTTTCAATTTCATCTGTTTCTTCCAAGGGAAAACAGAAGATTATCTCTTCCACCCTGTCTGTTTCTAACATGGACTATGAACAAACTCCTTGGTCGTCTTTTGGGTCAGTCTCTTCTCCAGGACCATCCCCTTATGCGTCTTTCTCTATACCTGTGCGAGACGCTGACTCAGTAGCTGGAGAAAACAGCATGGTCTCAAACCTTACTGGAGCAGTATCGGTGGACAGCATGTCCAAGATCAAGATCAGGCTAACATCTTCTACAACTCAAGGCAACCTTGTTCGCAAGTTATCTGATGGCAAGCAGGAAAATCCGAATTCAAATTCCAGCGTCTCGTTCGGGACCGCATCTCTGACTCCCGAGACTACACCTGATCTTAATACTACCATAGTTCTGTGTTGTGCAGTTCCCCTGCAGCACCATCACACATCCCTACCACTCTTGTTCCCTCGGCCCCATGTTGTCACTGAGAGCAGAACCAAACTGAGACCTTTTCTTCTTAGGTTCGTAAAAAAGGATTGTTTGAGATCACCATCCATTCCTTTTTCTGCTCTGGATTTCATTCCTGCGTCGGCTTCAGACATCTTCAAGCCTCTCCCTTTACTACGTCAACGTTACTTTGATCGAATCCTCCCCAAGGAACTACAACTCTATATTTTGAGATGTTTTGCCCAATCCATCGAGGACGATCACATCAGATCCATTGCTGAAGGACGGTGGACTATTACTAGAGCTATATCCTCAAGAAACCAGTTCGTCGGAAGAGACCGCGGCATCCGAGAGCTGCTTAAATTGGCCAGGGTAAGTTATATATAGTAATGAGCGCTCTGCATTAATTTTATGCAGGTTTCACACTTGTTCAAGAGTCTCGTATATGATGGCCAACTGTGGGCAGATCTAGATTTACATTCATTTCCTGAAATTCCTGAGCCTATCCTCTTACGCCTCATGAGTTCAGGGGGCGCTTTCATTCGAAAGATCAACTTGGCTGGCCATCGTTGTCTTCAACCAAGCTTATTGACAGCCCTCACCGATCATCTACGAGCTCCGCTATCGTATACTAACCTAACGAGTATTAATCTACAGGGTTGCTCTGCCTTGACCACGTGCTCACTTCATCACCTCCTCGTTCGCTGTAAATCCCTTCAGAGATTATGTCTCAAAGGCTTAACAGCAGTGACTAACATGACCTGCGAGCTTCTCGCAACATTCTGCACACGACTCGAACATTTGAATCTAAATCGATGTCCAAATATGGATGCCGAAGGTATCCGATATCTGGCTCGCACAACACTTGCCCAAGGGGAGCATCTACGTCTGAAAGAGTTGAAGATTTCTAGGTTAGAACACATGGACGACGCGACAATGCGAGTGCTTGGAAATGCTGCGCCCCATTTAGAAGTGCTAGACCTCAGTTACATTCGTCATCTTCACAATTCAGCTTTGGAATCCTTTGTCGCCATCACTGATACATTTAATTACGAGCAGTCGGGTGTCGAGATTGTTCGCCTCCATCGAATTGGACACAATTCATCGGGTGATAACCCTCAATTCTATTGTCGACGTGTTACCAAACTTCGTCACCTTTCACTCTCGTTTTGTGTACTACTAACCGACATGGCATGCTCGAACCTTGCACATGCAGTTCCACATTTGGAGTTCTTTGAAATGGCTGGAATAGGCAAGAATTTAAATGGTGATGGACTAGTCAAACTTCTGGAGACTACTCCCAAGATTCGCCGTCTCGATTTAGAGGATGCTTCAGACATTACAGATTCCGTGTTGTCTGCTATCACCCCTATCAATAAGCATCCGAGCTTGAGCTGCAGACAAGATGGCATATCTCGGCCGGGAGACGCTCTTGAATGGCTCTGCGTATCTCATGCTGGCAATATCTCCGATGATACATTCCTTGCCCTCATTCATGCGTGTTCCAAGCTCCGTGTCCTGGAAGCAGATAATACGAGATTGAGCGGTAACACCCTGAGAGAGTTTATCCATCTCAAAAGGCAACATAACACATTCAACGCCAAAGTAACGGCCCTCGATTGTCGGAACATAGTTGGAAGTGATGTGAAGGAGCTAGCCTCAAGAGGGGAAACTAGGCCAAGGGTAGGAATCAAAATGTTTTGGGCTAGGAGACTGGGGTATGTAGATGGAAAGGATGAATTGTGTGAGGAAGATCTCAAAGTAGGGTTGGATGAATGCGATTCTGCAAAAGTAGTCGTGAAGTCCTTCTACTTGTGGCAGACTGTCGATGCTGTCGACAGTGCAAGGGACAAAAGAAGGAAAGCAGGATCCAGAAGGGCTTCGAGTTCTAGTTCCGATCACCAGGCTGATGTGTTCGATGATGACGTTGGAGGTGGAAGGGGAGCAGGGCTTCCGAGGTGGTGGTCCTCAAATGCTAGACCTGGAACTGGCGGGAACACGTCTCTCATCCTTTCTGGCACCACTCATGATGGATGTATCGTAATGTAAGATTTTTGACCAGCGCCTGCTACATCTGCCGGCTTTTGACCTGCTTATTCTCTTCTCTCTGATTGCCATATCATTGCCATGAAAGCAATTGTATTTCATGTAAGATTACTTCCTTCTTTTCTGCAATCTCAGCGACTACATAGCAGATGATGTATTTGTTCAGTACAGACCAGAAATATGACGAGAACATTGTTGGAATATGCTGACTCGCCGCATTCTCAGGATCTAGTTTGGTTGAAATGTTGTCATCATACACCATAGTGATTCACCATAACTCACACTGGTTAACCTGAGGCAGTGCTCTGGTGCTCAGTTTGGGGCTCAGCGTGAACTGTTGTCCGACTTGCAGCATTAGTAAGCATATCTGAAACCGACACACCTTGAGCTAATGTTACAAAGTGTATCGGTTAATACGTGACACCGCAGATTTCAGACGTGTACAATGCTTCAAATTATTTTTGGACGTTGACTGAGAGTGTGGCATGGGAAATCAGGGCATCCGCTTAATCTGTTAGTTCAGATGATCCCCTCCAAGGATATTCGGTAAAGTACCAAGCTTCTAGCACTTTATCCGGGTGGTTGTGCGATCCATCGCATCGTCAAGCCAATTCAATTGATGTCAAATTGATGTCAATCCTACTTGAAACCTTCAACAATTTGGCATATTGATGGAATTTGATGCAGGTTGAGTATGAGCCTTTGGCACTGACGAAGATGATAAGAACTTCCTCAGGTTCTCCATCGATTTAACCATAAGGCTAAGCTATGAGGACACAAGTGCGACAGTATGGCTTGGTAAAACGGCAGTGCTGATAACCTTAACAGTAAAAGTTCTTCCCAGCTAATACTTGCAATCTTGAACGACTCGTAACTTCTAATCCAGGCGTTTTTACGTTGGTGTGGTTGAAGACAGTAAGTATATCAATCGGAGTACATCCCATGGCACCTTGACGTCAGACTGAGTGATCAAAGCAATGAGATATGTAGGAACTGGGGGTTCAAAATAAGGGCAAAAGGCCTTCTGTGGAATGTTCAACGCGACTGGCAGCGGGGATGGTGGATAACGGGTTGAGATCAAGATCGAGGCTGGCCTTGAGGCTCTCAAGTGAACATAAGATTGCATCAATCATACATTGAATGACAGGTAGAAGAATGTTCTTTTGAGACATCGAGGATTCTCAAGAGCCAAGTCAATATTAATTACCGTTCAGAAGCAA
>Ga0153953_1000068_pt1 | contig 26739 bp, 39 predicted proteins | sample TSNJ037MetaG_FD_104718 | JGI IMG/M metagenome (GOLD analysis project Ga0153953, IMG submission 104718) | Attine ant fungus gardens microbial communities from New Jersey, USA - TSNJ037 MetaG | ecosystem: Host-associated > Fungi > Mycelium > Unclassified | place: USA: New Jersey, Wharton State...
TATTAGATGTATTGGCAAGCCAATCAGAACCGCAATATAGCCTTTCCTGCCTTCCACACGGTGTTTTTGCTTCTTACTCAGCCAGAGTCGAGGACGAAAGACAAGCGACAAAGATCATCCTTGGGAGGAAACGTGCTAATTTTCCTAAGACGTTCTAACCTAGACCTACGCCCCCGTTCTGTGCCTCCTGAACGCACTCACTACATCACTGACTCCAAAATCTAGATTAGTTGTTTCACCATAACACTGATTCACTCTTTCCCTCCAGCCTTCAGTCATCTTCACTAAACTATCTTCACAAGTTATCCAGACGCCCAGCAGTACTGTTTTTCCAACGCTTTCCTCTGTCGCAGCGATTCTATCCCTTTCCTCGGTTGTCATACTTCCTGAGCCTGGGGCAGAGGCTGCTGCGGCAGAGGCTGCTGCTGCCGAGTCAATGAAATGTTTTTGCACAATTTTGTACAGCCCGTCGATGTATTTTCTGATATCCTTGATCGTATACTCCCGAGCTAATTTCCGCAAAGCACTTTTACTATATGTCGGATTCGTGACTATGTCGTAGGGAGAAGCAAGTGTTCGAAGAAGTCTTTCAAGACCGTCAAAATAATCCTGTTGCACCCACCGCCGGTCAGTGTTTCACTGCCAGGAGAGGCTTAATGGCTGAAGACTCACAATAATCTTTCCAAATGGGCGTCTAAATAATAGTTTGACATATGCGCCAAGATTTTCGTCGTATATCGCTCTAGCTTTCTTGGTGAAACCACCTACGGAGCCAACCTCCATTCTAGCCGTCTCAGAAACAAAGTAGTGCATATTCTCTGTAGAGCCACTGTCAGATTTTGGCAAGCATGGAGCGAGAAACACTACCGATTATAACAACATGATAGTTTAGCTGCCCTTTGTCCTCCTCATCTCCATCCATTTTTGCTATGGTCTTTAGTGTTTCAAACATGATGTTGACGATTTTCTCATATGCTGCGTCAACACTCTCGCGCACTTCCAAACCCGAACCGCCAGCGTCTACCGTGTTAAACTGTTGCTCGATGCGATAGATATACTGAGGGAAGTGTTTGATAAACGGCACAAGACCTTTCCGTTTTTTTGAGGTAGACTTTGTTTGCTCGATGGACTTGAGTTGATCGTTCTGTAATTTGTGTTGAGTAAAAATGAGGTTGAGCAACATGAGATAGATAGATAGTGTACAATATGCCGATCGAAGACACCTTTCAGACGCATGTGCTGTTTGCTCAGGAAACCGATCAAGAACTGGTTCGTGTTCTCATCTGCCTCGGACATAAACCTCTCCAACGTTACGAGCACGCCAACGACTTCACTGGACCACCAATTTATAAGTCTCGTCATTTAAAACCCAGGTAGCTCACATAGGATCTCTTTCAAGAGCTTTCTCAAGCCACATCTTCATCTCTGTCGGCAGAAACCCAAAAATCAAGTCCATAGCACCCCTCGCGAGCTTGAGTGTTGCCTGACTGAGACTATTGTACCTTGCGGCCTGTCTCCGGAAATAATGGTCCAAACCCATATAATCTGCAAATGTTGGAGCTGTATCACGATTTAGCAAATCAATCTGCAAAAAGTCCACCATAAAAAGGTTTTCTTGATGTATCAATGGATTGATTTGATCCAGAACCAGAGAAAAGACCTCAGATAATCGCATGTCTCCATCGCCGGACGAAGGACCTGCAATACCTGAGGCAGACTTGTCTTTGTCTTTGCTGCGCGATTCCATCGGCGATCGGATTAAGGTACCTGCACGACGCATACCGGAGGGCACTTTTGGTGTGGGAGGGGTTGGTGTCGAACCAAACACTGCATAGCACTGTTACCACAGGGATCTAGTAACACAGAGGCAGATGATACCATGTTCTCCTTCATCTTCTGGAGATCTTTTAACAAAGCCGAGATAGATGTTCATCAGTGCCTTGATTTGTGTGCTATGTAGCTCACTAGCGGCCGAAAAGTAGGCCTAAGATAGTACAAGGGCCAAAACCCATCAAAATGTAAAGATTATGGACAAGAAACAGATTAGTGCTCACAGCACATAATCGTCCATAATTCGCTTCGTCCATCTCCTTCAGGTATAGTACCAGTCCACAATATCTGCTCAGATATTCTTCAATGTCTTGATGCTGTATGATGGTCGGCTTTGCCCCTTTACTCGGCTTCGTCAGGCCATTAACCTCGCCAAATTCGCCAAGTAACAGTTTAGACTGAGATCCTGAGGATTCAAACTACGAACGCACTGACTGAAGGTTGCTGAATTACCTGAGCAGTAAACATGATTGTCAAAAAGTCGTGAATACGTTTACAGAATTGAGAGTTGTGCGTGCGATATTCTTGGAGCCGTTCCATGGTAGCAGCCATATCTTCTCGCACAAAGGTACATATTGGTCAATATCGCCTTCGAACAAGTATGACGTAACGAACGGTAAAGAATAGCTCACCTGTGTCTCTACCAGCTTGCAATGCCTTGTAAAGCCCTGCTGCAGCCTGTTCCAATCTCGAAATGCTTTGCGACTTCTCAAGCGATTCTTGTGTAAGAGTAACAAGTGCATCAGAATCAACTTGCACGGTTTTCTTTAGATTCGTTATTTAACCCATAAAGCGCAAAAGGAATGACTCCTCTCACTAGGAGATTTTCAATCTCGTTCAACAAAACTCGTTGATTCTGAGTCTGAACTTGAAGTCCTCTGTTTTGGGATTGGATATAGGAAATATCATCATCTGCAGCCTGATTCTGTAGTGAGAGGCATCCCAGTGGTGATATGGATAAAACGGTACATACGTTGAGGTGGATCTTATAAGAAGAAATCAACCCATCGAGGTTATCGAGTTCCGCCATCGCTTCATCCATGAATTTCATAACTGTGTTAATCCGGTTATCAGACTCCAAGAATGAATGAATGTTGGCCTAGAGGAATTACATCAAAATAAACTCCCTGCGTATATAGCACTGACCTTCTCCAAAGCCATTAGTTCATCTAGCAGTCTGGCTTCAATCAGATCCGCTGCACCTCGCGCCATCTTCCGCCCCATGATATCATCACTAGCCCACTCGTAACCTTCAATCATTTCCTCGACATTCGCAAGAATATCTTGAGCACTTTCATTTTCATCTCCAATATCCGATTCTACTTGATCATCTACTGCACCATCTACATCCCCCGAAGTATCGTTTACAATTAAACGATTCAAACTCTGCTGATTTATGGGGTCAAAATATGACACTCGCGCATCAGGATCTCTACGCGACATTAATACATTTTCCCTCGTTGATATTTTGCATGTTCGTGCAGATAAAGAGACGGGAGATGTTCCAGGTGAATTCTGATCAGGTGTAAGCGAGCTACTTGAAGGTACAGTCCGAGTTGTAGACAGTTGATGCGAATCCTTTCTTGAGTGACTGGGATTTACTGTCTCATCTTGATCGTCAACGTCATACCTCTTTGAGTCGATGCTGGATGAAGGTATACTAAGTGTCGGTATCTGCTGTTGAGGTTGAACACTGGAATGTAACTTGAGAGTCTGAGGATGCTGGGTGGATACGGCATCTGAGCCCTTCCGGGGTCGTCCTGTCGATTTGAGAGGTGTTTCCCCTGAACGTGCAGACGTCGAGAAGTCTCGGGTAGAGTTGGCTGGAGGGGGTATTGCTGCTCCGAGGCGAGGGATGAGGGGACTCGGTGTATAAGGTATGGGGCTATCAGTCTGCGGTGTTTCGGGTCGTAGGTTACTTTGAGATCGGTTGTCCTGACCAGTCACTACTTGCAATGAGGTCTGGTATAGTCCTAGCGTAAACGCTGAGTAACGGCAAAGAAATTCAAAATCAAGGCAGGGCACCTTGTACTGTATCTGGTTCTGGTATGCCCTCCAAGCGCAACGACGTTACGCTTCCTGTTACTCGTCGAAATAGTCGTACGAGTGCAATCAAGAAATTACTCTGATCTGCCTGCGATTCCGTCTGCCATTTATATGTCCTTGAAAGCGTGATATTGAACACCAGGGGCTATTCAGGAAGGTCAGAACTAAAAATGGGCTGCGCAGCCAACACTCACTGTGATCACTTGCAGCCCACGGAGTTCAGAGAGCTTCCAAGTCTTGCCAACAGAGAATGTGCTATTATTGTTCAGCTTAGATTTGTGTATGAATCCACTTCCATTATTTGCCTCTACAAATGACAAATAAATATGGAGATGTCACCTCTCGTTGACGACATACGAGAGAGTAGGATGTACCGGGCTTTTCTGCCTTCTGTTCCTGCATCCTCCCAGATTTTGATGTGTGAAACGTATGTTTCTTCAAGGCTCCCAGTTGCATTGCGGCGAGAAAACACAGATGCGATAATGCTTTGTTTAACGTCGGCCATTTAAAGAGGAAAGAGTAGAGTGCATTGATTGGCTGGATATACTGCAGGGAATGTGATCGGAGGTAATTAGTGCTGGCAACTGAGTTACGCAGTGTTGTCCGGCGGAACAAAACTACTCGGAATACTAACAAAGTTGCTATGGGAGTAATTTGTATTGCCAAAACAGGCAGAGATGTGACCCTGACACGCCGTTATTATGGAAGCAATTGACCTGTGATGGTGTGAGAAGTTCAGGGGAGAAGATGGAAATACAAGAGCTGAGAAAGCAACGACGGCATATGCCGCGGAAGAATGAAGGCTGTTCGCAACTGATCCCTTATAACTATCCATAACTTCATTTCCTAATTCCAGGTCCCAGAGACTCAATTTCTACTCTCATTTCTCGTTACGACGCGCTAGTCGCTCACACTCCTTCTATTTCTCGGTTTTGTCTGCATGCACTTGGTTATGACTATCCCTTCCTGCCGAGGACCCCTTCATATCCTCGCACTCATTGCATTAAACGACATTGAACGCCCAAAGATTGGTCCCTGTCACGACAACATACCACACCACACCGCCGCAGATGTACACATACCGACACCCTGCAGCGAAAACACCCCCATCACGCATAATGACTCTAACATTGACCCGAATAACACACACAACTCTATCCCATCACATCCAGCAGCGAAAAGGTCTATATTGACAGCTTCTAATTCTTCTTCACCCTCATCTTCATCTTCACCTTCATCATCCCCGTCCGACGTCCGTTCTAGCCGCAAGACTAGGTCCAGTAGAAAAAATGACCACGATAAGACCCGTATCTCTCAGCATTCCACTCTCGAACTCAACAAGAAACTGGAACTGCGCTCCAAGAGGATTCAAATGATTGAAAAGGCCAAGAAAATAAGTTCTCTCGACAACTCACCAGCCAATGATAGACAGCTGCATGTTCTCCGAATGGTCTACGATGAGATAACAATGTACCCAGCTGAACCTTGGATTGCTATACTCGCAATCATCATCCACAGGTACATGATCATTTATGATTAGATCTGCTGATATTGATTATTCCATCACCCATTCTCCAGATCCTTCAAACAAGTCAAGAATTGGTTCTCCAACGAGCGGCAAAAACGCGGCACGGGTGAAGAAAGCACTGTCACCTCATCTATTGGAGAAAAGATTCGCGTCCGGCCCATCTCTCGTGATAGTTGCAGTGATTGGTCGGACGAATGGTTCGAGGAAGTTGTGATGATTTACCATTATTGGATTTTGTGCAATTTACGATGGCAAGCTGGAAGAGCTTTCTCTGACATCATTTATGACGGACGGTCATGACGCTCCTTACGTTCTTTATTCCTACCATCCTTGTAATCGCTAAGAGGTTGACTAGCCGTAATTTTTATCTCATCGTGCACCGCCCTTTTTCTTTGACTTTATACTATACCTCACAGTCACTCTATACTCTGTCTGTACTCTGTCATTCCTTCTGTAATTATCTAGGCTCAAAAAATTTCCGTATCTGTTTGTATTACACTCTCTCGATATATAAAAACGATTCTATATATCTACTGGATTGTCAAGCCGCTCATAACAATCCTTCCGCCTCGCGGAACATAGTCGTCTTAAAAATGAACTGAGATATCCTTCACCTGCTGCATGTTTGACTTCACCATTTCGCATCATCTGATACCTTTTCCCTCTCCATACCACTTCGTCTCCAAGAATAGCCACACACCAAATGGGAAATGCTAGCAGCTCTCTGATTGTCCAAGCTCCCAGGAAATGCCACAACCGAGGGGCTGGTAGCGGATGACCAGCAAGTGATTCATATACATCCAGATCAACCATCACCCAAATGGGATAATGCAGTAATAGAGTGAGCCAGTGAGGTATTCCTAAGAGCTGTGCGAAACTCCAGCTTGCAATGAGGGAGAGCATTATACATTCTGTAAGTGGTTCCAGAATTGTAGCAACAAGGACCATATGCTTCCGCACGCGGATCCACCGAACCCGACGCCAGATATAATCAGATAGCGACATATTTCCAATTGCATTCCTGGCGACATCACATGAAAGTTCGTGCCGTACATCGAGTTCATGCCAGAGGGCGCTGGCAATAGTGTTATCTTCTGCAAGAAACTTCCCAAAAGCCGGTAACCCGCAGGTGGTAGACGGCGATATGGTCAACGCTCCGTCAACGATAAGAGAGTGAGGTTTCAATGACGCATCAAGCTTGTCTATATCTGAACGCCGATACATATTCGATTTTCCGACGACGCAGGACTCGAGAGCGAGGGTATTGATAGCAACATACATCTTGGCATGGTTTGTATTCAAGAATGCCTCTTCAATACGGGAACCAAGCTGGGGTTCATTGATAAATGCAAGCGGAACGTGGTGGACAAGACCTATACGTTTATGTGGCTTGTTGGATCTGGATCGTGAAGGGTTGATGAGTGCATCAACCGAACGTGCCAGAGTCCCCGGGTCAACCATCACGTTCGAATCAAGGACCCAGATAATGTCATGGGCAGCATTGCGGTACGAGCGGACCAAGTTATTGACCTTCGGATTGACACCAACAGTTTCTTCACCTATGGTACCCAGAATGATCACGGAAAATAGAGGTGGAAATTGGATGAGCCTCACCTATGACAATTTCCGCCTTAACCTGCGGATACTTAGTAATCAGTTCTCTGACAATAAATAGTGCCTGATCATTCTCATCCGCAACAGAGAAGAGAATTTCATAATTGGGATATTCCTGAATGAATGTTGACTCCAAATTTTCGTACAAATTCGTGTCAAGACCCTTCAAAGGCCGTAATATAGATACTCCAGGCACCGCACTAGCTGGGGCGCCTCTCAGTGGAGAATGCGGACGCAGACGATAGCGACGTCTCCTTCGATTGATGACCTTATGTCAGCTTGTCAAACAACCTGGAGAAGTAGAAGTGACTTACCCTGCAAAACACCCCAGTAGCCCGATTGCCCATAACACTACATACCATATCACTCCAACAATAGCAAGTATAAGAGGGACCGTCAGTGACGTGCCATCATCGTCTAGCATTAGTGGGACGACAAACAATGATAGGGTAAGGTGAAGAACAGGTTGTGCATCAAAATGCTCTGCATTTTCTCCCACAGTGTATTTCTTTACAAGAAGTGGTAAAATGGCTCTGCACCTCTTCTAGTCGTGTCTTTATTACGAGTGCTTGATTAGCGTTCCTCATGAGCCTTTACGTATCTTAATTAGGCCGTTGTTGCCTGGAGATGCTGCCTGTAACAATTCTGAGATACTGATACATAGTGCCATCGGATACCTTTTTACACGTCATGTCACATCCGATGAATTCAAAAAGCAGTCTCAAAGAACTCTCAACCCCCCATTATAGCGATAATTGCTAAGTTTTTCTGGAGATGCTCAGAGATCAAGTCCAGCATCTTTGATATGAACTTGAAAATTATCAGATTCCTCTCCGCAATGAATGACGGTGTCATGCTTTTGAACATGACTGCGAGTCTAGAAGTGCTTTTTTCTCTGCATTCTGAAACTCGACTTAAAACAAAATCCTGCTCAGGTAAATTTTAAGGCACCAGGCCAGCCCGCAAACCAGAGATTTGATCCAAAATTGCTTGCGGATGACGTGATCTTTTGTGAGCCGTCTAGGTATCTAGGAATAATATATACGATTTTCTGAAATGCAAGATAAAATCGTCGAGCTTTTCTTTTCTAAATTATCTTTTGACTCTTGACTGATCCGGAGCTGACTCGAACCAAACAAGTTGAAAAGCAGCGGCGACAGGCAGGAGTCGACCACGAGTGCTGTGTATGTCCCCAAGAGCCATAGGGAAACGTTCAACTGCATAATGACCCACGCCGATCTTTGCCCCGGGGGTGAACGTGAGCCGTGGCAACCGGCTAAGGAGGCTTTGATACCGTCGCCTTAGCCAGCGCGAAGGTCGCTGTACAGGTTGTGACTGGTGAGAAGCCAGGATGTCTTTGCATTCGACCTGACGTTCTCGCCGAGTGAGCTGAGGAGATTTCCATGCCGGACCAATAATAAATTCAATATCTTCTCGTAAACCCAAGCCTTGTGCTGCCCCTCCCCTTATTCCAACTTCTTCTGGCATCTGACCGCCCTGTACATTTATATCGAGGGGAGGGTAAACTTTTTGCACTTCCTGTCTGAAAAATCGGTTTACTAGATTCTTCTTGCGTCGCTTGCTGACCCTGCCGAACAACGCCGCTTCTTCGCATGACAGGTCCGCCTGGGGTATTCGTTGACTGGCCAACTTATTCGGATCCAAGATTTTAAGTGCTTTCGTTGTACGTGAAACATCACTCGTCAACAGAGCCCGAAGTCCAGGAGAGTAAACAGGTGGTCGTGAAGAAGGTATTTGCGGTATAATGGGCATTGAAGCTTGGGTATTTGAATCGGAGAGAAATGGCTGAAGGCAATATACATCACGCAAATTTAAGACGGAAGGTTTATAGACAAACCTTCATAAGCTCGTGTTTGAACTTCCCCTTACGACCGTAAGCAATATCAAGGATATGGTCGAAGCATCGCCAATCACCTTGGAGACCTTTGTTCATCTTTCGTAGTTCCTATGCCCGAGCTGAGTAAATTACAGCTCACAGAAAATCAAAGTAGAAGACCTTGGTGATTCTTTTGTATCTCTTAGTCTGCAGATATATATTTTGGGTGTCTTTGAGGGTTTCCATGTCATCTCGAACTTTCAATCGGTAAAATTGCCTACAAAACTGTCAGTTGACGGAAAAAATAGTAGAGATTCGTTGAACCGGAGATAGGCATGCGGTAATTTTCGTATAGTTCTGAGGTAGTCTCTGTAAAGAGTGACTATTGAGGTAGTTTTCGTCATAGGAAGAAGACGAAGATCCTTCTCACGGCAGCCATCTAGTTCTTACTTAGATAAATTCCTCTTCAGAACCGGGTTCCCGATTAAAGATGCACGAACCGGCTCTTGTACTTCCAGCAAGGCAGTGTAAATGGCTCGTGGCATGAATTTATGTTCGGCTCTGACCAAATTTGCTGACCGGGTTCACCTGTTAAACACGATCTGGGTGCAGGACATGGCTGAATAGACTACAGCATAAAGCATTATACATGACTAGACTTTTTCATAATCTCCATCTAACATAGAGACTTCTCAAAGAGGAGTGATTTGGCACCTGCCAAGGATGAATGGTCGAAATGGGATTAGTTCAACTAGGATATGGATGTGTCGATGAATACTTTTCAGCAGTCAGTCTCACTCACTATGTCACATACTAACCTGCACTGGATGGATTTACAAATAATTCTGATCGGCTTGGGAGTTTCGCAACTGTGGAATGATGTCGAGACTATGTCGAGTCACCTACCAATAAACTTCGTCCACACCCTATCCCTTCCTCCTGCAGACATGTCCCGGACATTGGGCCCTGTTTAGCCCTCCGCGTCTTAAAACTAGATTACTTGTTGCGGAATAGAAATGAATCCAAAAAAATGTTGAGTCACCTGATGTCCCATATAGATAATTATGTCAACAAGCATCTTTTCACCTCCATCCAGATGGTAAGTTAGACGATATGCACCTGACCTGAAAAGGAGTTCTTATATACAACATCCCTAGCCACAGAAACGAGACCAAAATCCGAGTGGCCTGGGCCGTGCGATCATCAACCGCAAGGTCAAAGACGCTAAAAGAATGCAAGAAACCGGGAATGTGCGTAGTGATACCCTGTTCACTGGTTTTCCTAAAATGCCAGCAGTATTCCGTCGACGTAGGCACGACCAGCAAACTCAAATCTGTGACTCAGGAGGGGGATCTTGAGGAGTTTTTCAGCACAGCCATCTTAGCAGGAACAGAATTCACTACCGGCAGGTCCTTTGCATCTCACCCTCGTAAAAATATTCATGTTTAAAGAGCGAAGAAACGTCAAAATAATTCATCAGGTTGTTAGCTCAACCCAGAACCCTTACCTCCTTACTGAGCAAGAAGAGGCAAACGTTCTCAAAAGGCAAGAAGCTAACAGACAACGCCTACGAGTCCCTCGTAGACCACCTTGGACAAAATTGATGACTCCTGTTCAATTGGACAAGCAAGAGAAAGTTGCCTTTCTAGATTGGAGGAGAGGACTTGCAGAGTATGTTGTGACTTGCTCTCAATTTAGAGCTGGGATCTTACCTTATTCAGACTTCAAGAGGCTGAGGGCTTCCTCTTGACGCCATTTGAACGCAATATTGAAGTTTGGAGACAGTTGTGGCGAGTTCTTGAACGATCCCACCTGATTGTTCAAATAGTGGATGCGCGAAATCCCCTCAGATTCCGCTGTCAAGACCTAGAGGACTACATTCAGGATGTAGAAGGACCCGAGGGAGAACAAGGGACAGGAAAGGGAAAGCGAAGGAGTTTATTGCTCATCAACAAGGCAGACTTACTGACAGTTCAGCAACGGTGTGTTTGCTCGAATTGATCTCTTTTCCAAGGCTTATTATTATTAATTCCTAGGCGGCTCTGGGCAGACTACTTTGATTCCAGAAACATTCGTCATGCCTTTTTCTCAGCTGCAGGTTCAGCTGCAATACAACAAGCGCGAAGAAAGATACTCGAGGCAACCATGGGAATAGAAACTGCCAGTAAATCAGATACTGAAGATTTCTCTGAAGTCGAGGGACTTGTACAGCAAGATAATGCCTGGCAAAATCAGACTCTCTCAGACTCAGATGACGACACTGAAAATGAATCGTCAAGTACCGAGGATTATTTTTCTGTCGAGGAGGACGATGAGTTCAGCATGGATCCGAGAGCTCGAGTATTGTCGGTATCGGAATTGGAAGATCTTCTTCTCAAGATGGCTCCTCCTTTGTCTGGTCGGTTTTCTATCTCTTCTCCAGAACATCCTCCAATGATGATGTGAGGCAGACTTCAATGATTGTTTTGGAAAGGCTCCCACAAAACACAGCGTCGGTCTCGTTGGATACCCTAATGTTGGAAAATCCAGCACAATAAACGCTCTTCTTGGGGAGAAGAAAGTCAGCGTTTCGTCTACTCCCGGAAAGACCAAACACTTCCAGACTATCCATTTGTCTGATTCCGTCATCCTCTACGATTGTCCCGGTCTAGTTTTCCCTCAATTTACTACAACCAAGGCTGATCTGATTTGTGATGGTGTTCTCCCAATCGATCAGATGCGTGAATATACCGCACCGATAGCTTTGGTTGTGAAACGAATAGCCAAGGAAATCTTAGAGGCTGTTTATGGACTTTCAATCAAGTTCAAAACGATAGAGGAAGGGGGTGACGGAAAGATAACAGGGCAAGATCTTCTCATTGCCTATGCCAGTAAGTCGTGCAGGGTTAATCAATCGATCGGTTCTGATGCTTTCCAGTCGCACGCGGTTATATGCGTTCAGGTCAGGGCAATCCAGACGAAGCTCGGGCTGCTCGTTATATCCTGAAGGATTACGTTAATGCGAAACTCCTCTTCTGTCATCCTCCTCCTGACACTGAAGAGGGTTCATTCAATGAAAAAACGAGACGTCTCATGCTCTTAAGGACAGCTGGGAAGAAAAAAGCTCCTACAACCCGTGTTGGAAAAGATTCCGACACCTTTGTGAAACCTGCAGATGTTGCGAGCATAAAGCCAGTGAACGACCAGGGGTCCAACATTATTGACAGTGATTTCTTTGGGCATAACCTTTCATCGTCTCACCTGATAATTCAGGGTCATAACAAAACGGGGCAAAATTTTTCAAGAGCAAAGTTCTATCCGCACCAGAATATCATGGCTGACGATGGATCTTCGTTGGGCTTCAAGAATGCGCGTCTTGCCTCTATACTAGGAAATGCTGGGCCAGGAAACAAAAAACATAAGAAAATGAAACGGGTGAAGCAACGGAGTGGCAAAGGGTACGATTAAGTGTCTGCTTTCATGTTTATACGCTTTCAATCCAGCTGTTCAATGAGATGTGGATATAGACATCAGAAGTCAGGACTGAGGTTGGAATAAGCAGAACGGTAATACATTTCGTATGTGTATCAGTGATTGCGCCAACTTCTCGATGATATAGCATCAGCATGGACTTGCAGCTCCTCTTGCCTCTCCCCAGCAGCTTCTGATACAATCGCGTCGTCAGTGCCAACAGTGTCCTTGTCGACTAGTCTTCTTTCTGCCGTCAAACTTTGCCGCCACATGGAGTGAGCCTAACGACTGCTCTATCACACAGTCACCACACTCATATGGCCAATGCTTCGTTTTTCTATTTCTTTGAACAACTCGCACCCTTGCGATGGCAGCACAATCCCAGGCAATAACCTTCATGTCTGTTTCTGAATCGCAAAATGGACAACAATGGACTTGAAGCCATCTTTGTTAAAGTCGGCAGGGTATGTCCTACTGTCTTGAACACCAATCTGATTCTAACATTGCTCACTAGGTCCAAATAATTACAGTGGAAGAAGCGAGCCGCTCCAATGTCGCGAAATTTATGTCTGACATTGTGGGTTTATGATGAACAGGCTCGGCGTGTTCGGGAAAGAACACCCACTCCAGGTCATCACTGCGGACCTCTCAAGAGAAATGAACGCAAGCTTGTTTCCACTCCGTCTTTCGTAAAATTGGCGATAACGTGGACGAACGTCCATACGATCCTAGACCTCACTGGGCCCGAAAATCATCAAGTTTGTTCTGACTGATGGGAACAGTTCGATTTTTGGGCTAGTAAATTGTTCTGATGGTAGGAAATGCTATTCCACTAACATAAGCATTGTACCTGAACAAAGGGATACTCTGAAGGTTCAGATTAAACAAGTTCTGGAGTTACTCATCTTATGCGTGAGATAAAATCTGTCTTCATTCACACTGGTTCATGATTTTTGTAGGCATTATCACCAGCTGAATCACTACAAGGACTATTCACAGCAGTGTAGCTAGCTATAGAGATATTTCACATCATGCAAAGCAGTACAAATTATATTGGATCACATCCATTTATGAGAAAACAACCATTAGCTCCAGAACGTCTTATAACTACTCTGCCTACATGGTCATCAAGTCCAGCCAATATTACTGATCTCAAGTATATTGAGTCGCAGCCATCGGTGATGAGAGAGACGTGAAGTCAGGTCATACGTGGCCATCTGTATCCTATGGTGATTATCATAAGAAAACAGCACCATTGTTCCAAACTGTTGAAGACTGGTGGTCAGCCCACATGAGGACTTCAGGTGCCCCAGGATCTCAATTTTTCGAGGAATAGCAGGATCATGGCTGATGAATACGCGTCTGGCATGAAAGCCACAGATACCGACCAAATATATACCATCGTGGCCGACCAGGGGACGGGAGATGCCACGTGGATGAAGTTCTACGGCAACACGACGAAGAAGCAGCAGTTCTGGGAGCTCCTCGCCACTTAAGTTGATGATAACATAAATTTCAGTTGCGGACACGATAATCACAACCAGGCGATTGTCGAGGAGAAGGGATGCCTTACACTGGAAATCATCAGATGATGTTGACACAGATTCAATGCACGCACTGTTCTTTGTTTGGAAACTGATTTCTCCACAAATTACGAATCATCTGCAAGATGGCGGAGCTGCAATATCGACTGTAACATTGGAGGATGTAGGCACTGATGCATGATGGCATCACTACGAACGGATCAACCAACCCATTAAGCCAAGACTATCCCTCTTCGAACTCCATATTGTCGAGGTGAGAAAGGACACACCCACCGAAGCAACTTAGCATTATAATATTCTTGCTCCCTTTTCAAACAGTCATGTTTCAGATTCAACCAAGATCTTTTTCTTGTCGTTCAGATTCGAGAAATAGCGTTTATGTAAACGACATCGATATATGCGCCAAACTCATCACGGGTTGGCAAGGTTATCGAGAAGGTAAATCATACAATAGATACTGAGTACTGCGATAATATTTCTCCTAGCAATATTACTGGGTTTTACCCGTCCAGCTACAATTGGAAGGAATGCCAAGCAATGGTGGGTACATTCCTCCTTCGAGTTCAACGCCCTGTCTCATTTCCACGATCAGTACATATGTGATCAACCAACCTGCTATCTCGAATATCCACTGTAAACTCCATGCGTTAAGTCCAAATCGCCGTCAATCAGCCCAGCTTAACTTACATTTTATCATGCTCAGCGTCAGATCGCCTACTGGAGGAGTAATCGTGTCATGTCTAGTGCATACCACCTCTTTATACTTTACAGAGACATTGAAATAGCTCTTTAGGACGTATCTCGAAATGGGATCGCATATAATGGCCAAATTATCAGAAAAAGTTCTGTTATACTTATGGATGGTGATGTCCTCAGTTTTCCGGGACCAACTCGTATAGGTGGGTGACTCTTTCAGTGATTTAACATTGGAAATTAGAATGATACCTGCAGAATTTACTTGTCGTCACATCATCAAGCAACCACAGGATAAGCTAACGCTATTTGACCCAACCCCTCCACTACAGGCAGCGCAAAAGGTAATAGAGTGAATCCGAAAGGAAGTCCATGACATTCACAAAATACTCAGCACCTTGGAAAATATGTTGTCACCTCTCAGTGCCTTGGAACAGGGTCATTTGCTACAGTCCATCTTGCGTTAGACCCGACGAAGCACAGACAGGTCGCTTGCAAGAGCATTAGAACACGTAAAGAGAGCGAAGTCGAGCAGGTTATGAAGGAAGTCAAAATTCTCATGAAACTCAAGCATGTACGTCTTTTAGTCATTATTTCTTTTTAGCCGTCCCTTAAACTCAAACAGCCGAATATCAATGAGATATACGACACTGAGCGAGATAAAAAGTTCCTGTTCGATAATTTATCTGACCGGATTTAGAGGATCTGCCGAGTTAATTGGGCTTCTTAGGAACATCTTTCTGCAACTATGTACTGGTGGTGACCTATTCACATACATCACTGGACCTATGGGAGCTGGAAATCCTCTTTGCGAAGCTGAGGCCAAGTATATCATGTATCAGCTCCTTGAAGGTCTGCGCTATCTGCACGACTTGATGATCTCACATCGTGGTACTGTTCTTGCTCGACCTTCTCGCGCTTTGACTTGTCTGACCCTGTTACATAAGACCTCAAGGAATATTTCCTACGCTCTTCCTCTGTCGTCATGATTTCTAATCGCACCCTATCTTTAACAGCCAGAAAATATCCTACTGCACGCACCTGGACCATATCCGCGCATTTTGATAGCCGACTTTGGGTTGGCGAGACCAAATGCTTATCAGGAAACTTTTAACGTATGTGGAACAGTCTCCTACCTACCACCAGAAGGGGTGTTAGCATTGGATCATAAGCACCTTGGGTACATCGGGTAGGTTTCATTTTGACAGTCTAGCATTGATCTCAAATCGCGCAGAATGCCGGCTGATTGTTGGAGTGCTGGTGTCATCCTCTATGTAATGCTTGCGTGCGTTATCCTGTCTTTATTGACACCTCTGGTTGTTGAACCCTCAATCATGGGGGCAGAGGAAGTCACCCGTTCGATAACGAGTCAGATCAATCGCAGCCCAAGGACTCGACATTCTCACACAGGGCTTCGGAGCTCAGCAATGGTAGTCGTGACACGCGCCTCAAAGAACGCATTGTTTATGGGGATGTTGAATTCCCCCATTACCTGTGGCATGATCTAGATGCTGGTACGTGATCATCATCTATACAAGTGTTGCAGTCTAGAGCTACACTTGTTCAGCACGACAACTCATTCTTGAGCTTTTGGTTCATGACCACTCTAAAAGGGCCACCGTCTATGATGCTCTGTCCAGTAACTGGATTCAAAAAGAGATAAAAGAATTGAAATCCTTGTACCGACGTAGAATCGTTTCCGAAGTACAAGATTGTGCATCATAATATAAACAATAAGATTTGGCATGAAATCATGCTTTCAGGAAATTTGCGTGGACTACAGAAGCAGCTGAGCTATATTAAGCATTGAGTTAAGACTTGTACTCACAGTGGATATGATCTGAAGCAAATGTAGAGATCTACATAGAAATAAGGAAAGATCAAACAATAATCTGGAGATCACGTACGAAGTAATAGCTATGGTCATATCCTTCGTGACTCCGTACTCTGATTTGCACTTCATCAAATCCTGCGCTTCGTGAAGCCTTGAGGAAATTCTCGGGCAATAGTTGACCTTGTTTGTAAAAGTTGTCGCCAGTACCCTGTGAAAACCGCAGTCCATTAGTATCTGAAGTTTGATTTTGAGGTGAATAGCTAACGTAGTCAATAAGGATGTGAACCGGATCAGTGTGACGAGCGATAAGTTCTGTGGCATCGTATCTTTGCTTTCCTTCTTCTATTCCACCCACAAGATATCCGTTGAAAGCCTTCTCTCCCCATGGACACTTGGAAGGGTTGGAAATGGGAGAAAAGGCCGAAGCCGATCTAAATTGCCTTGTTTCTGATGCCAGATAAATTGTTAGCGCGCCATGGCCACCCATGCTGTGCCCAAAGATGGACTGCCTAGACCAGTCCTAAGATACTGGTGAGTGAAGTCCTAGTCGATCCAGCAAGTCATGCTCACGATGGGCAGTCCTGCAGCTTCTATCACTTGTGGCAACTCAGCTGTGACATGAGTCAGCATGTTGTAGTTTTCCGAATATTCTGGTTTCGTGGCATTGAGATAGAAGCCAGCGCCGACGCCAAAGTCCCAGGAATCTGTTTCATTAGGAGCACCCGCACCTCTGGGAGAGGTATCGGGGAAAAGGAGAGCGATTCCTTCGGCGGAAGCTGTTCTGAGAAAGTTGCCCTTCTGAGCCCTAAGTTGAGGATTGTCAAGAGGAGAGGGATGATTTAGGGGGTAAGAACATGACATACCCGTTGTCTTCTGTACAAGTTAGTCCCGCCAAATAGACAAGGACGGGAACTTTTTTGTGAGAGGCATTTGGTGGCAAGAAAAGGTTAAATTGAGAGTCCAAGTTGCCGAGAGCAGCTGACTAAAAGAGACATAAAAGCTTAGTTTCGGAAAGCTGATGGAGTGATCTGATCACCTTGAATTTGTACTTGATAAGTTCACCTTCGTAGGATTTGTTGGAAGAAAGCTTTTCAAGAGATACTGTTCCCATTTGAGAGGGTCGATGAAAGGAGAGATGAAGCTCTTTGGGAAGTTTAGATGATACATGGGTCATCACGTGTATTCTGTAAAGATGATCATCGAATATATGCAACTGATTCGCCAGCGACTTTTCTGACTAGGTGAGAATGTCGCAGTCGAACCTCCTCGGAAGAATGATTGTAGGTGGCTAGACAAGGTTTGGGCCCTCCGAAAAGTCATGATTATGTTATGACCTGTAGTGGTTTTGTTCTGGGTGCTGGTTGTTGAAGAATCATATCACGAGTACTTGAATCAATGTAGCAGACAGTAATCATGATGATGCGGACAAACCATGCCTGAACGCGGTCTTTGAATATGCTCACCTTGATTCGGCGCCTAAAAAAAAGCTCGTTTACAATTCATAGCTTGTTCTATCTCTCTCACACATACTTTTCAATCGTAAATCGTACATTGTACATGGCTCTCACCTACTAACGGAATATTCGCACTGATTTTTCCTATGGACACATTGATGGTTGAAAACGAGCTTTCAGACACAGGAGAGGAGAGCTTTTTGCTTGCATATCTGTTTCTTCTTGGATTTTTTCTTTATCTCCTATGGCTTCGCAGAGATAAAACGAATGTACGTCCTGTCTATAGGCTGGACTGCGCGCACATTTGTCTCATGATTACAGTACGAAGATATTCCAGCTGTGGGCTTTTCCGGAACAGTAACTTCTTTCATTAGCGCTTTGAGATGGCTATATGACCAGGCTGGAGTGGTTCGGAAGGGTAACTCGAGAGTAAGCGCTTCTTATTCCACAGCATTGACGAGTTGCCGATCATACTAGTTCCCCAATGGTATATTCCGGTACCCGACATTGACGCGATGGATTGTCGTGGTTACAAAAGCAAAGTATGTCGAGGAGCTGCGCAAAGCTCCCGAAGACGAAGTCTCCGCTTCAGAAGCCATGAAAGAGGCATGTCCACTTGATTTGCTTATGTTCTTCATCCTAATGGTTGAGAGAAGCCCCTCGGAATTTCTTCTGTCATCAACTCAAAGCTACTCGCAAATTCAGAGCTCAAAGCACTCCTTGGAGCTCAGTTAACTAGAAAAATTCATGATTTCATCCCGGATGTTGATTCCTTAGTCTCAGAAGAAGTCATATCAAAACTTGTTCCTGCTTCTGAAAGGGATGGTACGCGTTCTGGTTCTTGGTGGACTCTATTCGAATGGCTTAGATGTTTTTGAATAGACTGGAAATACATTGACGAGGTCGACATCGTCACGCGTATTTGCGTCCGAACGATCAACCATGTACTAATTGGGACTCGCTTGCGTGAGTTTTCCGCTGATGGGGTTTTTGTGAGTGTTGATCCAATCTGATTTCAGATCCTGAATTAGACGACCAACTGGTTATTTTTTCTCAAAGTTTTGATCAATATGTCAAGAAGTCAAAGAGATTCCCAAAATTTCTGCGGCCGTATGTATTTGTATGATGACACAGTTGACTGGAGTGTGATCAAAGTTTAGGCTTTACCTTTTTCTGTTCACGCCACTTTCAAAGATTCGACGTAGCCTGCGCGTGCTGCTCACAGCTATCTTGAAAGAACGGCATGAAATTCCTGATGATTATGGCCATACATTACCTGTAGGTTATATCTTTGTTTGCTTGGATTTTTAACTCGTCAACACTAGAATGACATGGTAACCTGGTTCACTAGCCGTGATATAGGGTCCGAGACGTCGGTTGATGAATTGGTATCCCATGTCCTTCTTGTGAACTATCTTTCGATCCGTCCTATGGCCCAAGTACGTTTCATGCAGTACAGCATATTGTTGATCACTGATCGTCTCTAGGTGATGAGTCAAGCGCTTCGCAATATTGCCATGCATCCTGACTGTATTGCTCCGCTTCGGAAGGAAATTGAAGAAATCACCAGACACGGAGGATGGACAAAAACCTCTATCGACAAAATGTACAAACTGGATTCTTTCTTGAGAGAAACCATGCGATTGGATGCCAGTGCTCTGAGCTCCGATTTTCCAACTTGTATGTTTGCATTCGGTAAACCATTTTGAAATCAGCCCTTAATTTCTTCGTATCATCAAGTGACTATGCCGCGCAAGTGTTTGCGTGCTATGACTTTCTCTGACGGGACCACTGTACCCCAAGGTGCTCTCCTTTTCGTTGGTTCGCAAGTGCTGCATACAGATGCTCGACACTACGCAAGACCAGAGTCATTTGATCCGTTCCGGTTTGTTTCATCCCAAGTAGATGATAGGCAAGAACTTTCAACGTCTCATTCCTACTCTGGATTCTCGAGTTCAGGTTCTACGTTCCTTCCGGCCTCCTTGACGCTACCTGCGACATCACCTACGTTTCTGGCTTGGGGGCATGGTAAACATGCTTGCCCTGGACGGTTTCTTGCTGCTTCGGTGATGAAGCTCGTGTTGGCTCGATTCGTATATGAATTTGATATTCGACCGCCTGCTATTTGTGTGGATGACAGTAAGGTTGGTACTAATGAAATGTTGTGGATTGAATTACGGAGGCGGCAGCGCTGAGGTACTTGGAATTCGGGACGAATTTGTTGTATATGATAGTTCTGAAATGGACCTGACAATTCTGATACACACATACATCTCTCTCAATGTTTCTCATCAAACTTGGCTTGCAATTATGAATTACGACTATGAGGTTACATTGAGTGATGAAAAACCTGTACTCGTCCATTGAACTAGTAGGATTATAATATTGTAAGTCATCAGTAGCAGGTTCACTATTTCGCGCCTTCTTGAGCACCGGCCTCTTCCAGGCTCTGGACCATTTGTTGCCTTTCTTGTTCTTGTTCATTACTTGTCTGCCTACTGTCTGTATTATCTTTTTTTCCTTCAACCTCTCTTGCTAGCATATCCACGATACCGAGGTAAAAGGTCTCAGGTCGGAATTTGATTTCTTTGCCCATGATTTCAGCCCATTTATATCTTGCGGTGCTGATCCATCCTACGAGGTCGAGATGATTGACTTGGTTCAAAGTGCCAAGGTATGTTCCCTAAACATAGAGTCATTACAAATCAAGATTTTTGGAGTCAAGTCGGGAATGTGTACCCATTTAGCTGAATCGACAGAAACGAGACCGTCATTTGGGCCTTCCTTCTCGAGGATCACGGAATGAGGCCACCTGTACCGAGTCAAGGTTGAGGATGACGGGACGGACAAGAAAGACTTGACGTACTTCCATGTGTCAATCAGGCCAGGCTCATAGACGGCACCCCAGCTAAAATATTTGATGCCATCCACATCTGGAGTTTGTTGATTGAACTTTTTCATGTTTGTGACGGTAAGACATTCAAATGCTTTGCCATCTCCGCCACCGTTGGGCAAAAGGTCGAGAAGGGACAGGACGGAGGACAGACGGTCTCGACCGACGGTATCGAGGAAATGATCTGCGAAGGAGGAGCCGCGGTGTGGGGTGGCTATTGTTGTTATGCTGAGGATGTTGAATTTGCGCTGAGTCAGATGGGTTGTGAGATATCGACAGTCGAGGCCACCCTAGGCGGTTGAACATGTGACAAAAAACAGACAAGGCGATAGGACAAGTACCATGCTGTGACCTAGAGGAGGGTTGAGGAATGGATGCGGAGAAATGGACAAGGAGGATACCTATGAGATGGACGCTTTTTCCTGGGTATTCTTGAGATATGCGTTCTTCTAGAGCTTTAGCACGGTCGACATAGCTGCTAGTTGCGGGTACTCGTGTGATGAGGACACGGGTGCCGTTTTGTTCAAGGGCTTGCTTGATTCCGCGCCAGTGGGCGACTTGCAGAGGGGCAATGGCAGGACCTATGGTGACTGAATCAAAGCCAAGAAGTCCATGGCAGAAGACGACAGGACTTGTAGTTGATCTGTCTAGGTGGAGACGAGAGGTTGTTGTGGAAGAGAGAGAGAGAGAGACGTACACTGGCGGTCGTGAAGAGAATTGTGACTGGAACTTGAGACCATGCGACGCAGAGACTCAAGAGATGAGGAGGGAGAAGGGGACTGACTGGGGACGATGGGGGACAGGGGGAGCTGTGAGGACGGGACATCGGGCCGGGCGACAGAGAGCGGTGGGGACAGAGACGAGACAGGCAGCACTGCACTTAAAAGACCTGTGAGCAGGGCAGGGCGTGATGGTCGTTGCTGCATGGCCCCGTGACGTCACACCATGTTGCCCTCCATGCTTCCTCCTTCAGACGCAATCCCCGACTGTGAGCTTCCATCTCCCGACCTACCCTGTCCATTCTGCTCATTCCTCCAGCAACAACAACCCTCGACCAGATCGTCGCCGCAGAGAACAACGCAAAACTTACGGACCCCCTCCAGCAAGTCTCCTCTTCTTCTCCCTTCATGCCTTACCCCTTCCCCAGGACACCCATTTGCATCTGCGCACTGGACAGTATGTCATTGCAGACCCACAAATAACCCCTGTTTGACGTCCTTCCAGACTGCTATCGCCTCTATCCCAACCACGATCGTCTTATGGCCCACCGGAAACGTGACCATAGATCAGACAGCGCTGTTGATATCATTACTTGGAACTCTGATTAACCCGGTAGTACATGTACACGTGATGAAAATCGCGTACCCGCGTCGATATAATAGCAGTTTCTCACGCGCGCGTCGTCCTTCATGACCAAGCTCGTCTCCACCCCCACCTTAAGTGAACATGCCGTCCAACAAGAGGACAAATCCCTCGAGGCAGATAGCATTGCCCGTCTCCTTGAAGGTGCTGAGAACTGGGACTGGGACGACATGCTTGATTTCATGTCGCCCAAAAAGTCTACAAAGCCTGTACCCGCTTTGCCCAAAAAACATCTACCTCAACTTCCTCAACGCCAATTCCGGAAAGACGTCAGTACTCGTTGTGTTGTTGAGTCTCTCTCCGAGGTCCGTGTCAATGGCATACCACACAAAGTATGTCCCGAAATTCAGTCTTTGTTATCATCAATTTCATAGTCTACTATTCACTAGGAAATGATGGTCAAACTTCACCCCGGGGAGGAAAAGCGCTCCGTCACCCTTCGAGATGACTGGATAACAACAGATGTCCGAGTTGGTATGTTTGAAACTCTTTTTGACTCTAGGTCTCATCTAAAGATTCCTAGGCGACACTGTCAATATCATTGGTCCTTTCGAAATCTCGGCGGCTACCTCTACCTCCACCATTGACATCACTTCCAAACTCAACTATCTCATCCTTCATCCTGATATCCTAATAACAGCCACAGCATTATCCAGTGCATCTCAGTGTCGACGAAAGCCTCTTTTATCAGGTCTCGTTCATTCATCAAGTGACGTGACTCCCGCCCTGGTATGGGGTAGTATTCTTCACGAGGTGATGCAGTTATCAATGAGCGAGAACTGTTGGCAACAAGACTGGATTGAAGAAAAGATCGACGAGGTCATCAGAGTGAATCTAGTGAACATAGTACGCATTGATATGACTCTACAAGAGGCCTCGAGGGAGGTCAAGGCAAGGGCAAAAGGTTTGATCGCTTTTGCAGACAAGTATCTGGGTGTCACACCCAAGGTGAGTACAGCGTTCGCAATCAGATCGCAAGCATTGACCTTCCTCATGATGTAGCCTCAAGGTGTTCTATCCGATACAAGATCCAGATTGGATCATACTCAGTCGCTGCTCGCTATAAGCGATCTATTGGACGTTGAAGAAAATATATGGTCACCCACTTATGGCCTCAAGGGAAAAATCGATGCAACGGTTCATTCCGTCATCTCTCAACCTAAAGTGTCGTCTGATTCCATTGATCGACGGCCAAAGAGGAATGATATGGAGACTATTACAGGCGCCGTACCTTTTGAAATCAAAACTGGTCGTTCAGTGGCCGGCATCGAGCATCGAGCGCAAACGATGCTCTATACTCTTTTGGTAGCGGAGAGATATCACCAACAAGTGGATGCAGGATTGCTTTATTACACACAAAAGGAGGAAGTGGTCAGAGTTCCGGCTGTCAGGAACGAGTTGAGAGCATTAATAATGGCCCGCAACGATTTGGCAGGGTATACGATGCGGAGACATCGATTAGGGGAAGACAGTGTGAATGACATCGAGGAACTGGTCTTGCCGCCCTCTATCGACGATGAGCGGGTGTGCAAGAAGTGTTTTGTGGTCGACACTTGCATGCTGTATCGTAGAGTGAGTTTTCGGCAGTTTGATCATGATCCACTCACAAAATTTGACTTCACAGGCTGTAGAGAAAGTGAAAGATACCTCTTCCCCTATAGCAGATACATATGAACTCAAGACTTCCCATTTAACGTTGCCCCAGCTCAAATTCTTCAAAAAGTGGGAAAGGTTGATGTTCCTGGAGGAGAAGGATATTCATCGGTTCAAGAAGGAGCTCTGGACTATGAGTGCAACGGAGCGAGAGGAGAAAGGAAGGTGTTTTTCTGGGATGGTTCTTGACGAAGCCTACGACCCAAAAAAAACGCCTTCTCCGTCGCAAGGTGTTAGTTACCCCAATACACAAACCGGTGACGTTGAAGCCGATTTTGTTAATTCGGGGAAAGCCAAGATTCACAGATTTACTTATCGATTCGTTCGATCGTCTCAGCCTCAGTACCGTTCTCGAGCACAATGTTCTCGCATGGGCGACGAAGAAGTTGAAAGTTTGTTGAGTGGACACATAGACGTTGGAGAAGCGATCATAGTTTCAGTTGAACCTGACTTATTGGCATTGGCTCGAGGCTTCGTCGTGGATCTGTCGCCTTCAGCTGTGGCGGTTGGTGTGGACCATAAGTTGGACTTGGAGAAGATAGAATGGAGTCTAGCGACTCGACGGCAGAAGCTCTCCTCCAGTGGGTGCAAGGCTCAAGAGATTATATTCAGAATAGATAAGGATGATCTAGCTTCTGGTATGGGGAGGATCAGGGACAATCTTGCACAATTGTTCTATGCCGATGGGGACGCCAAAAGGTTGAAACTTGTCGTGGATTTGCATCCTCCGACATTTGAAAACCTGGACTGGCTAGATGACCACCATTCCAATGATCGTAGGGAGTATTTGAAGCACACAGAAAAGCTGAATTTTCATCAGAAGGAGGCTGTGAAGAGAGCATTAAGAGCAAAGGACTATGCGTTGATTCTTGGGATGCCTGGAACGGGGAAGACAGCCGTGATTGCTAGTCTTGTGAAGGTGCTTGTTGGGATGGGAAAGACGGTGTTGCTTAGTGCGTATACGCACTCAGCGGTGGATAATGTGTTGTTGATGTTGAAGTCGGAAGTGAAGAATGGGGAGCTTGGCTTTGGGGTGTTAAGGTTGGGTAATCTAGATAAGGTATGCTTTCAAGGTTGGTTTATTTGACGAGAAGTTGATGAGCTGGAGAGTTTTTAGATTCATCCTGACGTGCAAGAGTTTACATTGGCCAAAAGGAGGCAAGCTGTGACTATTGAGCAGCTCGAGAAGCAGCTCATGAGTCCGCCTGTTGTAGCTACAACATGCTTATCTATCGACCAGTAAGTGCACTCTTTTTCTTGCAAGTCATACTTAGACTCTCCGCAGTGCGCTTTTCAATCGTAGAAAGTTTGACTACTGCATTGTTGATGAGGCATCACAGATCACTTTGCCTACGTGCCTGGGACCTCTACGTTTTGCGGAGAGATTCGTACTGGTTGGAGATCATTTCCAGCTACCACCGCTGGTAGTTATTTGAAGTTTCTTTCTGTCTTGGTAGTTTGCTTATGTTTTTTTGGTAGGTGCGGAGTGTTCAGGCTCGTCAAGGCGGACTCGAAGTATCGCTGTTTCGTCGACTCTCGGATTCCCATCCGGCTGCTGTGGTTGAGCTAGCAGATCAGTACAGAATGAATGAAGAAATTATGACGCTGTCCAATCGGCTAATCTACGGTGAGAGGTTGCGTTGCGGATCAGAGAGCGTTAGAACGAGAAAGCTGAACATTCCGAAATGGGATGCCGTAAAGAGCATATGTGAACGTGTTGCTTGCGGGTCTGCAGACTTGCAGCCTCGTGGGTGCTGGCTTCAACAACTACTTGATGAAAAGTGCAAAGCTGTTTTTGTGGACACTGATGGCATTCCGGGGTATGAGTCTCGAGTCGGGAATCTCATACAGAATGAAGTGGAAGCCGAATTGGTTCGACAGGTGACGGAAGCGTTAGTTGCCGGTGGGGTGTCACCGGACCAGATTGGGATTATCACATTGTATAGGCAACAGGTCAAGCTGATATCGTATTTGTTGGGAGGGAGAAAAGATGTGGAGATTTTGACGGCTGATCGCAGTCAGGGGAGGGATAAGGATGTGGTGATATTCTCAATGGTCAGGTCTAATGATGACAAGAAGGTGAGTTGGTTTGATCTATGTAATTCATGGGCTCATGGGAAAACAGACCGGTGACCTGGTGAAGGATTGGAGGAGGATGAACGTTTCATTCACTCGTGCACGGTCGAAATTGATTGTTTTTGGGTCGAAGCAGACTTTGGAGGCGACATCTCTCCTGAAGAAATTCTTTGAGTTGATGGATGAGAAGAATTGGGTTCTGAAAATGCCTAATGGGGCACATACTCTCCACGCTTCGATGGTGCAAAACATTCCAGATGTGACAAATCGGATGACGGAGCCGCCCGAGACGAAGAACGGTGTCAGTGATGATATTATCACGGAGGTGATTGATCAACCGACGGGAGAAGCACAGTTAAGAGTGAAGCGTCTGACGCCGTCAAAGAGGCGCGGTGACGCCACTGAGAAGGAAAATGCTCTTTGTGGAGATGACGGCGCTAGATTTAGCAAGGGAGATGAAAATGCAAGGGCTCTGAAGATGAGAAAGAACCATGAAATTGATGCAGATGCTGTGAAGGGTGGACCATGGTTGTTGGATCTCATTAATAAGGGGTTGTAATGGCTGATGAGGGTCGCTGATATTATTCTGTATCATATGTACATATGTATTTATAGGCAGTAGAGGTGATATGTGGTGTTGGGCAGGCTGCGATGTGGACTGCGACGTGAGCGGGTGGGTTCGTGATGAGCAGATGGGAGAGAATTGCGGACGATGAGTGGTAGAAAAGGTGAGCGTTGCGAAGGGCGTTTCCATCAGCCACAAAAAGTCAGGTGGAGAGTGTCAGGGGATGAAATAAGAGGGAAGCAACAAGCAGGACCAAATACGGCTAATTGTGGTGTTGGGAAAAAAGAGTGAGGGAATTGGCTTTCAGGTTCGCTCCAGCGCGATACACACGCGCCCATTTGTCCGGTCCCATTGTCCTCA
>Ga0153953_1000071_pt1 | contig 26317 bp, 19 predicted proteins | sample TSNJ037MetaG_FD_104718 | JGI IMG/M metagenome (GOLD analysis project Ga0153953, IMG submission 104718) | Attine ant fungus gardens microbial communities from New Jersey, USA - TSNJ037 MetaG | ecosystem: Host-associated > Fungi > Mycelium > Unclassified | place: USA: New Jersey, Wharton State...
ATTCTTATCTTTATCGACTTCAATATCGTCAATCAAATCCAGTCTACTCTGACCACCATCGTCCGATACGGGCTTTATTTTATCACCTTTATATATTTATTGATCCTTATATACCTTTTTCCTGTCTTGTCCAAATTTTATAACTCTATAAAAAATACATTTCAAAATGCGCTGCTCATGTCAATCCGGCATCTGCCTTTCAGCATTTTGCTTATTGTTATTTGGATCGCACCAATTGTAGTTACTTTTATTCATCCGACGATCTTCATGTACGGTCTGTTGGTTTGGATATTGATTGGATTCTCCCTGTTCTCCTTTCTTTGCTCACTGCTCCTGATAAAGGTTTTTGACCATTATATGCCAAAAGAAGAGGAAGCCATGCCAAAGGAAGATGGGGCAATACCAAAAGAAAAGGATGTAATATGATTACCGGCAGTAAAGAACTTATACGTGACATCAATTCCCGTCTCGTTTTAGAGGCAATTGTTAATAAAGGTCCTGTTTCAAGGGCCGGTCTTGCCAAGCATCTGGGCCTGACTAAGGCTACGATTTCTGCAATTGCACAGGTATTGATGGACCATAAATTGATAATAGAAATCGGTAATGCCCAAACCCAAAAAGGCCGTAAGCCGATTTTATTAGATTTAAATTATAAGGAAGGGCATGTCATTTCTCTGGATATCAGCCTGGAATACATTACAGTGCTTACCTGTGATATGCGTGGCACACACTGCCGCCTCAAACAGTATAAAAATAACGCCACCGAAAAAAACATACTTCCTATATTAAAAGATATTCTGAAACAAACGATCGCTGAATTACCCGCTGTCACTCACGGCATCATTGGGATTAGTATGGGCATACACGGAATTGTGCATAATAACCAGATTGCTTTTACTCCCTACTATTCATATGCAAATTTGGATTTATCGAAAGAACTGTCAGAACATTTTCACATACCGGTTTTCATTGAAAACGAAGCGAATTTGTCTGTATTGGGAGAACGTACCTTTTATTTCAATTTCCCCAACATCATCAATATCAGCGTCCACTCCGGCATCGGTATGGGCATACTTCTGGACGACAGACTCTATACCGGAAATCACGGTTATGCCGGGGAATTCGGACACACGATTATCATTCCCGATGGGCGCCCCTGTCCATGCGGTAACCACGGATGCATGGAGCAGTATGCTTCCGAACGTGCAATTTTGATGGAACTGGCACATAAAAAGAAATGTTCACACATGGACATCCATGAATTTTTTCGTTTATATTATGCAAAAGATCCGGATGCTTTAGAATTGATAGAACACTTTATTAAGTATATGAGTATTGGAATTAATAATATATTGAATACATTTAATCCGGATTTAATCGTCCTTAACAGTTCTTTTACTACAGATATTCCCGATATTATACAAAAGATTCAGGACTCCCTGGAAAACCGGATGCGTGAACACTGCTGTCTTCTTCCTTCCGGGTTACAGGATACTGCTATTTTATTGGGGGGTGTTTGTGTTGTTATTAAGCATTTTCTTGAGATTGACAGACTGAAGCTGTCTCCATCGAATCCTGGGATTTGAAAAGATTATGTTGAAATTATTGGAGGGGGACGCCAGGAATCCCTGCCAACTATCTTATTCGAACCGGACTCCTTCGGCGGTCGTTCCTGGCGTCTTATTTCCACTCAACCTATTACTTTTTTAAACCAAGTTTTTTCTTCAATTCCTCCATTATTTCAAATGCACTATACTTCATCGGAATTACATAGTCATCACCTTCACCATGGATCGGGAACCATACCTGTGCATAAAATGGATTCTTTTTGGCGATTTCTCCATATTTCCATTCACTTTTCAAGCATTCCGGACACCAATGACCGCCTTGAAGTGCTGCATTCACGGACATCATAAACTCATGACCGTCTGCACATTTCCATTTTACAGGAGTATCAATATCTGCTATTTCTTCAGCCAGACATTCTCCGCCTCTGAATCTGGCCGCTTCCTGTAAATCTTCCAACGTCAGATTCTCAAGACCTTTCTTTTCATCATAACCATGATTTAGATAGGTTGTCTCTTCGCTGGGATGATACAGGTCATACCCTTCATCAAATCCCTGAATGGATTTTTGCTTTTCTCTGGACCCAAAGAATGCATGTATCCAGTCTTCTTCATTATTTTCAAACATCCAATAAGTTCCCATCGGTTTGTGACCGATTTCAATATTATGAGCTTTCATTTGTTCGGCAGTGGGGAACATGGCACGAATCATGGGATTAGCGGCCATTCTTCTCATTTCTTCTTTGACTCCGCCCCAATAATGCTCTGCCGGGATACAACGGAAATGCAATATTTCATCTAATTTATCCGCATCTGAATAATAATGTCCATGAAAATTATACTGCGCTGTCATATTAGCTTCATAGATATCTTTCATTTTGATTCCAAATGGTTCCAGATTAAGATCTAACAATTCCCATGTGGTGAGCCGGTATCCCGCGCCGCTGCTCAAGTTATATGCTTTACGCCAGAATTCTTCCGGAACCCAGTCTTCACAAATATTCGCCATACAAATGCCGGATTCAATAGAAGTACTCCACTCCAGCACATTATTTGGCGGCTGATGGAAGATAATTGGTTCTTCTCCTGCGGTTTCATTACTTGGATGCTGTCCAGTCTGACGGATAGATACCCAGTATTTCAATCCGGATTCATAAAGTGCCATTTCAGAGAATACTTTTGACAACGCATAGTAATCAAAAATAGACGGGTTGATGGGATCTCCTATACGTCCCCAGTGAATTGGATCCGTACGTCCGCCGGTCATAGCCACAGTGGCCACATATGCAAAACGAATCTTATCCGGATCCGGCTGTTCTTTAATGGCTTTGATAATATTTAAAGTAGAGCCGATATTTGTATACAGTGTCTGTTCCGGATACTTATCTGCAGCCGGTGAGACCATTGCTCCAATGTGAAGTACATAGTCTGCACCCGTCATACCGCTTAATATGATTTCATAATCTGTCATATCACCCCAGATCACTTCCAAAGAAGGGCATGCATATTTTTTCATTAAAGCAATATTCTTTTCAGAGACTCTTGCAATGGCGCGGACTTTAAAGCGTGCACTCCTATCCAATAGCTGCTTTAAGGTTTCCTGACCCATGGTACCGGTCACACCGGTTACAAGCACTACTTTCTTTGGTTTTGCTGCATCTCCATGCACCTTGGGATCATCGAATGTCATCGCCACATCAAATGCTTCCCTTGTTGCATTGATTGCTTTTCTTGCCATGGCAGCATCTCCAACGGCAAAATATGCAACACCATTCGCCAGACATGCCTCTTCAAGTTCCTTCCCGCATCTTGCTTTCGAACCAATTGCCATAACTGCGTAATCACATGGATAAGATACCGCTTCCCCATCTTTACTTCCAATGACCATGCCTTCTTTTATCTCTGTAACCGTAACTTCAGTTACCGGTGCGATTCCGGCTGCGTAAATGCTTTCTGTTACACATACTTTTCTTGCACTTCCCATATCCATACAAAATTCTTTCATCATTTCCAGAACCGTTACTTTACAGCCCAGTTCTGCCAGATATTCTGCCGCCTCCATACCAACCATACCACCGCCGATCACTACTACATCGCCTGCCGGTAAGGCTTTCCCATTTAATACGTCATGGGAATTTACAACAAAGGGCAAATTCACACCGGGGATATCGGGAATCATTGGCTTTGCACCAATTGCATTGATCAAGGTATGAGGCTTTATTTCTGCAATCATTTCTTTTGTTACTTTTGTATTCAGACGTATGTCTGCACCAAGGCGCTCTGCCTTTTTTGCCATGCTCAAAACAGCAAGCTTCATTTCTTCTTTTCTCGGCGCTTCTCCGGCTGTCAGGAACTGTCCTCCCAGCACGCCGGATGCTTCACACAGAATCGGATGATGTCCGCGCTGTTTCATAATGATTGCCGCTTCTAAACCGGCAATGCCTCCTCCGGCAATCAATACTGTCTCCGGTTTATCCGTTTTTGTAATCCGGCATTCCTTCTCTCTACCCAGGGCCGGATTTCTCAGGCATGTAATATGCGGACAATCCGTGTCTGAAAATCCGTCAAGACATCCCTGGTTACATCCCACACAATAATCAATATCTTCCAGATTACCTTCCTGTACTTTTCTGCAAAAGTCAGGATCTGCCAGCTGTGCACGTCCCATAACAACCATGTCTACTTTGTCTTGGGCCAAAATGTGTTCTGCCAGGTCCGGTTCATTGAGCCGCCCCACTCCTACTGTCAGCATACCCGTTTCTTTACGGATCTTTGCCGCATTTTCAATATTAAATCCTTTCGGTAAATCAACAGGCGGCACTTCAAATTTTATTCCTGCCGTGATCACATTACCTCTGGAGACATCCAGTACATCCACCCCGGATTCTCTTGCCAGCTTACAAAATGCAATCACCTCTTCTATAGTCAAACCATTTTCCAGATAATCGTCATGGGCATCAATACGAATGAATACCGGCATATCTTCCGGAATATTGGCGCGGACTGCCTGAATGATCTCCAATGGAAATTTTACACGATTTTCAAAAGAACCGCCATATTCATCTGTACGATGATTAATACCACCCGATAGAAATGAATGAGGAAGATAATTATGCGCCATGTGAATTTCCACACAATCAAATCCCGCCTCCCAGGAACGTCTTGCCGCCGCACCATAACATTCTGTCACTTCTTTGATCTGTTCCACCGTAATTCCGGGTATGGTCATTTCCGGACTGACAGGCATGTCACTTGCCACCAAAATCTGGGCTGTCTGATCCATACCGACGCAAATGCTTCCCTGCCATAACTGAATACCGGCTTTTCCGCCTGCATCATGGATTGCATCTGTTAATTTTTTCATACCGGGAATATACGCATCCTCTGAAATAGAAAGAAATCCTCTTGGTGCACTTGGTGTATGTATACTGCTTACCTCTACAATATTAAGCCCACAGCCACCTTCTACTCTTGCCACATGATAATTGATCAACTGCTCTGTTACAAAACTTGCTTTTTGGGAAAACTTTGTTCCCATTGCCGGAAGAATAATACGGTTTTTCAATTCCATTCCCCGTATTTTAATTGGGGAAAACAATTTGTAATACATCATACGACCTCCTCTATATATTATTTGATAAAATATTAACATGTACAGTTTCTGTACAGTCAATTGATTTTTGTAACAAATATTTTCACTTTTTTACATGGGAAATCTATGAAATATTTAAAATATATGATATACTAATGATAATCACTCTCAAATCGAAAAATGATGGATTATATCCTATCGGAAAGTGTACACCTGGGTAACAGTTAAGATTTAAAATGGGGATAACGGATATGAAAATAAACGAAGTCGTAAGACAAACCGGTTTAAGCAAACGTACTATCTATTATTACATAGAAGAACAGCTGGTCTCTCCAAAGATCAATACATCCAATGGCTATTACATCTTTTCTGAACAAGATATCACAAAACTAAAGATGCTGCAGCAATTACGAAAAATGAACTTCTCTATTAAAGATATCCATTCTATGTTGCAGTATCCAAGCGCTGCTCACGTTTATTTGCAAAAACAAATCGAACAATTAGAAAAAGATCATATACTTTTAAAGGAGAAGATTGCCTGTCTCATTGATTTAGAAAAACAGCTTCCACTCATGGTATCTTATCAAGATCTTTCCACTGCTCTCTGCAGTATGATATTTCCTGACAAATCCGTACGTTCTTATTTTAGTGATTCCGCAAGCGATGCAAAACTGGTTTGTCTTTATCTTTGGGGAACATTTTTACATGGCATACCCATGACAGAATACCGCCAATATTTATGGGGTAAAATCCTGTCTACTACGGTATCTTCCAATAATACTAATATCGCCGTTTTAAAGCAGTTCCTCTACTCACTTCCGGCAGATCAAATGGATATGGAATTTGCAGGAAGGAATCTGCACATTGAAGAGATCATAAATCTGACTCCTGACGAAATTCCAGATTATGCTCAAAAAATGCAGCACCGTCTTAAGGAATTGATAAAAAGCAAAAACCATTTAGAATACTGGAAATCAGCCTATAAGATTCGTATACTTCCAAGTGTTCATCTGTTTGATTCAGAAATCAATCTACTCGTCAGAGAACTAAGCCCTCGTTTTGCTTTATATTCACAAAACATCCACACCTGCTGCAATTTGATCTATAATTGGCTGAATTCAAAAAAAGGAACGGCACTGAATGAGGAAATCTTATTCTCACTTAATGGATATATTGACATCGATTCCCATCATCATGGGGAACTTGCAGCTCTATTTAGCCTTCCGAAAGAGATATAAGGATAAAGGGCTGATTTGACTACTCTAATTCATCTTAAAATAAAGTAAATCTGAAAGTTCCCCAAATTGTTTCAATGTCAATGCTTCACCACGTATGACGGAAGAAACCCCAAGCTCTTCAATCGCTTCTGAAATATGTGCTTTCGATAATTTAATTTCAGGTGAATTATTCAGTCCATTTACCAGCGTTTTTCTTCGCTGATTGAAAGAGGCACGAATGATTTGAAACAGCAGTTTTTCATCTTTTACCTGAACCATTGGTTGTTCATAGCGGGTCAGCCGGATCACTGCACTGCCTACATTGGGACGTGGAATAAAGCAATTGGGCGGTACATTTGCCACAATGTATGGGGCAGCATAATACTGGACCGCAAGGGATAATGCCCCATAGTCTTTTGTACCCGGAACTGCCTGCATACGCTGGGCAACTTCTTTTTGCACCATTACTGTGATGCTTTTTATCGGCACATGGCTCTCAAAAAGTCCCATAATAATGGGTGTTGTAATGTAGTAGGGAAGATTTGCCACTACTTTTACAGGTTTACCTTCATTTTGCTCCCGCACCAGCTTCATAATGTCCATCTTTAAGATATCTTCATGGTATATGGTCACATTTGGATATGTGTTCAGGGTTTCTTTTAGAATGGGTATCAACGCCTGATCAATCTCAACGGCTGCTACCCGGTCTGCATATTCGGCAAGATATTGGGTCATGGTTCCGATGCCGGGACCGATTTCCAATACAAAATCCTCTTTTGTTATCTCTGCGGATGTGATGATTTTATTTAATACATGAGCATCGATCAGAAAATTTTGTCCAAATTTTTTTTGAAAAGCAAACTCATATTTTTTTATAATATCAATGGTTTTTTGGGGATTTGCTAATTTTTCCATGATTACCTCATTTTCTATTTATAATCGGTACATCTGCATTGCATTTTCAAAGGTTGCCTGTTCTGCCTCCTCTGGCGAAACCTTCTTGATTCTGGCAATTTCCTCTAAAATATACGGTATATACAGCGAAGAATTACGTTTGCCCCGGTAAGGGGCGGGCGCCAGATAAGGGCAGTCTGTTTCTACCAGTATTCGATCGAGAGGTGTATACTCTACTACATCTTTTACCATTTTTGCATTTTTAAACGTGACTACACCGCCGATACCAATATAATATCCCAGATTCAGGTACTCGCGGGCCATTTCTTTTGAATTAGAAAAGCAATGGATCACTCCTCCTGTACTTCCTGCATGTTCTGATTTTATGATATCCAACGTGTCTTTGGCTGCATCTCTGCTGTGTATGACTACCGGAAGATTTACTTCTTTCGACAACTGCAGCTGTTCTCCATACCACTTTTTCTGCTGCTTATGAGACTCCTTGTCCCAGTAATAATCCAGACCTATTTCTCCTACTGCTGCTGCCTTTTCATGACCAAGCAGTTTCTTTAGCCAATCCAGCTTTTCTGAATTCAAACTTCCCACCTCATCCGGGTGGATTCCAAGGGCTCCATAGAGAAAAGAATATTGCTCCATCAGCTTTACAGTTGCCTCTACACTGTTCAGACTTGATCCAATGTTTACGATATACCCGATACCGGCATCCGGCATGCCGGTCAACAGCCGGTCTCTATCTTCATTAAATGCCTCATCATCATAATGGGCATGACTTTCAAATATCATGTGAATATGTCTCCTTTTATTTTTTATCTTATCATATTTTTAGACTATTTACAGTATTAAAATCATAGAATATTGAAGATTAGTTATGCAGGCTGAACCATTGTCATTTAGTTTAGGGCTGAACTGTAACGAGGATTATGATATAGGAGCTATGATGAAAAAACCTAATATAAAGTTTTTTATTTTTCTTGAGGTCATACTGCTTTTGTTTTTATGTATCACTAATATATATCAATATTATGTCAGAAAGTCCTCTATTAATGGCGTAGATGCACTTTCGATTAACGAAGAGTCAGAGCAGGATAGCGAAACAAATAAAAAGGATTATATTACGTGGGTCGATTTTAATGTTTCCAGTAAAGCCCTGAAAGCCGCTTATACACTGGATATTGAAACTTATGGAAAACCGCTGCATCTGAGTTGGATAGAACTCCTTGCATATCTGGGCACGAAGTACGGGGGAGATTTTTCAAAGTATAAAGAAAAGGATCTTACTGAACTGAGTGAAACGCTGTTGTCTCAGGAAGCTACTATGCAATCCCTTACGGAAGATATGAAGTATTACGATTATTATCTGGAAGCCTATGGCGCTGTTCTGGGCGGATTTGTAGGTGAATATGAAATTCAGGTTCCGATATCGTCCGAATCCAAAGACACTGACCCTGCAACAGAACCTGATTCTGATTCCGAATCTGATTCCGAAACTGAATCTGAAACTATTTCTAAAGTATGGGAAAAACGTTATGGTTTGAAAGCATACTCGCCCATAGCGAAAGGTTACAGCTATTCAGATTATGATGATTTCGGAAGTTCCCGCTCTTATGGCTACAAACGTCAGCATCTGGGGCATGATATGATGGGGCTGGTAGGAACTCCTATCGTAGCCATCGAATCCGGCTATGTGGAAGCGATCGGATGGAATCAGTACGGAGGATGGCGCCTTGGAATCCGTAGTTTCGATAAAAAGCGGTACTACTATTATGCCCATTTGCGTCAGAATTTTCCATATCATAAGTCCCTGAAAGAAGGCGGTATCGTGCAGGCAGGAGATGTCATCGGGTATATGGGGCACACGGGGTACAGCACTACGGAAAATGTAAATAACATTGATGAAACACATTTGCATTGGGGACTTCAATTGATTTTTGATGAATCTCAGAAAGAAGGGATCAATGAAATCTGGGTAGATTGTTATCAACTCACACGCTTTCTCTCTCAAAACCGCTCAGAAACGGTAAAAAACCCGGAAACAAAAGATTATAACCGGATTTACCAATTTAAAGATCCGGCGGCAGAGGCTGCGGCCGGATCCTGATCATCTTGTGCAACAGGAAGCTGCTCTTTATTTCTTATTTAGCAGATTTCAGCACCTGAGGGCATTTTCTTTTCCGGAATCATCAATGCCAGTTCACCGTTTTCATCTTCCGCGCATAGAAGCATTCCCTCAGACAATACTCCCGCCAGTTTGGCAGGTTTTAAATTCACAAGCACCATTACTTTTTTACCCACCATTTCCTCTGCGGAGTAATTCTTCTTGATACCGGATACAATCTGCTTTACCTGATTTCCTACCCGTACCTGGGAACAAAGCAGTTTTTTGGATTTCTTTACTGCTTCGCAGGAAATGATCTCACCTACCTGAAATTGCATTTTCATAAAATCATCATATGTGACTTCGGCCTTTGGTTCTATATCAATGACCGGCTCTGTCTCTGCTGCTTCTTCCGCATTTTCCGGATAGCGCTCTGCTACCTTTGCAAGCACTTCATCCAAATCCAGACGTGCAAACAGAATTTCCGGTTTTTCCGTGACCTTAGTACCGGATTTGTAGAGACCATAGGTATCCATTTCATCCAGACCACACTTTTCGGTCTGAAGCTGACCCAGGATCTTATTTGCAGTTTCCGGCATGAAAGGCTCTAACAGGGTAGCACCAATGCGAATGCTCTCGACTAAATGATAGAGCACGGTGGCAAGTCTGTCTTGCTTTGCTTCCTCTTTTGCCAACACCCAGGGCATGGTTTCGTCAATATATTTATTGCAGCGTTTGAAAAGAGTAAAAATTTCTGATATGGCATCTGCTACACGTAACTCTTCCATCTTTTCGGCTACCTTTTTCGGCAGAGTTAAAGCTACTGCTTTTAACTCTTCATCTACGGGTTCTGCCGCTCCCTTGTCGGATACGATACCCTGGAAATATTTATTGGACATAGATATGGTTCTGTTTACCAGATTACCGAGGGTATTTGCCAGATCAGAGTTTATCCTCTCTACCATCAGTTCCCAGGAAATGACACCATCATTCTCAAACGGCATCTCGTGAAGTACAAAGTAGCGTACCGCATCTACCCCAAAGAAACCTGCCAGATCATCCGCATACAATACATTCCCTTTCGACTTGCTCATTTTTCCACTGCCCTGCAGCAGCCATGGATGCCCGAAAATCTGCTTCGGTAACGGTAAATCAAGGGCCATAAGGAATATAGGCCAGTAAATCGTATGGAATCGAATGATATCTTTACCAATTAAATGTAAATCTGCCGGCCAGTTTTTCTTAAATTGGTCAGAGCTTTCACCGTCACAGTCATAGCCGATACCTGTAATATAGTTGCTCAAAGCATCCAGCCACACATATGTCACATGTTTCGGATCAAAGCTGACCGGAATTCCCCAGGTGAAGGAAGTTCTGGAAACACAAAGATCCTGCAGACCAGGAAGCAAGAAATTATTCATCATCTCATTTTTTCTGGATACGGGCTGAATAAACTCCGGATGCGTATTGATATGTTCGATCAATCTGTCCGCATACTTACTCATCTTAAAAAAGTATGCCTCTTCTTTGGCAGGCTGAACTTCCCTTTGGCAATCCGGACATTTCCCGTCTTTTAACTGAGACTCCGTAAAGAAAGATTCACAGGGTGTACAGTACATGCCCTCATAATAACCTTTATAAATATCCCCCTGATCATAAAGCTTTTTGAAAATTTTTTGAATTTGTTTCTCATGACAGTCATCCGTAGTACGAATAAATTTATCATAAGAGGTGTTCATCATATCCCAAATCCCCTTAATCGTACCTGCCACCTGATCAACAAATTCCTTTGGTTCAATGCCTGCTTCCTTTGCTTTCATTTCAATTTTCTGACCGTGCTCATCCGTTCCCGTTTGAAAAAACACATCATAACCCTGCATTCTCTTAAACCTGGCAATACTGTCCGCCAAAATGATTTCGTAAGTATTTCCAATATGCGGCTTACCGGATGTATAGGCAATCGCTGTTGTCATGTAAAAATTTTTCTTTTCCATTTTTCTTTTCCTCACTTTCTTATACGGGATCATAGAATAAGAGTTTGCTTTGCAAACTCTTGCGTCTGCAGCGGTCGGATAGCGCCATCTACCCTGTAGCCGCAGTGCGCATCCCCCGGAGGGTTTTTTGTCTTACAGGAAGAATTTTCTGTAAGACAAAAAAACCCGCCTTCTCAAAAGAAGACGAGCGATGATCACCCGTGTTACCACTCCAATTTATCCATTTTTCACAAAATGAACCTCAATAAGTGCTGTTACACTCTACCGCTATAACAGGCGGTCCCTGTTGCAGCCTTGCATGTCGCCATGTTCGGTGCACCACTCAGAAGCCATTTTCAACCTGTCTTCACACTCCCTTCTCAGCTTATCGGGATTCTCTGTAATGCTTCGGCAAATTTACTCTCTTCGTCACTGCGTTTTTGTCTATGTAACAGATAGGCTACCATATGATTTTTGATATGTCAAGCCTTGATTATGTTAAAAGTATTGGAAGAGTTACTATTCACAGCCAACTTTAGATTGTATGGCGTACTTCGTATCATTCATCTACATAAAACTTTTTCCCAAGATACTCGAACACCCCCGAAACGTATAATCCTGCAATAAACATAATAATACATCCTAAGAAACCACCATAAGTATCCGGCATTGTATTTGGAAAAATTGCTGTCAGAGTTCCGCACATGAACCCCAAAACCATAGAATAGGCAAAACGCTCATGTTTTTCAAAAACAATCTTTGTTAAATTGGAAAATGCCACCATCCCTGCCACGAAACAGATTCCAACAGGAGCAGCAATTGAAACAGTGTACATAATATCTGATGTAAAGCCGGATGCTGCCTTCAGCAGAAAATCATAAACACCAAACAACATCAATATCATGGACACCGACATGCCCGGCACCATACTGGACGCACCTGCAACCAATCCGGATATGCAAAGATATATCATGCTGATATTTCCGACCTCTGCAGTATCACCGCTTAAGCGTGCCAGCAAACCTACGGTACTTGCAACTGCAAAAGCAATCACCGTCCCTGTCAAATGCTGCCGCTTAAACTTGTCTCCACGGGCCTGCCTAAACATAGTCGGTAATCCGCCCGCAATTAAACCCATAAACAAAAAACGTGACTGCGCCGGATAATTTTCAAATAAGAATGACAATAATTTAACAAACACTGCCAAACTCAAAATCGCTCCGATCCCCATTGGCAGCAGGTAGAAAAAGTTCTTTTTCAAATTTTTAAAGGGATTTGAAATAATCTTAATAAGATCACGGTAAATCCCCATCATAACTGCCATAACGCTGCCGCTGACCCCTGGTGCAACTACACTGACACCTAAGAAAAACCCGCAAAGCATTCTATAAAAAAAGTTCATATTCAACCTCATTTCTCCAGTATTAAAAGAGTTTTTATTATTATATAGTATAAGCTAATAAAATAGAAGTCAAACAAAAAATAAACACTGCCAAAAAACAGCCACTATGGGAGGCAATATGCTTCACGCAAACGATTAAAGGGCGTCTTTAGCGGCGGCGAAATAACTGCTTACGCAGACCTCGGCGCCCAGGCTTTCCTGGGCGCTGACTTGGTCGGAGTTAGCGGTTAGTTCGCCAGAGCGTTGCCCTGTTTGCGTGAAGCATATTGCCTCCCATAGTGACGTCCTGATTACCATCTGCTGCGTTGTCATCAGACTATATAAACTGATTCGTTTCTTCATCATAACGATAATCAATCTCTTTCATCTGTTCCACCAGCCGCAGCTTATTCAGCCCCCGGCTGGTACATAACATATCTATAGAATCATAGTAATCCCGAAGCAGGGTATTTACATAGCTGAGTAATATCATCGGATCTTTAGGTATCATCTTTATCTCCTTACCGCTGTCAGTTCCCCATTCTGAACGTCCAGCACTATGGTATCCTCTGCGCCAACCGTCCCGGAAAGAATCAATTTGGCAGCCAGGGTTTCCACATTCTTCTGTAAAAATCTTTTTAATGGTCTTGCTCCGTAAACCGGATCATAGCCGCCTTCTATAATATAATCTTTTGCCGCTTCTGTCAATTCCAAAGTAATATCCTGGTTCTCCAGACGTCTGTTTAAATCGGTCATCATCAATTCTACAATAATACTGATATTTTCTTTTGTCAGCGGTTTAAACATAATGATCTCATCCAGACGGTTCAGGAATTCCGGTCTGAAATGGCTGCGAAGGTCATTCATAACCATCTGCTCACTCTCTTCACTGATTTCCCCGTCTTTTCTAATTCCCTCTAAAAGATATGCTGAGCCAATATTGGATGTCATAATCAAAATCGTATTCTTAAAGTCCACTGTACGCCCTTGGGAATCTGTAATACGTCCATCATCCAATACCTGAAGCAGCACATTAAATACATCGGGATGAGCCTTTTCAATCTCGTCAAAAAGCACTACCGAATAAGGCTTTCTGCGGACTGCTTCCGTCAACTGACCGCCCTCCTCATATCCTACATATCCGGGAGGCGCTCCGATCAGCCTCGAAACAGAATATTTTTCCATATATTCGCTCATATCAATCCGCACCATATTCTGCTCATCATCAAACAGATTTGCAGCAAGAGCCTTGGCAAGTTCTGTCTTTCCCACACCTGTGGGACCCAGAAACAGGAAGGAACCAATTGGCTTTGTAGGGTCTTTAATACCCGCCTTGGAACGAATAATGGCATCTGAGACCATTGTCACACCGTCATCCTGTCCAATCACCTTTTTGTGCAGCTCCCTATCCAGACTTAATATTTTACTGCGCTCACCCTGGGTCAGCCTTGCTACGGGAATTCCTGTCCATCTGGAAATAATCTTAGAGATTTCTTCCTCTGTAACACTTTCATGTACCAGAGAAAGTTCACGGCTGTTCACTTTCTCTTCTTCCATTGCTAACTGTTCCTGCAGCTTAGGCAGTTCTCCATATTGAAGCTCTGCCGCCCGGTTTAAATCATAATCCCGCTGGGCTTTTTCGATCTCTTTGTTCATCTCTTCTATCTGTTCACGCAGTTTCGATAAATTTTCCACTGAATGCTTCTCATTATCCCATTTGGCTTTCTTACTGTTAAAATCATCACGCAGTTCTGCCAGTTCCTTTTGCAGATACTCCAGACGTTCCAGGCTTTGCTTATCCGTCTCTTTTTTAAGTGCGGCTTCTTCAATCTCCATCTGCATAATGCGTCTTTGCAGTTCATCCAACTCTGCCGGCATAGAGTCCAGCTCTGTCTTAATCAGCGCACAGGCCTCATCTACCAGGTCAATGGCTTTATCCGGCAAAAATCTGTCCGAAATATACCGATGCGACAAAGTTGCTGCCGCTACCAGCGCACTATCGGTAATCTTCACACCATGAAATACTTCGTAGCGCTCTTTCAGACCTCTTAAAATAGATATGGTATCTTCTACCGTGGGTTCATCCACGATAACCGGTTGAAAACGCCGTTCCAGGGCAGCATCTTTTTCAATATACCGCCGATACTCATCCAGAGTAGTCGCTCCGATACAATGCAGTTCCCCACGGGCCAGCATTGGCTTCAACATGTTGCCTGCATCCATAGCCCCCTCTGTCTTACCAGCCCCCACAATCAAATGCAATTCATCAATAAAAAGTATGATCTGCCCGTTGCTCTTCTTTACTTCTTCCAGTACAGCCTTTAGCCGTTCCTCAAATTCACCCCGGTATTTCGCGCCGGCCACCAAAGCCCCCATATCAAGAGCGAAAATTTTCTTATCCTTCAGCCCTTCCGGCACATCACCACGTACCACGCGCTGCGCCAGACCTTCTACCGCTGCTGTCTTACCAACTCCCGGTTCACCAATCAACACAGGATTGTTTTTAGTCTTACGTGATAATATACGTATCACATTTCGTATCTCCGCATCACGCCCGATCACCGGATCCAGCTTCTGATCCCTGGCTTTCGCAACCAAATCCTGCCCATATTTATTCAAAGTATCATAAGTCGCTTCCGGATTGTCACCGGTAACTCTTTGATTACCGCGAACAGTAGACAGAACCTTAAGAAATCTTTCTTTTGTAATACCATACTCTTGAAACAGTGCCTTCAGTGCCGGATTTGGAAATCTTAACAATGCCAAAAACAAATGCTCTACGGAAACATATTCATCTCCCATAGCCTTTGCTTCCTCTTCCGCACTCACAAGAGCCTTATTCAAATCCTTCCCTATATAAACCTGGGCTCCGCTGACTTTTGTTCTCCGCTCCAGGGCATTTGTCAAATTATTTATAAAATGCTCTTTATTAATCTCCATTTTCTCAATCAGCTTCAGTATCAGTCCGTCTTCCTGATTCAGCAGATTGTAAAGTAAATGCTCCTGTTCGATTTCCTGATTCCCATATTCATATGCTGTCTTTTCCAAGTCATTCACTGCCTGCAGCGACTTTTGCGTAAATTTACTAATATTCATACAATTACCTCCTTACATACGTATATTTGTTCTATAACTAGTATAACATAGTGTTTGTAAAATGCAAGTACAAATTAATAATCTTTTAAAATACAAGAAGCGGTTACCCAACAACCAAACATGGTCATTTAGCAACCGCCCCCCCTGTTTTACTAAAGGTGATTGATACAGCACACTGGATTCATTATTCTGCTGTCGTTTCTGATGCTGTCTCCGCTGCAGTCTCACTTTCCGTTTCTGATGCCTCGGTTACTACTGCTTCCTCTACAATAAGATCCAATACTTTATCCTGCAAAATAGCAAGTTCGATTACGGATTTGCCATATTGTTCAATAAATGCCTCGGTACTTTCTGCTTGAAGTTCCGTCGCATACTTCTCCACACCTGCTTCATATTCTGCATCCGTCAGCGTAAGCCCTTCGGTCTCAATAATCGCCTTTATCAGCATTTCCTGATCCAGGCTCTGTTTCACTGAGTCAATCAGCTGTTCTTTAAAATCATCTTCTGTCATTTGATACTGTTGTTCGATCAGATCTGCCACCGTGATTTCAGATTGTACCGCATAAGTCTCCAAATAATCCATCGTCTGATTCACGTTGTAATCTATCATCTCCTGCGGATACCCATTAATCGTGGAATTGTTATAAATCTGTTCCATCAGATCCTGCAACTGCTGATTCTTCTGGCTCTCTTTCATTGTCTCAATCAGAGTATTTTTTACATTATCCTTATATTCATCTACTGTCTTAAAATCTGAAATTTCCGGAATAATCTCATCCGTCATTTCCGGCGTTATCTGGATATAATTTACCGTCACAGTAAATACAGCCGCTTGTCCGGCAAGCTCTTCACTTTGGTAATCATCCGGAAATGTAAGGTCTAAATCTACCGTGTCACCCACTGCTACACCGATCAAACCACTTTCAAACCCCTCAATAAAACTGTTAGATCCTATTTCCAGATTACTGCCCTTATCAGTTCCACCGTCAAAAGCTTCTCCATCTACCTTCCCTTCATAATCAATATTTACTACATCGCCATCCGCTACCTTGCCTTCTTCTTTCTTTTCCATTTTATCATTTGTCTGAACATCACTTAGGAACTGGGTGTCTACCTGCGTCTGAACCTCTTCCTCTGTAGGCTCTGCTGAAATCAGCGTAACTTCCAAACCCTTATATTCGCCCAAAGTTACATAATCCAGCGCTTTATATTCCGGTCTTTCCGCTGCCGCTGCTTCGCTGGTTGCTTCCGTTGATGTTTCAGAACTCGTCTCTCCCTTTGATGCCGTCGTCTCCTCTGTGTTCTTGTTACTGCATCCACTTGCCATCATCATAAAACAAAATACAGTTGCTAATAAAATCCTTTTTTTCATAATATGTGTATCCTCTCTTTTTTTTGTCCACACCTTTACTCCCAATTATATTATTTCACCATTAGTGAATAATACACCTTTTCATTGCGCCGATCCCATAGGAGGAACCGGAGTAGGTCTTGATGACTCAAAAACTTCATTTGCATCAAATAAATCTTCCAACATTTCCGGATTGTAAAACATACGGTAACCGTCCAGATTTCTTCTTCCCTGACGCATAAAATCTTCTCCGAACTGTACCCAGTACTGGGATGAATCCACATTGCAGAAAATATGAAAGCCCTTTTCTTTCAAATACGCGAAAAACGGATTGTCTGAAGTGTACGGTTCCCAGCTTCCTATATCCGCACCAAATGCAAAAATGATTACGTCCGTATCTCCTACTATCGGGGCTACATTATCCAGCCATCTTTGCGTATCTGTTTTAAAACCATCGAGTCCCATCTCCTTAGGCGCATTATGCCCCCATGTATGGCTTGCAAACTCCCAGCCGGTTTCTTTCATGGCATCTGCAACTTCCTTAGCAGCCGCAACATCCGCATCATAATCATAATCCGGATGTTCTTCAAAAAACCTTCTCTGATCTTCCACCAATCTGCTTTCTTCTCTGGTCTTGTACACCTCATCTGTGCGATAGCCCAAAACACCTTCATAACCAGTCAAAGCAATAATCCCTTTCGATCCCCGGTAAGAGAAATCCGGATGTTCCTCTACAAATGAATCAATCAAAGGTATCATGTCATAATCACCAATGGAAACGGAACCATCATCTTCTATATATTCATTCTTTACTTTTCCATTTTCATCCAGAATCAGTCTGCTTGCCATGCCATCACCATCCATATAGTGATAATAGCTGACATCATCCTGGGACAACACAAAAGGCTTTTTCCCTGGCGGCAGCAGAATTTTTTTCTTAGAAACAGTACCGTTTTTCTTTACTTTTGCCATATCATGCAGGCTGACCATTACATACCCCTTTTCATACATAGAATTTATTATCTTATTAAATTCATCTATGGTTGTCATAACCTGATTGTAACCGCCTTCTCTACGGTCTCCGTCAAAGGCTTTGCCTGCATCATAAATCAAAGTATGGAAAAATACATGTGTTATTTGATCCAATGGATATTCTTCACAGGTCGCCTTCTCAGCTTCATAACCCGCAACCGCTTTCTCCATCTCACTATTTCCGGCATACATGCCTGAGTTCTTTAAGAGATCAATCGCCCCATCATAATCATACATGGCTGCCAGCCTGTCTGCCTGTGCAATGAAATCTTCGCCGGCTTCCGTCTGTTCTTCCGTTTCTGTCTCCGTCTCCGACTCTGTTTCTAAATTAATTTCTTTTACTGTGCTGTTCCCGTTTTGAGAATCCTGAGAAGTGATTTCCATAGAAGAATCTTTCGGATTCTTTTCTGCTTCTCCTAAAAACTTCATAAATAAAAAAATACATAACATGACAATTGCCAATGCCAAAACGACAACGACTATTCTCCCGACCAATACCTGCCTTTTCCTTCTCACCCTTCTGTTTTTGGCATGTGATTGTCTTTCGTTGATTTCCATTCGTTCTCCCCCGTAAATCTGTTCTTTCAATTGTTATCCTATGGTCTTTCAAATTCTCATTATAACATAGTTCTATTAATTTTCCACTCTTTAATTACTTTTTTAGAAAAAATAAAGAAAGATTGCACTTTCAAAAAAAGAATGGTAAAATATAACCGTCAAAAATAAACTCAGGAGGTAGGTCATGTCTACATTTTTAATTGTTCTGCTTATAGTGTTGGCAGTTCTTGTCGTTTTATTAATCGCTTTATATATTTTCGGAAAGAAAGCTCAAAAAAAGCAGGCGCTCCAGCAAGAACAGATGGAAGCAGCGAAGCAAACTGTCAGTATGCTGATTATTGATAAAAAAAAGTTGAAAATAAAAGATTCCGGTCTTCCCCAGATGGTTATTGACCAGACACCCAAATTGATGAGAGGCTCTAAACTTCCTATTGTGAAAGCCAAAGTCGGTCCAAGGATTATGACTCTGGTCTGCGATGCCAAAATCTTTGACTCTGTTCCCATAAAAAAAGAGGTGAAAGCAGTCGTCAGCGGTATCTACATAACGGATGTCAAAGGTGTTCGTGCTCCTCTGGAAACAACAGTCAAAAAACAAGGTTTCTTCCAACGTATAAAAAGCAAAATTTCTTAGCTTTTTAACCCTTAAAGTAAGCAGCGAAGCGGAGGTCTGCCATTTAGGGTATTACGAGTATCTGCTTTGATTAACAGACAGGCGCAGCTTAATTTAAAAAAGCTGCGCCTGTCTGTTATTTTTTGAAATGATATTCATTTGAATGGTACAATCCACCAGATACTCATAATTAATTTCCAATGCATAATCAACCTGAATATCTATCCGGTCCTGCTGCGTATTCACATTGAAATTAGTAGCCGCAATGCCGATCAGCAGGTTTCCGTACGGCGTATCATAGTAAGTCATATTCTTTTTATTTTCTTCAAATACCATATGTACATTTGTCAACTGCCCGCGTTTCGTCACTTCAATACCGTTTTCATTGATTTTTATTAAATTTTTAACTGTCCCATCTATTCCTTCCATTACCTCATCATATTTTATATAATGTTTGCCATCTTTTTCATAGTATCTGCCTGAAGTAACAACTTCCAGTTGTTCTTCCTCCATTTCCCCGGTGAACTGCAGTCCTTTTATGGTTAGTATAATATCGCTTGTCATAGATTCTAGTACTCCTCTATATTAATCTGTTTTGTTGTATCAATATCATAAGGCAGAATAGAATTCGCAACCTGCTTAAACTTATCCGACGCATCACTTACATAAAACTGATAATGTTCCGATTCTTCCTGATTCTTACCGGGATTGGCAATCCCCTCTCTTTTCAGCAGTCTTGCCAGCTCCAACGCTGTTTCATATGCCGGATTGACCAATCTCACCCGGCTTCCCATGATCTTCCCAACTGTGGAACGAAGCAGTGGATAGTGGGTGCAGCCTAAAATCAATGTATCAATATCGGAATCTTTCAACTCCTGCAGATAGCGTTTTGCAATCTGTATGGTTACCGGATCGTCCAGCCATCCCTCTTCTGCCAGCGGTACGAACAACGGGCATGCTTTCCCAATCACCCGGATGTTGGCATCCTGATTGCATATAAAATCCGTATATATTTCGGATTGAATGGTAGCATCCGTAGCAATAACGCCAATGCGTCCATTTTGGGTAACCTGGCATGCCACCCGTGCTCCCGGCTTCACTACGCCGATAATCGGTATATCCAGTTCTTTTTGAATCTCTTCCAATGCATAAGCGCTGGCAGTGTTGCAGGCTATTACAATCGCTTTTACCTTCCGGGTCCGCAGAAAACGGATAATCTGCCTGGAATACCGCAGAACCGTATCCTTTGACTTACTGCCATATGGAACGCGGGCCGTATCGCCAAAATATACGATACGTTCCCCGGGGATATTTCGCATAATCTCTCTGGCTACGGTCAGTCCCCCGACACCGGAATCAAAGACACCAATCGGTGCTTCACAAATATTATTCATTTTCATTTCCTCAATCAATTTATAATGTCTGTTCTACATTCTAACCTTAAATGATAAATAATTCAAGCTTTTATATGAAAATCACAGGTGTTCCGTTCACCATGGCAAAGCAAACCGCCTGAGTTTCCAGATATTTTATTCTTCCATTCGTCTTCTCAGTGATATCTTCCTGTAAGGATGCCAATAGCTCTTCCGGAATCAGAGCTTCTACTGTTACGACCTCTGAATACTCTGAATTCATGATAAACAGTCCCCGCTGTCCTAACAAATACTGGATTTTTCCAAATCCGCTATAATCAGATTCCATCTTCAGCAGACAGCCGCTTTGTTTTTCTATTACAATACTGTTTTTCAGTCCCTCTTTCGCAGCTTTTGTATAAGCACGTACCAGGCCACCGGTTCCAAGAAGCGTCCCGCCAAAATATCTCGTCACTACGATAACGGTATTGTGAATTCCTTCCCCCAGCAGCACATCCAGTATAGGCCGTCCTGCCGTTCCCTGCGGCTCGCCGTCATCACTGTATCGCTGAATTTCCTGGCGCTCTCCTATAACAAATGCATAACAGTTATGCGTGGCATTCCAGTGCTTCTTTTTTATCTCTGCAATTAATTCTATTGCTTCTGTTTCTGATTCCACCGGGAGAACTGCCGCAAGAAAACGGGATTTTTTTTCTGTGATTTCTCCTTCTCCACCCTGATAAGTAGTCTTATATGCTTTCATAATTTCCTTTCCCCCAAAAATTTCGTCTATAAATAAGAATCCTGGATACATTATAAAATAAGAAAAACATTTAGACAATACTATATTAATTTGCTATAATGATTCGTAGACAAACAATTATTTGGAGGCAGCACTTATGAATTATGGCAGAAGCAGCGCTACAAAAAAACATAAAGAACAGTCTTCGGCAAAAATAGAAAAAAAAATAGGGTTGGTCTTTGTAAAAATCTTACTCCTATGTGTGCTGGGAGTCGTTATCATGGGAGGCTGTGCCGGTTATGGAATTATAAAAGGATTGATCAAAAATGCACCCGATATATCCAATCTTTCTGTTGCACCTTCCGAAACCGCAACCTATATTTACGATTCGGTGGGAAACCCTGCTCTAAAATTGACCGCTCCCAGTTCAAACCGCACGCTGGTGACGATTGACAGAATTCCGGCTTCGCTTCAACATGCGGTAATTGCCGTAGAAGACGAACGTTATTATACTCATAATGGGATCGATATTCAAGGGATTATCCGGGCTTTTTTCGTAGGCATTAAAAACGGTGATTTTTCAGAAGGGGCAAGTACCATCACACAGCAGTTGTTAAAGAACAGCGTCTTTCCGGATTGGGTCAATGAAACCTCCTTATCCGAAAAATTCACACGAAAATTTCAGGAACAGTACCTGGCGCTTCAGTTGGAAAAAAAACTTACCAAGGAACAAATTTTAGCAGATTATTTGAATACTATTAATCTGGGTGCCGGTACCTATGGCGTACAGGCCGCATCACAGCGGTATTTCAATAAAGACGTTTCCGAACTGACACTTTCTGAAAGTACGGTAATTGCCGGCATTACTCAGAATCCTACCCAATATAATCCGATCTTATATCCTGAACAAAATGCTAAGCGGCGTGAAAAAGTCCTGAATCACATGTTGGCACAGGAATATATCACACAGGCAGAATATGATGAGGCCCTAAACGATAATGTATATTCCAGAATCCAGGAGACCGATTCCGAAACAGAAGAATTCTCTATTTACAGCTTCTATAATGACGCACTGATTGAACAGGTGATCGAAGATCTGAAAGAACAAAAGGGCTATACGGACCTGCAGGCATATAAGGCTGTCTATTCCGGCGGTCTGAAAATTTATTCTGCACAGGACGAACAAATCCAGCAAATATGCGATGAAGAATTTGCAAACCCCGGTAATTATCCGGCAGGCACTGAAGTGGGTGTGGACTATGCGCTGAGTATTCAAGATGGGGATGGTCAGACGACTCATTACAGCAGTGAGATGTTCATGGAATATTACCGGCAGTTTGAACCCGGCTTTAATTTAATGTTCGGTGATGAAGCAACTGCCAGAACCGCTCTGGAACAGTATAAGAATTCTCTCCTTAATGAAAGCGATACTGTCTTAAGCGAACGGATTTCACTGTTGCCGCAGCCTCAGGCTTCCGTCGTCATTCTGGATCAGGAAACAGGTTATGTAAAGGCCATTGTGGGAGGACGCGGTAATAAGGAAGCCAGTCTGACACTAAACCGGGCGACTTCCTCGAGAAGACAGCCGGGCTCCACGTTTAAAATCCTCACTACCTATGCACCTGCACTTGAGGAAGGAATGACATTGTCCACGGTGTTTGATAATGCCCCTTATGCCTATTCAACAGGAGTAGAAGTAAATAACTGGGACAGCAACAATACTTATACCGGTCTTACTACCATTCGTAATGCCATTACGAATTCTATCAATATAGTAGCCGTAAAATGCCTCACGGAAATCACCCCCAGAGAGGGTCTGAAATATGCGGAAAAATTCGGAATCACTACGCTGTATGCTGATGAAGCTCTGGATATGCGCCAGCCTTTGGCACTGGGGGGAATCACAGATGGTGTAGTCAACATTGAGTTAGCCGGCGCCTACGCTTCTATTGCCAACAAAGGTCAGTACAACAAGCCAAAGTTCTACTCCCGCATTGAAGACCAGGATGGTAATATTATCATTGATAATTCACCTGTCAGCTCTACGGTTATCAAAGAAAGTACCGCGTTCCTTTTAACCAGCGCCATGCAGGATGTGGTAACCGCCGGTACCGGCTCCGCCATCGACCTGGGGGAAATGCCCGTAGCAGGAAAGACCGGTACTACCTCAGATTACAGAGATATCTGGTTTACCGGGTATACACCCTATTATACCTGCTCCATATGGGGGGGCTATGACAATCATGACGAACTTCCCGACAGTGAAATGTATCATACCTACCATAAAACTTTATGGAATTCCATTATGCAGCGAGTCCATCAGAATCTTTCAGTAAAGCAGTTTCCTTCGCAGTCTTATGATATCGTCGAAGAAACCGTATGTATGAAATCCGGCAAATTGGCGATACAGGGCATCTGTACCGGAGACCGGCGCGGCTCCCAATCCTATACGGAATATTTTGTAAAAGGAACAGAGCCGGAAGAAAAATGCGATGTCCATATTGCAGTGTCGGTTTGTTCTGAGACAGGTCTTCTTGTTACCAGTACCTGTAAAGCAGTCACAAAAATATGTATACAACGTCCGAAAGACAGTGAGGGAACTACAGAAGATTCAAGCTATGCCGTACCGTATAAAACTTGCGGGGGGCATACCGTAGTAGACAAGATCAAAGATAAATTCAAGAAGCCGGATAAAAAGGTGCCTGAAGTGACTGTACCTGATGATTCTGATTCTGATGGCGAAGACAGCCCGAGTGGGCCCGGGGCAACAAAGCCGAGAGCAGAAGAAGATGGATAATGAGATTTGAGAGGAGTTTGAGAAAGCTTTGAGAGTTTGAGAAAGCTTTGAGAATTAGAGATGGCGAGGGGGATTAGAGAAGGTTGTGAGTGCGGAAAAGAGTAGCACCAGAGTCCGAAGGGCTACTCTTTTCCGCACGCCAAGTTTATTGGCTAAAAATATACTTTGCTATTGTTATTGGCAGCTGTTCCCTTTACCGTCTTTGGCAAAAGGGCATCAGATGCTAGTCTACCAATACGTTGCCTTGATGCTGACTCCCGTCGGGGTATTGACCGTAATCGCAGCGGTATTTGCGAAAGAGGTATTGTCTGATGGCGTGATCCGGCTGCCAAGCACGGTCTTTTTCAACTGCCCGCGCCCGTCATAAGTATACTCCGTCGTGCCGTTAGTGTTGGTGGTGATCAAAAGCTGCCCCTTTTTTCCAATAGGGTTTACCTGAAAAATTTGCATATTTCATTCCTCCACATCATTTTTATTTAGCCTGCAAATCCAGCATAAACCCTCACTTCATGTGAGAATCAAGAGTAAAAAAGCACCCGATTTTACAAAACGCTTTTTTACCTATTCTCTAAATCATTTGTTGCAAATACTCATTGGGCATCTCTATAAGATTGTTTCAGCCACTCGATTAAATGAATATCTATATCGTTCTTTGTTCTGATAGTTATATGGTGAGAGAAACGCCCCGGATGAGGTTCAGTAATTGTTTGAATACGAGCATCATTAATTTTGGGGTTCATGCTAATTACTATTCTGAACCCTTCATTCATAAATGCACCATTATCGTCTAAAAGAGATATATATGCGAAATTTCTGCGATTGCACAATACAACCATGTGGTCATAAGATTTTCTTTTCTTAATTGTTAATTTTGGTAAATCCACTAATTGCTGAATTAACTCATCATATAGTTCAAGTAATTCACCATTATTTCCGAAAAATTCAAATGTCTTGTCTTTCATATACCTCCATCATACTCCTGTCTTTTTCCCAGTGGAATTTATATTTCAGTTAAGCAATTATCAGAGCTTTCCTCATTCCACGGTCCACGTCCCCTAACATAGCGATTACAGCAGATAAAAATCAACCATAAGACTTTCGAGATGATATGGCATCCCATATGTTCGAGCATCGCATATTGAATGTCATATTTTCGATTTATCTTTCATTGAACTGCCTCCTTGTCTGCCTAGGCTTCAAATTGGCTCAACCATTCCTTTGTTTTCTGCTCTGTTGCATTTTGAATAGGCACCCTTGCCAATCGTTTGTATTGTTTTTTCACCGTCATAAGGCTGTTATCATCATCAATTTCCCTCAAAATATGGTTTATCCTCTGCGGCGTGAACACCTCGGCAAAAGGCACATCTGTCAGAGTAGCAAGCCTTTTACAATCCGTTGATATGTCTGCCGTTCCTGTAATCGCCAGAACAGGCTTTCCATACTGCTTCAACATTTCAACATAATCTTCAGAAGTATAGGCGTTGTGTTCCCGTACCCATTTTGTGTTCAGCATAGTTCCGCCAAAGAATACGCTTTCCTTATTAGCCGTTACACATTTTTGAAACATAGCGTCCACTTTCGCATTTGTTTTTTCCTGTGATGTCTGACTGCGAAGCAGCATTCCAAGCAGCCCTTTTTTCTTCTGAAATTCTTCAGCCGCCAAGCGGTTTTGGTACAGCAGGGCATCTTTCATACAGATAGCTGCACCGCCGAACAGAAGCAGTCCTGCGGTTTCCTCCTGTCTGGTAAGCAGAGTGGCAATCATCGCCCCTTCGCTGTGACCGCATACAATTACTCTTGTTTCATCTACAAAGGAAAGCGACTTTACATATTTTATTACTGAAACCGCATCATCGGTAAGGTCACTCAGTCCTGCTGTTTTATAATTTCCTTCTGACTGATATGTGCCTCGCTTGTCATAACGGACACATACAAAACCATAGCTTGCAAACAAAGCCGCAAAATTCTTATATAAATCTGTGCAGAAACCTTTTTCATTTCCATCCCGGTCTGTTTTTCCCGTACCCATTATCAGTACAAT
>Ga0153953_1000081_pt1 | contig 25560 bp, 32 predicted proteins | sample TSNJ037MetaG_FD_104718 | JGI IMG/M metagenome (GOLD analysis project Ga0153953, IMG submission 104718) | Attine ant fungus gardens microbial communities from New Jersey, USA - TSNJ037 MetaG | ecosystem: Host-associated > Fungi > Mycelium > Unclassified | place: USA: New Jersey, Wharton State...
AAAGCTCTTCGACGAAGTGTCTTGTAAAAAAGTATCTGCCGACAGGTTTGGAGTTGAAAGTTGAGGTTTGGTTCGAACTTGAGGGCAGCAGTCTGGCCATTCATAGGTTGCTCCTTTCGATGCAGGCTCGGTTTTGGACGCATGACTTCTGAAGGCCTGTCTTCACGGGGATCCGTGGCGGGTGAGACGAGATTAGGCTACAAATGAACAACTCAGATACGTGTTCGAAAGGTAATGCCGAGTCTGGATTTCTCAGTTGACGATCGGGCCATTGTGATGAAGTCTGCCAATATAGGAAGAATTGATTTACTGACTGACATTCTCTCGGAAGAATTTCGTCTCACCAGAGTTGAACCTATGCGCAGTCAGGGTCTAAGTGCACTGCGGTCAACATGGAGAAAGAGTCTTCTTCCTAGTGACTGATTTGTAAATAGACTGCTACTGCGTGCAAGACACGGAAAAGGAAAGGTACTTGTGAGTCTGGAGATTAGATTATTGACCGAAGGTTTCAACATACTTAATTTGAATCTGACTCAGGCTGGTCTCGCGCACCCCACGTGTGGCATGGATGAAAAAGCTTTGCATCATTTGAAGCGATGCCGAAGAATCATACTCTCGCAAGAGCCCTGGAATGGGTGAAAGTCTGACATGCTCAACCGATATGGTCGCAGAAAAGGGTGCGAATACTCTGCACCGAGTACAAAATGATGTCATTCTCCCATTTTGGCATCGAATAATTGAAAACATTCAGCTCGAAATCTGCATGTAAAGTGGGCATAGTGCTGTCTGAATGGGAAGTCAGGAACAAATGAGTTAAATGACTGAGTTCCAGAAGCAGAAATTTCTGTGTTAGACAGTTACATGGCATGTAAATCCTCGGAATTTGCAATGAACGGTTCAATACGTTTCACTTGTAAGGGGCAATTACGGCAGACATTGCGTGAAGATGTTCTGCAAGCAGACACCGCATGAGAAAACTTACTGCAGAGTATGCGGGATTTTCGCGAGCAAGGAGTCGCACCGAAACTTTTTATGTGAAAGATTATGCCAGTGCTGAACACCGACATCATGCATGAAAGGATTTATTATGTCTTTGACATCGCATCGGCAGCATTCAGCTTCGACCCACATATCGTGCTTACCATATGGAAGACCCCGGTATTCACGTTTGCTTCTAACTTTCCGTAGGATAAGATAATATACTTTGATGGATATTTGGAGCATTGTCTATGATTCTTGCTCACGAATTTCTTGTGAACTTCTTGTGTTCTACTTTCTCCGCCAGAAAACACAAAGGGTTGGCAGCAATCATAGATAGGAAGCCGACGTCTGTGATAAGAGTGGTGGATCACAATGCTCATCTGAACAGTGCACATGTGCTCAGAAATTATTTCCCGTCTAATGCCTGCCTTCCTCTGATTTCCCCAAGGGTGCGACGCAGAACTATTCCAGAGGGGTTCCGGCACATGTCGTCGGCATCTGTATAATTCGAGATAGTATCCCATTTAGATTGCAACTCTCAAAGAGTGCACAGTGGACATTCGGTTGAGTATGTATACTGTCAACACCCTCATGCACCTCAGAACCAGACAATGTCGCCAGTCCAGTTGTAAGATATGAATAGTTCACAAATGGAGGAACTGCTTTCCTGTTATTTCAACTCTTTAAATAGATTTGAGAACGCTCATCGGAAAACCCGTTGTAGTAAGGAGATACAAATTGCCGGAGATACAACTGTTTAGCAAAAGAAAGGTGAAAAACTAGGTAGGGGTGATACTGGCACATCTACGCGGTGTCACGTCTGTCACATCTTTAAGGTTTACACTATTCTTGCAATGGCCAAAGGGTCTCAGCTCCTTCAGCTCAAAACAGCATTATCCCAGGCAGGTATCACTGGGAACTCTTCATCTAGCAAGAAGCGAAAGAGGGCGAGTGCGCCTCTGGAAAAAGAGAAAAAGGCAGCACGTCTCGAAGAAATCCACCGACGATTAAACTCCTTCGATGTCAAGGTCACAAAAACTAAACATGATGTCGGTGGCCGGAAAGTAAAAGGTATTTCCGGTACGCCAGCACAGAGCAAACAAGCTGGCATTGAGCAGGTTAGTCAATATATCAAGTCTTGAATATTATCTATGACCTCATAGTGCTTCAGCGCAAGAATACGCTGCTCAAAGAGTGGGAACTACGCAATCGTACAGGTGGAATAGTCGACAGACGATTTGGCGAGAACGACCCGTCCCTGAGCTTAGAGGAACGTATGCTTGAACGTTTCACTCGAGAACGGCAAAGGACATCCAAAGGAGTGACATTTAACTTGGAAGACGAGGATGAACTCACTCACTATGGACAAAGCCTTTCAAATTTGGATGATTTTGACACTGTGGGTTTGGATTTTGAGAGCGAAGATGAAGAGGCCGGTGTGCATGAGCAGTCTGCAGTAACATCTCCAAATTCTGACTAGGCTACTGCAGGTCAGCTGAACCAAAACATTGTGTCAAAAACACACTTTGGTGGCTTCGGCGAGGATGAAAAAGAATCCGATGGTGAATCTGATGAGGTATGGTTTTGTCAGTCTTATCCCTTATTTTGACTGACCTTTTCATCAGCCGCCGAGGAAGAAGTCGAAAGCTGAAGTCATGGCTGAAGTGATCACTAAAAGCAAAGAGCATAAAGTCAGATTATCTCTGATCAACGACTGGCCTTTGTTCATGATTTTTGCAGATGCTTCGTCAAGCAGAAAGAGAGCAAAAGGAAAACACGCGACACGAGCTTGATAATGATTTCACAGCGCTTCGTGACCTTCTATACGCTCCAGATCCCTCTTTTCCCGAAAGCAATATCTCAATTCCTGGAATTCCCCAAGGGCGAGAAAATAAGTCTTCCAATGCAGACGCCACAATACTTTCGTCAGTGTCTGGAGCTCAGGATGCTGATTATGATCAGCATGTTCGTGAACTCGCATTCGAAAAACGATCCAAACCGAAAGATAGAACGAAAACAGAGGAGGAAGTAGCTTTGGAAGCAAAGGAGGCCTTAGAGAAGGCGGAAAAGAAACGTCGAAAGCGAATGTTGGGCCTCGATGACAGTGAGAGCGACGATGAAAGAAAGGCAAAGGGGAGACGGAAGCATGGTGGGGATGATTTGGAAGATGATTTCTTTGACGACGAGGGCAATGAGTGGGCTGGGCTGGGGGTAGGCCTTGGCGTGAAAGCCCCATCAGAAAATAGCGAAGATGAATACGAGGAGAGCGATCTCAATGAAGGTGGTGGTGGGGAGGATGATGACGGAGAGGATCCTGAGATTTCTGACAATTTGGAAAATGGACTAGAAGAAGAAGAGGAGGAGGAGGGCGAGGAGAAGGAGAGACTTTCGTCAATAGAAGGGAAGAAAAAAGCTCCCTTTTTGAATAATCAGGGAATTCCATACACCTTTCCTGCACCAGCGAATCACGAGGAGTTCCTAGAAATTGTTGAAGAACTTCAGGACAAGGACCTTCCAGTGGTTATTCAACGAATAAGGACACTCTACCATACTAGCCTTGCCGCAGAGAATAAATTTAAGCTTCAGGTGAAAGTGACAAATCCCTATCTTAGCCATTTATTGATATCTTTGATAGACTCTGGCAAAGGTGCTTTTAGATCACATCCTCTATGTAACCGCACTACCGACGCCCCGTTTTGACCTTGTTTCGCTACTACTCCCTCACCTCCACGCCATTATCAAGGCTTACCCCATCCCTGCTGCTCAATTTTTCAATGAAAAACTCAATTTGATGCACAAAAATCTGAAACGTAGTTTATTGCGGGGGACTACTAGCCTCGGAACTAGGACATGGCCAGGTGCCTCGGAGCTTTGTCTATTACGCATCATCGGTATTATCTGGCCAACGAGTGATTTAAATCATGCTGTCATCTCTTCGGCGAGGGTGCTTATGGGAGCATACTTGGGCCTTTGTCGGCTGCGTTCCCTCCGTGACGTTGTGAGCGGCTTATTCCTATGCACCCTTTTTCTCCAATACGAGCGTATATCGAAGAGGTTTGTGCCGGAGGCCATTAACTTTCTTGTCAATGCATTCCTGCATCTTTCGCCAACGAAGTTTGAAAATATGATGCTTTTACCCGGGTTTTCCCCTGCACCTGATTTTCGCTCAGAATTTTACCAACAGTCACGGATTCAACTCTCAAAAAAGAGTCCTCAGCAAGGAAAGGCAAACCTTACGGATCTGTTCATGCTAGAAGAGCCAAACGAGCAAGCCAAAGTGGACCTATTGAGCTTGACATTGGATTTGTTCGAAAAATTTGCAGACATGTACAAAGGACTGGATGGTTTTGTGGAGCTGTATACGCCTATATTGGAATGCTTGCGTGGGGCAGAGGTCAAGGACTGGAACAAAGAACTCAAGTCACGCTATTTCAAAGCTATGGGCACGACTACGTGTCTTCTGAAATTCGCGATGCAGTCTCATCAACCCCTCGTTCTCCAAGCACACAAACCCATTCCTATCCCTTCATACGTTCCGAAGTTTGAGACTACCATTTCTAGCTATCTGCGGAGGAAGGATCCTAATCACGAGAAAAATGAGACGGCCAAGCTACGATACCAGCTCAAGCAGGAGAAAAAGGGTGTTGTCCGGGAGCTTAGGAAGGATGCAAGATTCCTTGCTTCTGTGGAGCAGAAGAGTCAATTGGAGAAAGATAAGGAGTATAACGAAAGGTTGAAGAGGGCGTTTGCTTCAATCGAAAGTGAACGAGCGGAGCAGAAAGTTATGGAAAGGGAGAAGGCCAGGGAGAAGAGGAGGTCTGGTCGCAAGAAATAGTAAATAATCTCTGAACAGGACGTAGCACGTGATAAGCGCGAATTGTAAGCTATATCAACGACAGAATCCTATTCAATCAGTTTATGGGGTCAGTATGGCCATAATTACACAGTCAACTCCTTTTCCTGTTCCGACATTCAGTATCTCAGAGATAGACGCATCCCTTGACCAGTTTCTTGACTTCTTGCGCGCTCTTGTCTCTCAATACCTTTCAGATACTGCACCCAGGATTCCGAGTTCCAGTAAAGTTGCTTGGGTCGAGGTCATTATCGGCTTGACAGATCATCTACTTTCAATTTTTCCTCCACCTGATATTGTTCCCTGGAGTGCTTTACGGGAGAAGGTCATCTGTGCGACTACTGCCCTCGATGTAGTCAGGAGAATCTTTGAATGCGTGGATGAGATTCATCAGGGCACATCCGAGACTATCAAGAAGGTTTTTGCAAGGTTATTGCATTTGTGCTTTGTACTGGACTCGTGGGTGGAAATCGAGGTTAATACAAAGGACATGCTACAGCCGAAGGCGTTACGACAGAAGTGTTTCGAGACCTTGGTGGTTGTCTTGAAGGGACTGGGCTTGACTCTGTGCACAGATAGAGAGAATGAGGAGCCACCATGGATGACATTGAGAATAATCTTGCATGAATGTCTAGATTTTTGCAAAGGTATGTGACGTCCACTAGGTTGCGCGGAGACATCAGTTGATTTCGGTGCAGAATTCTCGTCCAAATCAATCCATATAAGCTATCCTTGTACATTTTCATTATTCAGCAATCCAAGAATTTTCGACAAGAAGGAAAATGAGCTTTTGAGAACGGTATGGCCTTGCTAAAGGTTGATTTATTTCCTGATGCCATGAAGTAGGACATGTCAGATCCTTTCAAACTCACAGTACCTTCGGTAGTACATATGATAGCCTACCTTATCACTCTGCTGCAGGTCGTTGCCCATGTTTCCATTCCCTCACTGCCCTGCGAAGGTCTCATTACTGACCTGATCAAGAAGGTGCCAGAGACTATGAGAAGCGTTCTTAATCTTGCATTGTCTCCAACATTTTCTCTTTCACCTGCTAGTCGTGCTAAAACCTGTGAAGATGTTCTTGTGCTCTCTTTGCACTTACAACATTCTTCTGGCCTCCAGATCCAATCGGCTTACTTTTCATGTTTTCTCGTACGATACCGTCTTTATGAGGGTCCAAAGGATGCCTGGAATGTGCATGATCAAACTTCTGCTCAACTGTTGCAGGATAGGCCAGTGTATGGTATCTCAAAAGCCGAACTCTTAGACATCATGAAATTGCTCTGTTTCGAGACCTGGGACGCACGAGGAGTTCAGCTGAGAGTAAGGGGATTACTTTCAGCTCACTTCTTCATGCCTAACAATATATAGGGCCTCGGATACGCATTCGTATGTAGCGCTCTTTCGGATCCAAAAGTCTGGGACGCGGGTGTCCTTCTGGCCGACCTCTCATTGTTCAAGAAAGCGCCGCAATACCATGCCATTGTGCAGCTGGTTACTAAAAGATTGGTTAAGAACCCACTCGTACTCAATGGATCATATAATGACGAATTAAGAGAAGTGCTAGAGAGCCTAGGTCAGCAATTTGGTGAACAGATGCACCACGAATGGGACCAGGGTCATATCCAAGAGGTCATTCACACAATCATGCACAAACTAAAAAGGTCCTTGCTCTCCCAATCTGTTTGTTGCCATAGCTGAATGTGAACAGGTCACTATGCGATCCCTCCACCTTGACGAGGCTTGAAATCGCAAAAAAATTGACAAAACTCCCTTGTTTGATGACCCGTTGCGACAAGACCAATTGTCGAATGCATCAATCCCCCGTATCTTTCTTATTTTCTCGGGAATACCACTCTATTGCTATCATGTTATTGAACGGTCCCGAGGACGAGGTCACGCCCGCTGTCCGCAGAGAGACACTTAGGGCTCTCAGATATGCCATTGACCATCATCCAGTCGGAGTTTCAACAGATGGTTTGGATGATGCGGAACTTTTTTTGATAAACTACATCAGAGATTCGGATCGTAGTGCGAGATTGTCTGCTTGGTGAGTCGTAGGTTTTTGGTGCTCATAGTAAACTTCACTGAGCGTCTTGCTAGCTATGGACTTGTAGCCCTCGTATCGGCTTATACACATGCAACTAATCCTTGGCATTTAACTCAGCGCGTGTTCACAGCTTTGTATCATCATATGGGCACCGCAAGGGAGAACCTAAAAGAGACGGTCGTAGTTGCCGTCGGATCAATGGGAAAGTGAGTTAATGACTGTTCAATCCGTGTTTTAGGTATTCAGGGTGTAGAACCCAACACCCAGGTGTTTTGGGACAGGTCCTATGTTTCCTCATCGCACAATTAGGGCAGCCAAACCCTGTTGTCAGAGGAATGACAAGTATCCAGGTATACTGTAGGTTTATTCAACCGATAGTTCATATATTTATATGGTTTTAGCTGTCAGAAATAACAAAAATCCACAAAAAGACACCATATACTCTCGTCCTGCCCTATCTTGACCACGTTGCCCAATTTCTGATATCTAAGATATCAGTCTCGCCGATCTTGTTGGCTGAGGCATGTAAATTTCTGTCAATAGCCCCTGCAGATTTTATCACTGTCACGGCCCCGCGTACATTTCCTCAACTATTTTCCAGTTGCGATTCCAAGGCAGTTGACGTCGTTGCTCGTCAAGTGGGGCACAAAGCATCCACTCTTTTCCTGCAACATTCACCAGAAATTATGGCAAGGATCTTCATGCTGTCAGAACAGGAGGAGGCCAAGGCAATATCATTTGTGTCAAAGATCCTTGCAGATGCGTCACAAAGTGAAACTATTGATTTGCAAACAATTGTCAGACTTTCTCTAATGAAGTTACTTGGCGAGTTGGTGATTTTTATGGGCGACGAGAATCCAGGAACAGCAAAAGCAGTCAGTCTTGTATTTCCCCTCAGTCTAAAGCCTTTGAATATCAGGGAGGCTGATAGATGATTTATAGGCCATCAGTGCCATAGGCAAAATCGAACGCATGGTCAATTTACCTGTGAAATCAAGGAATCAAACCACTGATTCGGGCGCTTTTCTGAAGGTACATGTGCTTGGTTTGATCTCGCAGGTGAATGATATGCTGCAGGACGTCCAAGGAAAGAAAGGCGTCACGGTCAAGCGAAGGATCATCAGAGGTCTGGGAGTCCTGATACTGCAAATTGGGCCAACCATAACCAGTGTGGCACCTCAAGTAGGCATAATTCTCACAGGCATATCGTTCCATTTTTGAGAGACTCCCTCAGATCATGGCGACATTCCAGACCATGATTGGCGTGCTAGAGCTCTCAGAAGTGACTTTGGGAAGCTGGCACAATTTTTTGACAGTTCTTGCTCCAGCCGAAGTCGGTCCGCATGTTGGCCCAACGAGCGCGGCCTTCGTAGGGGCATGGCAGTCCTTTTCCCCAAAGGCTAAGCAATACGCAGTAGAGTCTATGGAGTACATTGTACAAGAGATTGACAAGGATCTTCTCCAATACCTTAATGACGTCGTCGACATCTCCGCAATTCCTGAGCTCAGTCATATCAACCATCGACTACAAGCCTTACGCTGTTGGACTCCGCGAGAGCGATTACGACGGTTGCTCGACAAAACAACGAGCGAAAATATTAGTGTTGCCATTCAATCATTGAATGAGTTAAAAGCGTTCCTATTTACGGAGAGTGCGGGTCATATGAGAGCGCTTGTCTCCGGGGACATGTTCGACTCCCTTGCTGGACAAGTGGTTGGCGCTCTGCTAGCTGCTGCCTGCAGGGATGGAGATGGACTAGAAGTTTTCAGAGGTTTGGCATATGAATCCCTCGGTATCTTGGGGGCTGTTGACCCTGATCGTTGTGAACTACCTGTCGGGCTTTCCAGGATCATTGTCAAGAGCAATTTTACTGATGAAGACGAATCTATACATTTTGCACTGCACCTTATCTGTGATTTGCTTGTCGGAGCATTCAGATCATCTAGCGATATTAAACATCAGAGTTTCCTGGCATATACAATCCAGGAATTGTTGAAGTTTTGTCAATTCAAACCGGCATTAGTTGGGGTCGGGGCAAATGTCTCTATTCCAAATAGAGTACGAAATCGATGGAGAAGCTTGCCGAAACACATCCTCGAAACCGTCACCCCTCTGCTTGAAGGAAATTTTACCTTAAATTTTAGTCCAAGCCCCCAAATAAAACATCCAATTTATACGCACCAAACAACATATCGTGAATGGATCCAGCTCTGGACAGCATATCTTATTGACAAGGCATCCGGACCCACCGCTCAGACAATTTTCAACATATTTCGCTCCGCGGTGAAGAACAAGGATGCTGGCGTCGCTCACCATTTGCTTCCCCACCTTATTCTCAACATCCTCATAGGAGGGAACGAGGAAGATGCGCAGCAGATACGCGTAGAACTCCTAGTAGTACTCAAGGACCAGATTGACAATGAAAGTCAATCATCACCTGATAAGAAGTTATTGAGTGCTCAGGTGGGTTAAGTTTTTCGGCCGTGATGATACATTTGACTCCATGTCATCGAAAGGCGGTTTTCATGCTTCTAGATCACTTGAATGCCTGGGTACGCGTCGTACGGCAAGACCTGAACTCGAAGGAAGGTGATTCCAAGCGCCTTAGGGGCGACAGGAGTACCTTTAATATTCAACTAGAAGAGCAGCTACTGCGAATTGACTCGATTCTATCAAGCATTGATCATCATCTTATGGCTCAGGCTGCTTTCCAATGTAAAGCCTTTGCTCGATCATTGATGCACTTTGAGCAACAGATTGTTTTTCTGAAAGAATCACCAAAAAACCAGGATTTGTCGGACTACTTTGAACGCTTGCATGAAATATATGCACACCTAGACGAACCGGATGGGATGGAAGGTATCTCAACTCTGATTCTCTCCCCCTCGTTAGAACATCAGATTCGACAGCATGAAAGCACTGGTCATTGGACATCAGCCCAAAGCTGCTGGGAGGTTCGCCTACAGCAGTCGCCTGACAATGTCGAATTTCATCTAGGACTATCGCGATGTCTTAGAAATCTCGGACATTACGGTTTGTTCACATTTCTGATATTTTTCTTGGCCTTACCTATTGTCAGACACGCTTCGGACGCATGTACGGGGTGTTCTCACACGTAAGCCAGAGTGGCGTGAGGCATTAGTGGGGTTTCAGATAGAGAGTGCGTGGATGGTTGGTGCTTGGGATGACGTCCAAGACTTCGTGGACATGTCGACGACGCAAACTGCACAAATAGTCACTGGTCGTGTCTTGTTAGCGATGCGTAATTCTGACACAAGTGCGATTTCAACGACTTTGAGTAATGCCAGAACAGTCCTGGGCTCTCCGATAACTGCGGTAGGCCCCCGAAGCTATCGTCGGTCCTATGACGCTGTACTTGATTTACATCTTATCCACGAACTGGAGCTCATTCATCAAGCTGTAACTCGGTCGACCGACTCAACTGAAGGACAAGAACGAAGACGTATTATAAACGAGCTTACAAAGACCTTAGATACTCGACTAGAATCTATTTCGCCAACTTTCAGGTTCCGTGAACTCGTCCTCAGCATGAGAAGAACTGCATTTTCATTATCGTAAGTATGAGGAGACTGATTCCTGTTCGTCATGAGACTAATCAGTTGAGTTCAGGACTACACCTCATCATATCCCCGTGAGCGAGATTGGAAAAACATGGCTTGCCAGTGCGAAAATTGCTCGGAAAGCGGGTCAGTGGCAAACGGCCTATAGTGCTATGCTGCAGGCCCAACAGAGCAAGACGCACTTTGCGTTCATTGAAAGCGCCAAACTAGTCAAAGCTACAAACGATCCTCTCCGCGCATTGACGGAACTGGATAATTCCCTGAAGCTGGCTGGATTGTCTGAAGCATCAAATTTTCTGGATCTTACAGTCGAGGATGAGGATGTTCGAATGAAGGCCAAGGTATACTTTCTCAAATCTTGATCACAAAGCGCATGTTGATGGAAGGTAGGCCCAACTTCTGCGTGCACGCTGGATGTACGAGTCCCAAAGATACGATCCTACTGTCATCTGGAGAAATTTCCAACTTGTTACGGAAATGGACAAGAAGTCTGTCAAGTATAGCCCGTTTTGCAGTCGCTGACGGTATCAGTAGTTCTGAGAAGGCACACTTTTATCTTGGTAAATTTCACGATGAAACTTACAAAGGCCTCTCTTCTGATGAAAAGCAGACGCGGTAAGAAATACTCCAGGATCTCAAATTTGTAGACTAAGCTTTGTTTTTAGGGGACTCAAGATGATCCTTGCGACTATCAGAGCATTTTCACGAGCTATCAAGCAAGGATCAAAATATGTTTACCAAACTGTCCCTCGCTTGCTCACTCTCTGGCTTGACACCGGAGAAAACTCTTCTTTAGAGAAGGATTATCGAGACGTTATTACCAAATGCAATGGGCTTGCAGACAAAGCGATCCGCGAGATACCCGCATACAAGGTATATTGAAAACACTACCTCTGCGCTTTGCCTCATCTCCTTTCCTAGTGGTACATTGCTTTCCCCCAGATTGTTTCAAGAGTCGGTCACTCGAATACAGAGACCTACAGAATACTCAAGAAGCTCATCCTCAAAGTTTTAGAAGAATATCCGAAACAGGCACTCTGGATCTTTAGCTCAGTGGTGAAGTCAACTAAATCCAATCGTGAGCAAAGGGGTAGAGATATCTTAGACCGACTGAAAGTCAGTAGTCCTAGATACACATTTTGCAGATTTACGCTCACGGGTATTACGATAGAATAATCCTGGTCTCGCCGAAACCATAGTACCGGGTCTTGTCAAACAGATCCTCGTCATGACCGATGAGTTGCTTTTGTTGTGTGACCGCCATCTCAAGGACGATAGGAAGATTTTGCATATGCAAAAAGACTTTCCAGGCCTCGCCAAAATTGGATGTTGCGATCTCATTATACCTCTCCGGGAATCGCTGACCGCATCCCTGCCACCTACATCTGCAGAGCAATCAACGCATCAGCCCTTTCCTCCGTATCTGCCGATGTTTCAAGGTGGGTTTGAAATGCTTCGGCCAATCAAGTCACCCCCCTTTTTTATACTTGATTCTTGCAGAGTTTTTCGATGAAATTGAAATAATGCGGTCTCTGGCTAAACCAAGAAAAATCTCAATTCGTGGGACAGATGGACAGACATACACCTTCTTAGGAAAACCGAAGGATGACCTGCGAAAAGACGCAAGGTTAATGGAGTTCAATTCAATTATCAATAAGCTGCTAAAGGCCAACTCTGAGTCACGGAAGCGCCAACTGCGTTTGTCGTTCTCCTTTCTAAGTGACGGTTGGTTCACATCATGTTATAGATATCCGAACATATGGTGTGGTAACTTTGAATGAAGAATGTGGCTTCATCCAGTGGGTCCCAAACACAGTGCCTGTCCGACAGGTCCTCTTGAAGAGTTATGATGCCAGGAGAATCAAAAGCTGGGTATGGATCTTGATCACAAGCGATACGAGGTTTCTCAAAGGCACTTTTTGATAGCACACCGAAATGAGTGAGATTTTCGGGAAAATCAAAGACTTAGACGACCCAGCTGCAGCAGGCCTTTTCATTAAGAAAATCCTGCCCAGGTAAGCATTTCTCTCCCAAATTAGTCGTATTTGGATCAGACAGGCGACACATATACGTAGATTCCCGCCCGTATTTCACGAGTGGTTCCTGGAAACGTTTCCGGAGCCCAGCGCATGGTTGGCAAGTCGAATGACTTACGGAAGAACCGCGGCGGTGATGTCTATGGTTGGATTTATTCTTGGGTGAGTGTTTTTGAACTTGGTGCATCCATTGTCATTAATACTGGTGGTAGTCTCGGCGACAGGCATTGTGAGAATATCCTACTTGATACTAACACGGGAGATGTCGTCCATGTGGATTTTAATTGTCTTTTTGACAAGGTAAGCAATGAACTCGCGAGTCCCAGATTTTACCCACAAATTATTGTAGGGAAAAAATTTGGAAACGCCAGAGCGTGTTCCTTTCAGATTGACTCAGAATCTGGTAGATGGACTTGGTGTGACAGGCGTTGAAGGTGCGTCCATAAATTGAGGGAGATCGGGTTGATCCTGATATTGTCCTAGGTATCTTTCGCATTGCTTGCGAGGTGGCACTCCAGCTATTACGAGACAACAAAGACTCTTTGATGAACGTTTTGGATTCTTTCATTCACGATCCTTTAGTAGAGTGGGAAGATGAGAAACGTCGCTTGGTATGCCATGAACGGGCCTGATGACATGCATCTGACGATCCCGCCCAGGAATCTCGACAAAAGAACCAAGGGAAGACCTCGATCGACACTTTGGCCAAGACAGCGTTGAATAAAATTGAACGGAAGCTGAAGGGCATATATAGACCTGATACATCGAAGGACAGGAATATCATCCAAGAGAAGGAAGTGACCACAGGCAATCTAGTGCAAATTTTGATTCAGGAGGCAACTGATGATGCTAATCTGGTGCGTTGACATTTCTGCGTTTATTAATTAATGTTCAATGAGGCTTCCAGGCGAAGATGTATCCGGGATGGGCTGCGTGGCATTGACGTATAGATTATGCTTAGCACATATCCATGAGTATTATAGAGCTTGCTACCAGTAATCAGATACATAATTTGCTTGGACAATCAAGATCGGTTCGCCACCAATTTTTGAAGTCTTTCAAGTTCCTTCTCTTTCGTAATCAGGGTATTTCGCCACCTATCTGTCTCAAGGACCACAGCCTTTCTGGCCTCTTCGAGTCGTTCCTGCTCTTCCTTCTCCATGAGTTGAGTAAATTCTGGTGTCCCTCCTTTCGAGGCTTCAAGAGAAGTAGGATGTGCCAGATGAAAGGGAACAGGTCTGCGTCTCATTTTTGGCAAGGGATTAGGTGGGTGGGCAGTCAGGGTGTTGAGGAAATTTTGGAAGGGGTCGTTAAAAACGACTTCGTCATATTGCCAGGAGTGTACAGGTCCGTGCTTGATTGCAACTTCCAGCGGCGGTATTTCTGGCTCACCAGTTGCTGCCCATGGATGTAATTTGAGATGATGATATAGGGTCAATGCCTTCTCGCCAGATTCTGGAACAAAAGTTATGCGTATCTGGATTTCAAACTCTCCCCATCTGCAGAATGAAAAGGTCAGTTGGCCTGCTTGAAAGAGTGTCCTCGCGTACCCGGTCTCGGAGACCTCGAAAGGCGGCTTATCCACATCTGCAAGATATCAGCATCAAATGACATGGGGGAAGTGAAGGCTGACTCCGCGAAGGGTTGGCATATGTATCGTGTAACTTGAAGGTAACGCGCTTGATAAAGTGAGAGATATCGTCTGCACCGCCTACCATGTCAGAATTGGGGGCAGAGGCGGCAGAGCGGACGGCTACAGTCCATTTGTGCGTATGATCGGAAGGGTAAGCCTGGCGCTCTTTTTCTGTCAAAACGGTAGCAGTGTTCCCATAAGTTATTGGGCGATATATACTCAGGCCCTATGAGTCTCTGAGAAATACAGTGAGAAGTAGGCGAATACGAGCATACTCTGACGCGGACGCGGTCGTTGGACATTGTGTACGTTCAAAGGCTGACGGCCCGGATAAATCAATCCCGCAACCGCAGATCAACGACTTTATTTCTGCCACCATGAGCTTCTTGACTCCCCTCTATGAGAGTATGTTTGTCGTTGCTGTTCCTCATCCAAATCTCACTTGAATCTAGAGCCTAATCATGTCCTTGACAGACAACGCTACTATCAAGTATGTGTATTTTTTTCGTCCTTTGGACTGGCCCCAATAGTTCTCTATAGGCCTTTTCCAGCCCTGTGCATCTCCGTGGTCCTAGGCAAAGACTGTATCTTGGTACGTAGAGCATGTGGTTCAAACACGACACCGGCAAACCCGGCCTTTCACAGGTGCCTACGCCGTCCTTTTCGCTAGTGGCATGTTGACCACTGTCTTCGCCACAGCTTCGCTCATAAGGGTGCGTCTTCCTTTTGTCACTGCCCTGGTGCGATAATTCATGGACTATCTAGGGTAAATCGTCCAAGTAAATAAAGGCATAGTTGTTGCAAACGGGTCTTCTCTTCAGAATACATCTTCTTTAAGTGCCGAAGCAATTTCTATTCGCATGGGGAATACTGTTTATATCTGTCTGGTGGTCTGCTGATGTACATCTAATTGGTCGATTACCACTTCTTGAAGACCGGTGTGTCATCTCTTTCCGAATCAAGCCAAGTTGTACCGGTTGTACCGGCCAGAGTCAAGATTTCCCATAGTTGAACGTCTACCTCTACCGGCTCTCGGGTGCCATCCTGTGGCTTGTTTTTCTTTCGGGTCTACATGCGTCAAGCCATGGGATGAAGCACAGTGTGCAATATCTGTCGTCCATTATTGACGGATGTGTCCACACAAGCCCAAATTCTCATGAGAACGATGTGATGTAAAGGAGGTTGATGGGATGTGTTTTATTTTGGTGCTTGTCTCTTTCTTTCCAGAACTACGATGTCTGTCAATGCTATGGCCCACGCTGATAGTAGTCGGCAGCCAAGGACGCAAAATCAAGGTCTTGATGAAGACGAGTGTCCTGCATATTACGCAGCTGTGAGCAGAAGGTGTGTGATTAAGGCATATTTCTCCCTTGCCCCACTCGAGCGCCTTTGCTATTCGCACATGTGACACAGCCTGTGCGGCGGGTCCTTTCTTACCTGACAATGTGGGCGCTGTGCTTAACTACTATTTAACCCTGCCTAGCAACTCGAGTGTCACCAGTACAGGCATGAATATCCTGACAAGAGCTCACTGGTCGGATGCCCATGATATGACACAGCTTTCAAAGCAAGTATTATTTCTATCTATACCATGTCTGTCGCTGACTCAGTTGCTACAGTGTGAGATCTGAAGCCAAGTTCAAACGCTATCTCTACACCTACAATATGGTCCTTGCGCAGACACCGATGCGGTTTTACATCTCGTTTGTATCATCTTTTCGTGGAATATTAGATCGAGTCTCATCATAGAGCTTAGGGTTGAACCTTACGACGGGAAGCCATTAGCTGGGCAGTATCAGTTCCGATTCTCCGTGGGATTCAACGGGATCGAACGCCCTTTAGGCGAACCGATAACACGTCATATGTCCGTTGATCCTCGCGAACTAGATTTTGCTGTTTTGTCAGTTTCTTTGTCACTTGATTCATTTTTCAGAGTTAATTCTGACTGCGCCCGCGTGTTACAGTGTGTTTTTGGGAAAAGATGCTAAATCAGTCCTTCCCACCAACAGTTTATGGTCGCTTCGAGTGTGGTTGAGAGTGGAAGGCGTTGATCATCAACTATTCAAAACAGATGAACTGTTTGTGGGTAGGGACCTGGACTTCAATGCTATTGGGGATGCATCTTTCGCACGACTGGCAGAAACGGCGCCTGATCATCAGGTATACAAGGGTTATTTAGGCAAGGCGCTCATTGCGTTCACTATCAGGTGTGTACTGGTTGGCTTGGCGAATCGGCATGAAAGCTGACCCTATTGTTCTTAGATGGCAAAGAGTCAGAGATCAACTGTATAAATATTCTCTGGAGTACGACGGTGGCGGAGTTGGAACTGTGTTATTCAGTGATTTTCGAATGAAAATTGAGGTGGACCCTAAAATGGTGACATTTCTGATATAGTAAGTAACCAACAACCATTTTCTACATCATGGTCATTATCAGCCATTTCGTTGACGAATTTGTTTTCAGCACGATACCAGTCCATTCAATGCCACCAGGCGCCACACATCGACTACGGGTTTGGGTGAAAACATTGGTCCCATTGATCCCCAATCCGGTCGTATCCCAACCTCTTCCTTTCAATGACTCCGTCATCTATCACCGTATATACAAAGCCGAAGACTTCAAAGTTGGTGGACGACTGGAATTTCACTCTTTAGGGAATAGATTGGTAATGGCCTTTCCCCGTTCCGGTGGACCCGAGACCATCACTATGAGGCGGGCACCCACCATAGCACGAGATAAGGAGAAAGAGCTATCAAGCATTCCAGAAACAAGCGCTATACAGCCCTACAGTCATTACTTACCACCTGGAGCACAACACCCCAGGCAACCGGGATACCAGGCAGATCTGGAGCCGGTTCACCATCAATCACAGTCTTCCGATCCAACCACACAACTGACCCGGTTGCAACCTCTAAGGGCGGTGAATCCACGGGATCATGCACCTGTTTCTCGTAGTCACAGGTCTCGAGGAAAAATTGTTTGATATATTAGCCCTCTGCACCGGACGACTCTTCTCACGATTCTTCATGACTGGATGCCCTACATTTTATCCTATACAGAACAATCATTACTACGTCGCTGTCTTGTTTCTCTATTTATTGATATAGTGTAGTTCTACGCTTGGGTCAACATATAGTTGTTCTTCAGCTATGATTATATTCAGAACCAGGGGTTCACAAATAGTGTACATTATCTGCTTAGGACTCTAGACATTGGCTAAACCATGACTTTAGCTGCAAAGAAATTGGTCCACTCTTTCTCTCCCCAACTGCTCGACGCCTCATTAGCAATCAACCCATCCCATAGCACAGTAGGAGAAACATGAATGCTGTTTTGACGGGAGAACTTGACTAAAGACAGCGTGAGTAAGGCTTTCAAGACGTACGAGTACTGACACAACATACTATTATACTTCAAATCATCGGTAACACCATTACCTTCATTCAGAGTACCTTTCAGAGTCAAAAGTTGACGGACGTTCTCAACTGCCTCGGATGAGATGACTTGACCCGCCAAAGCAGTGAGATTGAGCCTGATCTGCCGTGGAGTTAGATCAAGCGTGGGTTCGTCGAAGTAATCCTTTTGATTATCAAAGAGCTATAATTGAGTTAGTATCTCGCATCTCAGACGAGCTGCAATGACATTTGGCCGCATGCAATTGATGAAACCAAACATAGTCGGTTATCAAAAGAGTTCACATACAAGGCGACTAAATGTCCAGAACTTGTCCGGAGAAGATTTAAGAACTGCTAGGCCAGCTTCATGGGTCAGTGTAGACGAAGCATGCCAGGGCTGGACTTGAAGGCGAAAGACGACTTTGATTTTTCCGTCATACTTTCCGCCAGGAGATATGAGCGGTACGATGTAATTATCTATGGCTCGCGAGAACTTGGCGCTTGGAGATAGAATTGAAGAGAACTTATCAAAATCGGGTAAGGAGTGAATGCTGACCTGAAAGGACAAACATAGTCCACTTGAAACACAGATTAACGGGAATCTGGAAAAAGGTGAAAGCGATACTTACAGAATGCTTCGAGAGTATGGGGCGCATTTGATTTGCCGGCGACAATGAGTCCTTGCAAGGCTGGTTGGAGTGTCATCTCGATCAGGAGCGCCTTTAGTATCATGAACATACAATTATCTCTCCCATCACGTGGCTAGGGGGATCATCTCCAATTCCACCTTGCATAACGTATTGATAGATGCCAGTGGACTTCTTAACATTTCTAAGTCAAATCAATGACGCCGTGATAGCTGAGGATGGACACGACCTGGGTTTTCTCCTTAAACCTACAACTCGACATGGCAAGGACCTCGTCAAGGAGTTTCTCCCTGCTACTGTAAGCAGTTGGTATTGTATTCGTACAGCCGAGGCTGAGCAAGTGTACTCGGGTAGAAAAGCTCTATGGAGAAGTATGAAGGTGTCCTCGCTAGCCCCTGGGACGAGATCGCAATATCTTATGTCCTGACTTGCACGCATGTTGCCCTGAAGAGGCCAGGAGAAGCGTTCAAGGAATATTCTCAGCTTGTATCGTGCGTTTCTTTTATTCTGCGCGAGCTCTCAGATACTTCATTTTTTTCCTGACTATTGGATCGATTGTTCAGATCATTTTCTCGCTTCTTCACAGAGAACAGGGGCTGGACATTGCCTGCACTATTTTCGATCTTGAGAGGTCTGAGAGATCTGGCTTTTGATGTGCGTGCCCTGGTCATGTATGACCAAGTTGGTTTGTTCACTAAATCAGAAACACACAGGCAGACATGGATGCAAGATTTAGCAACCAAAAGGTTGAAGCCATGGAGGAAGCTGCTCGTGTGATTGCCAAAGCCTTCAGCAACTGTGTGATCGATAGGTAATTAAAAAGGTTGATGTATTTTTGTTATGTGAATTTTATGGTAAAATAGGATCTCGCCACCTGAGGAGTCAAGGAAATGGGGCATATATTATGTTGTCGGATTGATTCTGAAGTGCTACTTCCGAGTGAGTCTGTGTTTCCAAGAAATAGATACAGGGACTAAATCCAAGGGGTGCGTTTGACTCTTTTTCTTGTTTTCAAAGGTGAAACGTATTTCTTTGGCCAAAAACATTCTTCGTGCCCTTCAAGCGAATGATATACCACCACTGGAATTGTATCCTCGCTCGCATCAGGTGAGGAAGGTATGCCAGGTCATGGTTGCGTTATGCGTCAACATAGTTTAGGTCACATATCGTTATTATATCGGCATGCTAGGTTTCCTCAACGAAGATTTTGCAAAGGTCAGTCATGTTCGCATTTGATGAGACACTGTTGATACATTTCAATGATAGGCTGAAGAGGAACTAACCCTTGCATTTTACAATTGTCATATCGAAGCACATCAAAACCAAGGGTGAGTTGGACTGTGTGTGTGGAAGGATGCATTTGGACGCTCAACATAGTCTTTTTTTTCTCTCCAGGCGCATTCTGATATATCTAATACCACTCCGGATTATCAAAGGACATTTGCCATCTATCGAATTATTGGACCGTTTTCCATTACTCAAAGATCTCTACTACCCTTTTATCTCTTCTATCAAGACTGGCAACCTGATCGCCTATGACGAAGCACTTTACAGGGTAGAAAAAGAGCTTTTGGAATTAAACTTGTGGGTAGCTCTGGAAAAAGCAAGAGAGATCTGCATGCGCAGCCTTTTTCGACGAGCGTGAGTAAAAAAAGTTGCATTTATTTTTGTTATGAGGATAACGTGCTCACAATACTCATCAGATGGATTGCCGAGGGCCAAAGTACTCGAATACCACTCTCCGTCTTTTATGCCTCTTTAAAAGTTTCTGGGATCGAGACGAGCCCAGAAGAAACTGAATGCTTCGTTGCGAATATGATTCATAAGGGTTATATCAGGGGTTATATAAGTCATGAACGACAAATCGTTGTCCTGGCTCAAACGAATGCATTCCCAAAAATTATAGAACGGCCTTCGCCATTCGCCTCGATGACTTTGTAAAAAAAAATTCTCGCAAGAGTATTTTGAATGTAATCTGTTGCCTGTTGTCTTGTATGTGTTTGCGTTGCCAGAACTGATCAATTTTGTGTTGGTACGCTATCCACACATCCAAATTTCTAAATGGTGAATCAAGAAAACAGGTGTGAAGATGTATTGACTGAGGTTGTGAGACCGAGTTGGTGGGATCTACTCGAATTGGGACAAGATGTCATTTCTTCGTGCACCATTAGACTTTTTATTCAATTTCAATTTCCAGAGATTCACAAATACCAAATGTATATATATGAGAGCCAAGGTTTTAGAGCCTGGAACGAGGAAGGCTCTGTTCTTCCTTGACGTCATTTGAGAGTGTTCCAATACCATGACTCAACCAGACGGCCATCTTATCACCGTGTTTGAGGTACAGTGGAGGATCTCTGACGAAGCCTACACCTTTCGGAGTGCCAGTGAGGATGATAGAACCGGGTTCCAAGGTGGTCCCTTGAGAGAGGAAGGAGACGGTTTGGCGAACATTGAAAATCTGATCACTAACAGTTGCATAAAAAAGGTTGAGTGCTCAGGCCCAAAAACTGAAAAAAAGCTCATTTACTTACGCCGTGGTACCATCCTGAACAATGTTTCCATTCAAGGTCAACTTGAGTTCAACACTCTGAGGGTCAGGAATCAAGTTGTTGGACACAAGGCAAGGGCCTAGGGGATTGGTGTTGTCTGGTTACAAATGTCGACAATCAACATGATGATGAGTTAGTTTCTTAGATGCCCTTTTAAGAGAAAAGAACCCACCAAAGCCTTTTGAAAACCCCCACTGAGAAACTGCCATCTGATGTTTACGGAAGGATACGTCGTTGGCGCCAGTATATCCAAGGACATAGTCCAAAGCCTCTGCTTCCGAAACATTCTTTGCGGCCTTGCCGATGACGATGACGAGCTCGACTTCATAGTCAGGAAGATGTTCTTTGGGCGGCTGGGCAACTTGAGGAATGATCACGGGTGCCAGTGGACCGATAAGAGAAGTAAGGGGTTTGTAGAACAAGATTGGGAACCTATAGATATGTTTTTTTTTCAACTTGTCTGTCCGAGTGGGAAAAAAATGACACCTTACGCCGGTTTGGAAAGCTTCGCCTCGGCCTGTAAGTGTGTAAGATCATTCGGGAAGGAAAGTTGCACTGAAAGAAACAGTAGGACGAACAGCATGATCTGAATAATTCAAGCCCAAGCAGCGGACAAGTTTGATTTGGTCATTGGAGAGCGGTGAGAGGAGTGTGTCCACCGTTAAAACTTGCTTGGTCAGTTGGGCACTGGGATCCAAGGCGGACCCCATGATCTCATAGGCTTTGATAGACTGTCGGTTCGCGGCCGCAATACCAACTGTGTGGAAAGAGTTCTCAAGGTTTTAGAAATGTTGTTTTTCAAATGGAAGGCTGACCGTCGAGGTTTGGATTGGCCGGTTGTCCGATGTGAACACGTTTCGTCTCTGCAGCCACGAAACGGATGAGTCTTGTCCATTGCTACAAGATTCAGGAAATAGTGCATTACTCGGTAAAGAAGATAAGAGGCTAGTTGAACTTACTATTCGTATTGGAGCCATGTGTAGAAAGTGTGCGAGGGGACAGTAAATGTGCCTGTGAATTGGAATGATCTCCGCTTTCGATAGTTTTTGTCAACAATCATGTGATGACTTGATTTTATGTGACGTGGCTGGGGAGGCAGCAATGTACATATAAGGATGTGTGACACTGAAGAGTGTGTCGGTTTGCACTGTTAGCACGAAAGAAAAGAGATATTTTTTTGGATCAACAATTTATAACATGGTGCTGAAAGAAAAGAGATAAAATACGTGGCTAAATATTACATCAATATCCTCTCCATCACTGATTTAATTTGATGGGGGTCATGTGATGATGTGCGTTGGCGCGTTCACTTATGTCACTTATGTACTTTGAGGCGTCCACAAGATTCTTTTTCCTGTTTCCCCCTTTTCTTGTCGTCTGTGCAGCTCGAGAGTTCCTTTTTCAAATTTTTTAGAATGATGGCTTCTAGCTTGCAGGAGCTTGGAAATTATATACAGGACATCCTTGACGAAGTATGCGCCATTGAGTTTCTCCCCCCACGTGTTTCTTCGTAGTCTACCCCCTGTTGACTATTGTTATCAATATTTTTAGCTTTGTTCGCCTCGTTCATCTTCTAGTGCGAAGACAAAGGCCCTGGATCAATTGGAAAAGCATATCGCAATCTCTTGCCTGGCGGCGGACGACAAGAAGAAGAAAACTGGGTCAAAGGAGAGTTGGGATCACTTCCTAGCATTGCAATATACCTTCGAATGTAATGGTGCGAGTGCTTCTCTCTTTTCCAAAAGTTATCTCTTTGTGACGAAGACCGGTCTTCCTCTCATTTACGCAAGTTCCTTCCAGATTGTTAGCTTGGATATCTGTGTCGACGACAAAGCTACAGCAGCCTGTGGATAAGGATACTCCAGAAGGTAATGTCTTTTGATGTTCATTATAACTTCTTCATAACCCTCCGCAGGGCGCACACTCATTTCACAAGTCTCTCGAGCACTTTGTGTCATTCAAGGTATTGCCCTGAGTCACGGAGCCAGTAAATTATTCTTGAGTCGGAAGTATAGCTTGGACGTAAGTATTTGCATCTCGCATTTCCCCCTAAAAAACTCTTTATCGAAGATATAGTAAAGGTTTTGCTGGAGCTTTTACTTGCTTCAAGACACCTGTGTTTGATGAACAATGAAGAGGATCGGTCTACTGGCTCGAATCAACAGCACGCCCCACTTACGTCAACCGTGCTCGATACATTGCTTTGTATTCTCGTAGACTCTCCCTCCGCTCTGAGGACGTTTGAACATGCTCAGGGTGTCCAACTCGTTGTAAGGATACTCAAGCGGGCGGGGACACCCCGAGAAGTGCGGTATGTCAAACAATTGCTGCGATTCAATCCCCCCAAAAAAGAACACAACTGAGACAACTGCTTTTTTATTATAGGATGAAATGTCTGGAATTCCTGTACTTTTATTTACTGGATGAGACCGGACCTCCAGAATTAGCGCTTGAATCAAAGATGATGCCACCAGCCTTGCCAACGGAATTGAAACACGGCTCAGGGTCGTCCACGTTCTTGTCCTCTTTATCTTTGTCTCGTTCGACAAGTGGTAGGCCATCCCAACCAGCCATCTCAGTATCATCTCTATCTACGCCTGCGAGCTCTTCTCCAGAAAAACCATTCGACCTATCAAAGTTCCGGTCGACCTTCAAAACAGGTCCCAACACGCCAAGATCCTCATCTAAATTCCCCAGCCATCAGCCTCGACATGACATCATGATGTTGAAGCGAGACATTGACTACGAACCTCTTAGCCCGAGAAAACCCGGGTTTGGAGAGCAGGTCGGCATGTCAACTTTACGCCCTCGTGTGCAGACAACACACGGACAGCAGCCTTGTACTCCCAGTCGTAGTCTTACGCATAGCTCCAAGTTGTCTATCAGTGTCAGCAAAAATGATTTCCCGGGCAACGGGGGTGATGAAAGGAGGAAAACGACTGATGAAAAGAAACAGTTTTTGGGAACGATGCTTGGGAATGTTGATGCGTTGGTGGAGGGGGTTAGAAAGGCGGGTATCTGGCATTTGGATTGATTTGTTCTTTGCATACGATGATGTATATATATATTGTACGAGTTAATGATTGTCTGTCTATTCCATCCCGAACCAACGTTTAAGTTTGTGCGATAATCCTGTACCTTGGCCTGGCTTTTGCTGGGATGAGGCAGTCGAGTTGGGTGCGATGTGGTCCTCTGCAGGGGATGAACGACCTGCATCTAGTGCGGCGGAAAAGGCACGCTCCATTATTCGCTTTTCCTGATCCTGGGTGAGGGGTATTGGAGGCGGTTTTGGTGGCTGGGAGGGGGAACGGGACAAAGTGCCTGTGCGCGCTAGGGCCTTGGCCTCCTCGTCTACATCATCAAAGACGTCTTGTTTGACTGCACCTATGGCGTAAGAGTAGATGCCAAAGGCGAGGAGTCCGAGTCCAAGGCCGGTAAAAGCGTTGCGGAGGCGATAGGGCTCACGGGCGCGCTTGAGACCAGGAGACATGAGCTGAGGCAGAGTAAGCAGAGGGGCAGTTGAGGAAATAATAATATACGGACGCCATTCCGGGGTCTGTAGGTCTGTTGCGCTTGTCTTCTGTCGAGATACTGCATGAGGCAGTGTTTGGCAAGGATGTTGTAACCAAACAGCAGGTCTCATGTTTTAATAGTTATTGTTATTGTCAGCGACTTTGACAAACGGACCGAGTTTCGTGACGTGACGTGACTCGAATTCTCTCTCATCGTAAATTCAGCTTTTTCTCCTTTTTCCTTTGACCGCTCACCATCATGTCCCGCCGTCATCGTCCGCTGTACAGAACGGCATCTATCTGCATATCCCTCATTGGTGCTCTGACCAATTCTGCCATCGCTGTTCAGGTGTTTTCAGCATGCCAGGTTGTGAAATGGGGCGAGGTCGAGAGCGAATGGGCGGGCGATAGTTGGATTCAGGTTGCCGATGGCATCAAGATCATGTGTATGCTGCTCTCCCTCTACTTTGTTTCTTCAGCCTCGGTCTGTGCTATCGGATTAGTTGGAATCCTCAAGGTGCGCTTTGTGCTTTTTTCTCAGGGTTTGATTGACTCTTGGTCCGTACAGAGCAAAGCCTCGCTGGTGAGGTTTTACAGAGACTACTCTATTGCAGACCTTTCCTTTTGTGCGCTTGCCACCCTCGGGGGCTCCTATGCTGCATTCATGTCGTCTACGCGTGCCATCCTTTGTGAAGAGTTTTCGCGCCACCCGGAACTCATGCGTGATATGCTTGAGATGGGGCTCAATTCGGAAAATTGTGAACACTGGCTTGCAAGGGCCATGACGGTGCTGATTGGTGCTATGGTCGTTCTTCTCGTCGTGAGGGTATGTGTTATTGCTCTTGACCTTATTGATTTTGACGCTGTTAAATAGCTGCATTTCTTGCTTGCTGTATCCAGCTTTTACTCGCAGCTCACTCGGCAACACACCCGGTGCTCGTCGAGTTGCTGCTCCCACCTGCCAATGCATTCGCGTGGTGGGTCTCGACGCATCAGTCTCGTTTCATCGACAGATGACGATGCTGAGATGGTCTATGTCGCGGTGCCCCGCAGCTCGCTGCCGCGTGAAATGCAGACGACGGCTCAGGAAATGTGGATGTCGTCCTGCTCGGCGTCTGAGCACCGCCACCGCCACCACCGTCACTGTTCACGAGAGATGGGGAGGATACGGCTGCCAATGAGGCAGGACGAGGGACTGCTGGGCGGAAAGGCGTAGGCAGTGAATTGATTTATGTGTAAAGTAGTACATTTATGGGATTTGTAAGAATGTGGATGACGTAAGAGAGAGTATGGACTGTGTGTTGGTGCGAGTTTGGCA
>Ga0153953_1000083_pt1 | contig 25345 bp, 10 predicted proteins | sample TSNJ037MetaG_FD_104718 | JGI IMG/M metagenome (GOLD analysis project Ga0153953, IMG submission 104718) | Attine ant fungus gardens microbial communities from New Jersey, USA - TSNJ037 MetaG | ecosystem: Host-associated > Fungi > Mycelium > Unclassified | place: USA: New Jersey, Wharton State...
GCAATTTTTATTCATTTTCTTACTAAAAGATAGGCCTCCTCACAGGCTTGTCTTTATACTCCTAACATTTTTTTACAGTTCTGTATATTCTATACCTTTTTTTGTCACTTGCTTTTCCAGTTAATTACCATACTCATAATTGCCCACAAAACATAGTGTGATCAGACTTGCCAGCCCAGTAACCCATCCTATCTCTTGCCATAACGGCTTGTGAATTGCTGTCTTTCATGAATACGAGCACCTCATCCATTTTCCGGCCCACCGCTTCACTTGTATTTCGGCTCTGTATAAATTGAATCCAGATCATATTATCTAATAATCCGGATCCTCGCCCTGCCACTGCAAAGACATTTCGTACTCTCTCATTAAATCAACTAAGATAAATTTTTAATACCTTTTGCTACATAAATGTAATAAATGACACTAATAAATGCTGTTACCAGATAGCTAAGTGTGAAGGCAAACCAAATTCCATTTTCCAAAAGCGATGTTTTGGAAAATATAAACGCTACTGGTACACGTACCGCAAGATATCCTACAATAAAAATAATCATATTTATAAATGTTTTTTTATACCCATTTAATGCTCCGAGTGCCGTACAGGTAACAACATTTAACAGGTATCCAACTGATATAATGTAAAAATACTGTTTTACAACCACTATTACCACTGCGTCATTGATAAAAGCCCGTGCAATTGGATTGATGAACAATAAAATAAAAATAGTAATTGAAATGGTTATGGCCAAGGCACTAATCGTTCCAATCTTAATATATTTTTCAGACTTTTTCATATTATTAGCACCGTAACAATGACCACATACTGTAGTCAAAGCTATATTCATAGCCATTGCGGGCAATATAATGATTGCATCAATTTTACTGGCTATTCCATAAGCAGCTGTTATAACAATGCCAAAGGAATTCACCAAATATGTAACCACCAGTAGACTCAGAGAAGGTACTATTTGTTGAACAATTGAGAGCATAGATAGTTTCAGCAACTCAACAAATAATTTAATATTTATTGAATCTTTCCTAAAAATAATAAACAATTTTTTTCTCCAAACCACAACGATTAAAGCAACTGCTATAACTGATTGTGAAAGAACTGTTGCCCAAGCTGCTCCTACAACACCAAGCCTGGGAATAAATAAAAAACCGTTAATAAAAAGCGGATCCAGTATCATATTGATAATTGTTGCAATTACTAAGAAAAGCATCTGAATTGTACTATTCCCATATGCTCGCAACACCGCTGCAAAATGATAGTAAATATAAACAGAAAAAATCCCCAATACATATACCCGAAAATAACTGACTGCACTAGGCATGATTTCCAGAGGAGTATGTAAAAAGGTAAGAATCTGATATGAAAACAGCTCCAGTAATAGGACAATTACAAAACAAAATCCCATAATAAAAATTAAGGCTGTACTTATTGTTTCATTAGCAGACCTATCATCCTCCGCTCCACAGAAATTTGACACTAATATTGTTACAGCATTTGAAGCTCCCATTGCAACCGCTGAAACCATAATAATAACTGGATAGGAAACTGCAACCGCCGCAATCGCCTCTTTTCCAACAAGATTTCCGAGCCACAATGTATCTACAACGTTATATAAATTATTGATAATGAACCCAAATAATATTGGAACAAATAACTTGAATAACTCTTTTCCAGGACTCTTGGCATTTGCTATGTTAGTGCTTTCTATATTGTTCATGCCAAATCACCTCCCTGGAAAAACGCAGAAATCAACACAGTCTGATTCAGTCCAGCCATTTGAATAATTCTCTCCTTTATATCTTCTTTTAGATAACCTTTAGCTTCGTAAATGCTCATCATACAATTGACAGCTTTTACCTTATCATCATTATTATAGTTACTCTCCTCTTCTTTTCCAGCAAGCATACAGAGTTCTGCATAGGCAGCATTGATCTCCGAATACCGCATTTTATTGTTTCTTTTATTTCGTGTACAAACAGCCTCCCGCAAACAGAATGATATAAAGTCTCTTGGTTTTCCGTAATCTTCGTAATCCTCAAATAAAGAAATCACCGCCTCGTAATCATCTATTAATGATAAGCAAGGTATCCCATTTTCCCCAACCATCATCATATTTTTCAAAATCGACTTTGGACCGACATCAAGGAATCGGGATTTATGCTTATGTAGAGCCTGAATTGTATCTGTCCATAAAACTGTGTTGCTTATTTGTTTGACGAGATTTCTCTTAATCTCATCCACCGTTTTATATGGCAATGACGAAAAATTTGAAAAAACCTGACACTTAGGAACTTGTATATTACAGGCAGAAAGACTATCTGCAAATTTTTCCGCTGCCTCATTCATAAGGGCACTGTGAAACGCTCCCTCCACATATAATCTGGTTGCCTTAGCACCCGTTTTTTGAACAACCTTTTGTTGTAAAGTACTCAAACCAGATAATGCTCCCGAAGCAACACATGAATGTTTGGAGTTGTCACAAGCAATGAATACTCCCTCTATCTCGTTCAACAATTTCCGAACCTCATTTAAAGATAATCCGTTAATAGCAAGCATCCCTCCCTGATTCTTTTCAGAAACATCATGCATAAATTGCCCACGCATACGAACCAAGGTAACTGCATCATCAAATGCAATTGCTCCCGCGCAAACAAGTGCAGAATACTCCCCTAAACTGTGTCCAGCTAAATAATCTACATGTAAGTTAGTTTTTCGTTTCATTGATTCATAAATCCCTACTGATATAGACAAAATTAGCGGCTGCACAATATCTGTACGATTCATAAGATGCTGTTCGTCTGAAATGCATAGCATCTCAAGGTTCTCTCCGATAATTTCAGATGCCGCCATAACAAACTGCGGCACTAACGGAAATCTTTCTTTTATTTCTTCAATCATTCCAACATGTTGGACACCCTGTCCAGGAAAAAGTAGCGTAATTGGATTCACTTTTTTACCTCTTTCTAAAAAAATTGGCTGCTTTGCAATATTCCATCATTTTGTTTACCTGCATTTGATCTAAACTCTTCCAGTGAAAACCCAACTGCTCTAAAATTGCAACGGTACTTGAGTAATCAATACAAAACTTCGTCGATTCCTGTGCTCCAAACATATCAGTATGGAGAATTATTTCTTCAATATATTTTTTCACCTCTCCTTCATGTAATTTGTCGGCAAGATAGCTTAGGTATTCACTTGTCTCAAAAAACGCATTCCTTGGTGCCCCCATGAAAGAGAATAATTCCACCGGACTAACACGGTTGGGATTTGTAATATGAAAATTATTTCCAATTAATCCTGGTTTGTCGAACAATTTTGTAACAGCTTCAGCAGCTTGATCTACAAACGTAAAATCCCAAATTGGTAAGGAAATAGCAGGAAACCTTTCAGTCTTATTTATTGCTCTTAGTAACATATAAAATGCATTTTCTTCCATATTATACTGAAAAATTCCCGTTTCCGATTCAAACATTAAATTCCCCATTCGAAAGATATTTACATTTTGAAATTTGCGACGACTGTCTGCCATAATTTCTGCTTTCAATTTTGTTTGAGTATATACATTTGAAGGAACCTGTGCCAAATCCAAGTGTTTTTCCGAAAAAAGTACTTCCTGATAATCTTTGATTCTTCCACTAGCAACGCTCAGTGTTGATATAAGGTTATAATCTTTTTCAGATCCAAGAACAGCAAAATCTAATAATGCTTTATTAGCGATAACATTAATCTGCTCTAACTCCGAATATTTTCCATAATGTCTGACATTGGCCGCCGAATTGATAATACAATCTACTTTCATCGCCATTTGATTATATTCTTCTAAAGTCAATCCAAAATATTCTTTTGTCAGATCCCCAGAATAGATATTGATACGCTGGTCAAATTCTTCTAAATCAAAACCCGGATAATAATGCATAAATATAGAGGACACTTTCTTTTTTGCTTCCAATGTATTTTTAGCACGAACAATAGTTGTAAAATTACTTTTTATTGTATGGAGCAGTTGGTGTAGAAGGTGAGCTCCAAAATACCCTGTAACACCCAAAATTAAAATATTGCTATATTCTTTCTGATTCATAATATCCTTCTCTTTGAACAAGTCTGGCGTATGTGCAAAGGCCTGCGATGCTTCTGGAATCATTTTGATCGTATTGCTCATTTCACGTAGTTGATCAACTAGTGGTTGTTGAGCCGACAGCAGATTTGCAGCTAACTTCTCAATTGTTCTATATTCATAAACTTGCGAAGGATCAATGATAAAATGATCTTTTAATTTTGAAACCATATCAATTACTTTAATGGAACTGAAACCAGCTTCAAACAAGTCATCTTTTATCCCAATCGTGTTATTCAAGAGATCTATCACAACTTGATAGATTACATTCTCTGCTGGTGTTTCTGGTGGTTGAAATATATTTTGTTTTACTGGCAATGGTAATGCTTTAATATCTATTTTTCCGTTAATTGTTCGTGGTAGAGAATGATTTACATGGATAAAGTAATTAGGCATAACACTTTGGGGGATATATCGCGATAGTACCATTGTAAAATCAAATTGAAAAATCGGTTTGGGAGACACGTAGTACGCGAGGATTGTAGCAATACCTTCCTCATTTTTTTGCACAATAACAATAGCTTCTGATATTGCTTCCATCTTAAGAAGATGCTGTTCAATCTCTGCTGTTTCAAAGCGTACCCCGTTAACCTTTACCTGATTATCTTTTCTCCCATACAAGGATACTCTGTCACTAAACTCCAGAATACCCAAATCTCCTGTTAAATAAATTTTGTGCTCTCCTGCCATCGGATGCTGGATGAATTTTTGTTCTGTAGTATCCGGAAGATTCAGATATCCTCCTGAAACACTACTACCGAAAAAGCCCAGTTCACCAAGAAAGCCTTGCGGCAATATCTGATTTTCCTTATTAAGAATGACAACTGTATTGTTATCACACACCCTCCCAATATCTGAAAGGTTATCCTGACTCAACATCATATTTGCCATAATCCCTACTGTACATTCCGTAGGACCATACTCATTAATCACATCTGCATTAGGTGCGAGTTGACTGCTCATTGTAAGAATTTGATCTGTGGCCCTCTCTGCTGCAAGCACTACCGATCTGATGCTTCTTAACGAATTGCGACTGGAATTCTCCAAAATATAGCGATACATGGAAGGGACTAACGACATTCTCGTAACACCTTGATTTTCTATTATCTTGCATATATGAGCGTAATCAATTCTTTTTTTAGGTTCAACAAGAACCAGTTTTCCACCATTTAATAAACTGGAAAACAAATTGGAAACATATCCATCAAATGCAAAAGAAATAAGCTGCAGGGTTATATCGTTGTGTGTGTAAAGGCTGACTGCACTTCGCCATTGTATGTAATTAAGCAAATTCTCATTGTTAACCACAATCCCCTTGGGCCTTCCAGTTGTCCCAGAAGTATAAATTAAATACACTCCATCTTGATGTTTTGTCACTATTGTATCCAAATAAATTGGCGAATCGTCTACAATCCTGCACAAAGGAATCATGCTCACTCTTTCCAGACATCCACTTGAGCTGTCTGGTTCATCAATCACTATGATCCGAGTCTTGCTATCATCAATCATTTGTTGAATTCTACCAACCGGAAGTTGTTTATCGATTGGCATATAGATACATCCTAATTGCAACATTGCGACTATCACGCAAACAATATCTGTTGATTGATATAAATAGAGTCCTACTATATCCCCTTTCTTAACCCCTCGTTCATTCAGGCATTTGGCTATCTGCCCTGAACGCTTCTCCACTTCTCGGTAAGAGAGACTTTTAGTGCCACATACTACTGCTGTTTTATCCGGAAATGTCATAATATTTTTCTTGATTTCCTCAAAGACAGAACATGCCAACTGCCTTTCCTTCCCTCTACCAGTTTGTACAACCATCTGGCAATCCGCTTTCGGCAACAACGATAATAAAGAAATTTTTTGAGAAGCATTTCCAATTGACTGCTCTAATATGTGAATATACATTTTTAGGAAAGAGCATACTTTGTTCTTTTCAATTGCTGCCGCATTATAATGCATTTTAATAGCAAGATTGTTTACAGTGTCAAATTGTATCACAATCATGTCTTTTGTTTTCTGCGATTCGTCTACTAAGTTATTAGTAAGAAGAAATACCGGTATGTCTGCTTCCAAACAAAACCCTTCCATAATATTCCGTTGTAATTCCGGATCATAATTGGAAAGCTCAATCACATCATTTCGAATTGCAGCCAGCACCTGTTTTATTGTATCTAAATGGTTGATTTTAGTGTTTAGATACATGCTATTATTGGCATCCTCCATATTTATACGGTTATGATCATAGGATACCAATGTTGTAACAGTATCTGCATCTGATAGTTTATAAATTAATACTTGAGATATCGTACAGTACAATATAAACTGCAGGTAATTATTTTTTTGCGTGATCCTGTTCATTTCCGTAACTATCTGACTTGGTATGGCAATACTGCTCACTGTTGGATGATAGTCATCCGTTTTCTTCTTTAAAAAGACATCTGGAAAATCAACTCCTTGGCTAAACATATTGTTCCAATGCTCTTTTTCATTAGCACTTTTCTTGATGCTCAACATAATGCTACCCCTTCCGTTTAAAAAATAAATTGAGGAACTTCATCTTTATTATCATTAGTTTGCCTTTCAAACTTCTGCTTTACTTTCGCAATAGGGCTCTTACCATTTTTGATAATATTGCATAACCAATCATGGATTTCCGAAAGCATATCTGACGCTTCCCGCTGTCCAATCACATTTGAATTGTGCTCAAAAAAACCATACAACCGGTTACCATCCTGAAAAATTTGTAGAATAAGGTCAAATGTTGATTCTCTATTCTCTGGCTGATATAATTTTGCAATACAATTCTCGTCAAATTTGATATCTGCTTGATCAGACTGATAAGAGATAATTACGTCTATGACTATCCGCTTTCCTTCTTGTTCAAACTGTCGCTGAATATCTTGAAGGTATACATTTTGATTACTTAAAGCCGTATTCAGTTGGGTCTGAACTGAATATACATAATCATCCAGAGATATCTGGCAATCTAAACTTGATACAAACGGTAGGGTATTTACAAACATTCCAAGGGTACTTGTAATGTCGGGATGATTTCTGCCTGAAACGGGTATCCCAAGAAGGATACGCTCGCTCTCCAAATTATTATGCAACATAAGACAATAAGCACTAAGATAAACAGTAAATAATGTTATTTTATGCACTTGCGTATAGTTCTCAATATTTTGGTTAAAATACTCTTCTTCACAAAAATACTTAATATATGAATATTCTGTTTCAGTAAGCATTTTATTGCTTGTACTATCAACTGAAACAGCATAGTCTTTAAGAGTATCTGTCCAATATTGCAATTGCTTATTATATGGACCACTCTCGCGGATTTGCTGAAGCCATTCAACATACTGGGCATATTGCCATTTTAAAGGTGGCAGCTTTACTTCGGTATCGTTGTATAGCGCAATCAACTCAGAAGAAAATATATTCATTGACGATCCATCCGAGATAATATGATGAATATCAAAAAATAACAATGTCTTGTTCAACTGTTTAATAAGCTTAATTCTAAACAAAGGCAAGCTATCCATATTAAAAGGCTGCACTAAATTTTTGTATAATTCAGCTTCCGTTTCCTCCGATTCAAAAGATTCTACCAAATAATCGAGTTCAGAGACCACACGTTGATTTGGCCGACCATCTCGGATTTCTATAACCGTACGAAGAACTCTATGTCTGCGAATCAATTTATTAACGCATGCTTGAAGCTTTTCCTCATCCACAATACCTGGAATGATTAGCAATACTGGCAAATTATACGTCGTGTTACTTTTCGCAATACAGGATAGATAAATTAACTCCTGTGCTGGTGAAAGAGGATATCTTTCTTGAATAACTATTTTTTCCGAGGTCACGGATGTTGATATACTGCGACAATACTCCCCTAAAGCTTTAACTGTACGATGCTTAATAACATCGACAGCACTTACCGGAATATGTAAACACGCCAACATGCTATTAGCTATTTTCTGTGCGATGATGGAGTCTCCACCAACGTCAAAAAAATCTGTATATTCTTTAATATCATCCACGCCAAGAACCATTGCCCATATTTTTATTATTGTAGTTTCCACAGATTCCTCAGACAAGGTTAATTCATTCGAAAACTGTATCATTCCACTATTTTTCTTTGCCAGATCACTTACCCAACATCTATGCCCGCGAAATGGATAACATGGTATTGAGACTATTTTACCATTCCCAGAATACTGATTTTGTATACTTGGTCTCCCCTCCATCCAATCTAAAATTATGGTCTGCCTACATGAATCGTCCAGTGTTTTTGGTCGCACTCCATTTAAAACAAATACATTTGCGTCCCATGCATTTTCAATTCCAATATCTAAAGCATTCCACAAACTCTTTGACACATCACTCACAGTTTTTCCCACAACGCAAATCTGCTTTTCATATGACTCCCGGTGATTAACTGCCGTGCAGCAAATATCCTGCAGGGATGGTATATCCTCACCCTCTAAATATTCAATATAATTTCTACAATACTCTAATAAAGCGTCTGTTGTTTTTGCCGAAATCAAAAGATAATGCTCGTTTCCCTTGACATCTACATTTTCCATCTTTACTGCTGGTGCTTCCTCTAAAATCAAGTGAACATTGGTTCCACTTAATCCAAATGAGTTGATTCCACATCGTCTCGGATACGGGGCATCCCAGTCATGTAGTATATTATTTATAAAAACCGGCGAATTAATAAAATCTATCTCTCTGTTGGGTTTTTTAAAATTGATAGCCGGGGGCAGCATCTTCTTTTGTAAACATAAGAGCATCTTAATTACACCAGCTATGCCAGCAGCACAATCCAAATGTGCAATATTGGCCTTTACAGTTCCCAAGCCACAAAATTGCCGCATATCTGTATACTCACGAAATGCCATCTCAATTCCATTCACTTCAATGGGGTCACCCAGTTTCGTTCCCGTACCATGCCCTTCAATGTATGAAACCGACAAAGGATCTATATTCGCATCTCTCCAAGCATCCAATATAACATCTCTTTGTGCGATTGCATTCGGTGCTGTCAGGCCAATTGACCGGCCATCTTGATTCATCGAACTGCCCTTAATTACACCGTAAATATTATCTTTGTGTTCAAGCGCGTCTGATAATGGTTTCAGTACCAAGGCCGCAACACCTTCTCCAAATCCAGTTCCATCAGAATAATCATCGTAGCTCCGAACAATACCCCTTGGTGATTCAATCCCCAGCTTCTGATTGTCATCAATAGGAAGAAGTTTGACTTTTACACTCCCAACCAGCGCAGAATCACATTCCCCATTTCGAATCCCCCTGACAGCAAGGTGTATTGCTGCTAGAGAAGATGAGCACGCTGTATCAACGCAAAGGCATGGTCCTTTTAAATCAAGCAAATATGATAGGCGGCTTGCAATAATGGAATTAATGTTACCTGCCATAGCCATTGATGTATCCTGCGGAGCAAGGTGTGAAATCAGCCTTTTATAATCGTAAGGCTCATCTGCACGATAACCAACAAAAACTCCCATTCTTTTACCACACAACTCCTTTGTGGTAAATCCAGCATCTTCAAGTGCGTTCCACCCGGTTTCCAAAAACAATCTTTGATTAGGATCCATAAGCATTGCTTCATTCGGTGATAATTTAAAGAATGCACTGTCAAATTGATCAATATGCGGGAGAAATGCCCCACGTAAAATTTTCGTATCCAAAGGGATACCTTCAGCCTGAAGGTATCCCTTTGCATCTTTTTGACGCAAAAAGGGCATTTCTTGAACACTACCTATACCACCTATTAAGTTCTCCCATAGTGCTTGTTTTGTATCCGCATTTGGTAAACGAAATGACATCCCAATAATTGCTATGTCATTTGGTGATATGTCACCTCCCGATTTTGCTACGTTTAGGGAGTCCTGAAAGGTTAACGATTTTAATAGTTTACTCATACAACATCCTCCTTCGCTCAAGAAATGTTTTCACTGAGGAAAGCTATGTACTCATTCAACATTTCATTGGCCAAATCTCTGCTCTCTTTTTCCGAATCATGTTTAACAATAATCCGAATACCGCTATAAACCATCTGATACCAAATCGGAAGTACTTCTTTACAGCTAAACTGCTTTTCATGGACATAAGAATCATGGTAAAATATAGGATAGGGCATACCAGAGTTATCATGATTCTCCCTGTTAACCGTCGTCACCACTTTTTTTGCAGCTATTTCACTATCAATATAAGCATACAGTTCACCCATATCACTAAGTTCGGAAAAATCGATTTTCATCTCCTGAACCTCGTTTGGCAATGCATAGTAGGCTTGAACAATATCAATGCTGCACTTTTTGGCATAATACATCAATTGAAAACCAATCATTACTAATTCGGTCGCAACATTTGCCTTTGATGCATGCATTTTTATTTGGCTAAACAGGGAATCATCAATTGCCTTACTAGTTTCATATATTGAGTGATCCACTTGCATTTGTCCTGTTCTCACAGAAATAATTTCAGCTAATTTTCTTATTGAAGGATAATTAAATATCTCAATCATCTTTACTATATTTGGGTACTTTCTATCAATTTGTGCATGTGCCTGAATTAACATTACTGAGTTTCCTCCAAGATCAAAAAAATTGTCATCCAGTCCAAACTCATCGACTCCAAGCACTTTCTTCCAAATTGTGTGAAGATCTTTCTCAATCCTATTACCAGCAGGCAGTTTATCAATATGACTCTTATCACGTTTGTCGAAAACCACTTTCTTATCAATTGATAGAAGTTTTCGAACGTCAACTTTTCCATTGCTAGTGAGAGGCATATATTCAAGATAGATGGTGCTGTTTGGAACCATATATTTCGGTAATTTGGACTGTAAAAAAGTTCGCAATTCGGCATCGTCATATTCTATTGGCGATGTATAATAAGCGTAAAGGAATTTACCGTTTTCTTTTTCCCTAACGACCGCTTTTGCACTGGTAATCTCGCAAAATGCAAGTAACGTGTTCTCTATTTCTTCAAGTTCAATCCGCATTCCCTGTATTTTCACCTGAAAATCTTTTCTCCCCAGGAATTCCATATATCCCTGCGGCCGCATTACACCATAATCGCCAGTTCTGTACAAATATCCATAACGAGGATGTTGAATAAACTGTGCTTTTGTTTTCTCAATATCATTATCGTACCCAGAAGCCACTCCTTTTCCACCGATATAAATTTCTCCGGGAACATTAACAGGACATTGCTGTGCCAAACCATTCAATATATGCATCGTTTGGTTTGCTAATGGATAACCATATGGGATGCTATTCCATGTGGAATCCATCTCTTTAACAGGATAATAAATGGACCATATTGAGCCTTCAGTCGCACCTCCCAAACTATAAATATTTGCACCCGGACAATACTCCTTGATTTTAGGGCACAGATTCATTGGAATCCAGTCACCACTAAGCATAACAACACGTAGAGATGAAAGTTTATTCTGATAATTGGGTTCGACAATTCTGGTAAATACAGAGGTTAGGCGCTTCTGGATATTTGCTTCAGGTTTCATACCTATTTCAATGCCATGTAATGGTATCTGCTCCGCTTTCAATTTAAGACTTTTTCTCACCTTATCAAAATCCATATTTCCAATGGAACATATACCCATATCCAGTTGCTCTGCAGCCTGTGTAATTGTGCCAACTAAAATCCCCGTATCAATGCATGCCTGGAAATAACCTAGTGACTGGTATTTTGACATATTTGCCCGCGCATTATAAACAAGAAGAAAACTAAATGCTGATGATGTAAATATCTGTTTGTTCTCAAAATAATGGAAATCACTATCAATTTCTGCATTTGGAATCAATTCCAGAGAATTGTCCACAGGGCTATAATAGTAGACACCTTCAGCAATATTGTCTACTCGTCCATTTTTAACATGAATATAAATATCAATCGGGTATAACCCGCCTGCCGAAGCATAGCAGTAACGAATTTCCTGCTCTTCCTCAAATTGCTTAAGAACTGTCATCAGCCGACTAAATGTTGTTTCTGATATTGGCATTTCTGAGAACTTCCGCAGACTTTTCCTTTTGTACATTGGCTTCGCAATAGTGTCATCATCTGGCAATTGAATTTTTTCTCCACTATAAGTAAATTTCCGGAATAAACTTTCCTGTTTATAACGTTTTGCAGCCTGACTATCAAAAATGACTTCTTCACCATAGGGATTTGCATACAGCTGCTCCTGTGCCTTAAACACCTCTAGCGGATCCATAAGCGCATGAACCAAAATCTTTTCTGACACCAGCTGGTCAAATAAGTGATTTGGTGAAGCGGATCCATTATCAAGCACATTATACAGTTCCTGCTTTGTTGCTCCCCGCTGTGCCGCAAAATACAGATTCTTTGCCATTTTCTCATCTATTTTGTCAAATGTGCGTTCCCCAATCATTAAGTATCCGTTGTAGAGCCTCCAATACTTACCTGGTGCCCAATAATATAAGATTTCTCTGTCTTCGCTGTTTTCAATTTCCAGTTTATTTATTACCAAATCCATAATAGCCGGAACAGAATTCCAAATTGTTATTCCTTCTGTCTCAACAACATCAACAATATTCTTAATATCTTTTTGACTATCAATAAGAACTAAGCAAGCACCGGCAGCAAACGCACCAAATATATCATATACAGACAGATCGAATCCCATTGAAGAGATTCCCAATATACGATCCTTCTCTGTTACCGCAAATCTCTGGTTGATATCTATTATAGTGTTTGCTGCTGCTTGATGTTTGATGACAACACCTTTAGGTTGACCCGTGCTGCCAGAAGTATAAATAATGTAAGCAACGTCATCTTCGGATACATATTCAGCGGCAGTTTGACCACTATATTGCTCCAAGTCATCAAAGAATTCTTCCGTTATCAATGTCACACAGCCACTATTCTTAACTATATGTTGTTTACGATCATCTGGAAGCTCCGGATCAATTGGGATGTAGGCGGCTCCTGCTTTAAGAATACCAAGCAATGCAGCAATAGTTTCAATGTTGCGGAAACTGATAATTCCAACCTTGGTATTCCTTTTAACCCCCTGTGCCTTCAGCTTACTCGCCACTTGATTCGCCATTGTATCCAGCGTCTTGTAAGAAGCCGATTGTTCTCCATGCTTTACTGCTATATGATCAGAATACTTATCAACACTTTTTTCAAAAAGTACATGTAATAATTCAGTATTAAATGTTTTCTTCGAGTCATTGTATTCCTGCAGAAGAGTCATGCCACTACTCGATGGTTTATATTCGATTTCGTGACTGAACTGCTCTAACCCATTTATATACTGATTAAACATAGTCTCCATCATTTCAGGATCAAACAATTGCTCCACATAATCCCATGTGACACTAACACCATCTGCCAATTCAAGAATTTGATTGTCCAAATAAACTTGTGAAGTTTGGTTAATGCCGGCTGTAATGGCACCTAAGTCATCCCATCCATAAGCATCAGAACGGTCATTTAGTGTTCCAGTAAACACAATCGGCATAATTGCCTTATTGGTCAATGAATGCCTCTTCGCTAACTCTCGAATAAAATCAACACCATCATAATTTCTATGTTCAATTGCAGAAAGTAATACGTTCTGAATATACTGGAGCCGGTCGGCAACCGTCTGCCCATCTATTTCTACATCAATAATCATAAGTGAAGTGAAGTCCCCAACAATGTTATTGACATCCGGATGAAAAGGAATCCGATTCGCAACCGTAAAGTTTATGGCAAATTCTTGCTGGTTGCTCCAATAAGCTAAAGTTTCCGCATATCTAAGGAAAAAAAGCGCAAGTGGTGTCACATTATGTGTTGCTGTAAACTGTTTGATTTTCTTCCATTTGTCCTTGCTAATTGTTTTGGTAAGCCTATGAAACTTTGGTGAACTGACGGCTGTCGGATTCATAATCATTGGTAAAACCGGTGCTAATGGGAATTCATCCAATTGTTGCAACCAATATTGCTTATCTTCCTGATATTTTTCTGTTGTCTTTAGGTTATTCAATGCAATAACGTAATCCCGAAATGTAAATTCTAATCTGGGCAACTGCATTATCAAATCTTTGTAATACGCCATCCATTCATAACCAATAATTCTCATACTGCCTGCATCTGCAATAATCGGATCAAACCCAATACACAGTTTGCTGACCTCATCATTCATAGTAAATGCGGTAAATTCAAACATCGGCCATGTACTTGTGTCAAAGATATGATGTGACATTCGCTCCCTATTTTCCTGGAGCATTTCTTCCTGCCGCTCTGCCGACTCTCTACTGATATCAATCCTACGAATCACAAATTGAGGACTATTCTTAAGAAATACTTGTTCCCCACTATCATTGATGATAGCGCGTAACATTGGGTGACGATCAATAACCTTCTGAAAACTGACACTCAAACGTTCTATATCAAGTACAGTGTCTATTTCTAAATATAAGTGTGTTGAGACACCTCCCATTTCCACATAACTTCCTCGTCCTAACAGATAGGATAACTGAATATCGGTCAAAGGAAACGAATCATAAAAATGCTTCTCATCTGAAAAAACTTGCAGCAGTGGATTGGGTTCTTCCGTTTTTGTGCATCCTCTGATATATCCGGCTAACTGTTCTATAGTGATATGATTCATGAACTCCTTAAACGACACTTTTACCTTCATCTCCCTACTAATTGCCGCAATAATCCGCATCATGATAACAGAATGACCGCCAAGCTGAAAGAAATTATCATTTATCGAAATATTATCAGCCTGTAATGCTTCTATCCAAATATTTGCCAATGCTTTTTCTATTTCATCTCGTGGCTCTAACCGGTTATCCTCATGTGCGACCGATATAGGTGGCAAAACACGTATATCTGCCTTGCCATTTGCATTAAGAGCAATCTCATCAATCTGTACGATAAAAGCTGGAATCATATATTCTGGTATAAACAGAGAAAGAAAACTCCTAAGCTCGTCAATATTGACTTGATGATCGGCTACAATATAACCCACCAATCCAACATCCGTATCATCCCTTTTTTGCTCAGTCACAATGACATTATTTATACCTGGATACTGCAACAGGACGGATTCAATCTCGCCCTTCTCTACCCGATAACCTCGTATCTGCAACTGATCATCGCTTCGTCCTATATATTGTATATCACCATTAAGCATTACACAGCCCAAATCGCCAGATTTGTAAATAATATCATGTTTAATAAACGGATTCTCAACAAAACGATTTTCCGTCAACTCTGCATTATTAAGATAACCTTTTGATACACCGCCGCCTGACACACAAATTTCCCCAGGCACTCCACACGGTACAGGATTCATCTCTTCATCGAGAATATAAAGACGAAGAGAATTGATTGGCTTGCCAATGTTGCTGACATCAGAACTGATATCTTTTTCTGTTACTAGCTTGTAAGTAACGTGTACCGTTGTTTCAGTTATTCCATACATATTAATCAATTTGGTTTGAAGGTGCTGCGCATACCATGCCTGTAGCTTTCCAGGGTGCAGCGCCTCACCGCCAAAAATCACATATCGTAAGTTTGGTAATTCCCTTGCTTGTAATTTATCAACCTCACAGAAGTTGTAAAACGCAGATGGGGTCTGATTAAGAACCGTTATGTTTTCCGAATCAACCATTTCATAAAATATAGCGGAATCTCTGGCTGCATCTTTTCCAATAATAACAAGCCTTCCACCATACAATAGCGCCCCATACATTTCCCATACAGAAAAATCGAAGCAATAAGAATGAAAAAAGCTCCATACATCATTACTATGAAAATCAAACTCAGAATGTCGATTCATCAAAAGACTCAGCACATTTCCATGTGTTACCATGGTCCCTTTTGGTTTTCCTGTAGTTCCAGAAGTGTAGATAACATATAATAAAGCCTCAGTACTACGAGTAATTTTCAAATTTATATCATCCACTGCTTCTAAACTTACCGTATCCAAATTAACTGCATCCTTTAGTTGCATTTCCTCAATATGATCCGTTGTACTAATAACTGTACCTTCCCCAGAGTCAAGAATCATGTATTTAATTCTATCCACAGGAAAAGACGGATCAATCGGCAGATAAGCATACCCTGCCTTTTGGACAGCCAGAATTGCAATAATCATATCCATGGATTTGTCCAAAAGCAATGGAATAATTCCATTTTTTCCACCGTCTTTTGTTTGGATTATCTTTGCTAATTGATTTGCTCTATAATTCAGTTGCGCATACGTCATATGGTTATTTTCCATACTAACCGCAATGTTATCAGGATACTGTTTTGCTTTCCTCTCGAAGACTTCAATCACAGAAGTATAATCACTAATATCAAGCGTATAATCATTCACAGATTTAAAAATACCCCCCTGCTCCTCTGCAGATACTAATGAAATGGCTCCTATTTGCATTTGCGGGTTACCGCATACCTGATAAGCAATGTTTATAAAATGGCTTGGTATGGCCTTAATATATTCATCGACATATTTGCTTCGATTATATGTAAGCCGAATGGTGGAATCATCTGCAGATGGTAGAACAGTAAAATTAAAATCATAATTTGTCTGTTCAATAATCCTGCTGTTGCTTAAATTAAAATCGCCCATACTACCATTCGCATTTATAGTTGAACGGAGTTCCTGATCAAGAGGATAATTTTCGTAGGCATATAAAACATCAAACAAACTGCCATCAATATTCGCCATCGCCTGAATATCTGCTAATGATATATAGGCATTTTCCTCAGAACTAAGTACTGACTGCTGCTGTTCTCGTAGTATGTTAATAAATTCCGAATCAGGGCTGTATTTGCTACGTACCGGCATTGTATTAATAAACAAACCAATCCCTTCCTGAATTCCTGCTATATTATGCTGCCTGCCCGACACAACAGAACCGAAAATAACATCTTCTGTACGATTATATTTTTGAAGTAATACAGCTAAAAGGACCTGATATACCAAACTTGATGTTACATTATTGTTTCTTGCAATATCGTCTAAGCCCAGTCTTAATACTGCCGGTATAGAAACATTTACTTCTGCCAAGTCATATTTATCACCAGCTAATTCACCTTTCTGAAAGGGTATAATTGTTTTTCTTTCAAAACCATTTAGATATTCATTCCAATAACGACTCGCGGGTTCCAAAGGCAATGACTGGATTTGATTTAGAAAGTGCTTATAACAATCCGATGCCTGTGTCAACGCTCTTCCTTCCGCTAAAGCAGCGTAGTTGGAAAACCACCGTTTTATTAACAATCCCAGACTCCATCCATCAAGTATAATATGGTGAAACCCAAACAAAACATGATATTTTTGTGTTGCTATTTGAAATACATGAAAGCGAATTAGACTATTATTTGTGAGATGAAAGCCTTTATTTATCTCCTGTTTCTTTACAGAAGAAATAAACTCATCAGCCTCATTCTTGGTATATGCTGATAAATCTTCAAATACAAAAGGCACTTCACGTTTTTCAAGTACAACCTGCTGATTGCGTTTCACATCTTGATACACAAATGTTGTTCGTAATATTTCAAACTGCTTCACCAAAAGCGCAGCACTTTCTTTTAATACGCTTATATCTAAACTGCCTTCTAAATCAAATTCCAGCTGCTCATTATATAGCTTGGGATCCTCATTGAGAATACATTGATATAGAATACCTTCCTGCATTGGTGTCAAGTTCATAATTCGCACTATATTCATTCTGTTCCTCCCTTATTGGCATTTTCTAAAATTATTATCCAGAGATTTTACTAAGCTGACCCATAATACTTGTAAAATCGTATTCATCAAGTGTAGCATTAGTAAATTTAATACTAAGATCGTATTGCTCTGAATCTATACAATATTCGACCATTTCTTGAATTTGGGATTGATACAAATCCATAAATTGCTCCATCACTTCTAAATCTATTATGCTTTGTTCATAATCAACCAATATGGTAAGTTGATTATTTGAAACAAATAGATTCAATTCCATAGGAAACATCCCTTTCATCTTGGAAGTTGACAAGCCACTATATGACATCAGATTTTTGAGCATTCCATCCACGTCATTCAAATCCATACTTCCCAGATAATTAAAACAGATATTCGGTGTTGCGTGCGGCGGCAGAATGTTTGTATTATATCGCAATGCACCATACCCAATTCCTCCTCTGGGTAAATTGTCCATTTTCTGTTTCACCATTTTCAATGCATTATCAATACCCTTATCCCTCAATTTAATATGCAGCGGAAATTGTGCCGTGAACCACCCAACCGTATTATAAAACTCTAATCCTGAATGCTCATCGCTCCTTCCATGCATTTCAAGATTTACATACAAGTCCTCATTCAAAACATGAAATACTGTAACACCCAAAGCAGCTATTAACAGTGTAGTAACATCAATGCCAGATTTAGAATATACCTGTTGCTGCAATTGGCTTGTAGTTTCTATTGGCAGGCAGACTTCCATATGATGCCTGTTTGGATTAGCTATAATGCCAACACTTTTATCTAGCGGAACTACATTATCATTCCAATAAGTCGCCTCATCATTAAAAATGCCTTCTTTTGCACCTTGCGTTATATAATTGGACCAATTCTGATAAACGTTCGAACTCTGTAATTCTACCGTTGAGCCATCTTGCAGTTGTTTATATGCTTGTTGAAAATCCGAAGCAATCATTCCCCATGACACTCCATCAATAATTAAATGGTGAATGGAAAATGTGATATATTCATTTCCTTTCCATCTAATATGCTGAACAGAACAAAGCGGACCTTTTTCCAAGTTAAATGCCATCTGTCTTCTAATGATATTACTCTCTAAACACCCCTCAGAAGGTAATTCCACGCTTTCATACAAAAACAGTGCTTGGTCATCGTTGCAATAATATTGTTCAATGCTTTCGGATGTCATACGATATCGTAGCCGAAATGCGGCATGAGTATCAGTAAGTATGTTCATCGCTTCTTTTGCTATCGCATCATTTAATGTACCCGAGATGCAAAATGTCATATATTGATTAAATTGACTGCATTGAAGCCTTGTCCATCTATATTCAAAGAACCATCTTTGAATAGGAAGTAATGGAATACAACCATTTGATTTTTTTTCACCACTCTGTTTAATTCTTACCATTTTTGTTACAATTTCATCAACTGTCAATCCCTCAAAAAAATCACGAACATTTAACTTGTAACCTGATTTTTGTAGAACGTTTATAATTTGGATTGCTTTTATGGAATCTCCTCCAATTTGAAAAAAGTTATCATAAATAGAAATATCTCCTCCCAGAATCTTTGACCAAGCATCTACTAAAAGTTTCTGTTCAAAAGTCAAATCAGTTAATGCGCTTTGCTTTTTCTCCGTTAGTTCAATCGAAGGAAGCTGTTTTCTATCAATCTTTCCGTTTTTATTCATAGGCATCGCATCCAACTGTAGGAAAAATGATGGTATCATATAATCTGGTAGCTTTTGATACAAATCTTTCTTTAATTGATCAATATCCACCTGTTCAGAAGATGTAAAATGACAGACCAACATTTTTTCTTTTTTTTGAATGACTGACACAATCGCTTTATCAATATAGGACAGATTAATTAGCTGTGATTCAATATCGCCAATTTCGATACGATAGCCGCGAATTTTTACTTGCGAATCCATGCGGCCGACATACCTTATATAGCCAGAGGCTTGCCATTGTGCCAAATCCCCAGTACGATACATTTTTTCGTTTGGATGAATTAAATCGGGAACAAATTTCTGCTCTGTAAGTTCCAGCGCATTTAGATATCCACGACCAACATTTTTACCAGCAATATATAATTCTCCAGTTACCCCTATTGGCTGCATCTGCCTGCACTCATTAAGAATATACAACCTGGTATTAGCAATTGGTTTTCCAATTGGTATAAGTTCGGTCTCCTCCTTATTATCTAAAAAGCACTCATAGTAACTCACATCAACTGCTGCTTCCGTAGGACCATAGAAATTATACAATTTTGTGTGATTTAAGCTGTAAAGAGAATGCCAAAATTTAGCGACCTGTTTAGTATCTAATGCTTCACCACTTGCTACAATCCGGAGCAATGATTTTACCCGATGAGCCAAGCTATTCACCTCCACATAATCCAAAAATACATTGAGCATTGGTGGTACAAAATGGATATATGTAATTTGCTCTTTATCAATAACCTCAATCATAGCTTCCGGATCTTTCTCTTGACCAGATGGTAAAATATAAGCACTGCTCCCACTAAACATCCACCAGAAGACTTCAACCACTGATACATCAAACGTGTAAGGCGTTTTGAACAATACCAAATCATCTTCGTTCAAAGGAATCTCCTCTTGCATCCACAGCAGACGATTCACAATTGCCTGATGTTCGATCATCACACCTTTAGGCTCTCCTGTAGAACCAGATGTATAGATAATGTAAGCCAGGTTGCTTGGTTTAGTCTCCGAGGAAATATAGTTATGAGAAGCCCCTGCATAAGTATCCTGTGAAAGATACAATACTAAAATTTCACTACTCCCTACCTTATCAATATACTTCTTATTATCTGTAAGCAATATTTTAGCCTTACTATCTTTTAAAACATATGCCATTCGCTCCTCAGGCATATCTACATCAAGCGGCAAATAAGCACCACCTGCTCTTATAATGCCATAAATACCAATCATCATTTCAATTGACCGCCTTGACACAATAGGCACAATGACATCCGGTCCTACACCCATTTCCTTTAATACTCTTGCCATTTGGTTGACTCGTTGATTCATTTCTTCATATGTTAACGTAATATCATCTTGGCGCAGTGCAATTCGATTCGGGTATATTTTTACTGTATCAGAAAATATATTATCCAAGGTCAATATATCATAATACGGCCTTGCAGTTTGGTTGAACTTGTTAAGAATCATATCACTTTCTTTTTTACTGATAATTTCTGCCTTATTTACTGATGTTTGTGGGTGCTTTATCATCCACAATACCACTTGCATATACTGTTCATAAAATCTCTTTATATAGATTGAATCAAATAAGTCTGTCAAATAGTCAAAAATAATCAAGAGATTTTTATTATCACGCCTGTCAGAAACATTAAGCTCCAACGTATTTAACCGATGTGTGTATCCATGCCATATATAATCGTAGCTACCCAAAATATCATCCAGATAAAATCTAGCATTTTGATAAGTGAAGTTAATACTAAACATACTCTGGTTACAGCCTGTTCTTTTTTTGTAATCATTAACAATCAACTGCTGTGGATACTTCGAATGTTTAAGTGCTGCCATAAAATCCCGCTGAATCATCAACAAAAATTCTAATACAGAAACATCTTTAATATGTGTACGCAATGGTATGATGTTAATGCACATTCCCGCAATATCCATTTGTTTTTTGTCACGGTTGAAAATTGAAGTACTTATTGAAATATCATTTTTAGATGTCAATTTGTGTAAATATAAATTGAATCCTGTTAAAAACAAATTAAAAAATGATATTTTGTGTTCCTTACAAAATGCCCTAACCATCTCATCTGCATCATCATCCAGTTGATAGGTAGTTCGGCTGGCTTTATAATCATATTGTTCTTTCACACCATCCATCTCAATAAATTCTGGTACATCAGAATATAGAGTATTCCAAAATTCCCTATCTGTCGAAAATCTGGTTGATTCCAAATAACTTTTTTCCTTTTCAATAAAGGCCGTATATGGTTGGCAGGTATACTGTACATCCTCTCCTTTACTCAACAAATTGTAAATAGAAAAAACTTTATTGAAAAATTCTGTAAGTGTAAAACCATCAGCTAATATATGATGCATTTTTGCGAAAATATTATATCCCCCTGAGTAAGCAATCACCCTGATGTCAAACAGACAATTATCAAGATATGGAATAGGCAGGTGATGTAAGTCTTCTGCCATTTTAATAGCCGATTCCTTGTCATCAGAAACATGTACCTTCATCGGATACCATTCATATGCCGTAAAGTATTGCTGAACCTCTCCATCTCCTTCTGTAATACGCATATGCATCGATATATCACCAGACAAATAAATATTAAGAGCTTTTTCTAGTAAAGGTACAGTGATATTTTCTGTCACTATTGAAGCAGAGATGTTGGAAATTGAAGTATCCGGATAATATTTTTCCTGAAATAAAATCATTTGCTGCGGATAGGTAAGATTATAAGTTTGTTTTATCTTCATTGTTAAATTTTCCTTTCTTTAAAAAACAGAGCACTATCAACGTCAATATATAGGTAATACAAACAAATAAGTTCATAGAACTGCCGGCTACAAATCCGTTAACTGTAATGTTATTTTGTTGTTCAAACAAGAAAATAACCGGACCACCATAATAAGGATTATGAATAATATTAATAATCGCTTCCAAAAGAAAGTGATTCGCAAAATGAAATCCCGCAGCAAGCCAAATACTGTTCGAGATGCTATACAGATAGCCAAGCAAAATACCTGTACAGATAATCGTACATATATCTAGCAGATAAATACCCTCATAGAGATTACTTGGAATAAAAAAAAGCATTGATATCATGATCCATATCCATCTTCTATCTATTACCAAACGCAAGTTCGCAATTATGAAACCTCGAAAATAACTTTCTTCGGCAATTGCGGCAATTAGTCCAACAGTTAAAGAAGATAGAAAAAATCCCATTATCTCTTTTGCTGAAAATCCAACAACCCACATTCCTACATAAGTTACCCCGGATGTTATTACCCCTAATGTTATGTACGCAACTATAGTAAGCAAACATAATAAAAATCCGCCAAGGAAAGCTTTCATTGATCCTAAATTAATTATTGTTCCTAATTCTTTACTACTTAACTTCGGATATATCAAACGTGAAAGTATGGCAACAATAAGTATGATAAGGATGCTCGTAGAAGCCAGAGTAATATATCCCCAAGGACTATCATGGATAAATTTATTATATTCATTTGAACCTGTAATGGTCTGATACATGCTTGAAGAAATGGATGGAACGTGAATTAATAACATCATTCCGATAATATAGGATCCCAATATTCGTAATGCACTAATATTTTTCGTTTGCATAATGCCTCCTCAAAAGTAACTGGATAGGTTTTGATTAACAACCATCATCGTTTGCATGGGGTTTTCTATCGGAAAAAAATGACCTCCATTAATCAACTCAAATGACACATCTTGAGCTGCATATTCCCCCCACTGCAACAAATCAGTAAGGTCATACCCTTCGTTCGTACCCGCCAAGACTGTAATAGCACAATCAGCTTTCTTTATTTCATCAGGATTAATCTCATAACACTCAACACATCGAAAATCATTTTTCAAAATGGGAAGGAAATAATCCAAAATTGCTGGGCAATCCAAAATTGCTGGATCAAATCCCCCCATTAGTTTGACTTCTTCCAGGAATTCACTATTACTTAAGTGAACAATACGTTGACGCGGACCTAAATGTAATGCACGTTTACCAGAGAAAAAAATATGTAGCGGCAGCCTCATTTGAGACTTTACAATCTTTTTATAAAGCTCATAAGCAAGTATACTGCCCATGCTATGTCCATATATAGCATAAGCACACTCGGTAGCCATTGGCTTTATTTGATAAAAAATGTCTTCTACATAATCTTCAAGCTCAATCATAGTATTGTCATATATTCTTTTCCCATGACCAAGCAATTCCACTGGAAATAATTTGATATGCGGATCTAACAAGCCCTCCCACTTTTTAAACATATTGCTTGCTCCTCCTGCATGTGGAATCCCAAATAGTATTACATCCATATACGTTTCCCTTCTTTCCTTATATGTAATTTCTTGGAATCTCTTACCCATGATTTATAAGGGTTTAAATTCCTATTTAGATCTCATTTTTCATAAACGATTGAATTCATGAATAATCACTCATTATTCTGAGAGATTATTAGTAAACTTATCAGAAGAGATTATTAGTAATTGACTTTTTTTTTATTTATATATATACTGATTATATCAAAGTGACTTTTATTCATTCGCTTTGAGTGATTGATTATCAGTCATTATTGTAACAGGATTTTTTACAACTTTCCATTGTCACTTTTTCACAATATTGATATGCCTTTTTATAGCATATTGACGAAAAATTAAACTTATTTTTAAATTGGAGGTATTTATTATGCGAATTTCCAAAGATCCAGAAGTAAGGAAAAAAGAGATTATACATACTGCAATAGAAGTCTTTTTAGAAAAAGGCTATGAAAAAACTGCTGTTTCGGATATCACTAATCGAATAAATGTATCACAAGGTTTATTTTATCGATATTTTACCTCTAAAGAAGAAATTTTTGATATAGCACTTGATGAATACGTCAAGGAAGGGATTATGCACTATTCAGAACTTCTCACCAATAAAGAAAAATCGCTCAAACAAAAGCTGATAGAATTTGGTGACGTTTCATCCATTGAACCGGAAGATAATGAAATTGCTAAATTCTACAATTCAGATGATGACATACAAACGAAAGTAATGCTTAAGCTAAATTTAATGCTTATTCCTTTGGTATGTGAAGCATTGAAAATAGCCAATAACACTAACGAGATCAATATCACATCAGAAGAGATTCCATATTTTTCAGCCTTTATTATTTATGGTCAGTATGGTGTATTTCTTGGTATAAATACAAGTGATGAGGAAAAGAAAAAAAATTCACTAATAATAGTTAATAAACTGCTCAACTTATAAATTGGTGAACGAATGTTTGAAAAAACCTTAGTATAGCTGGGATTATTATTAGGAGACTGCTACTACTTCAATTGTAACTTGCTTGTTGTTAAATTGTATCCCAAAATAAAGTGTGTTCCATTTTATGCTGATTTTGCATTTAGTAATAGCTCTTATTTTGAGTGCTCTTTTCTTTATTATATATTCCCTCTCGTTGCCTGACCCAATGAACATTCTCAGCGGTGAGGCGTGTGACGAGCAAGGTTACGGTGGATTTTGCACTGGTGCTGTGGTAAGATTATTGTAGTGTGTTGGAAAGTTTTTTGTGAAAGGTTAAATCAATATGGCAAGCAAATATATTGCATTGACAGAGTATCTTAAAAATTGTGGCGCTGATGAAATATCGTTGACATTTGAGCAGGTAGCTAATATCGTTGGC
>Ga0153953_1000084_pt1 | contig 25271 bp, 27 predicted proteins | sample TSNJ037MetaG_FD_104718 | JGI IMG/M metagenome (GOLD analysis project Ga0153953, IMG submission 104718) | Attine ant fungus gardens microbial communities from New Jersey, USA - TSNJ037 MetaG | ecosystem: Host-associated > Fungi > Mycelium > Unclassified | place: USA: New Jersey, Wharton State...
AGGTGGCATATGTGGTTAACCCACAAAAGGCATAGCTAGAGAAGAAACTAGTATACTATACATAGAGGAAAGTATAGAAATATAGCAACATACAGTGTATGTCCCTGAAAAGTACAACATTAGAAGAGAGGGGATGGAAGACAAGATGGAAAATGGTAACATTTGTAGAGTATAGTAGATGTGACTATAAAGGTACCAAGACAGAGAAAAACCAGGAACAGGATTTTGTCTCTGGAGAGAAACTGAGGAATATATAGTACAAAAGTTGTCTAGAAGTATAGAAATAGAAGAACAAGAAGGCAGGAAGTAAAGTTAAATATACTCAGTGTAGAAGAAAAGACACAATAGTAGAGGAGAAAATATTAGAAGAGGAAAGAAGGAATATTTGGTGCTCAAAATATAGAATAGAGAGAAAACAACCATAGTGAAACTGAAAAGTAGCAGTACATTCTGAACAGAGAAAGGCACAGCAGAGTGGTACATGAACAGAGGCTCCAAAAGGCATAGTAAGAGAAGAGGGTGAGTAGAGAAAAATAAAGAGGACATTTAAAATACTGAGAGAAGTGTGGTTGAATATTAGAGTAGAAAAGGTAGATATACACAAAGGTATGATGGTAAAAGTGCTCTTGGACAGTAGCACAACAAAGATGTTTATGGATCAGAAAATGGCAGCAAGATATGGATTTAGGCTGTAAAAATTAGAAAGACTAATAGTAGTCAAGAATATTAATAGGACAAATAACAGTACAAGGGCTATTACCTATCAAGTGGAGGTGAATGTATACTATAAAGGTCATGTAGAAAGAATGAGAATAGATGTATGCAATCTAAAAAAAACAAATATAATACTTAGGATACTATGGTTACAAGTACATAATCCAGAGATAAACTAGGAGACAAGAGAAGTAAAAATAATAAGATATGTACTGCTGTGTAGAAAAAATACAAAGCTGAAGAAAGAAAAGAGAGCAAAGAAAGAAAAAAGAATAACAATCCTAGAAGAGAAAAAGATTGTAAGATAAACAGTAGATGATAAAGAGGATTGGAGAAGAGAAAAAAAAGTAGAAGTAGACCATAGAAAGATTGAAGAAATGGTACTATAGAAATTTTTAAAGTGGAAAAAGGTATTTGGGAAAGTAGAGTCAGAGAGGATACCGACAAGGAAAATCTAGGATCATACCATAGATCTCAAGAAGATGTTCAAACCTAGAAAAGGAAGGATTTATCCTTTATCTAGAAATAAAAGGAAAGAAGTTTAGAATTTCATAGAAGATCAGTTAAGAAAGGGGTATATCAGACCATCAAAGTTCTCTCAGACATCACTAGTTTTCTTTGTGAGCAAAAAGGATAGAGGAAAGAGAATGGTAATAGACTACTATAATTTAAATAACCAGACAATGAAGAATAACTATTCACTTCCATTAATTATAGACTTAATAGACAACATAGGGAGCAAATGAGTATTTACTAAGATGGATCTTTGGTAGAGGTTTAACAATATAAGGATTAAGGAAGGAGATAAGTAGAAGAAGGCATTTACAACCTATGTAGGGTTCTTTGAGCCAACAGTTATGTTCTTTGGAATGACAAATTCTCTAGCTACATTCCAGATGATGATAAATGAAATTCTGAGAGACATGATTAATGAAGAAAAAGTTGTGGAAGCTAGAAGAGAACAACTTGTATGTTAAACCAAAGAAGTATATGTGGAAAGTATGGAAAATTGGATTCCTAGGGGTTGTCATAGGACCCAATGGAATTAAAATAGAAAAGGAAAAGGTAGATAGAGTATTAAGTTAGCCAGAGCCAAAGAATGTGAAAGATGTTAGAAAGTTCTTAGACCTTGCCAACTATTATAGGAGGTTTATCAAAGACTTTGCTCAAGTAGTAAGATAAATGAATATGTTGACAAGAAAAGATGTAAAGTAGTAGTGGGAAAAGAAACAACAAAAGACTTTTAATAAGCTCAAAGAAATCTTTACAACCAGACCAGTATTGGTAGCTTTAGACTTAGATAAAAAATTTAGGATAGAAGCAGATGCTTCAAACTATGTCACTGGAGGAGTACTATCAATAAAGTACTCTAACAAATTGTGGAGGCCAATTGCTTTCATTTTCAAATCTCTAAGTAATACAGAAAGAAACTATAGAATTTACAACAAAGAAATGCTAACAGTAGTCAGATGCCTAGAAGTATAGAGACATTTCCTGGAAGGGACAACAATAAAATTTGAGATTTGAACAGACCATAAGAATCTCAAATATTTCATAAAAGTATAAAAGTTAAATAGGAAACAAGCTAGATGGGCTTTATATCTATCTAGGTTTGACTTTATACTAAAACATATTCTGGAAAGTAAAATGGAAAAGGCAGATAGCTTGAGTAGGAGGCCAGACTAGAAAGTAGGAATAGAAAGGGATAACAAAGATAAAATGCTAGTAAAACCAGAATAGTTAAAAGTAAGGAAAACAAAAAAAGTAGAAGTAATAGTAGAAGGAGTAGATCTACTGGAGAAAGTAAGACAGTCAAAAGTAAAAGACAATGAAGTGGTTAAAGCAGTAGAGAAGATGAAATGAGCAGGTGTGAAAATGTTAAGAGATGAGGAATGAAGAAAAGTAGATAGTATAATGTACAAAGAAAAAAAGGTATATATACCAAAAGATGAATACCTGAGAATAGGAAATTATTTAGTTATATTACAATATGCCAGTTGGAGGATATGGAGGATGATAGAAGACAGTGGAACTAGTTACTAGGAATTTCTGGTAGCCAGAAGTAACAAAAGAAATGAAAAGATATGTAGAAGAGTGTGATTTCTACCAAAGGAACAAAAACTGCACAGAGCAGCTGGTTAGCAAATTAATGCCTAATTCCATCCCAGAAAAACCTTGGACACATATATCAATAGATTTTATTACCAAACTGCCTTTAGCTCAGGGATACGACTCTATCTTAGTAATAGTAGACCAATTAACAAAAATAGTACACTTTATACTGACTACAGAAAGAATGATAGCAGAAAGGTTAGCAAGGTTATTTAGAGACAATATATAGAAACTACATAGTTTATTCAAAAGCATTATATTAGACAGAGGACCATAGTTTGCAGCAGGATTAATAAGAGAGTTGAATAGGATATTGGGGACTAAAAGCAAGATGTTAATGGCATTCTACCCTCAGATAGATGAACAAACAGAAAGGGTTAATCAGGAGTTAGAACAGTACTTAAGGATGTTTATTGACCATAGGTAGAAGCAGTGGCTAGACTGGTTAGGAATAGTAGAGTTTACATACAACAATAAAGCATACTCAAGTACAAAAACATTGTTCTTCAAAGCAATTTATGGGCAAGATCCTAGGATAGATTTAAAGTAAGAAAGAAAGGGAAGTATGAAGAAGCAAAGAAATTTGTGATAAAAATAAAAGAGATTTAGGAGAAAACAAAGACAGTACTAGAAAAAGCACAGGAGAAAATGAAGAAATACATAAATAGAAAGAGAGCAGAAGTCAATGAGTACAGAGTAGAAGACTTGGTGATGCTCAGCACCAAGGATTTGAAATATCAAATAGTTGGTAGAAGGACAGAAAAGTTGACAGAGAGGTTTATAGGCTCTTATAAAGTAAAGAAAATCATATCAGCAAATGCAGTTGAATTGGAGTTATCTAGTACAATCAAGATACATCTAGTAATAAATGTCAGTAGGATATGTAGATACATAGGGCAAGTAGAGGGGCAGAAGAAGATAGAACCAACTCTAGTAATAATTGAAGGAGAAAAAGAATAGAAAATCAAGAGAATACTAAATAAACAACAGATTAGAGAAAAAGACAAGTATTTAGTACAGTAAAAAGGATTCATAGTAGAATTGGATACTTAGAAAGGGATAGAAAACCTGGAAAATACAAAGGAAGCAGTTAAAGAGTTTGAGAAAGAGTATCAGTGAGACATGAAGAATATTCAAAGACAAGAAGAAAAAGAAGGAACAATCAAGAAAAGAGAATTACCAGGAAGGTTTACAGCAAGAAAATTATTTGGATAGTTAGATAAAAGGTATAATGAGAAATACTGGACAAGATTAGAAAGAAATTGGAGATGATAGAAAGGAGAAAAAGCAAGGGAACAAAGAACAATAGAAATAATAAAAGAGAAGAAGAAGGAAATTGAATAGAAAAACTTGGGACTCAGAGAGTAGGCAGAAGAAGATAACAATGAGATAGGGAACATTTGTGACCTCTACTACAAATTGTAAAAATCCTCAGAATAAGGAATCTTAGGAAAGGGGTAGTGTTATGATATAGCCAAATAGCTAATGGATATGCAAGAGGGAGTGACTCAAAAGGGATACACAGGACTTTGTAAATAGAAGTAAATACAGAATGTGTATAAGTAGTATATAGCAATTGAATGAAAATTCTATTGAGTTCTTTTTGTCAACTTAGACTAGGAGTAATTCTAAGATATCTTAGTTTAAGTTCTTACATCTTATATATAGAACAATAGAGAATAATCATGTAATAGACTGTTCTAGTGCATAGACCACTACAATCATGTATTTAAGGACTGTATGTCTAAGAATAAACCTCAGACTTAATAACATCTTTTGCTGCTTATCTAACTTTGCTTTTTTGAGTACTTTGATTATCAAATCAACCAATCACAAATTAGTAAGTGGTCATTTGTAATCACTTACAAATAAGTATTGATCTTATCAATGCTACTCTATCCAAAAAGGTACAATTTCTTAAACAGACTTAACAGAAATTTGACAGATGATCAGACTACTGACTAAGCTTAGGCAAAGATAAAAGGGAAAATCTAGGAAAAAGGAAAAAAGTTCTAAAAGAACTATGTTTTGAATATACATCATCATTGATAGGAAAGATCTAGAAAAAGGATATATTATCTTAGGAGTTGGGAACTTAGTACAAGAGAAAAATCAGAATAAAACCAAAAGTAGTGATGGTTTTCTTTTCTTATTTTATTTTCATTGAGTCTTTGTAATTTGTATAACTTAATATATAGTTCCAGGAGTAGATAGGATAGCAACAACAGATTATCTTGGTACATGTCTTTATCTCTACTGCTTCTGGAATTGTTTAAAAGTAGTATATCTTGAGTGACAACTTTTGGAACCAGTATAGTATCAGGATCAGAATACAGAATATACTAAAACTTGATGTCAGGAAGGTAAGGAGCAGCATGGGAAGGCTAAGAATATACTAGGAATTACTGTGAATATACTATGAATATATGCTCTGGATTCTGGAAAGTGATGTAAAGAGTGGAGTCAGAGAGTGGAACATGCTACTAGATAAAATAAAAGATGTTACTTTCTGGTCCCATAGTTTTACAGCTGGTCTAGAGAGAATGCAATAATGATACAGAAGTAGAATGACCTTGGTCTCAGCTTGTAAGGGCAACTGAAGCAGAGTAGACTCTAGGAGAATCCTTAGTCATATTACAGCTTCTAAGTGTGTTATAACTTACCTCCAGGAAAATCCTTAGAGTTTAGGATAAGGCTCTTAGGAGTGTACTCTACAATATATATACTACTATAGTCTGTTTATCTCTGATCCTACAGTTCTGTCTAGCAGGACCAGGAGTTGCCAAGTTGAGCTAAGATAATTAAATATTACATAAAAATATTTAATTAGGTACAGGGTTGTTCCAGAAGGTTGGTCCAGTGTTCTAGGGATAGCATTGGTAGGGTCCTCTTATACAGCTCATGTACTATGCCCTGATCTTCTATTATATGTGTGGTTGTATATTTCAGAGTAGTGGAATGTTATCTAAAAGAGTGGTAAATTCAGGAGTAAGAAGTTTAAAAGGTATATAGCAGAAAGAAAGAGCACTACAAGGATTGAAGAATGTAACTTTAATTTACAAACTAAAGAATTATAATATACCACCAGAGTACTTATACAAATCCCAGAATAGGAGTTAGTGTACAAGTGTTTGGTCTACATTGTGATCCTATAGAAGTAGACAAATTAGGAGTTCAGGAGTATGAATTAGAAAGAAAAAGAAAAAGAAATGAATATAAATAATAAATAATACTGAATTTCTGGTATATGACATCTAGAACTAAATTGCAGACTTAATTTAGACAGACTTTGGAGAGGACAGTAGGCTGGAAAAGCTCAGCTAGATACATACTTGGATTGCATCATACCTGTAAGGTTTGGTGTTGGGGGTGTAGACAAGGGGGCAACTGAGTGTGGAGGGTCTAGGGGGATCAACTAACTGTATTTTCCAGAGGAGCTTTTGCCATGGTGTGTAAAGGTTAACATCTTAGGGAGGTTATGCAATGTAGATCTAGAGTGACCTTATGCTTGTTTAATATCAAACAAATAATGAATTTTACATAAAGCTGCATATAGTTTCTGATACCCCTTTCAATCCCCCATTTCCACTTCATCCCCTCAAATCTTTAGCACACAATTGGGAGCTGGTACCATATCTTATTGTCTGTCCCAGTGAGCAATTCTCTTTTGTACCCTTTTACTGGAGTGCACATTCACAGTATATTCATAGTAATTCATAATATATTCCTAGTATTTCCCACGCTGCTCCCCACCTTCCTGACAGGTCACCTATAAAGGTAGATGACTGAGGGAGCTACTACATAGTGTCCAGTGTTATATAGAATAAGAGACTACTCCAGTTGCCCAGTTGCTACAAGATAAAATGATGAAGGGACATTACACTAACATCACTGCATAATAGGACAATAGAAGATAGAGCTGCATATCAGTAGAATGGAACAACGTCATAAGGAATGCAAATGTTGGCAGTTCACTCCAATGATTTCATCAAGAAGCATAAGCCCAACTTCAATAGGAGTGATTGGCTATTGTACAGATCTACAAAGAGATGAAAAAGGAGGTAGGTATCAGGTGCAGAGAAGACAACGCACGAGTGGCTCCAAGCAGATTTCATTTTTTGGATGATAATTTGTTGGGTGGGCAAACTTTGCATGTTGTGACCAACTCAGACCCGGTCTCAAGTTAATTCAACACTGATGAATATTGAATCTCTCCAAACCAACATCTTGTAGCCTTTATGTCCAGGCATTTTTTACGATCCTACTGCCGAAGAGCTTAGATTGATGTTGGGTCCCAAATCGTGATTTAAATCATGATTTCATTCCAATATTTGTCTAAAGCCTCTAAATACAATATGAGTGGACATGCTCCTTCACTATGTACATCTGTCGGTTTGAGCTTGACGACTAAATCTAGTGAGTAACGGAGCTAACTTAAAGGCGTATCTCTCCTGAAATTTGGGGACCCAGGATGAACACCCTTTCTGTTTTCCGTTTCGTAGTCGTTGAGTTTCTGTCTCAAAATCGTCGGTGCAATGGTCAATGGGCACTTTCAAAATTTGGTTTAGAGTCTGTCCCGACCCAACATCGATTCCACCGTCATTTTCACCTTTCCCATAGACGGGATGGATGGGTGAAAAATGATCAGCCAAAAATAATAAGCCAAGAGACACCAGGGCAGAAGAAACTGAAAGAAAAAAAGCTCAAGGAAATTGGTTTGAGGGGTCGTGCTATTCCTTACAAGGATGTTCTTGTTCGCACTCCTCAAGGTTTGAGTGATTTCCGCCCGCTGATGGACGTCATTGCAGAGGCTGAAAGTCTCAATAGTCCTGACACAGGCCAGGTGACTGGCAAGAGAAATCTGAAGCAGTACCACGTGCAACTCGTTGCCATCGAACCAGACCCTATCGTGGCGATTATAGACTCCAAAGAGATCTTCCGGAGGCAGAAGCAGGCTCAAGAGAGGGCGAAGAACAACGCCCATCTTCAAGTCAGGAAAGAGGTGCAATTAACCTGGGCTTCTTCCGAGGCTGATATCGAGACGAAGTTGGAAAAGATAGAAGAGGATATGAAAAAGGGTTTCAAAGTTGATTTGGTGATCATGCCGAAGAAGAACGTACATCCCCCAGATCGCAAAGACATGGAACAGCGGGCGGAGGATCTGGTTAGACACTTCTCAGAGGTTGCAAAGGAATGGAAGGTCCGAGACTATACGAGGACTACTGTTGTCATCTATTTCCAGGGTGTCCCGTCAGCTGAGGCAATGGTTGGTGAAGGAAGCAAGAAGCCGAAAAAACAGCTCGTCAAAGAACAGAGAAAACAAAAGGAGGAAGAACGGGCGAGGAAGAAGCAAGATTTTGAGGTTCATTCCAAATTCACGGACGATTCCAATCTGTCATCTCAATAGTTTATTAATTTCTATCTACTTGCTCCGAACTTTTTTGTTTCTCTCGATCTATAGATGCTCTTCAGAGTACGGCGACGAAGGCGGAAGGGGTATGATTTTCGCGTGGAAACGGGCAGAGTATAAGGTGTTAGATATATATTTCTGAATTCCGGGTAAGCTATCGGGTGTCTTTCGAGTTCAGGTATTTTGAGGGATCCTTCAAACATTCCAATGCCATCGGTGAGAAATAGGTGGTGGAATCCAACGGGAATGGGGTAACCGGCATGGATCATGTCAGCAACTACTTCTTCCAACAAGGCGGTTCGACCCCGGTTGTCAACAATACCAGTCCTTGCATACTGACGGCGAACCACAATAGAGCGACGCCTGGCCTCACGGATGGAATTGCATTTCACAGGCAAAAGTTGGGCAAAGAACTTGAGGAGCGCATTGTAGAAACGGGAGTCCAGTCTGGTTATTGGAGACGGTTCTTCGGACATAGCGTTCTTCGCTGCTCGATATACGCCCTCTACACGGTAGAAAAGGATAGATAGAGCCTCAGCATCAAGGGTCATACGTCGTCGATGTAAACCATATTCTGCCCTGTATGACTCCAGCATCTGTGTATATATAACAACAGGGATACGCCAGCAACAGCCCGTTGCTCCCATCTGTTGACTTGCATGACTTGCATCATTGATCAGTGTAAACAATGTCCGAACCTCTTTCGAAGAGCCTCCTTCAATTAACGTCTGGAGGAAGATGCTGAGAATATAAGGGCCGAGCTTCACTGCATTGGCAACAGATTCCTCCCATTTCTGCTTCATTGTCTTATCAAGTCGTTCTCTCCGTCGCATGTGAGGATAACGGAAGAAGGGAAGAAGGAGGTGCATAACTTGAATTACAATTCTGGGCCGGCCACCAGATACGAGGGTTGACAGATATGTAGAAAGAGCGAAAGGGTCATGCATCATCTGATCCAGAGAGAGATCCGAAGGTATTCGAACTTTGTCAATGAATTCTTTCAAGGCGCGGAAATTAGATGGTACAGATGATCTTATTTTGATAGGGTCTTGTTCGACAACGCCTGCACCACTCGAGCGCAACCTATAAACAAGACTGCCCACGAAGTTATTTTGTCCGTAAAGAGAGGAAGTTCGAAGCAGGACGTGAAGAGTGTCTTTATTTGTGCGGATGGGTGGTACCCGCTGAGTGGTCATGTGCTCAATGATTCGTTTGGCTAAGGTCGCAGATAATCGATGTCGGAGTGCATAGTGTACCAAGGCATTGTATGAACTCACAGCCATGGCAGGTTGCATACGAGCAAGGGGATGAGAGGGGGTGAAGTTGAACCCTCGGATCCATCGGACGCCACTGGAGCAGTCAAGACCTCGGGGTGGAGCATGCCTTAAAATGAAGGTACGGTTCAGTTGAGCACAGTGAGTCGGAGGATTTTGGCACAGATGGAGAAGAGTCCGATGAAAATATTGATACGCTGGGACATGCATTGCTCCAGTGGTTCCCCTTACCCAAACCCGATTATCAACCTTTGGACAAGAATAGAGAGCTTTGATGAGGGTCTCCACTCGCGAGAAGGGAAGCTGTCTGTTATTCAACAAATCCCCTAGCACGGCGAGCGCTTGAAGTGCTTGCTGAAAATCTGGATCATCGACATCGCGAGGCATGGCTTCTTCAAGCTTCTTCTGGATAGGCGACAGAAGTTTAGTTAGTGTGTCTAGCAGCGGCTGCAGATCTTGAGTAGACAAGTGTTTTATATACAATGCTTTTGAGGTCTCGAAAGACGGTTGCCTCGATTTCTCAAGTTGACAATATGCGGTCAAATTATTGGACCTTTGTTCCCAATCCTTGACCAAAAGGCCAAAGAGAAGTGAGGCAATAATTATCTCGCCATTGATGAGGCAAAGTGTGATCAGGGTATTGAACATTGCACGTGTGCGTTTGCTCTCGCTCTTCCGTGCCATAAGCCACAGCTGCACAGCGAATGCAGTATTAGGATTCGATGGTTTGTGACTGTGCACCGAAAGTACATCTGGGTCATGGAGAAGTTTTTGCATATGACGCTTAGATAGATCATCCCTTCTTTTACTCACGACGCTTTTGTCCGTTGCTGCTTCGGCAAGGCCATCTGTGATGCATTCAAGTATTTTCCCGCGCAGCCGAATTTGATTTTTCATCAAGGCAATTGCGAACTCAGATGCTTGGTGAAATAGACCATGACGTACGAGGCCGTGAATCAGAGCGTGTGCAGGAAGTCGTGGGGAAACACCTGGAGGAATGGTGACCGGGAGTCTTCTGGAGGACTGCCAAAATTTAAGCTGACGCATTTCTTGAGGAAGGGCAGCGTAGCGGACAGTGTTAACAATCATCATAGCACCCTCAAAATCATGTTCTTCGAGAGACATATGAACAGCATTGGTAGCAGCCAATGCTAGACGTGAAGGTCGAGCCTGTTCGGGGGTTTGCGGAGGAAAAGAAGCGGAATCCACAGAGGGATACTCTGGAAACTGCGTGGTTTCAGAGGTAAAATGGCGAGGTATACTGGCTGTAATTTTCGAGAAACATGAGGGATTTATATGTGGGGAGGTCCTGGACGTGAATGGCTTTGGAGATGGAAAAAAGGTGTGAATGCGTCCGAGGCTGGCTGATGAAGACCTGGCGATAGTCTGCCAGATGCATTGCATGTACTTCACATAACCTAAAAAAGTAGTTGATCTAGCATGACTTGTATCGCAACATCACCACGCACCCAGGATCTCGTGGTTCAAGACCAAGGACAAAAATGCGAGAATATATCGATGTTCAACACGTGACTCACGAAGCGGTTTTGCTGGTACCAATGGAACAACATGACAGGTTAGGCAGTAGGTGGTGTACTTGCGGGCACGCTGATAGTTTAGTCATATTGGATTAGGTGTTCAATTAGATCCAGTCAGTCGACAAGGTGAGGTCCCCTTCTTGAAAAGCAGATGGATATCTGTACCGTGGGAAAATCAGACCACATGGGGTTTAGAGAATGCCTACAGCGGTCGTCTTCAGGTTTTCAGGATCCGGGACCAACAAAAAATTTGCTTTTATCTTTTATTTCAGAATAATTTAGTCACCCATGAGCTACCGATACGGAGGCTACCGCAAGCGCTACAGAGGTAAGATGTCAGACTCCCGCTGAGGCAATAATGACCATTTTGTGCAGACGATTATGATGACCGCAGACGTGAGTTCGTAGAACTCCCAGAGGACAAACTAAAGACTGCAATCATTAAGTTCGGTGAAGTGGTATGCCCCACTCTATTCTTTTCTTGACCCGCGCCTCACACAAATGCTAGGATGCTCAAGAGGAGCTACCTCAACTAGAAAAGCAAATCCGTGAATACCAACCCTTGAATGTTGCAAACATTTCCGAGGCTTTCAGAATAAGGTATCTTAGCTTTATATCTTCTGTTCTTTACTCATGGTAGATTCTAGTGTAACTGAGCAGCCATACAAAATCCCGTTCTATACTGCTCTTCTGCGTAGTCTTTATAATGCACCTGATCAAGCAGAGTCCGATGAACCCGTACTGGGCCGACTCATTTTGGAAGATTTTTGGAAGGGCTTCCAGGGATATTTGGATAAAGTGGCATGGCGAGAAACACGCCTATGTGTAATCCTTCCTCTGCTTCGGAATTTACGCAGCTTACTCTTCCATAGATACAATTTTTCGCTCATCTAACCGTTGCAGGTCTCATTTCGCCCGAATCCATGATCTCTCTGCTCGAATCTTTTGTCGCTGTGTTGGATGAGTTTGGCGTCTCTCATGGTCGTGCCAAGAAAGCGGCTTCGGCAGCTGGCGAAGGTCTGATAATTGTGAGCCAATATTGCGATGCAGACTTTCTTTTGTTGAGTTCTCGTTCAGGCAGGATCGGTCCTAAAGGCATATTCTTCCAAAAGTGTGGATGATATGATTACTGCAATCCAAGCTTACAGTGATTCAATGATCAACTCAAAATGGCTCGTAGCCCTCAACAGCAGGATCTCTAGTGATGTAGTCATTCCAGAGAGCGCAAATGAAGTAGGTGTTTTATAGTATCAACTCCCCATCTGTCATCAGGATATCCTTTTCTAGGTGCTCGACAGCCTCCTGGCTGCTTTAAAAGCGCTCAATGAGACCGACTTTATAGGAACCGTTGACTGCATTCCACAGCCATATCTTCGCGAGGGGATTGACATTGCAATATCCAAATACGACCTACCCTCCGTGTTAGTGCCCCCGGAAATCATTGAGGTTGAAGGTATTACCTCCGAAACTGGGAGTGAAACTCAGATTAAAAAAGAAGAATGGCCTGAATACTATTTCCGTGTCTTCACAGACGAAGTGGGTTTCCAAACTTGCTTTGACTTCCAGTTGTCTGTTTATCATCTGAGCTTAGGTGTCACCAGACCCAAACACACCTGCCGGTTATATTATTCGCAGTGCTCTAATTGATACAATTGACATCTTCGAGATTAATCGCAAAGAATGTGCGCGCCTCTTATTGGAATATCCTAAGTGGAATCTTCCAGGCACATTCAAACCGAAACCCGGCTCAACGATAGAACATGACACCGTCCAAAGCAAGGATTGGCAGCTTGAAAGCACTGTTCTAGAAGCGAGTTTCTGGCCTTCACTCACTTCTGTTCTTTATTGACTTTATCCTGTGAGACAGACTATCCTTGGTGCCTACTTGGTTTTGCCAGAGCCTTCTCAAAAGTCAATTTACTACATAAGCCTGATCACGGAATTATGCAAGCTGTCGCCCTCGACTGTCGGACCTGCTGTTGGAAAATCTATACGGAAACTGTATGCTGCTCTTTCTGAGTCGTTGGATGTCGAAGTTGCGCGTAGATTCGCAGAATGGTTTGCCGTCCACATGAGTAACTTTGGTTTTCAATGGGTTTGGAAGGAATGGTGAGCCTGTTCGCTGGCACGTACTCGCTACCCTTGACTCCTGCTACAGGGTCCCAGACCTGTCCCTCGCAGTTCAGCATCCTAAACGTGCTTTCATTCGCCGAGTCGTTGAGTTTGAAATTCGGCTTGCTTACCATGAACGTATCTTCAAAACACTCCCTCCGCCAATGCAAGAACCCGATGCTTTTGTAATATCCGAACAAGCACCTGCGCCTGCATTCGAATACGAAGACCCGTGTAAGTCAATAAGATGTATCTTCAAACTCTAATGGAACTGTCATCGACAGCACATCCGCATTTTGAAGCTGCTCAGTCAGTACTTGATCTATTCCGAGGGAGGGCAAGTGCCGAAGATGTTATTGCCCATCTTGATACGCTCAAGAATCAGTTCGAGGGATGGGACGATGGCCGGCTTAACGTTGATAGTCTAATGCGGTCCATTGCTGTTCAATCTCTCCTCAACATTGGATCTCGTTCCTTTTCACATCTTCTCAACGGTATCGAACGATATCTCGCACTCCTTCGTTATATAGCTAGTGGCGGCGCTTCCAGCACCGGAGGACTCGGTGATACAGAAGCAAAGAATGATATCTTGACCGCCGTCGCGTCGTTCTGGAAACACAATCGACAGATGGTTGGAATCGTCTTCGATAAGTTGATGCAATATCAGATCGTCGATCCTACTGATGTTATTGGATGGACTTTTCTGAATGGCTCGGTTGTCGGACAGTTGAGGGAGATCGAAAAGCCGTTGAATTTGAGTGCGTTTGAGTGGGATTTGCTCAAGGCAGCGCTAGATAAAGCGAACGGAAGGGTCGTGATTGCCAGGAGAAAAATTGCTACGCTGAGAAAGGAAGATGACGATGCTCGGGCGAAAGCAAAAGCTAGTCAAGAGATGGAAGTTGATGGAAATGCAAAGCCTACTGGTACGAGAATCAGAATCTTGAATTCGATCCAATTTCTTACACCCTATATCTCTGCTTCGTAACGGTATCTTGGTATTTTTGGCATGCTTTTTTTTCATTTTGATATATCATATCAGATGAAATAGAAAACGTAGCACTTGAGACGGCACTCAAGGCTTCGGAATCCCTCGTTCGCGAACAAAAAGCAGCATTATCGCGTACATTGGGAGGATTCATATCTTGCCTAACACCTCCGACAGATGACTTGAATCATAATTCTCATTCGAGAGATGTAATTGGTGCGGAAGCCTGGCAAAATCGGGACGCTTGGGGTCGGGACGAATGGAATACTTGGGAGACTTGGGGTTGGTATCGTCAATTTGTGAGAGCGGTGAGTGGCACTGCCACCTTTTTCTCGTCTTCCCTTTTGCTGCTCTCTCTTCTTCTGGGATATCACTCCGTTGGAAAGTTGTTTAATTCTCATACGTTAACACTAGTATGCACCATATCTGCGCAAGTACACGAATACTTTGGAGACTGTGTCCTTTGTGCGGCTCAATGGAATGGATGGACCAGCCGTGAACCTTCTGAAGAAGTTATGGTATGTTGCCACCGGGCAAGAATAATTTTTGTGGCTGTGCCGATCATACAACTTTTTGTTGCTCTTTATTGTGTCTCAATACATTTTGGTCATCTGGAATTAGCCTGTTGAGAATACAGGGACGGCCAGAGTTCATGCTTGATGACTGATGAGGCAAGGTCTATCAGATAACAAGTGCAACGTGAGTAGATCATAGATTGGTGTAGTGAGAATTGATGACTTGAAACTACAGTGATGTGCTAGACACTTTCAGCAAGCACTGTCTAGGGATGCGAGACCGAGATAGAGAACGAAAGGAACAAGATGAGTCCTGAGGACAGGAGCAGTCAACCTCGAATCGCTATCTTTGGACCATTAGCACAACTTATGGGGTCAAAGAGAGGGAGAGCTGTTTAAATCTAAGCTTAGATACAAAGAGGGTACTGTCATTATTGGATAGCATCGAGAAAGAGATGATTCCAGTCGAGGTGGACTCTTGAAGGAAGATACCAATCACAAGATCATCTTTGGCCGCAGGGGTCGAGATGCAGTGAAATTTTGTTCGGCTGAGATATCATGTAAAGAATTTGATAATAGCTCTGATTAAGCATTTGACTCAGATTTAACCGTCAGATGTGATCTCCGGTGTAGATGAGCAACTACATGCAGATGACGAGTTACCCAAATTCTTGTGGGAGGCCGGATAGGTTTTCGAGAGTGTCAAGAGTATGTACCGCAGCTTGGATTTAACAGAAGGGTGGCCGGAGGGCAATAGAAATGAGCCCTAATTAGGCATCAGGGAGCAGGGATAAGCGGGCGTAAAGAGACACCGAGCCTGACCAATGCATGATATGGAAATACTTCCATGATGTCTGCGGGTGAATGAAGATGAGGTAACTATTGATTGACACGTAATATCGTGAAGAAGTAACACTGTATAGGTATGAGTAGTACGCGTCAAGCTATAGAAAAAGAGGACGTATTTATCCAGGACAGCTGGCCATGATGAGGGAGGAAGATGTGGATTCAACTTTCCGCTTGCCAGATTGATTCAAACTCTCTCACCTGAATGCATGGGTTATCTCAGAGCTGATTGTATGTGCCTTATGTAATGATCACATTCAAAATCACAATCTGTCTTGCTTCTTCATGTCTTCATCAACGGAGACCCTAAGCCTTTCCACAGACATAGAAAGACCAAAGGATTTGATTGATGGAACGATCTCTCAAGAATTCTCTGCTCCAACGCAGCCAGTTGTCAAGTTGTTGACGCCCGAGGCACTTGCTACATTCACAACTGCACAGGAAAAAGCTGGCATTGTGTACATCTCTCGGATTCCTCCCGGAATGCAGCCAACCAAGGTGCGCCATCTGATGAGCGCGTATGGAGAGGTGGGGCGGGTGTATTTGCAACAGGAAGGCATGGTCGAAAACCTGATTCGATAGAACTGACTCCATGAGTTCTGCAGATGCAAAACGGACATATTTGAGAAAAAAATTCACGTCGACGAAAAAGCCACATTTTACAGAAGGATGGATTGAGTTCAAGGACAAAAAAATCGCACGAAGTGTGGCAGACATGCTTAATGCTCAGCCGATCGGCGGGAAGAAAGGGTCACGCTGGAGAGACGACGTATGGACGATGAAGTATCTGCCCAAGTTCAAGTGGAACATGTTGACTGAGCAAGTTGGTAAGTGTCACCAAATGGTGATCTTGGAGTAAATAAATAATGCTGCTGTTCAGCACACGAAGCACAATTACATCAAGCTAAACTACGGGTCGAACTATCGCAGTCACGCGCGGAGCAACAGGAGTACCTACACAATGTCGAGCTTGCTAGAATTCTGAAGAAACGAGAGGAGAAGGGAGACTTTCACCCTCGGGAACGGACGTTGAAGCGGCGCGCGGATGAGGATTCGGATTCGAAGCGGAAAAGACCGAAAGACTCGAAATTGGAGGGTGTATTAGAGAATATATTTTGATAAATAATTGATGAGAAATGACGCACGGGCCGTGGGAGTCGGAGTTTGAACCAGGTAGTGTGTGAGAAACGCACAGGAAAGGACTTGGTCACGACCACTGTTGAGCGTGTCGAACAAGGGCCAATTTGTGCTCGTCGTGATCCTCAGAGGTCTGTGCTTCACTATGCTCGGCCTCTCCTCTCCAGCCTCTGATTTCCATTTCTCTGTCTCTTTCTTGGCCTTCTAAGATGTCCTGGTCTTCCTCGCATCCTCCTCCCCCTGGACGCTCCCGCTCCCGCTCCCCTCGCCCTTACCCTCCCAGGTCTTCTTATCCGGACCACCCATACACAGGAGATGCTTACAGTCGAGACTGGGAAGGCTACGACCGTGAGCGATGGTCTTCCTACGACCGTGACAGAACTTCATATGATTATTCTCGCCGCCGAAGCCGGAGCCCTCCTTCAGACGAAAGTGCGTACACGAGTATGAAAGACTTTTGTTCGTTCTCACAATGAAACCAGGCAGAAAGCGACGACGTTCCATTTCTCCCTTTGACCGCGATAGGGACCGTTACGATCCGCGTCCACGTTACAATGATGACTACGGTTTGAAACTTTTCAACTTTATATACCTCTCGGGTAACTCACCGTTTTTGCGTTTTAGATACTCACTCACGCGGCTACGGATACTCCTCACCTCCACGTAGAGGCCCTGCGGGTTCTTATCAGTCGTCGCGACGCCCTCCTCCCGATCCTCATACGTTCGAATTTCCAGCGACCCTTAAGCAGTATGCAGAGTGGTTCCGTTTCTTCCACCCCCAGGAAGCTTTTGAAGAAGATAACGCTGACAAAGTCGCCGAGCAAGAAGCAGGTGATGGCTCTAAGCCGCGGAATGGCATCAGGAGTAAATGGGAAAAGTATAAAAAGGAATTTGCTGCTAACCAGGTCAGCGTCCCCTCTCTCATCTTGCTCTCGCCCGCGTTTCTATACTTCTGTGGGAACATCGTGGCTGAATCTGCTTTGTTGCTGTACATTAGCTTCAAACCATGTTTGAGCACCATAGGAAATCTCCGTGGTTTGCCGAAAAGTATGATCCTAAATTCCAAAATCTCCGCTTACAGGTGCGGAAGGAGGGTTGGAAAGGTCGTATTAATACTTTTCTTGATGATCTCGAGTCTGGCAAGTTTGACCCAGATTTGAATGAAACTGAGCCAGAACCACCCTCACCTGCAAAGGAGACTTCACCTATTAACGATATTGCCGCCGAGACTAACGGCGTTGCTGAGGAAAGCAAACCATCTGGTGGTGATGATGAAATGCAGTTCACTGTCGAAATTGACGAAGAGGCGGTCGATCCTGATGTTAGCAGAGTGGAGACCAATGGCAAACATTTGTCAGATAACAAACGAAGTAATCGCGGGATGGAAATTTCTGTTCCGCCTGAGGGCAATCAAGTCATGATCCGTACCATTCCACCTGACATTGGCCGTGTCAAGCTCGAGGAGGTTTATGCTCACCTTTCCTTTTTTGGTGTATGACTCAATTTCCTTTTTTCAGGTCTGTACGAAGATTCCCGGTTTTGTGTACCTTGCTCTTGGTGATCCTTTGCAAAAGCGCAATTTCTATCGTGCAGGCTGGATACGCTTCCGAGATGATACGGACATGAGCTCTGTTGTCGCCGAGCTCGGAGACAAAAAGGTACGCTACTATCTGCTGCCCCATAACATGTTTCTTTTCTTGCTGTGTCACTATTCAGATCGAGGGGTTCAAACTTCATGTTTCCCATGTTGTCAGGCCATTTATTAACCGCGTGCGAAACACGCCTGACGCTGCAAGCCGTCCTGAGCGTCTAGAAAAAGATCTTGGCAACGTGAAGACCCTTGCAATGCAGTTGGAGACAGAAGCTGCAAAGTTACGTGTTATGAAAAGATCACAACTTAACATGAAACCCAAAGTCAATGGTGAGGCAAAGCCCGAAGAGGATGCGATCATTGCATCGCCTGAAGAGACTGTGGAGGAAGAGGGCCCAGAACCTAGAGAGTGTGGTAGTGAGGCTGTTGAACGGAGGGTTGAAAAAATTATGGTAGATCTTCGTGAGCAAGGGCTAGTAGACGTGAACAACGAAAGGGAATATATAGAAAAAAAAGTTGATCTCTTCTCTTTCTCCTTTTTGTGAGTGTCGCTGATTTTTATGTGATTTACAGGTGGTGATATCACTGGATTTGTATATCGCTTATCTCCGGGCAGCTTTCCACACATGCTATTATTGCGCTGTAATAACTGATCATCTTGAAGAATTGCAGCGTAAGTGTATCAAACACGAGAGGAAGCCTTTTTCGTGCGCGAATACCAAGCCTACTGAGAATGAGAACGCTGAGAAGGATAAGAAAGCTGACGAAAGCGAGAAGGACGGTGTAGAGCAAGAGAGAGATGGCAAGGAGAAGGATGGGAAAGATAAGAGAGGAACTGAACGAAATGGTGATCTTTTATGGATTTTTCTATTGTCATTTGTGCAATGCTGATATCTTTGCAGATGGTCGGTGGTTGGAGTGGTTAGACTCTAAGATCGCTCTGCTTATCAATCGAGACGGTGTTGACCCCCGCGACTACGGGGGTAAATCTTATGAAGAGTACGTTTACATCTTCCACTATCTGTATATTGTCATTGATGGTAATTTTAGGGAGCTTGCCAAAGCAGCTGAGCCTCACATCAAACAGGAGGATGAAGGCAAATTCAGATGCAAAACGTGTCAAAAGCTGTTCAGGGCCTCGTCATTTGTTGAGAAACATATCGCCAATAAACATCCCGAACTTGTGAAGCACCTTGATGATGTGCGTGACTACTATCAAAGGGCCAATGCCATTACTAACGGGGTGCCATTCAGTTAACCTACTTGAACAATTTTGTGCTAGACCCACATCGTATCCAACCGTTTACGCACCCTCCTCCAACGATTGGCAATGCCAATCAAGCTCCTCCACCTCAGGCTTATGGGATTCAAGGTACAGCCTTTCATGCCGAGTACGGCCGAGCTGGTGGGCATTATTCATTCCCACCAGGACCACTACCGTATCCTGGGTACTGGGATCCTTATGCTGCATACCCATATGGTCCTCCGGCTCCTTATCCTCCTCCAGCTATGCTTCCTCGTCGTGATGAGGGTACTATCACTGGTAGGCGCTTAAGTGAGCGCATAAGTGGCTTTACTGCAGAAACTACTGTACCTGTAGGGGCTGGTCTTCCTCCTAAACCTTCTCCAGCCGCACTTGACTCTGCATTGACAAGTGGAAATGGGATTGGACGTCGGAACATGAGGAACAATGGTCAGGCTGGTGGACCGCCACCCCCGCCACCACCAGATGCCAAGGAGGATCCTCGTGCCGCCGCCGGAAGAAGGGTAAGCTATCATGACATGGACCTTGTTGCTGAGGTATGTCACTATGTCCCCAAAAGAACTGAGTTAATGACAACATGAAACCAGGGAGATGTTGAGTTATTTTACTAATCCTGCTGAGTTTTTTGACCTTTCATTGAGTAATTGAATGTGGAGATTGTGACATTAATGTTGCCGTGTTTGTTACATGTTTGAGTTTACGAAAAATCGTTTTTTTCTGGTAGAGGATTTTGATCAATTGTAGAAGATTTACGTGTGATTGAAAAGGAGGCAGAGTGAGGAATGATCATCATTCATTTTTGAGTAGCAAGTGAATAGTGGACGTATTTGGTCAGGTTTGAGGTACAATAGTTTGCCTCTGCGCCTCCAGTATCTCCATTCTCTATACAGGCGCCACATCCTATCCTCCAACTCCATTACATTCCCCCCTTCTTTTGGCCTCTTCTGAACAAACATTGGTTAGCTTTCCTCTATCGCGTCATAAATGTCACTCATTGGCATCCCAGCTCTGTTGAAATAGCCCACTACAAGTGTTATGAGTACACCAAGGCGGCCAACACTTCGAGTTACCGATTCAATTGGCTCTCAGGATGGTCTCGTTACGGGAAATCCTTCGACTCGGCGTAGTCATGCATTCAGCATCTCGTATGCTGGTCAACGGCCGGGTAAAAGCAGGGGTTCTAGTTCTGGTACGGCTCCACGGCGGCAATCTCCCGATTCATCCGAAGGAGAGGGTGATATACCGACGTCTAAAGATAGTCATTCCGAAAGCGAAAGTAAAGCTCAGACTCAGAGGACGATTGCTCCGACATTTATGACGACCGAGGCTCGAGACTCGACCACCGCTGACATGGGTGCTCCTCAGTCCCAATCTTCACCACTCTTTTCGTGCCCGGTTCCGTCGCTACCCCCTTCCCAGCTCAGTCATCTTCAGCACCCACATAGACAGCAGATGCGTTCTATTCATTCGAATCCTGTCACGCCTGTCCAACCTACGTCGCCTATTGATTCCCTGTCGGTTGAACTTGCAGACGCTTTTCAAATGGTTATCCAGACCATGCTCCAGATTTCGCCACCCCAAGTTTTGGAATCTGCGAAGGAACAATACTCGGCATGCTCGTTGTCTGTTCCAACACCCTCGATGTCTGCAATGTTCACTGCCATGAAGACTCTTAATTATATGTCAGCAAATCTACTCATGTTTTACAGCAGCGAATCTGGTTCTCTTGATTATTCTGAAGGAGATACGAAAGTGCAGAATGTGTTCGATATTGGGGAGCTGTTGCAGGGTGTCGGGGATACTTCAAGTGCTATTGCTGCTCAGGCTGGTGTTGATTTGGTACTTCACTACGGAGAAGTGGACGTAAGGCATGTTTATGTGAAGGGTGATGAATGTGGAATTGTATATGCTTTGCTCCATGTACGTGGTCTCTAATTGAACCCGTGATTCCGTTGTTGACTTGGAGAAATTTCATAGATTGTTCGTCAGATACTCGACAAGGCTCTTCCTGGAGATCTGATTGAACTGGGCCTTGCGGTCACCCCTCATGGGGTTCAGTCAGGGACATCGACCATCCTGGATGGATCTGTTGAAGGACGTGTGACGGTTTCTCCAACTGACATGGACTCGTTGCGGTGCAGTATCAAGATTGAGCACAAGTATGGTTCGAGCATTTTGTCCGATACAAATGAAGGCCATGTAGAGGACTGCAAATCTAACGACAAAACATCCTGCAGAGATAAACAACGGCCGAACCCTCAACTTACTACCCTACTCCTTCGCCGCCTCTTACGCCTCATAGATGCTCAATTTACGATCCAAAACCATGTCGAGGATGGTCAAATTTATGAAGTGAGCCTTCTTCTGGACAAGGCTGCTTCTTCGGCTACAGACTTATCCGGAACTATATCCGGTGGAAACGCACAAGAGGAAATCTCGGGACTTGACAAAGATCCTAGTACTGAACAACTGCTGGTTTTCGGTGAAACCCTCAAAGGCCGTAAAGTTACGCTGTATGCACGATCGGATAGCGCATTTGCCCGACATATGACCAGTTACATAACTGCGTGGGGCATGGATGTCAATTGTGTATTCTCCGATGGCAGGAGTGAGAGGTCGACGAATGAAGAGGCTCCTACTCCAATACGAGAGAGCTGGTTCTCAACTCCTGGCGCTTCAACGACGCTTAATCCTGAAGTTGCTGCTTCGATTAGTAGTTCCAAATCATTTGGATCAGACAATGCATCCCATTTGTCGTTCATCTTCATTGACGACAATACCGGCATTTTACGAGAATGTTTGCAAGCTCTACGAGCAGAACAGCACCCCCAGAACTTTAATGCACGCATTCGCCCTTCTTCGGCTGCCTTGCACAGGTCTAGGTCGTCTCCTCAGCTTGCTCGTGTCCAGGGGCAGTCTGCTACATTACACGCTACTTCAGTTGTCGTCTTCCATTTCACAAGCCTTGCTAATTACAAAGTCACAAAGGATGTCATTCAGTCTATGATGCCGACACATGGCTCAACAGCTCGTTTCCCGGAGGTTATGATTATTCCAAAGCCTGTTGGACCTCGACGGTTTCTGACAGCTATGCACACCGCAGTGACCCGACCAACAATTGATCCCTTCTTTTTCCCCACTGCCATCTCGCCGGGGACATCAGGTCTACAGTCTTCTTTCCTGCCTCCCTCTGACTCCCGTACAAATCAAACCACACAAACAGGCTCTTCGTTCAATCGTGCGACGCAATCTCTCTTTTCCAGTCTGCCATCTCCATCGCCGCTTGCAACTCCTGACTATAATAATGAGTACTTCCCTGACCCAGCTGGCAAGTTTGGTTTGTCGCCTTCTTCAGGTTATCTAGTATCGAGTCCTGATGGACAGCCTGCGGGTATCTTCTTCCATCCACGGTCAAAGAAGAAGGCTTCACCACAACCAGTGGAACAGATCGGGAATCGTGTACCCACTCAACGATGTTTGCCAATTCCAAGACCAGTTGTAAGAGGAGGCAGAGAGACCAAATTCTTTCCCAGTTTACACGAAACCTCAAACCCGATCCCAGCGGCTACCCGACCCCATTCTGTTACTCAAAGCCGGAAAGATGTTGCTGCGATTCCTACTAGCGAGAATAGGGTCTCAACATCTGAACCACGATCAACCCCCGGATCACCGGCAAATGAAGGTAGCTCCTTGAAGGCAGTTTTGAAACAACCATCGCAGGAACGACGAGGTTCGACTGACAACAATGTGGGAGCCAGACCAGGGAAGAAAGGCAAGAATACAACTCCCGCAAACCAAATAATTCCTCCGATAAGTGTTCTCATTGTTGACGGTCATTCTACTGTAAACCTTTGCTTGATGAAATGCTGATATAAATTTCCAGATAATCCCATCAATCAAAATATACTGTCGACCTTCATGAAACGGAAGAAGATTCGATTCGATATAGCTAACAACGGGAAAGAAGCGGTCGAAAAGTGGAAGACAGGAGGTTTTCATTTGATCTTGGTATGTTGACAGCTCATGCCTTGAACGTGCTTAAATCTTACCCTTACAATTAAGATGGATATTCAGATGCCAATAATGGATGGCATAGAAGCTACTCGGGAGATTCGACGACTAGAACAACTGGACGGTGGCTCCGATTTCTCTCCGGTAACTTCTCATCAGCTACCTATGGACATCTTAATCCTTCCTTCTGCATCTACGAGCGAGATACGCTCTCCAAGCGGATCTTCTCCTTACCGATCTTCTGTGATCATCGTGGCCCTCACTGCTTCTTCGCTACAAAGCGATCGAGTCAGCGCTCTAGCTGCTGGGTGCAACGATTTTTTGACCAAACCTGTGTCACTTTTGTGGCTGAACAACAAGATTATCGAATGGGGTTCTATCAAAGCATTGCAAATGTGGGCAGACATTCGACCAGAAGCCGTGAGGAACATATCTAAAGGTCAAGAAGCTCAAGCTCGTGTTGTCGCTGAGCGCCTACATATGCCCAAGAACCGTAAATCCCCTCCGAGGCTCTTGATCACTGGGAAAAGTGCATCACCACCCAAACTCTCCACAGCTGTTGAACACCTGACTCGATTTGCAAGGCAAGACTTGACTGATGGAGCTTCAGTCAGTTCAATTAATCCCGGGGACGAAGTGGGTCCTCCGGCGCCTACCGCTCCAACGAAAAGATCGCAAAACAACTTGGCCGGATGTTCAGAATCGGAAGCTGTTGAAGTCGACCAAGGTGAAGATGAATTGAAGTCTTTACCTCGATCAAACTAATTAGCCATCGATAGATACTCATGGTATGAGGGCCTGAGCCTTGGGGTAGATGGGTTAGGACTTGCTGATGTGTTGTGATAGGCGCACCTCGTGCTTCTTCACCATCCACCAATGTTTCAACCCTGGAACAAAAAGACGACAACATTTGTAACATAACTTCCGGCCCAGAAAAAGAGAACGTCAGGCAGGCTCCTGAACTTACTCAAGCCTCTTTGCAGGAAGGCACCGAGCCCATGAGCGCAACTTCTACTCAATCAGCTAAATCACGCCACGTTGACTGACGGTACGGGGCAACCTCAGTCGTGCTGTGGTGCTTTCTTTTCATCGGAATTGCGCCACACATAGCACGCAGGGTTGCCGAGAACTTTTCTCGTTAATACTCGTGGTTATCTGTCCCTATCTCGTCAGCGTTCATCTCCTCATACCCCCTTGCTCATTCGATTTTTCATTCTCATGACTCTTGCAATGATCTCAACTGATTTTGGGGCTTTTGGTTGCTTGTCTTTGTTTTTTTCTTGTACAAGTTCTTTGTGGGGTTTGTATTTTCCATATGACAACGATTATTTGCCGCGCATCTCCTTGTATCTTGTTTTCTCCTCGGGGTTTTCATTTAGACTGGGTTTGTGTGCCTGGGAGCACGACTGCACTGAGCATTGAGCACCGATAGTACTAGCAACGTGTTCGCCAGACGACTAACGATTCATTTGAATTTTGGGGGTTCACCTGATTCGATTGCCGAGTCAATCGACACAAATGATCACAAATTGAGGAGTATTATTCAATTCTTAATGTCCATCACTACACCCCATGACTCCCAGACTATGTTCTTTGTGTGAAACAACCAAGGCTATGTTAAGGAGACCTAAGACTGGTCAACAGATCTGCAAAGACTGTTTTTTCTATGTTTTCGAAACCGAGGTACACAACACAATCACCAACTCCAAACTCTTCAAGCCTGGGGATAGGGTTGCCATTGGTGCTTCGGGGGGTAAAGGTG
>Ga0153953_1000087_pt1 | contig 24908 bp, 22 predicted proteins | sample TSNJ037MetaG_FD_104718 | JGI IMG/M metagenome (GOLD analysis project Ga0153953, IMG submission 104718) | Attine ant fungus gardens microbial communities from New Jersey, USA - TSNJ037 MetaG | ecosystem: Host-associated > Fungi > Mycelium > Unclassified | place: USA: New Jersey, Wharton State...
AATCAGGCAATGCAAAGAGCTATCTATTTCAGATAGCTCTTCATTGCTTTTAAAGCGTTTTTTTCCAGACGGCTTACCTGTGCCTGGGAAATATTAATATCCTGTGCTACTTCCATCTGGGTTTTTCCCTCATAGAACCGTAGTTCTATGATATGCCTTTCTCTCTCACTCAGCTTTTTTACCGCTTCACTCAATGAGATTTCTTCGATCCAATTTTCTTCTTTATTTTTTTTATCACTGATCTGGTCCATGACATACAAAGTATCTCCGCCTTCCGTATATACAGGATCATAAAGGCTGACCGGGGTCTGTATGGCATCCATGGCGAATACAATGTCTTCTTTCGATATACCAATCTCTTCAGCTATCTCATTGATCGTAGGTTCTTTCAAATGCTTCTTCATGTATCCTTCTTTTGCATAGATAGCTTTGTAAGCCGTATCTTTCAGTGACCGGCTGACATGTATTGAATTGTTGTCCCGCAGATATCTGCGGATTTCTCCAATAATCATCGGTACTGCATAAGTCGAAAATTTTACATTAAGTGTGGAATCAAAATTATCGATTGCTTTGATCAGCCCAATACAGCCTATTTGAAACAGGTCGTCCGCATTTTCATTGCTGCTTCCAAAACGTTTGATTACACTAAGAACCAACCTTAGGTTGCCTTTGATATAGAGTTCTCTCGCCTCCATATCACCCTCCTGGATTCTGGCAAATAGTTCTTCTTTTTCTTCGTTTTTTAAAAGTGGCAGTTTGGATGTATTGACACCACATATTTCTACTTTATTAAGAGCCATTATGTTCATCCTCCTATTACTTTGTATAATAGAATGATTTACATGATGGCTCTTTCGTATACCATTTTAGGTGAAATTTTATAAAGTTTTAGACCTTGACAAGCTTTTTAATTAATGTAACTGCGTTTTATGGATACTAAAAAACCCGCAAAGTGCTTCATTCAAACCTGACAATTTCTTTTTTTAGTCTTTTCATGATTTTCTTTTCCAGTCTGGAAATGTATGACTGAGAAATGCCCAGTAAATCTGCGACTTCTTTTTGTGTCTTCTCTTCACCATCTCTGGTGTTGATTCCGAAACGCAGCTTCACGATGGTTTGTTCCCGTTCCGTAAGCTTATTGATGGCTTTTGTCAAAAGTTTTCTCTCTACTTCCGTTTCCATGTCTTTATATATTACATCTTCATCCGTGCCTAATATATCGGATAAAAGAAGTTCATTTCCATCCCAATCTACATTTAACGGTTCATCAATAGATACTTCCATTTTGGTTTTATTATTTCTGCGCAGATACATCAGAATCTCATTTTCAATGCACCTGGAAGCATAGGTTGCCAGCTTGATATTTTTATCACGGTTAAAGGTATTGATTGCCTTTATCAATCCAATAGTCCCAATTGATATTAAATCTTCCACACCTACGCCTGTATTATCAAATTTTTTCGCTATGTACACCACCAGTCTCAGATTGTGTTCAATGAGTTGGGATTTGGCTTCATTATCATACTCCGTCCCTAAATCATTAATTACTTTTGTTTCCTGCTCTGGTTCAAGCGGTGCAGGAAGTACTTCACTTCCTCCAATATAATGCACACCACTTGGCTGTTTAAATAACAAATTGGGCAGTGTCTGTACAACACGAAACTGAAAGCGATGAGGCATCGCCACTTTAATAACCATACTATTTTCCTCCTAATCATCTACCAAACAAGGGTTCAGTATCATCTGATAACTCCCTTTATAATTTACTGCTTCTTTGCTCACGGCTATCACCGGATGTTCAATTTTTTGTGACCCATTTTCTCTTTCAATACTAATATAATCTAATGTCATTCCCGGCAGTATTCCACTGCTCTTACCAATTGAATGATAGGGAATATAAAACATCTTAACGTCCTTATCCAGCAACTCCTTTATAGAGTCATAACCTATGATACTGACCGGCTTTCCGGTGACAGGTTCTTTTAAATGATTTCCTGTATCCCGAAGTCCTTTCACACGTTTACATCTCCCATGCAGAGCTATGGTAACATCATAGACTTCCTGTGTCTTGTATTTTAAACTTTGATATCCCTTGAGCAATAAGGTTAGAAACAATACACTAAGCATTCCCAAAAATATCACGGGGAGTGTGATTTGCGAAAATAGTGTTTGAAATATACCTCCTGATAAAAATGCCATACCATATAAAAGCATTACACCTTTTAACAGTGTTTTCTTCTGTAATGCGGCAAACGTAATTTTTACCATCCCAAAACTTAGAATCACATAGCCAAAGGCAAAGATCAGTACTACATGACCTGTAGGAACCAGTACGAGTATACATGCTCCTAATGCACCGAAAAAGCTGCCAGGCAGCAACCTTCTCCACATGATTCTACATTTCAATACCTGTCCTGTCAGTAATAGCAGGGCTAAATCCATGATCATATTTTCCAGAAAAAAAATATCTATGTAGAATTCATAATACACAAAACACCCCCTACATCTAAATGGAGCACTTGGACTAAGTACTTCCCATTATAGAATATAGAGGCTGCAAATTTTGTCAAAATTACGATCTTGTATTAAATTTTTCTTCGACAATTCTTTTATATATTTTTCAGCAGCGTATGCAGGGTATTTAACGGCATCTGTCCCGGCGCTGATGAATCACCTGCCGTTCCAAATGTAATGGCAGAGCCAAAGACACCCCCTGATATACGGCTGATACGTCCCATGTCCCCCATCGACATAGTCACCACCGGTGTCTGACCATGCAGCTCTTTCATCACCAGTGTGGTATCCAGTAAAACAAGTACGTCTCTTTCACTTCTGGGCATTACCGCTATCTTAGCAATATCTGCATCCAATTCCTGCATCCTGCAAAGCCTTGTAATCAGCTCTTCCTTTTTGGGAGTCTTCCGAAAATCATGATTGGAAGCAATGACCTTAATGCCTGCATCATGTGCCGTTTCTACTAAAACAAATACCACATCATCCCCACGCATGATTTCCACATCAATCAGATCTACCAGACCACTGTTAGCCGCCTCTGAATTTATCTGAATATAATCCTCTATAGAAATAGGAATATTACCGCCTTCCGCACTGGTACGAATCGTAAAGAGAATGGGCGTTTCCCTAAATTCGTTATGCATAAGCTGTAAAACTTCCATCACTTTATTCGTATCATATAAATCCACAAAGAAATCAGCCCGCCATTCCACTAAATCAAATGGCTGTCCATTCAGTTTCCGGGCTGCCTGTAATATATTTTCCCTGGTATCTGCAATAATCGGCACACATATTTTGGGAATCCCATTGCCAATTTCTAACTGACCAACCTTCACAACATTATTCATAGGCCAAATCTCCTTATTATGTAGATAGACTGTCCATATATTTTATCATATATTGATATAGCTTTCAAGGAGCGAGAAATAGCCGAAGGAGCGCATTTTATTCTTTTTTCTTTTTGAATACCGTCCCAATCAAAATGAAGATAGAACTAAACAGACTAAGAATTAAGGGCAGCCACTTTGTTTGATCTCCCGTGTTCGCTGCAGTAGAGGATACATTATTTGTATTGCTTTTATTTGTATTTGCATTTCCTTCATTCGTACTCTCACTACCTTCATTTGTACCTGTGTTATTTCCGGACGAAGAACTGCTGCCTGCAGCGCCGCCGGAAGAACTATTGTCAGAATTATTATTCGAGGGTGTGACTCCAATGCCTACAATCACCGTATTTCCCGCCACACTGGCAGTACTATTATTATCGGCAGGCGCAGACACTCCAAGCCCTGTAATCACCGTACTTCCTGCTACGCTTTGGAGTTGCATATCGTTCGCAGCAATGGAAGCCGCCTCCTGCGGTTCTTCCTGATCCGTGCCACTTTGCTCATTGCCGGATTCCTGTACTGCTCTTGTTGATATTTGATACTGCAAAGCAATCATTCTTATTAATTCAGTTTCTTTACCATTCTCCTCTCTGGTTCCTTCTTTACTTACCGATGCTTCTTCTCTTTCTGATACATCTTCTTTTTCCTCTCCGGTGCCCTTTTCACCTTCCAGTACTTCTGCCTCTGCCTCCTCTTCTTTTTTCTCTTCAGTGTCTATTTTGCTTTCCTGCTGCTCTCCCTCTTTTGCATCCGTTTCAAGTTCTGAAACTTCCGTACTTTGGACTCCTGCTCCATCCTCGCTGTTTTCTAACGTTTCACTTTCAACTTGAATTTTTTCTTTTGAAATTCCTTCCACTATAATTTCATCTTCACAGGTGGCTGCTTCTCTATCTGTAGATACTGCATTGGATATACTGATGGGAGCATCCAATACTTTCAAAGTAACCCCTTCATCTATATTCAATATACCATGGTTGTTAATCAATGTGCTGTTTCTTCCAATTATTACAACATTGTTAAGTGTTAATTCTGCACCTTTTTCCACTACAAAAATAGCGCCTTTCAGAGATTCGTCAGCTTTTACCACTAAGCCGCTGTCCAAAGAGCAGATCCGTCCGGAAGAAATCCTAAATGTTTCCGTAACTACGATAACTCCACCGTCCGAAAGCATCTGCTGGGCGCTCTTCAGTGAATTCAAAGGACTTGTACGGTCTAAACCGCTGTTTTGCGCAGAGCCGCAGCCACTGACATAAATTATCTTTTCTGCTGCTTTAACCTGCTTTAGAGGCAGGTATGTAGTAATCAGAGTTCCCGCCATTATAATTCCTAATAAGCTATGCTTTTGTATTTTTCTTTTATATTTCATCTTAAGTTTCTCCATCTCTTTTGTCTATATAAAAACATATAATTCAAATTTCACTATTAATGAGACTAATTATAACATAATTCTACATTTTATAGCAAGCATTTGTTACATAAATATTAAGATTGTTTTGCATTGTTTTTGATTCCTTGCAATCTATCATGAAATACTGTATATTTTTCCATATATGTTAAATAAGTCAAATACCCCCACAGTGAGCTGCTGGTGCTGCCTGGCTCATTGCCTGCGGGAATAAAGCTTAAGATAAGGAGATGATGTTTTTGGATTCGACCGATGCCATACAGTTCGGTGTTTTAATCGTCTTATTACTTTTATCCGCTTTTTTTTCATCTGCGGAAACTTCTATGACCTCTGTAAATAAAATCAAAATATTGAGCCTGGCTGAGCAGGGAAATAAAAAGGCCCGGACTCTTCTTAAGATTCTGGAAGACTCCGGCCGAATGCTCAGCACCGTTTTGATAGGCAATAACATTGTGAACCTGACCGCCTCCGCCCTGGCCACTTCTCTATCCATAAGAATTTGGGGCAGCACGGCAGTCGGACTGGCCACTGGTGTCCTGACGCTTTTAATCTTAATCTTCGGTGAAATATCACCCAAGACGCTTGCTACGATCCACTCTGAGAAATTGGCATTGAATTATGCCGGGACAATTATATTTCTCATGCGCATACTGACCCCTGTTATTTTCCTGATTAATAATCTGTCACTCCTCTTCCTGCGGCTGATGCGTGTAGACCCTTCTGCCAAAATGAATACTATGACAGAACACGAATTGCGGACGATCCTGGATGTCAGCCATGAGGACGGCGTGATCGAAAGTGAAGAACGTCAGATGATATACAATGTATTTGATTTTGGTGACTCTCTGGCGAAAGATATTATGGTGCCCAGAGTTGACATGGTTTTTGTGAATGTCAACAGTACTTATCAGGAAGTAATTACTATTTTTAAAGAAGAAAAATTCACAAGACTACCCGTATATGAAGGTACTACCGATAACGTTATCGGTGTAATCATTATAAAAGATCTGATTTTTTATGATGTTTCCAGGGAATTTAACATCCGTGATATTATGAGAGAACCTCATTTCACTTATGAGTACAAGAAAACATCTGAATTAATGCTGGAAATGCGTCAGGATTTTATCAACTTTACAATTGTTTTAGACGAATATGGTGCTACTGCGGGATTAGTAACTCTGGAAGATCTGCTGGAAGAGATTGTGGGCGAAATCAGAGATGAATATGATAAAGACGAAGAGGATCTGATACGTCAAATTAATGACCGGGAATTCATTGTAGAAGGTTCTATGAAACTGGATGATTTGAATGATGCTTTAAACCTTGATCTGGAATCTGAGGACTATGATTCCATTGGGGGGTATATTATTGAACGGCTGGACCATTTGCCCGGAACGGGAGAATCCGTAGTTTCCGACAATCAGATAAAGCTGGTCGTAGATGCTGTAGAAAAAAACCGTATTGATAAAGTTCATATTTATCTGCCCGAAAATTTTCAGGAGACAATTGCTGAATCTTAAATTTATTGGAAGGGGGACGCCAAGAATCCCTGCCAACTATCTTATGCGAACCGGACTCCTTCGGCGGTCATTCGGAGCCCCCGAAGGAGTCCGGTTCGCGTAAGAAGTTTGGCGGTGGTTCTTGGCGTCCTCTTCTCATCCAACTATCCTGAAACTAAAATCCCTCAGAATCATGGGAATGAGGCTCCGGATAAATCTCCCCTTCGACTTCAATCTCATCCCCAGCCATACGCAGAATATCCTTAATCTCTTCTATCGGCATTTCCAGATATGCAGATAACTCATCTATAGAAACCTTTTGTTCCATATCCAACTCCAGATTCCGTACCGCCTCGTTCAGATAATTGACACGTGTGACCATCTCTTCATCCATATCCAGCATCGTTTCCTGTTCTTCCACCGCAGCTCTCATCGCATTTTGTATTTCCTCCAAAAGAAAATCACGATACTCCTTTAGACATTGCTTCCGCTGCAGTTGATTAACAGCCAGTAATAGACCTACGTTTCCTTCCTGAAGAATATCACCCTGCGATATCTTGCCGCTGCTATAGTTTCTGGAAAGCTCATATACCGTGCGAAGATGCAGCTCCGTCAGCTGCGCTTTCGCCAGATCATCTCCTGACACCGCCCTTTCAAATAGCTGAAATTCCTCATCTTCACTGACAGACGCAACATTCTCCAGATCTTTCAGATACATGGCGGCAAACGTATCATCGTCATCTGATTTTGCTTCCTTAAGCGTCTGCGCTTCCAGGACGTCTGCCTTAGCAGACTGGTAGCCTTCTATCTTGATTTTCTGCCCTGCCAGATATTCATAAATCAACGCTAGTTTTTCTTCTTCAAGATGTGCGTTTTTGAAAAAGTCTTTAATCTCATCTTTGGTAATGTAATTTCCTTTCTTGTCTGCTAAAGTCTTGATTTCACTTAGCATTTCCCTGAAAATTATCTTTTCCTTCATAATTTCCCTCTCAAATCTCTCAGCTGACGCTCAGTATTTCAATTGCTTTTTGTAATTGATTATCTTCTTCTTTTTCTATTTCTGTTTTTTGTTTCAAATTATCATTCAATTCCACTTCCACATCCGGTTCGATTCCTTTTCCGTGAATGTCATTTCCATTGGGCGTATAATATTTTGCGATGGTCAGCTTCACTGCCGTTCCGTCATCTAAATTGACAATTCGCTGAACAATGCCTTTTCCATATGTTGTGGTGCCTACCAGCGTTCCAATGCCATAATCTTTAATGGCACCTGCGAAGATCTCTGATGCACTGGCGCTGTTTTCATTTATCAGCACGGCCAGCGGCTTTTGAAATTGATGCTTGCCATCACTCTTATATTCCGTTCTTTCTCCGTCTTTATTCTCGGTATATACAATTAGTCCTTCCGGCAGCATCTGTTCCAGCATATTACATACTGTCTGAAGTACGCCGCCAAGATTATTCCGCAGATCTATAATTAATTTTTCCATACCCTGAGCTTCTAATTCTGCCAGGGCTGTATTAAACTGTTCTTCTGTGATCGTATCAAACTCTGTAATTGCAATATAACCCGTCTTCCCTTCCAGCATTTCATATGTAACAGTCGGTATCTTTACTTCCTGGCGCTCTACATCGAATTCCAGATAGTCTGTTTCTCCATCTCGTGCTATCGAAAGTCTGATGGATGCTCCTTCTTCTGTCTTAATCATGGTTACCACCGTATTCAAATCCATGCCGGTCACTTCTGTGTCATTGAGTTTATATATAATATCACCGGGCAGCAATCCTGCCTGCTCCGAGGGTGTTCCTTCGAAACAACGCACGATAGAAATAATACCCGTATTCTTGTCCTGTGTAAGCGTGGCGCCGATTCCAACATACTGGCCTGCGGTGGATTCCTGCATTTTCTGAAGCTCTTCGGCCGTATAATAGGATGCATAGGGATCACCCAATCCGGCTACCAGCCCTTTATACATCTGATTCTCTACCTGTTCCGTATCAATGTTATCCAAATAGTAATGATTGATAACAGCTTCAATATTTTCAACTTTCTTTTGAATATCCGCTTTGTCAATATTTAATATATTTCCGGAATTTTCAGCCGATGTCTTCTCTGTTTCCGCAGACACAGATACATACTCTCTCAGCCGGTCGTTTCCATAGAAAAGAATCATACCAAATATTATGGTTACAAATACGCCACATAAAACCCCATTCAGAAATCTTTTATTATTCTCCATTATTTTACTCCTTTTGTAAGAAAGGTTTTGGCTTCGATATAATCCTATCGCTCCCAAAACCTTTTTATGCTTACAATCTCATCTAATATTTGTTTTTCAGCCTACCCTATGGCCTAATAATCCAAAGATTCCATGTATCTCATATACTTTACTACCATGAGTGCTATCTTAAATGTAATGGCATCTTCAAAAATACGTAAATCCAGTCCGGTACTTTTTTGAAGTTTATCTAAACGATACACCAATGTATTCCGGTGAATGTACAGCTGTCTTGAAGTTTCGGAAACATTCAGGCTGTTCTCAAAAAATTTATTGATTGTAGTCAACGTTTCCTGGTCAAAATCATCCGGAGATTTTCCCCCAAAGATCTCCTTGATAAACATTTTACATAGCGGAATCGGAAGCTGATAAATCAACCGGCCAATGCCCAAAGAGCTATATGCAATCATATTTCTGTCACTAAAGAAGATTTTTCCTACGTCCAATGCCATCCTGGCTTCTTTGTAAGAACGGGATACTTCTTTGATCTCCTGTACAATGGTACCATATGCAATATGCATGCGATCACGTTTTTCAGAACCAAAAGATTCCAGAATCTGCCTTGCAATCCTGTCCATTTCTGCATTACTTGTATTTTTTCCCAGTTCTTTTACTACTATAATACTTTTTTCGTCTACTGCCGTAATAAAATCGCCTGATTTACTTCCTAATAACGAACGGACATTCTCCAATGCGGAGCTTTCCTTTTCATCATCTACTTCTAATAAGAATACAACTCTGCATACGTCTGTGTCAATATGCAGTTTTTTGGCTCGATTGTATATATCTACCAAAAGTAAATTATCCAGCAATAAATTTTTAATGAAATTATCTTTATCAAAACGTTCTTTGTATGCAGTCAGCAGGTTCTGAATCTGAAATGCAGCCATTTTTCCTACCATATACACATCATCACTGCTGCCCTGCGCTAAAAGCACATATTCCAGCTGATGTTCATCAAAAATTTTAAAAAACTGATGATCCTGCACTACCTGACTGTCTGCCGGCGAATTTACAAACGGCAGTACCGAGGCAGACTGCTCGGCCGCCTCTGCAAACGTAGTAGCCAGCACGTTCCCTTCCAGATCAATTACACATAAATCAATTCTTGAAATTACCTTTAAACCTTCTATCGTCGACTGCAGTATTTGGTTTGATATCATGACTGTTCTCTCCTTTGCGTAAATGCTTCCGAAAAAACTTTGTTTTTCAACATAAGCTACCTCTTATTTTAATACAAATCACCAAAAAAAGAAAGCATAAATTATGATTTTTTATGCTTTTCGCTCTAAAAACCCTTCTCCAAGGACTTCCCGGGCATCACTTACCACAATAAATGCCTCATTGTCAATTTCTGCCACTATTTCTTTTAGATCCACAATCTCTTTTTTAGACACCACACAAAACAATAAATTTCTATGTTCTCCTGTATATAGCCCCTCTGCTGCCCATCCTGTAAGCCCGCGTCCCAAAGTATTCAGAATCGCATCCGCTACCTGATTTTTTTTATTGCTAATAATAAATGCAACCTTCGCAAACTTTGCGCCTTCCAACAGCCGGTCTGATACATAGGAAGTCACTGCAATGGCTATCATCGCATATAAAGCAGGGCTGATCCCAAAAATCCAGACACCGGCTACCACAATGATACCGTCTAACACCTGCATGATCTGTACAATAGAATATTGCCTTAAATAATGCTGTATCAATGCTGCCACCAAATCTGTCCCTCCGGTGGTACTGTGAGCTATAAATATCATCCCAATACCCATACCGGCAATTACACCGCCAAAGAGTGCGGAAAGAACCAGATCATCTGTTGCCGGCGCATAAACGGGTAATAAGTAAAGCCAGATAGAAAGCATGGCCGTTGCAAATAATGTCCTTCGAAAATAGCGGATCCCTTTTATCTTGATAACCAACATAAATACCGGAATATTCAAAACAATATTAGTAAACCACAACGGAATCCCATTTTCATAATATACGGCTGTGATTTCTTTAATCAAAATAGCAATCCCGGTAAATCCCCCTGTCACTAACCCGATGGGATCATAGATGGAACTCAGGGCAAATGCCAGCAGTGCTGTTCCGACCGTCATGAGACCATAATCTATATAAAACGGCCGGTTTGTATGAAACTCCATGAATCAATCTCCTTTTTCGCTCTGGTATCTGGAAATCTTTTTCTTCAATACCCGCTTTTCCAACAGTCTTCCCAGGAAACCGGGTTTCAATTCCAAATGACTGCCGAAGGGGATTTCTTTTCCAAGTCCAACCCAAAGCTTTGCCCCTAACTTCTGACGGTTTCGAAATACAAACTCCTCCTGATAGGGGCTGGATAACATTGATAATAAAACATCTGCAGATACACCATTGATTAAATTCACAATATCATCTTCCCCTGCATCTTCAAGTATAAAGACTCCGGTCACATTAAGCTGAGGATATTTTTTATAGATATATTTGTAAAATATATCCCTTTCCGCCATCTTATCTGCCAGCAGGACCACTTGCATTTCTTTTTGAATCAGATAATTGAAAAACGCTTTCAAAAAGCTGTTATCCTGAATTTGTGTAAACCGCTCTTCACTTTCTCCGCCTGCTGCTTCCAGAATCTCTTTATTTCCTATGATGCTCAGATTGAGCTGCCCTATCAGTCCACCATATTCCTGTGACTGCTCTGCCTCAATCAATATCCCGGGGGTAATGATTCCTATAATGCTTAAAGAATCTGTCTGCAGAAATTCTTCCACCCGTTTCATGGATTCATCCACACTAAGGTTATCAATTTCAAATCCCAATATCTCTAATTTCTCATTCATATTCACCATTCTCTTTTCTGTTATTCTCAATATAACAGAATTTTCATGTAATTTCAACTATACCTGCCGTTTTTTAAAAGCATTTCATGTGTTCATATTTTATTCACTTAACATTCAAAAATCTTTCATTCAACCATCATTCTTTCTTCATTTCTATTGCATATAATAGCATTATCAGATGAAACAAGAAATGACAGCCTCATAGTATAAACATACTATTTCGAATAAACTTTTTCATAATAATGCCAGGTAGACAGCTACCTGGCATCCTCCCTTTTCAGGGCGCATTGGCAAGCAAAACGTATTTTATACTTCAAATAGTAAATCTCCATAAGACGGCATCGGCCATTCTTCTTTATCCACGATCATCTCCAGTTTATCCACCGGCTTACGCAATACTTCCATAGCAGTACATACTTTTTCATGATAATAATTGGCCTGTTCCTGCCCTGCCTGTATATTACAGGCTATATTCGTCATTTCTTCCAGTCTGGTAAGTGCCGACTTTGCATCTGACAGTAAACCGGTCGTCTCTTTCAAAAGTTCCATAGGTACGGATGTATCCGCTTTCGCTTCCTTTATTTGATTTGCAGTCACTGCCAGATTTCCGGCAAATCGGATAACTGCCGGGATAATGTGTTTACTTGCAATATCGATCATGGCACGTGCTTCAATATTGATTGCCTTTGCGTAACTCTCATATTGAATCTCCGCCCTTGATTCCAGTTCTGATTTTGTAAATACACCAAATTTGCTGAATAAAGCAATGGCTTTCTCTGTCACTAATGCAGGAATTGCCTCAACCATGGATCCAATATTTGGAAGTTCCCGGCGCTCTGCTTCCTGCACCCATTCCTCTGAGTAACCATTTCCATTGAATACAATACGCTGATGGTCCCTTGCATATTTTTTAATCAAATCATGCATGGCCAGATCAAAGTCGTCTGCTGCTTCCAGAATGTCACTTGCTTCTGAAAATGCTTCTGCAACAATGGTATTGAGTACCACATTGCATTCTGCCACAGAATCCCGGGATCCTGCCATACGAAATTCAAACTTATTTCCGGTAAACGCAAAAGGCGATGTTCTATTTCTGTCTGTCGCATCTTTATTCAGGTTGGGCAGGGTCTTTACGCCTGTATGCAGTTTTCCGCCTTTCAGACTGTGTGTCGCCTCTCCGGTGTCGATCAACTGCGTCAATACATCCTGGAGCTGCTCTCCCAAGAATACGGAAACAATCGCCGGTGGTGCCTCATTCGCTCCCAGTCTGTGGTCATTTCCCACATCGGCAGCCGATTCCCGCAGTAAATCAGCATGGAGGTCTACTGCTCTTAACACACAGGTTAAAATCATCAAAAATTGTAAATTTTCATGAGGAGTCTTTCCGGGCTCCAACAGGTTGATCCCGTCGTCAGTAATCAGGGACCAGTTATTATGTTTTCCGGAACCATTTACCCCTGCAAATGGCTTTTCATGAAGAAGACACTGCAGACCATGTTCTTCTGCGGTTCGTTTCAGTGTCTCCATTACGATCTGATTATGATCTACTGCCACATTACACTGTGCATAAATGGGCGCCAATTCGTGCTGCGCCGGCGCTACTTCATTATGCTGTGTCTTTGCAGATACTCCCAATCTCCAAAGCTCTTCATTTACATCTTTCATAAACGCACCGATTCTCTGCCGAATGACACCAAAGTAATGATCGTCTAATTCCTGTCCCTTGGGAGGCATCGCACCAAATAATGTACGACCGGTAAAAATCAAATCTTTACGTTTTAAATATTTTTCCCTGTCAACAATAAAATATTCCTGTTCCACGCCTACGGATGGAACTACATTTTCTGACGTCAAATTGCCAAATAAGCGCAGCAGACGCAGGGATTGTTTTTGAACTGCCTCCATAGACCGAAGTAGAGGAGTCTTCTGATCCAGAGCTTCGCCCGTGTAAGAGCAAAAAGCAGTTGGTATGCACAGAATTGCACCCGCCCCATCTTCCCTTACAAATGCAGGAGAAGTACAGTCCCAGGCAGTATATCCTCTCGCCTCAAACGTTGCACGCAAACCACCAGATGGAAATGAAGAAGCATCCGGTTCACCTTTAATCAATCCTTTGCCTGAAAGCTCCATCAAAACAGAGCCATACTTATCCGGTGCAGTGATAAAGGAATCATGTTTCTCTGCCGTAAACCCGGTCAGCGGCTGAAACCAATGGGTATAATGTGTTGCGCCTTTTTCCATAGCCCAATCTTTCATGGCACCGGCTACGACTTCCGCCGTCATCGGATCCAGTTCTTTTCCGTCATCTATGGTTTTATGAAGTTCTTTATAAACTTTCGCCGGCAGTCTTTCCCGCATGATTTTGTCATTAAAAACATTTTCCCCAAATTGCTTTACAACATTCATCTTTTAAAACCTCCACATATGCAAGTAGTCAAAGACCCCGCAGCAAACTACGGGGTATTTGACCCTCGCGGCGTTCGCCAAACACAGGAGAAAAACATTCCTGCGCCTGGCTCATTGCTCGCGGTAATAAAGGCATTCCATATGTAGTGGAACGCCTTTGTTGCTTTATAATTCTTGTTCGTTCTATATTTTCTATGTTTTATGCTTTATCTATAGAGCCGAATATCTCCATCTTTTCTTTCACAGTTGCCTTAATTGCTTCCACACCCGGTGCTAATATTTTACGCGGATCAAATCCTTTTCCTTCTAAATCTTTGCCCGCTTCGATGTATTTACGTGTAGCTGCTGCGAATGATAACTGACACTCCGTATTTACGTTGATTTTCGCTACTCCTAAATCAATCGCTTTCTTTATCATATCTACAGGGATGCCTGTACCGCCATGAAGAACCAGAGGCATAATACCTGTTCTTTCCTGAACTGCAGCCAGTGTTTCGAAGCTTAAGCCCGCCCAGTTTGCAGGGTATTTTCCGTGAATATTTCCGATACCTGCCGCCAGCATGTCAACGCCCAGATCTGCAATTCTCTTGCACTCATCCGGATCTGCACATTCGCCTGCACCTACAACACCATCTTCTTCTCCTCCGATAGATCCTACTTCTGCTTCCAGAGACATTCCTTTTTCTGCACAAACTTTAACCAGTTCTTTTGTATTTGCAACATTTTCGTCAATTGGACTATGAGAACCATCATACATAATGGATGAAAATCCTGCTTCAATACACTTATAACATGCATCATAACTGCCATGATCAAGATGCAGTGCTACCGGAACCGTGATATTCAATTCTTCGAGCATTCCGTTTATCATACCGACAATTGTTTTATATCCGGCCATATACTTACCGGCGCCTTCTGATACACCCAAAATTACAGGAGAATTGTTTTCCTGTGCAGTAAGAAGAATTGCCTTGGTCCATTCCAGATTATTGATATTAAACTGACCAACTGCATAATGACCTTCTTTTGCTTTTTGCAACATTTCTTTTGCTGATACTAACATTTAAAATTCCTCCATTTTCCAATATTATTACTAAGCTGGATACAAGTATATCACATTTTTTTCAAAAAAGAAATCATTTTTTTATTCTAGTAAATCCGGCAGCCTTTTTACCATAATTGGCACTGCCTGTTTATGATTGATAATTTTAACCTCTTTGTGCGTCCCGCCATATTCACCGTCCAAAGTCCAGGGAATCTCTTCTTCCGACTCAATCTCCATATAATTGGTTTTAAAGGTGTCAATATATTTGCTGTCTATTTCTTTTATCAGCAGACTGGCAATGATCTCTTGTAATTCCATCGGATTTTTAGGTGTATGAATTAGAGTCACTTCAAAGACACCGTCATTCATCTCTACATTTTTCCCTGTTATATTGCGAAAACCGCCTACCGATTCGGAATTTGTTATCATCCCGTAAATAAATTCACCTTCTATCTCTTTATTTAATTCATCTATTGCTTTCTCATTTTCACAATAGCGCAGTTTTAGAGAATAGGATTTAATATTGAATATACGTTTTGCCCCTTCCAGTATATAAGCCAAATGTCCCAGAAGATTTTTCATTTCCTGTTTCGTAAGATAGGAAACATCGGTAAATACTCCAAATGCGGCAATATATACAAAATAATCCTGATTAAAGGAACCAATGTCACAGCTAAAAGGATGATCCATAACGATAGTTCTGGCGGCCTCTTTCATGTTTTTAGGCAGATTTAAACTATTGGCAAAATCATTGGTACTCCCGGATGGTATATATCCAACCGGCTTAACATGCCCACACTGCATCATTCCCGTAATGACCTCATCCAATGTACCGTCACCGCCACCGCATACCACCAGTTCAAATTCTTCTACGCGTTCCCTTATGATCCGGGCAGCGTCCTGCTCACACTGCGTCGTATATAACGTGATTTCCATATTATTTTTTATTAATATATCAACAATATCCAATAAATGATTTTTTATAAAACCTTTTCCCGACTTAGGGTTTACAATAAACAGTACTCTTTTACTTCTCATAGTATTTACCTTCCTAATAAATATAGATTATTGTACTATTTATCCACGTTTACTACAAGTAGCTATCTCTTAAATTTTTATGATGCATTTCTGTTTAATTTATGATACAATCCATTTAACAGTGTCATTATAAGATTAAATTTTATAAAGGAGTTAATTCTTATGCCACACAAAACTGCTCTGGTAACCGGCGCCTCCCGCGGCATTGGTAAAGCAATTGCCCTTACGCTGGCTGCCAACGGATACCATTTGATTATCAACTGTAAGCAAAATGAAGAACTCTTGGAATCACTAAAGAAATTTATAGAAAGCCGATATCCCGTTACCTGTAAGTCTTTTGTAGGTGATATGGGGGATTTTGAAACCGTATACCAAATGTTTCAAGCCATTCGTAACTTTCATATATCTCTGGATGTCATTGTAAACAATGCCGGAATATCTTCACTTGGACTGCTGACCGACCTCTCACCGGAAGACTGGGACCGAATCCTGCAGACCAATTTATCTTCGGCATTTTATACCTGCAAGTGCGGTATTCCTTTGATGTTGGAACGAAAGAGTGGAAAAATCATTCAGATTTCTTCTATCTGGGGCATTGCCGGCTCTTCCTGCGAAGTGGCATATTCAGCTACGAAAGGCGGTATCAATGCTTTCACTAAAGCTCTCGCAAAAGAACTGGCTCCAAGTAATATTCAGGTCAATGCAATTGCCTGCGGTGTCATCGATACGGAGATGAATGACGGTTTTTCAGAAAGCGATATTGAACAGCTTCTGGAAGAAATTCCAGCCGGAAGGCTGGGAACACCAACGGAAGTGGCAAAACTGGTATTGGATTTATGTACGGAAAATACTTATCTGACAGGGCAGATCATCCAACTGGATGGGGGATGGTACTGATTGAAAAATAAAAACTGAAATTCGTGAATGCCCCATATCAAAAATACCGACATGTTGTTGATACGGGGCATTTTTGTATTTACACACCACCTATAGAGGTGGGAGTCTTATCTTTTTTAAGATAATATATGATCGAGAAGCGCACTGCACCCTTCATATACATCATTATAGGTCAAATTAAAATTACCGGTGTACCAGGGATCATCTATATCTCTTGGGTTTTGCGTGAAATCCAGAAGTCTGTATACCTTTTTCTCAGGATCTGAACCCAAAATTCTGTACATATTTTTAATATTCCACTGCTCCATGCCAATCAGATAATCATACTTCTTATAGTCCTCTCTACGAAGCTGAACAGCGCGCTTTCCCTGGGTTGAGATTCCATGTTCTCTCAGTTTATTCCTGGTACCGTAATGTACCGGATTGCCTATCTCTTCTGTGCTGGTTGCGGCTGAGGCTACTGAGAAGGAAGCTCCCATCCCTCTTTTTTCTACCATATCCCGAAATACAAACTCGGCCATAGGGGAACGGCAGATGTTGCCGTGGCATACAAACATTATGTTTATCATTTTTGTAGACTCCTTTAATCGTTGATTTGGCGTCCTGCCACCCATCATGTTGAAATAGCCGTTCAATCCTGCTCTTCCAAATCAACATCTTCTGTTTTTTTTCCCACTGCAGTTTTATTTCTTAAATCCTCCAGTTTTTTATCATATATCTCAATATTGTCATTCCATATCGTATAACCTTTCTCTACTCTATGATCTTCTAAAGAATAGTTTTCCCATAAATATTGAAACAAATGTATATTTACTTTCTTAGCCCCATTTATATTCAAATGTCCTATGTCTTTAAAATCGCTGCTAAAATCAAGTTCTATTTCATCCACTAAAGATGCATAATTTATGCACGGAATACCTCTTTCCCGTAAATACTCTTCCAGACTATTATAAATTTTCTGCAGTTCTATATATACCTCCTCACCATCTCTGGCGCCTGCAAAAGGTGTTAAATAAAACATCAGTTCTATATCGTTTTCCTTACAGAGTTTTATCATCTTTTCTAAATAGATGAGCGTATTTTCCGGTAACTCTTCCTTCTCTGTTATAATCGGGGGTGCCGGAAAAGACCTGGTCTTAAATACAGGTTTGCCTCCCTTATAGATATTCGAACCATTTTTAAAATCATCGGAATCAAGCTCTGGCCAACGGGAGTGGTATTGTAAGAATGGAATATAGTAAGGCAATCGCTCTTCTAAAGTAAACTGATCTGCCAGCATATCCTCTCCCAGCTGAATTTTATTCAAACTCAGGGGCATTCCATCCATAGCTATCTGAAGCATTCTATCACTCTTAACTTTATTCACATGATATGTACAAAATCCTTCAACCGCAATCACTTTTGGATGCTGCCTCTTAATAGCATCCTTCATCAGGTAATAGGTGGTTCCAATATTCTGCAGCGGTGATCCCAGGACATATGATGTTACTCCATATTCTTTCCAAAACTCCATAGGATGAGTGCCGTAATAGGCATGGCTTGATCCCATGAACACTACATCTAAGCTGTCTTTTTTTTCCTCATGATAAAAAGTATAAATGCGTGAGCTCCCAGTCTTTAAACTTAATACCCGTTCTACTTTTTGGTAGACGATCACAAATAAAACAAGAAATATGATTACTGATAAAATTCTAAATATTCTTTTCCGTCTCATCTCTACTCCTTTAGAATTGGAAATAAATAAACTGCCCTGCATCAAATGCCGGTCCATAGGCTCCGAAGATTAATACATAAAAAACAGCGCAAAGATATACGAACCATCGAAACCATATCTCCTGTTTAAATAATTTCCCCATCAAATGAATATTCTTAAACTTGCAAATATCGATTACTGCCAAAATTCCGATAGATACCAAAACCATATTAAATTTCTGTCGTTCTATCCCCAGATTATAAAGAACACCATCAAAAAGCGTACCCGGATTCTGCATAGTAAATATATTTCGGATAATCGTACAGGCATCCGTCACACTGTTAGCCCGGAAAAATACCCAGGTTAAATTAATAAGCAGAAATGTTGCTATTATTTTCATTAATTGATGACTAAAGTTTTTTCGGTCAATATGTAAAATCTCTACTGCCTTATCTCTCACCGGCTGCATAACTTCTCCTATGACCTGATAAATCCCATTAATGCCTCCCCAAATCACAAAATGCCAGCTGGCTCCATGCCACAATCCACTCGTTATAAACACCACCAATAGATTCATATACTTACGCAGTTTCCCTTTTCGATTGCCTCCCAAAGGAATATAGAGATAGTCCCGAAACCAGGTACTCAAAGAAATATGCCATCTTCTCCAAAAGTCTGCAACTGAATTTGCCAAATATGGTGCATTGAAATTTTCCATTAAATTAAATCCCATGATTCTGGCTGCTCCGATGGCAATACTTGAATACCCCCCGAAATCGCAGTAAATCTGTATTGCAAACAATAGTGTAGCAACGGCCAATACGGTCCCGTCATACTGAGTATAATTATCATATACCTGGTTCACCAGCGTTGCAATGTTATCTGCCACTACTACCTTTTGAAAATATCCGAAGATCATCAACAGCAATCCACTCCGCATATTTTCAAAACGAAACGGATGCTTAACGCTGATTTGTTTTAACAAGTTTTTAGAACGCTCAATAGGTCCTGCAACCAACTGTGGAAAGAATGATACAAAGAGCGCATATTTCCCAAAATTCTTTTCTGCATAAATTTCTTTCCGGTAAACGTCCATCGTATAACTTAAAGCCTGGAATGTAAAGAATGAAATTCCAACCGGCAACACTACATCAAAGGATGGATTAAGCAATGTAATATGAAATGTTCCCAATACTTTATTCACACTTTCAATCGCAAAATCAAAATATTTAAAGAAGAAGAGGATGCCAAGATTCGAACCAAAGGAAAGTGCGACAAATAGTTTTTTCCTTTTTTCTCCTTTCTTTTTATCTTCCAGCCGATCTACCCATTCAATTAATAATCCTGACGCATATGTAATCGCTGTGGATGTAAACATCAATAACGCATATTTAGGATTCCAACACATATAAAAATAATAGCTGGCAATTAATAGAAACAGGTATCTGAATTTATAAGGAATCAAAAAGTATAAAAGACATACAATTGGGAAAAAAACCAAAAAATGAAAAGAGTTAAATAACACCCTGCGTCACCTCCAATTCTGCTGCCTCTATTAGCCTTCTCACTCCCTGATCTGCGATCATTACTACTGTTTCTTCGTGAACGAAATCCGTAATATTTGCATCAAATAATATATTTGTCTGGGCTCCAAATTCATCATCTCCGTCCCAAAACAAAAATTGCAGAGGCATACATGGAAATGCCATAGCCTGAAATCCTACATCTGATTGGCACAGTCTTAGAAATCCCAGTTTCTCTCCGGCAGCTTGCAGTTTTTCAGCCTTACCGTCAAAAGCCTTTGCAAACGGCTCAAGGGTCTGCCTTTGAAATGCTTCTGCGAAAGGTGCCGCCCGTTTTACATCCCGAAAAGGAATCCAAATATTCGCATTTCGCGGGTTTTCCCTGGAATAGTAAAAAATATGATAAATTGACATGAGCGTCTGAAACTCCAGCTCTTTATTCCAATCCGACGCTTCATGGATGGTACCGTCGGAAGCTTCAATTACATAATCTGTCCCATAATAGGTAATCGGCATCTTCCCTTCCACGTATCCCGGAAGACCTAAGGCCGCATACCGTTCCTCATAATCCCAATCTAATGATTTTTTCCTCCAGTTTTCACAAATCATTTCATAATTATCCCGATATTTTATCATCCTCTTATCCATTCCATAAATTGAACCTTAGCTATTTTTGTCCAATATGGTATCCCTCCATTTTTTAACAAAACTAAATAATAAAATTCTGTTACACAGAAATAACATTATTAAATTAAGTATAACATATTATGTAATTTTTGTTAATCTTTTTGTAATATATTTATTCTTAATTTATTTTTAATTTAATTTTTAAATAGATCTCTGAAAACAAAAAACACGGTCATACATCCGCCGACAGTACTTAACAGGTACCGTCCGATATACAACCGTGTCAATACAATTCATTTATAATCAGATTCTGGCTACTCCGGTATCTCTGGCTGCCTGAGCTACTGCTTTTGCAACTGCCTCAGCCACCGTTTTATCTAATGGACTTGGAATGATATAATCAGGTGTCAGTTTATCATCCGTTACAAAAGATGCAATTGCTTTCGCTGCCGCAATTTTCATCTCATCATTGATATCACTGGCCCGCACATCCAGAGCTCCTCTGAAAATGCCCGGGAATGCCAATACATTATTAATCTGATTCGGGAAATCGCTGCGTCCGGTACCTACTACGGAAGCGCCCGCCGCTTTTGCAAGATCCGGCATAATCTCCGGTGTCGGGTTTGACATTGGGAAAAGAATCGGATCCGGATTCATGCTCCTTACCATTTCTTCTGTTACACATCCGGGTGCGGATACTCCGATGAATACGTCTGCTCCTGCCAGCATGTCAGCCAATGTTCCTTTTTTATGGTCCAGATTTGTGATTTTTGCCATTTCTTCTTTTTCACTGTTCAGATTTTCACGCCCTTCATAGATGGCGCCCTGACGGTCACAAAGCACAACATTCTTCAATCCCATGGCAATCAATAGTTTAATGATTGCGATACCTGCTGCTCCCGCACCACTGGTAACTACTTTGATCTCTTCAATTTTCTTGCCTGTCAGCTTCAACGCATTGAAAAGCGCTGCCAGAGTAACGACTGCCGTACCATGCTGGTCATCATGGAAAATCGGAATATCACAGGAAGCTTTCAGTTTTTCCTCGATTTCAAAACAACGCGGCGCAGAGATATCTTCCAGATTGATTCCTCCAAAGCTGCCTGCAAGCAGCGTTACTGTTTTCACTATATCGTCTACTTCTTTCGAGCGTACGCAAAGAGGAATTGCATCCACATCTCCAAATGCTTTAAACAAAGCACATTTCCCTTCCATTACCGGCATGCCTGCCTCCGGTCCGATATCGCCCAATCCCAATACTGCAGTTCCGTCTGTAACAACTGCTACCAGATTAGAACGTCTGGTCAGATCATAACTTTTATCAACATCCTTCTGAATCTCCAGACACGGCTGCGCCACTCCCGGTGTATATGCCAATGAGAGATCATCTTTATTCTCCAGGGGAGAGCGGCAGATAACCTCGATCTTTCCTTTCCAGTCATAATGCTTTTTCAATGATTCTGATGCGTAATCCATGATTTTTTTCTCCTTCTTAATTAAAGTCTAATGTATCAATCGTATCTTTCAGTACTTTTGCACTGTTATGAAGCTGCTGCTCTTCCTCTTCTGTCAATTTAGGCTGAAGCGTTTTTACAAGTCCCCGTATCCCTACGATGCTTGGAATACTAAGGCAGACATCTTTCATTCCATATTGACCTTCCATCATGGTAGATACTGACAGAATACTCTGTGTATTCCGCAGGATGCACTTACATAAATGGGATACGGATGTAGCAATGGCATAATTTGTAGCACCTTTATTTTTAATTACTTTCGCTCCTGATTCTCTCATAGCCTGTTCAATTTCATGCTGCTTATTCGTATCTGAGACTTCTACAGAATCCTCACTTCCTTCCACATATTCTTCCAGGCTCATTCCTCCAATACGCACCAGTGACCATGGCACTACAGATGAATCACCATGTTCTCCTAAAACATATCCATGAATGTTAGATGAGGCAACTCCCAAACGCTCTGCAACAATAGATTTCAGACGGCTGGAATCCAGCAGGGTACCGGAACCAATCACCTGATTCTTAGACAGATTGGTTACCTTTAAGGTGGTATAGGTTAAAATATCAACCGGATTGCTGACAATTATATAAATTGCGTTAGGGGCATACTCTGCAACCTGTGGCATTACACTCTTTATAATATTCACATTCGCCTGGGCCAACTCAATTCTACTCTGTCCCGGTTTTCTGGCTAAACCTAATGTTACAACAACAATGTCTGAATCTGCCACATCTTTATAGTCACCTGCATAAATATTGATTTCATTCGAAAACGGAGTCCCCTGAACGATGTCCATTGCTTCGCCTTCTGCCAACTGTTTTGCAATATCTATCAAAACAATTTCTGAGCATGTCCCTTCTAAAGCCAAAGTATATGCGGTAGAAGATCCAACCCTTCCTGAACCTAAAATACTGATTTTTTTACCTTTCATGTATGCCTCCTTAAAATTTTACATTTTGTCAAAATAGTAACACACTTCGCCCAAATTTGCTATAACGATATATTTTTCTTAACAAAATCTTTATACCGGGAGAAGAAAAAATTGAATTTTTTAAAAAACCATTGACACAATACCGATTATTGGTAATAATATACTAATAATTGGTATTTAATCATAATGTTACATTAAAAATATGTCTAATAAAGGAGAGTATCATGAAAAAAGTAATAATTTTTGAAAAAATCAAATTTTCAAGGCAAAACGAACACTTTAAAAAAACAATCACCGCAATGATCATGGGAGTGTTTTTATCATTCATGTTCGGAATAAACGCCCTGGCTGCAGGGATCAGACCGACAGCATTAAATGATTTTGAAAGCAGTACGGCAAATGTAACATCTTATAATATGTCACTGCCAACAGGAACGACCTCAAAAGTGCAGCAAATCGAAATGTCCCATCCCGGAAGATTGGAAATCGATATCTATAGTTCCGGACTGTCATCATTTGTATTCTTTGAACTTTATAGTAATTCCGGATGTACAGAAAAAGTGAGGGGGAGTGCCAGCATTTATGCCTCAAGACTGACAGACCACTTTTATGCTGATATACCAAAAGCGGCTACCTATTACTTAAAAATTTACAGATCTGCTTATTATTCCGATAATACAGCTAATTTCACCATAAAACCGTATAGTTACAGCGGCGCTGATAAAACATTAAAATCCGGAGCCTGGAGCGGAACTTATGCAACAGATTATAATCAGACAATCTATCATAAAGTTGTTATCAGCAAACCCGGCTATATAACTGTACAGGGATATTCAAAAGGTTCCACCAGTACTCCAAAATCGAGTGTGAGTATTAGTTTAACGAATTCTAAGAAAAAAGCTTTGGAAGGCTCCTCTTTATCCTCCTACAAAAATTTCACAACCTATTTTGGAGTAAAGAAAGGAACTTATTATATTGCCGTAAAAAATTATGGACATTATAAACTCAAATATACATTCAAGGCTGTTTCTGATAAAAGTGGTTCATCAAAGCGTAAAGCCACTACATTGAAAAAGAATAAGCCGGTAAAAGGATTACTAATCTCCAATGAATCCGCAAAGAAGAGCGACTGGTTTAAAATTAAGCTGACAAAGAAAAAAAAGATATCTTTTAAGGTGAATGCCAATGTGAGTGATTATTTTAGAGTGAAACTAATTCCAAAGAGCAGTGGTTACGGTACAAGTAAATTAATAGGGCCAGGAATTACTTCACTAAAAACAACAAATAAACTGCCGGCAGGCACTTATTACATTCAGATAACCAAGTATTCTGCAAGCTCACCGTCATCAGGGGTTTATAGTATCACATTAAAATAATTTGTTCATGAACTTTATAATTTCGCCGGTCCTGCCAGAACAAAAAAGCTAGCTTGTAACTCACGCTTTCTCTATCCGCAGGACCGGCGAAATATAGGTGATTATTATTTTCCGGATTGTAAATCGCTTCTAATATACTGATATCTTATTTTACTTTCTAACAGTAATTTTCTGTTTAATCTTTACGTTTCCTATCTTTGCCTGTACCGTTACGGTTCCTTTTTTCTTTCCGGTCAGGACACCTGATTTGTTAATGGATGCCAATTTTTTGTTCTTTACAATTGTCCATGTTACCTTTCCGGTTAGTCCCTTCACTTTTAATTTAACGGTTTTTCCTGCTTTCACAGACTTTTTGGTGATTGCGCCTACCTTAACTGTTACGGTCCTTGTAATCTTTTCGCCTGTGGATGGTATTGTAATCGTTACGGTCACATTACCTGTTCCGGCT
>Ga0153953_1000088_pt1 | contig 24807 bp, 18 predicted proteins | sample TSNJ037MetaG_FD_104718 | JGI IMG/M metagenome (GOLD analysis project Ga0153953, IMG submission 104718) | Attine ant fungus gardens microbial communities from New Jersey, USA - TSNJ037 MetaG | ecosystem: Host-associated > Fungi > Mycelium > Unclassified | place: USA: New Jersey, Wharton State...
AGAAGCCGGATATGATTATCTTCGCAGCTTTTTGGCTTATGATGCTGCACACATTGTACAGCGGTCTTTCCATATGGCAATTATTGATGAAGCGGATTCAATCATGATTGATAATGCCCGTGTGAAATAATGGGTATTCAGGCTCCGGCTTCCACAAAAACATATATGTTGTTGGACGGAACAGAGAATATTAACCTAATCAATGAGCTCGCTGCCGTGTCAAATCCGTTGTCCGCTTCTTTATATTTTGTTTACATGATGTTCTCTCACTTTTATGGGCGTAAAAATCGAAAGAAGCAGGGCTTTTAAGTATAGTGATAACAGTATGATTCGCACAGAACTTAAACACTGCCAAAAACAGCCACCGTGGGAGGCGATATGCTTCACGCAAACCATCAAGGGCGTATTTAGCGGCGGCGAAATCAACTGCTTACGCAGACCTCGGCGCCCAGGCTCTCCTGGGCGCCGACTTGGTCGTAGTTGCAGTTAGTTCGCCAGAGCGTTGCCCTGTTTGCGTGAAGCATATCTCCTCCCACAGTGGCGTCCTGATGCCCATCACGTATTAACTCACACTTTCAAAATTTACACCTGGCTGCCCTGATATATTCTTCCTCCAATTCTGCAATACGCATTACTTTCGGTGCGGAACTGCCGCCTGCGAAATCGCATCTCAACCAGATATCCACCAGATATTTTGCCAGTTCCGTCCCTATGACCCGTTCTCCCATGCACATAATCTGGGCATTATTACTTTTTCTTGCCCGTTCTGCCGAGAATGGATCATGGCATACCGCCGCACGGATGCCCGGCACTTTATTTGCGCAGATTGCCATTCCGATACCGGTACCGCAAACCAGAATGCCTCTTTCACAGGTTCCTTTCGCTACCGCATCCGCCACCTGGCAGGCTATATCCGGATATAAGGTCACTGCCCCAGCATCTGCGCCAAAATCTTTTATTTCTATCTCTTTATGTTTTTCTTTTAAATGCGCTATAATTGCTGTTTTCAAATTATAAGCAGCTTCATCACAGCCAATTGCCAATTTCATATGCTGCCTCTTTTCAGTATTTCCAAAATTCCATCTGCCATTGCCGTCAGTATGATGCAGCACGAGACAGCACCTGCATCCAGTACGCCTCTGGAGCGTTCTCCCAACCGGCTGGAACGCCCGAATTTTGCCATCAGCTCCTTTGTGGAATCCCGTCCGGCGCTTGCGGCTGCTTTCATTTTTTCCAGTGCCGGTGCAAATTCCATTCCTTCTTTGACTCCTGTGCGCAGGGCATCTACTGCAGGGCTCAATGTATCTACTAAGGTCTTATCTCCCACTTTGGCATCCACTATTTCCTGCAGACCTGACAGCCCGGCTGCCAACATTTCAGTCAAATCGTTTAATGTGATTTCATGCAATCCTTCTCCCGCATCTCCCGCATCCATGAAAATGGTTCCATAAATTGGCCCCATTGAGCCTCCGATTTCGGAAAACAAGATATTGCCCAGTTCATACAGGCCTTCGGCAAAGGTAAATTCCCGTTGTGCAAATCTTGTTTCAAACAAGGTGAAACCCTTGTTCATGTTCATTCCATGATCACCGTCTCCAATCAGGCCATCCACTTCTCCCAGATAGGCTTTATTTTTCTGAATGGCTTTTACCATGGTTAACAATACCGTTTTTCCATCTGCATTTTTAAATGTGCTCATATATTCTCCCTACCATTCTTTCAGTCCCATACTGTTTGCAGGCATATCCATCAGCTCTTTTAATTCATCATCTAATTTCATAATGGTCAGTGTCGCTCCCATCATTTCCAGAGAAGTAAAATAATTGCCCACGTAGGATTTATGGATTTTTATTCCTTTTTCTTCCAGAAGCCTGTCAATCTCATCATATAACACGTACAGCTCCATCACCGGCGTCGCACCTAATCCGGAAACCAGTACCACTACTTCATCTCCGGCAGTATAGGGATAATCCTGTATTATAATGTCGGTCATTCTCTGAGCCATTTGTTTCGCAGTCTCCAGTGAGCATACTTCAACTCCCGGCTCTCCGTGATGTCCTATGCCAACTTCCATGGTTCCCTCTTTGATTTCAAAATTTGGATGCCCGACTGCAGGAAGCGTACAGGGTGTGAGGCCGATACCTACACTACGGGTGTGATTGATTGCCTTTTGTGCTGTTTCAATGACGCTGTCCAAATCGGCGCCTTTTGCTGATTTGGCTCCTGCCGCTTTCCACATCAGTATTTCTCCGGCTACTCCGCGGCGTTTTTCACTCTGGTCCTTTGGGGCGGAAGCTACATCGTCATTGGCAACTACGGTCTTTACGGTAATGCCCTTCTTCTTTGCCATTTTGACAGCCATCTTAACATTCATATTGTCGCCGGAATAATTTCCATACAGGCAGGCTACGCCTTTCCCCTGGTCTGCCGCTTTAAAAGCATCCAGAAATGCGGCTGCAGTAGGTGAGGAACAGATTTCGCCCACTGCCACTGCATCACACATGTTTTTTCCAACATAACCCACAAACGCCGGCTTGTGTCCGGAACCGCCTCCGGTTACGATCCCTACCTTATCTTTCTGTATATTTTTTGCTTTTATTACTCTTTTATTTTCTGTTCTTTCTACTATATCCTTGTGGGTCTTAAGAAATCCTTTCAGCATTTCATCAACAATATCATCCGGATTATTTAATATTCTCTGCATGTTAAAGCTCCCTTTCTTATTTAATGGTAAATCCACCATCCACTAAAAGATTGTGCCCCGTAATCATGCCTGCTGCCCCGCTGCACAAAAATGCGATCACACCGGCGATTTCATCCGGCTCTGCAAAACGTTCCGAAGGCATTTCCTGTTTCAATGCTTCTCCTGCCGGTCCGTCCCAGGCTTTATGTCCCAATTCTGTCAGAACTACGGTAGGCGATACGGCGTTTACCCGTATTCCGTACTTCCCCCATTCACAGGCCAGAACCTGCGTCATGGAAATGACGGCGCCTTTGGAAGCGCAGTATGCCACATGTTTATCCAGGGCGATCACACCGGCCTGGGAAGCCATATTCACAATGGAACCCGGGATTTGATTTTCTATAAAATATTTTCCCATAAGCTGCGCCATCATAAAAGAGGACTTCAAGTTGATTTCCATTGTTTTGTCCCAATACGCTTCACTAATGTTTTCAGCTGCTTCCAATGCCACAATGCCTGCACAATTCACCAGAATATCGACCTGTCCGAACCGTTTTACCGCTGTCTCAAGAACCTCTTTACGATAGGTGTCTTTACTCACGTCACCTGCTATGCCAATGGCATTTGCTCCCAGCGCCTTTGCGATTTCATCTGCCAATGGATTCAAATCTGCCAATATCAGATTTGCTCCTTTTTTTGCAAAAAATTCTGCCGTTGCATAGCCGATACCGGCTGCTCCCCCTGTAATTACCGCAGTTTTGCCCTGAATCGAAAATTCCGGATCTGCGCCATAATATTTCAGCATACTATTTAACCTCCATACTTTACATGATTTCCTATATTACTGTGCTCTTTCTTTGAAATTGGCAACATTGTCTTTATTTACTTCTTCAAAGTCGATCCAGTAATTCTCTTCTACTGTTTCTCCTTTTATAGCTGCCATCAAAACTTCTACTGCTTTGGAACCTTGTCCTGCTCCATCCTGGAAAATAGAGGCAATCAAATTTCCTTCTTCTACCGCATTCAATGCATCTGTAATTCCATCTACACCGATTGCAGGAATATCTTTTCCTGATGCCTTAATGGCTTCCCTTGCTCCCAATGCCATCTCGTCATTTTCTCCAATCACCGCATCAATATCTTCAAATGCCTGTAACCAGTTTTCCATTACCGTCATACCTTCGGAACGGGACCAATTTGCAGTCTTTTCTGCCAGTACTTCGATATCCGGATATTTGTCAAGGATATTTTGAATCCCCTCACGTCTTTCGATCTGGGCAGACTGTCCCATAGGTCCTTCCAGGATCACGATTTTGCCTTTTCCATCTAATAAATCCGCAATTTTCTGCATCTCCATTTCTCCTGCGTTCACATCAATGGAACCGACGTAACTGGTAAGATTCTCATTATTTACCCTGGTATTTACACCAACCACGGGGATTCCTGCTTCTACCGCTTTATCTACACAGGGAGAACAGGCTTCTGCATCCTGCGGGTTTAAAATAATTCCGTCTACGCCGTCTGAAATCATGGTTTCAACCTGGGAAATCTGATTCGCCGGATCGTAATCTCCGTCGTATACCATAAGTTCTGCCCCCAGCTCTTCTGCCATTGCCTGCGCCGCATTGGCAATGCGGACTGTGAACTCATTCTTCAGGCTGTAAAGAGTGATCCCAAGCTTAATTTTGTCTCCCGTGCCTTCCTCTTTGGCGCTTTCCTCTTTGGTGTCTTCCTCTTTGGCGCTTTCACTGCCTGTATTTGTTTCCACTGTTCCTTCAACTTTCTTGGTTCCACATCCGGTAACCATTCCCGCTGCCAATACCACGCTTAACAAAATACCCAATACTTTCTTCATCATAATTTTTTCCTCCTCTTTAATAATTTTCTATGATCTGTTTCTTTTATTGAGTCCCACTATTCAGTGAATCCATCATAACGGCTCCTATAATGATGATTCCTTTGATCACCAGCTGCCAATAGGAAGAGACCGCCATCATATCCAATCCGTTGTTCATCACACCCATAATCAGGAATCCGACAATGGTCCCCCAGAGCCTGCCCCTGCCTCCGGCCAGGCTGGTTCCGCCGATTACGGCTGCCGCTATGGCATCTACCTCATATCCGTCCCCGCTTTGAGCCAGCCCGGAAGTAACGCGTGAGGTCAGTATGATACCTGCAAGTCCTGCAAGCAGACCTGAAATCATATAAACCGAGCAGGTAATCAGCTTCACATTGATTCCGGACACCCGGGCGGATACGGCATTTCCTCCTGTGGCAAATACATAGCGCCCATAAGAACATTTATATAATATTATAAAACAAATTACCAGTACTACGGCTAAAATAATAATGGGAATCGGTATCATCCCCAAACTTCCTCCTCCGATTTCCAGAAACCCCTTGGATAATCCCGGAACGGGTTTCGCATTGCTTGCCATGAAAGTCACTCCTCTTGCAATACTCAGCATTCCCAGGGTTGCTACAAATGCCGGAACTTTCAGATACGCAATAATGATTCCATTCAGAGAACCTAAGAGCAAACCTACACCCAGACCAATAAGAACTGCGATTCCCCAGGGCATCCCTGTACTCTGCTGTGCCGCCAAAGCCGCAAACATACCGGACGCTCCTAATATTGATCCTACCGACAGGTCAATCCCACCTGTCAAAACCACAAAGGTCATTCCAATAGCCAGCAGACCATTGATCGAAGTCTGGCGAAGCATATTTAAAATATTACTGATCGATAAAAATTTCGATTTCATGATTGTAAAAAATGCAAAAACCAAAATCAAACAGACAATCACGCCATATTGTGCAATAAACGCTTTCATATGAAATGGCTTTTTTTCAATTTTACCTTTTATCATTTCTGCTTCCTTTCAAATGTTCTGTTCCTTCCAATATTTATGTTTCACTATATATGCGATACGGCCATTTCCATGATCAATTCCTGTGAGAACTCATCCCTGTTTAACGTACCACTTAAATAGCCGTTACTGAATATCAGCATCCGGTCTGACATTCCAATTACCTCCTGCATCTCAGAAGAGATCATAATGATCGCATTTCCTTTCGCCACAAATTGACACATCAATTTGTAGATTTCCGTCTTTGCCCCAACGTCAATTCCTCTGGTTGGTTCATCCAGAATCAATACTTTCGGATGTTTTATCATCCATTTTGCCAACACCACTTTTTGCTGATTTCCTCCTGAGAGCTTACCGGCAGGCTGTCTTGGCGTATGTACTTTAATTCGCAGAGATTTAATTTCCTGTTGAATCACATTGGATTCTTCCCTGGTTTTGATAAATGCTCCTTTACTGAATACAGACATGGAGGGAAGGGTAATGTTATGTGCCACAGACATCTGCAATATGAGACCCTCTGATTTCCTGTCTTCTGTCACATAGGCAATGCCCTGTCTGATCGCATCCTTCGGCTTTGTGATCGTGATCGGTGAACCTTCCAGATACACCTGACCGCTTTCCGGCTTTTCCAGACCAAAAATCGCATGCATAAGTTCTGTTCTTCCGGCTCCCACCAATCCGGCGATCCCTAATATTTCTCCGCTGCGTACTTGAAAACTGATATTTCGGAATTTATTTCCCCGGCTGAAATTCTTTATTTCAAACAGAACGTCTTTTACCTTCACTTCTTTTTTCGGAAAATAATCCGACAGCTCACGGCCCACCATATTTTTAATCAGTACATTATTATCAATTTCCTTTGCTTCCCAGGTATTCACATAATGACCGTCCCGCAAAACCGTAATATGGTCTGCAATTTTAAAGATTTCATCCATTTTATGGGATATATAGATAATTCCCTTCCCCTGTCTTTTTAGATCTCTGATCACCTGAAAGAGATTCTCTACTTCCTTATCCGTAATTGCAGATGTTGGTTCATCCATAATAATGATCTCCGCACTCATGGAAATTGCTTTTGCGATTTCAATCAACTGCTGATCGGAAACTTTTAATTTTCCGATTTTTTCTTTCGGATTGATCTTAACTTTCAAGCTGCCCAACAGGTCTTCTGTCATATCATACATTTTTTTGTAATCCACAAAAAGCCCTTTTTTTGGTTCTCTGCCCAGATAAATATTTTCTGCTACCGTCATCTCCGGAATGGGAGACAGTTCCTGATGAATCATGGCTATTCCCATTTCCCGGGCATGTTTTGGTGTTGTAAATTCCACTTCCTTTCCTTTTATTTCGATCTTCCCTTTGTCACACCGGTACACACCTGCCAGCACTTTCATGAGTGTAGATTTCCCGGCACCATTCTCTCCCATCAATGCATGGACTGTTCCGCCAGACACTGTAAAATCAATTCCATACAGAACCTGAACCGAATGAAAACTTTTTTCAATCCCCCGCATTTCTAACAGCTCCAATAACTCCACTCCTTTCTTGTTCTATCTGCTAACATTATAAGCAAAATAACCGGCTGTGAGAGGTTTGAATTTCTTAGCTTTGGTTCACTTTTTTAATTATTAATCTTTTATACTTTACTTTTAAGCAAAAAACGTATACTCTTAAATTATCAATTCTTGAGACAAAGGGGTAATGACATTGGACAAGGGGAAGGTGAATATGCAGCGTTTTTTACATAAGTTTCAGAATTTAAGCCTGATATGGCAGTTTACACTGGTTATTTTCTTTATCTTATTTATACCCACAATCATCATACTCGTGCTATACATTCAAACTTTCCAGAATTCTCTGATTACACAGGGGAAAACATTAATACAAAACGATTTGAATCGTCTTTCCAATACAATGGATACCAGTTTCAATATGATCGACTCTTCTCTCGCAGAGCTGGTATACCAGCAGGAATTTTCCTATTTTTTAAATGACAGGACAGATTTGACTAAGCGGGAACAGAATTATTTCTCTATGAATCTGCGTTCCAATGCTATCAAATTGCGGAATTTGTATTCCGATTATTTTAAACATATTGTAGTTTACAGTTCCAACACACAGATGCCGGAATCTTTTGAATATACATATGATTTTCTCTATATGGAACGTCTGCAGGATACGAAATACGTTTCAGATATCATAGATAATCCTGACATATTAATTTATGGCAAGGTACGAAAACCGGATTATACCTATCCAAATACACTGCATAATATTGAAGTGAAAAAGCTGGAATATCTGGTAGTACCTGTTTATCGGAAAATATTCAGTATCAATCCCAGGGATCTGATTGGTATTATTGAGATTATTGTTCCTTTGGACAAACTGATTCCTGTCGATACATTAACTGATCTGGAAGCAGGTGTTTCTTATTTTTTATATGATGATACCAGCGGACAGCTCTATCCTTTACATTCAATGGATGCACCTCCTGTCATCCAGTCTGATTTCCCGGAAAACTCTGGAATCGTGGAAGGAACCTTAAACGGAATCCCTTACTATTTTGCTTATGACCGCCGTAATAAAACAGAAATGGTAGAAATAACTGCCATCTCTAAAAAAACATTACTTCAACCGGCGGTTAGTATGAAAAAGAAAGTCCTTCTTATAGCTATTCTGGCTCTGCCGCTCATCGTATCCCTCTCCTCTTTGGCTATCAGGATCTTACTCCGCCGTTTGTCTGAGATGGGAAAAATGATCCGGAAAATTGAATCCGGTGATTTTGATATTCATGTGAACGAGAATGGTTCCGATGAAATATCAAAAATTGCAAGAAGTTTCAATCAAATGGGGCATCGCCTGCAGAGCACCATTCAAACTCTGGTACAACAGGAAAAACTCCAGAAAGAAACGGAGCTCCGGGCCCTGGAGGCACAGATCAACCCTCATTTTCTCTACAATACACTGGAAAATATGAGGATGCAGTGTGAAATCGACGAGTACTATCAGATTGGAGACGGATTGGCTGCTTTGGGCGATTTGTTTCGCTACAGCATTAAGTGGACAGAACGTGAAATTCCGTTTGCTTTAGAGTGGAAAAATCTAAAAAACTATCTCTCCATTATGCAGCTGCGCCATGAATCCAATCTCATATATACTCTGAATTATCAGAATGACAGCGATGAAATAGATCATATCCCGGTGCCTAAGCTGATCCTTCAGCCCCTGGTGGAAAATTGTTTTCATCATGGCTTTCGTGACAAGATTCCTCCTTTTGAATTGTCAATTACCGCCTCCATTACGGAACAGGAATTACTGATCCGTATACAGGATAACGGTGTCGGAATATCAAAAGACCGACTGCTGGAAATTCAGTCTGCTTTTGAAAAAGGAACAGCAATTGGGCAGAATCAAAGCCATTATTCTATTGGATTATCCAATGTAAAACAGAGGATTGACATGAACTGCCAAAGTGGCAGTCATCTGGAAATTTTCAGTGAGGAAAACCATGGTACGAATATTCATATACACATATCACTTTAGGAGGCAGTCATTATGTTCAAAATTATTATTGCTGACGATGAAGGGACCATTCGAAGAGGAATTATATCTATACTGAAACGAAATATTTCTGAGGATCTGGAGATCTATGAGGCAGAAACAGGCTACGAGGCCTTGAATTTTGTCCGGAACATAGATCCCGCCTTAATTATTACGGATATCCGTATGCCAGGCGTAAGCGGACTTGATTTCATAGAAACACTGCGTAAAAATAACCAAAATACTGCAGTTATTATCATATCCGGATACGAGGATTTTAAATATGCCCAAAAAGCCATTGCCCTGGGCGTAAAAAAATATATAACCAAACCAGTCGATAAGCAGGAATTGATTGAACTCGTATCTCTTGAACTGCAGGCTCGAAAAAACCGTTTCCTGAACCAAAAAAAAGAGGTCAATAAAACAATTGCATCCAAAGCAGTGCAAAAAGAGTTATGTGAAACCCTCCTGCTTCAATTATTAAACACAATAAAAAAGGAAGAGGTGAGACAAACCATCAAGCGCCTGGAAAAACTGCAGGTGAAGTTTCGGGCTACTCTCTACACTTGTGTCGTCGTACAATATTACAGTGCCGCACCTCTGGATTTCCTGGATTTTTCTATACCCAATATCGTGGAGGAATATCTAAGGGATTCTGTTTATATTGATTACCTGGGCGGTGTAAAGTATTCAAAAAGCCAGTACGTTTTCCTGCTGGCAGGAGAAGAAACCAAACATTTTCATTCCGCTATACAGACTCTTTTTACGGAAATCGCCAAAAAATTAATAGAATATTATCATTGTGATATCTTCATCGGAGTTGGAACTATCATTTACGAAACGGACTTGATGAACCGTGCCCTTTCTACTGCAATCAAAGCGGCAGATTACAAAATCTTTGATAAAGAGCGGCATATCCAGTGCTATTCCCGCCTGGAAAAAGGAACCGCTCCCAATGCCGATTTGCTGCAAAAGCTGCAGACAAGCATACTATCCATGAATGGTACTCTGATTGCTCCGGGGTTCACTATGTTTACAAAAACTCCTTATACCAAACGTAATATGCAGTCTTTTCAGGAAATGTATCAGCTGTTAGAAAGCGAACTGCACCACCACATATGTATCTGCCAGCATAATTCCACCCGTTCCCTGCCGGCTCTCTGCAGCTTCCGGGAGCTGTGGAGCATCCCCGAACTAAACCGAAGCATTCTCTCTTTTGTGACAGCGATTCAGGATATGGCACAAAACATCCAGGTCTCCGCTTCGAATCAGAAGTTATTAAGTGATATTATATGCTATATACGGGAACATCTGACGGAAATGATTGATCTGAATACGGTTTCCGATACATTTGGTAAAAATCCGGCTTATATCAGTTCCCTTTTCAAAAAGGGAATGCAGGAGGGATTCAATGAATATATTACCAGGGAACGGGTCAATCTTTCCCTGACGTATTTGAAAGACAGTTCTATTCCTATTAATGAAGTGGCCCGCCGGTGCGGGTATGGCAATTCAAAGTACTATTCCGTGGTATTTAAGAAGATTACCGGGTTTACTCCTAAGGAATACCGGGAAAAGACGGTTTTACCTTTCTCCGGTCATGATTTGAAGTAGAATGAATAGAGGGCGTCGGGAAGCATCGTAAAAAGGACGCCGGGAAACATCGATAAAAGGACGCCAGGAACCAGCGCCAAACTTCTTACGCGAACCGGACTCCTTCGGCGGTCGTTCGGAGCCCCTTAAAGCAGTCGTCATTCGGGAATGCCCTCATGACTCCTTGGGTCTCCTCTCTCCCTTACGCTGTTTCGCAAGCTACACAGCTACCCTCATACACCGGATCTTTCGCGTAAGAAGTTTGGCGCTGGTTCCCGGCTGTTTCTCTAAGGCGATTCGATCTGTCATATTGCTTTACGTTTTTGTAAATCTCTTGAGTAAACAAGGGCAGTCAAGACAAGCAAGTCCCACCTACCGCTTTCGCTTAGAAGTGGGGGACTTGCTCTGGAAGTTAAATATTTGACGACAATTAAAAGTTTTTGAAAAACAGCCAAGAATCCCTGCCAACTATCTTATGCGAAAGATCCGGTGTATGAGGGTAGCTGCGCAGCCTTGCGGAGCAGCGTAAGGGAGAGAGGAGACCCAAGGAGGCACGAGGGCATTCCCGAGTGATGACTAGTACAGCCTTGCATAAATATTGCAGTAATGAGTGCTCAATATTTGTGTCAGGGCAAGGCGGAGGAAAGAGACGATGCCGTGGCATCGTTGATTGACGACAACGCAGCACTGGCGCAAATAGTGGGTGCTCATTGCTGTGATATTTATGTAAGGCTGTACTATATTTAAGGGGCTCCGAATGACCGCCGAAGGATTCCGGTTCGCATAAGATAGTTGGCAGGGATTCTTGGCGTCCCCACTCCAAAACCTCTAACACAACACCCAATATATAGAAATACACATATAAAAGCTACCATATATTCGTACATTATGTACTCGTCATATATGATAGCTTTCAATTATTTTAAGCAGTTATTGAATTTATTTCTCTCCGCCGTAAAGCGTCACCAGTTTACTAAGATAATCATATCTTTCTTTCGCCTGTTGCTCTGCCTCTGCAAAGAGCTGCTCAGCTTTTTCAGGATTTGTCCTCTTCAAAGAAGTATAACGAACCTCACTGTTTATGAATTCCTGATAATCTCCTGTCGGAGCCTTGCTGTCCAGAAGGAATGCATTTTTGCCTTCTTCTTTCAACGTCGGATTGTAACGGAAGTTGTGCCAGTAGCCTGCTTTCACTGCTCTTTCTTCTTCAAGCTGTGATTTGCTCATACCGCCTTTAATTCCGTGGTTGATACATGGAGCATAGGCAATGATCAATGATGGACCCGGATAGCTTTCCGCTTCTGCAAGAGCTTTTACTGTCTGGTTGTAGTCGGCACCCATAGCGATCTGTGCTACGTATACATAACCGTAACTCATTGCAATGCTTGCAAGGTCTTTCTTCTTCACTTCTTTGCCGCCTGCTGCGAACTGTGCTACAGCGCCTGTCGGTGTTGCTTTGGAAGACTGACCTCCGGTATTGGAATAAACTTCCGTGTCAAATACCATAATATTGATATCCTGTCCGCTTGCCAATACATGGTCAACACCGCCGAATCCGATATCATATGCCCAGCCGTCGCCGCCGAATACCCACTGGGATTTCTTAGAGAGGAAGTCTTTATTGTTTACGATTTCCTTACTCAGTTCACTGTTATCATTTTGAAGTGCTGCCACAAGCTTGTCTGTTGCGGTTCCATTCAAGGCTCCGATTTCAAAGGTATCTAACCAGCCCTTGCACGCTTCTTTTACCTCTGCGTTGTCTGTGCTTTCCATTGCATTTTCCACTTTTTCTTTCAGGCCTGATCTTAAAGCCTTCTGAGCAAGCATCATTCCATAGCCAAACTCTGCATTATCTTCAAATAATGAGTTGCACCATGCAGGACCCTGTCCCTTTTCGTTTACTGTATAAGGTGTGGATGGTGAAGAGTTGCCCCAGATAGATGAACATCCGGTTGCGTTTGCGATGTACATTCTGTCACCAAACAACTGTGTGATTAATTTTGCATATGGTGTTTCACCGCATCCGGCACAGGCTCCTGAGAACTCTAAGAGCGGTTGTTTGAACTGACTGCCCTTTACGGTGTTTTCTTTGAATTTCTCTACCACATCTGCTTTTGCAGGTATCGCGGCTGCATAATCAAAATATTTTTGTAAACCAACATTGGCTTCCATATTTTCCATAGCAAGGGCTTTTGCACCTTTTCTGCCCGGACAGACATCTTCACAGGAACCACATCCGGTACAGTCATATGCAGATACTGCAATAGAAAACTTGTAATCCGGCATTCCGGTCATTGGAAGCGTCTGGATTCCTTCCGGAGCTGCTGCTGTTTCTTCTTCTGTCATAACTGCAGGACGGATGACCGCATGCGGACAGACATATGCACATCTGTTACACTGGATACAGTTTTCCGGAATCCAAACCGGGATATCTACTGCGATACCACGTTTTTCATATGCGGAAGAACCTGATGGTGTCGTACCGTCTACATAGTCTTTAAATGCGGATACCGGTAATGAATTACCTTCCTGTGCATTTACTTTGCTTTGGATATTATTAACGAAATCTACAACATCTTTTCTGCCGTCTTTCGCCGTATTCATAGTAAGTCCTTCATCCGCTGCATCTTTCCAGCTGTCCGGAACTTCGATTTCCACGATCTGTTTTGCACCGGCATCAATGGCATCATAGTTCATCTGTACGACTGCATCGCCTTTTTTACCGTAGGATGCTTTTGCAGCTGCCTTCATCATTTCGATTGCCTGTACTTCCGGAATGATCTTTGCAAGTTTAAAGAATGCCGACTGCAGAACGGTATTGATACGTCCGCCAAGTCCGATTTCTTTACCGATCTTGATACCGTCGATCACATAAAATTTAATTCCATGGTTTGCAATGAAACTCTTTACCTGTCCCGGCAGATGTTTCTCAAGACCTGCCATATCCCATGGGCAGTTCAGAAGAAATGTTCCGCCGTCTGCCAATTCCTGCACCATGTTATATTTATCTATATAAGAAGGATTGTGGCATGCCACGAAATCTGCCTTATGAATCAAATACGTAGATTTGATCGGTAATTTACCAAAACGCAGGTGAGACATCGTAACACCACCGGATTTCTTTGAGTCATATTCAAAGTAAGCCTGGGCATACATATCCGTATTATCACCGATGATCTTAATGGAGTTCTTGTTCGCACCAACAGTACCGTCAGCACCAAGTCCCCAGAATTTACAGTTGATGGTTCCCTCCGGTGTAGTAACCAGCGGTTCGCCCAGATCTAAGGAAAGACCGGTCACGTCATCCACGATACCTACCGTAAACATCTGTTTTTCCGTATTGTTGAATGCGGCAACGATCTGTTCAGGTGTGGTATCTTTGGAGCCTAATCCATAACGGCCGGAGAGTATGGGAACAGCATCGAATTTCGTTCCTTTTAATGCTGCAACAACATCCAGATATAATGGTTCACCAAGTGCGCCCGGCTCTTTTGTTCTGTCTAAAACGGTAATTTGTTTTACGGAATCCGGAATCGCATCTACTAATGCCTGCACGTTGAATGGTCTGTAAAGGCGCACTTTCACAACACCGACCTTTTCCCCTGCTGCCAATAGATAATCAATGGTTTCTTCAATGGTATCACATGCGGAACCCATAGCAACGATTACTCTTTCTGCATCCGGGGCACCATAATAATTAAATAATTTATAGTCTGTTCCGATCTTTGCATTAACTTTATCCATATACTCCTGTACAATTTCCGGCAGAGCATCATAATATGAATTACATGCTTCTCTTGCCTGGAAGAAGATATCAGGGTTCTGAGCGGAACCTCTGTGGCATGGATGATTTGGATTCAAAGCATTTTTTCTAAATGCGTCTATTGCATCCATATCTGCCATTTCTTTTAAATCTTCATAATCCCATGTTTCAATTTTTTGAACTTCGTGAGAGGTTCTGAATCCATCAAAGAAATTGATAAAAGGAATACGACCCTTGATGGCTGCCATATGAGCTACCGGAGCCAGATCCATAACTTCCTGGACACTGCCTTCGCAAAGCATCGCACAACCTGTCTGACGGCAGGCATATACATCTGAATGATCTCCAAAGATAGATAACGCATGACTTGCAATTGCACGTGCGGATACATGAACCACGCCCGGCAACTGTTCACCGGCTATTTTGTATAAATTCGGTATCATCAGCAACAGTCCCTGTGATGCTGTATAGGTAGTAGTCAGTGCGCCGGCTGCAAGTGAACCGTGTACCGTACCTGCCGCACCTGCTTCGGATTGCATTTCCGTAACCTGAACTTCTTGTCCGAAGATATTTTTTCTTCCTTGTGTTGCCCACTCATCCGTAGCTTCTGCCATAACAGATGATGGCGTAATTGGATAGATCGCCGCTACTTCCGTAAACGCATACGATGCATGTGCCGCAGCATGATTTCCATCCATAGTCTTCATTTTCCTTGCCATTTCTTGATTTCCTCCTTGAAATTGGAATCCCGTTCAGGGACTCATTCGTATTTATGCAATACTTTTTGCCATATGGTCATATAATATCACAAGAATTATGAAAAGTCTATTTCCTGGAGCACAGAAAATGGCAGTTTATTGTATTTTTCGAGATACATCCGTATATTTTTCAGCCCGTACAGCATTGAAATCCCATTTGAATCAGCATTCTTTTGTCTTTTTCAATACTATTGCCGGATGTAGTTAAATAATCACCTGTTATAGTTGCATTTGCCCCTGAACAAAATGCCTGCCTCCCCGAATCTTTCATAAGGTTCCTGCCGCCGGCTAATCGGATCTTTGCAGTTGGATTCATGAAGCGAAACATTGCCACCGCTCTTAATATTTCATTCTCAGACAGGATTTCTAAATGTTCATATGCGGTCCCTTTAATGGGTGTTAAAACATTAACAGGAATGGATTCTATATTTAACTCCGCTAAGCTTATGGCCATGTCCAAACGGTCTTCGAATGTTTCCCCCATTCCAATAATCACGCCGGAACAGATCCTGAAACCCAATTTTTGGGCAAGTTTGATCCCGTTTATCTTATCTTCATAAGTATGTGTCGTACAGACATTAGGGAAATTCCTTTTGGATGTTTCGATATTTTCATGATATGTTGTTACTCCGCTTTCTTTTAAAGCAATAAAAGCTTCTTCTGATAATAAGCCATGGGAAGCACACAAATCAATATCACATTCTTTTTTCATTTTTCTATAGGCGCAGCATGCTTTTATCAGATCTGTTCCGCTTAAATCACGACCGGCTGTTACTATTGAGTAACGGTGTACCCCCTTATCCACGTGCTTTTTACAATCGGCTGCAATCTCTTCTGCATCTAAGAAACTATATTCCTCAATTGCCGCATGGTGGAAACTGCTTTGTGCACAGAATTTACAATCTTCACTGCATCCTCCGCATCTTCCATTAATAATGGAACATAATTCTATTTGATCACCACATAGCTCTTTACGTATATGATCGGCGCCATACATAAGTTCTTCTAAATCTACAGTTGCAAAAAGGCTTAAATCTTCATAACGTTTTAATCTTCTTCCTTTTATTATTTCCTCTGATATTTTTTTAATTTCCATGGATAATCCTTTCGTTTTCATAAGTATCCCGCTCTTTTTAACTGTTTTTTTGTCGTTACTCCTAATATAGATGCTATTATGATCTTTGCGATGTCACCGATAATGAATGGAACTACACCTGCAAAAAATGCTGCCGTAAATGTCATTTCAGACTGGTAGGCCAGCCAGCCTGTACCGAAAGCATATGCTACAATCGTTCCCAGTATCATCCCTAATACGTACATGTAAATTTTATTAGAAAATCTATCAACGAAAAAACCAATAATCAGTGCCATAAAAATGAATCCAATTAAATATCCGCCGGTTGGGCCTAACAGCTTTGCAGGACCTGACGAAAAACTCGAAAAAACAGGCAGCCCAACCAATCCAATCAAGAGGTAAACCAAGTAACTGACCGTTCCCTTTTTCCATCCCAGTATGATAGCTGAGATATAGACCGCAAGATTCGTGAAGGAAATCGGAACTACTGAAATAGGAATTGTAATGGAGATTGGAGCTAATATACAAGTAACTGCGGTCATAAGGGCAATTAAAGTCATTGTAAAAGTTTTTTGTTGATTCATAAGTAATCCTTTCTTAGGTTTATGTAAAGTGATTTTCTACATGAGGCATTCCTATTATATTTCATACGAATCTAATTGTCAACCTTTATGTATTATATGGTTGACAATAGTCGGCCCAAGGCTGAGTCACTCTGGGTTGAAAGAAAGAACATTCAAGAAATAACACTGAAACAAATGTACCCGCCATGCGATATCTTCGTTATGGCGGGTAGGTTTATTTAACTGTAATACTTAATTTTGCTGTCTCTCCATTAAATGTTTTTACTGTAATAATTGCTTTTCCTTTTCGTAATGCATAGACTTTTCCATTGGTACTTACTGATGCTACCTTTCTATTATTACTTTTATATGTAATTTTATAACTGGCTGTTTTTGAGGGTAGTAATACGCCAATTTTATAAGTTCCGTTTTTTTTCAGTATTTTTGTTTTCGCCTTTAACTTAAGTTTATTCGGAGCTTTTTTTACCCGGATCTTAATGACCGCTTTTTTCCCATTCGCCGTCTTCACCGTAATCTTAGCCGTACCTGTTTTTTTCCCCTGAATGACCCCTTTGCCGTTTACCGAAGCCACCTTTGCATTATTGCTGCTATAAGTCACTTTTTTGTCAGTTGTATTGGAAGGTAATACCACGGGTGTTAACTGCAGTTTTTCTTTTCTGCCAACTACTACTTTTGTTATCTTTTTCGTTCCGGCCTTTACATAGACCGATGATGCCGGTACCTTTGTCTCCTGCTTATTTTCCGTTTCCTCTTCTGTCTGTTTTTCCGTTTCCTCTTCTGTCTGTTTAGACGAAAGCCTGACCTGTATCTGCACTGTCTTAGTGACCGCTTCCCCATTGCCGCTCCACGCCGTAACATAAGCTGTATAAGTGCCTGTCGGAACAAACGTTCCATCGGAAGTTCTTCCATCCCAATAAAAATCACGGTAGTAATTGTAACTGGATCCGGAGCCGGCCTGAATAACCTGCATCTGTTCATTTGTGCCTTGTGTTCTTACCGTAGTTCCATTCTTATCTGTAATATAACAAGACAGCGTAATCCCCGTGACAGATTCTGTTGTGCCCGTCCCAAATCCGGCGCGTATCCGCAGCTCTTCCTCATCCTCCGGTATATAATCCGTTTTATTCACCGACAAGGTAAAGTTCTTCATAAGCGTATCATCTTCCCCCGTTTTCACAATGGAAAACGGAAGCATATAAGTAAAGCTCTGTCCCGGTACACGCAGCAGTATCGCATAGGAACCCGTCACCAATATTTCTCTTGCAACCGGCAGCGTAATATATACTTTCCCACTTCCAGCCGCAAGGTTTTTCTGCGATGATTTTGCCATCCGGTCATCGTTCGGAAAGATGTCCGAAGAACGTGAATAACCAAGTAACATAGACAAGCTCATTGACTTTCCCTGATAATAAGCATATTCCACCTGAAAATCAGATGCCGAATTATAGGAAATTTCAATTACCGGATTTCCTCCGCTGTCATAAGCCACCTCCGTCTTTTCAAAGGCCACAACTGTATTCCTGCGTGTTTCTTCTACCGGTAGAAATTCTGATTCACTGCTTTCCGGATAAACCCGCACATGGTTTAACAGACATTCATTTTGAATAAAACGGTAAATTTCATTCCAGGAAACACTGCCATCTCTATTCAGATCTGCCGGAACCATACCCAAATCATATCCACTGTCAAGTCCTATTTTCAAAGGGTCCGTTCCTCCTCCAAACACAAGAGACGAGGTGAAAATCCCCAGCTCTTCGCCAGAAAATTCCCCAATTACCATCTGCCATGCCTGTTCTTCCGACGATGCCGCCATAAGCAGGCGAAAACGGCTGTTTGTAAGAGCCGAACGGCTGCCCGCCGCCGGCATTACGGCTGTTTCAAATGCTTCCACAAACTGATCCACAAAATCTTCTTCATTTTCCTCCGATGTCAAAACACTTCTCGCATAACCTTTCCCAGCCAATGCTCCCGCATAACAACAATCAATCACCAGGATATTCGTTCCCTGAATCCCATCGAAACACTCCGCAAGCTTCGCGGCACTCATAGTCTGTCCACTCCAAAGATAAAGCCCTGCGGAAAGCCCATGCCCTGAATAATAAAAATAATTCACATCATCTGCATCAGAACCGGCAAATGCAGTTTGTACGGCTTCCTTCACTCCATCAACCGTCGTAACTCCATCTTTTTCCCTGCGGACAATCTCAATATTCTCATCCCCATAGGCATTTTCCAACATCCTCTCAAAATTCTCTCCATCATTCTCCGGTCCCGGCGACAAACTAAGAGAACCACCGTAATCCCCCCTTGTAATCACCAGAGCACGATAATCTCCCTCCCCGGCACATACTATATTCGCCGGCAAGCCTATCAACACCAGCAAACAAAAGAACACTACCCCGAATACGCCTCTTGTCTTCATCTATGTTCCTTTCATTCACATTCACTTTTTTATAATCAATCACTTTTTTCATTATACTTTATTTTTCAGATTTTTTCTAGTTATAATAAAAATAAGGGTGCATATTTTAAAAGTACGAGGTTATACATATTGGCAATTAGGACGCCACTATGGGAGGCAATATGCTTTACGCAAACAGGGCAACGCTCTGGCGAACTAACTGCTAACTCCGACCACGTCAGCGCCCAGGAGCGCCTGGGCGCCGAGGTCTGCGTAAGCAGTTATTTCGCCGCCGCTAAAAACGCCCTTTCATCGTTTGCTTAAAAGCATATTGCCTCCCATAGTGGCTGTTTTTGGCAGTGCTTAAGTCTGTGCGAATCAAATCCATACTTTTAAAAGCGCATGATTACAGTTCAGTGGGGCGGTTTATAGCCTGGCGAAAATTCTACGGTGCATGAATAAATCATTCACCTGGTTTATTCCCGCAAGCAATGAGCCAAGTGCAGGAATGCCCAAAGGGCAGACGTGCTTTTCTCCTGCATTTGGCGAATGCCGCGAGGGTCAAATACCCCGCAGCTAACTGCGTAACAAGCTTGATGCCGTAGTTTGCTGCGGGGTCTTTGACTTCCGGATAGACATCGGATTTTTCACAGTCACAGATGCATGGCGTGAAATACTCACCTTACCGGCGGAAAAATACGGTAAATGTTGCGCACGAAACTTAAACACTGCCAAAAAACAGCCACCGTGGGAGGCGATATGCTTCTTAGCAAACGATGAAAGGGCGTTTTTAGCGGCGGTGAAATAACTGCTTACGCAGACCTCGGCGCCCGGGCTTTCCCGGGCGCTGACTTGGTCGTAGTTAGCAGTTAGTTCGCCAGAGCGTTGCCCTGTTTGCGTGAAGCATATCGCCTCCCACGGTGGCGTCCTGAGAGCCGACATGTATAACCTGGCACTATTAAAATATGCACCCAGTTTAGTAGGCTGTCCCTTGCCCTCCAAAGCGTCCGCATCGATCACCCCGAATACCTAAGCGCCTCTATCGGATGCTTCCTGGCCGCCTTATTCGCCGGATAAATTCCAAACGCAACCCCGATACAAGCCGAAAATCCAACCGCAATCCACACGACCTGCAAAGAGATATCAAAGCTCATACTAGACATAAATATTCCCGCAATTTTCAAAATCCCCCATGCACTACCAATACCAATCACACATCCCATCAAACTGATCATCAGCGCCTCAATCAAAAACTGAAGCATGATGCTGCCCCTTCCAGCCCCGATCGCTTTGCGGATCCCAATTTCCTTTGTCCGTTCCGTAACCGAAACCAGCATAATATTCATAATACCGATCCCGCCAACCACTAGCGAAATCGCTGCAATTCCCCCAAGCATCAATGCAAGCGTATTCGTAACACTCGTCATAGCCTCCAAAACACTTGACTGGTTCACAATCGTAAAAGCATCCTCATCATCCCCTAAACGCTGCAGCATCTTTTCTGTCAATACACTTTCCGCCTCATCCATACTGTTCTCATCCGCCGATGCCACATAAAAATTAGTTACATACAGCACATTATCCGCCATACGCGTAAGTGTAGTAAACGGAATATACGCCTCCAGTCTCTCCGAAGTAGACCCGATCGTAGAATCCTCCTCTTTTAGCACTCCTATGACAAGAAACGATTTCCCATCCAACGAAATACTCTCTCCAACCGCATTCGTCCTGCCAACCAACTCCGTAGCAGCATATTCATTAATAACTGCCACATAAGAATTATTATCCACATCCGTCGTTTTAAGAAAACGCCCGCTTCCCAGTTCCAATCCTTGTATATCGTAATACGCCGCCGTAGTACCATAAGTCGTGATACTTTCACTGGTATACCCACTCTTAGCGGTAAAACTGGACTGCGCATTTGGTGCCGCCATGCTGATGGCTTCATCTTCCGTAAAATCTGACAGTTCTGAAAGACGAAGAGGATTTTCCTTGTTATCCCTGATCGTTACCGTCAGAAGATTTGTCCCCATATTTGCAATCTGATCCGTAACCGAATTGGTTGCCCCGCCTGCAATAGACACCAGGACAATCAGGGAAGCAACTCCAATAATAATACCCAGCATGGTCAAAAAAGACCTCATTTTATTAGACCTTATCGCTTTCCATGCCATTTTCAGTGATTGAAAAATCATCCTTCCACCTCCTCAACACAGCCGTCAAAAATCCTGATTTTACGATTTGCCTGATCTGCCACCTTTTCATCGTGGGTAATCAACACAATGGTATTTCCCTGACTGTGAAGTTCGTTGAAAATCCGTATGATTTCTTTCCCTGTTTTGGAGTCCAGATTCCCGGTAGGCTCATCTGCTAAAAAGAGGGATGGATTTGTAACCAAAGCCCTGGCAATTGCCACACGCTGCTGCTGACCGCCTGACAGCTCCGTGGGCCTATGTTTCATCCTGCCGGTAAGTTCCACCTTTTCCATTGCTTCCTGCACTCTTTTTTTACGTTCTGAGGCATGAACCCCCTGGTAAATCAACGGTAATTCTACATTTTCTTCTGCCGTCATCTTTCCAATCAGGTTGAAATCCTGAAATATAAATCCTATCTTACGATTACGTATCCGTGCCAATTCACGCTCTGAATACCGTTCAATGGACTGCCCATCCAGGATATATTCGCCGGTATCCGCCATATCCAGGCAGCCAATGATGTTCATCATCGTTGATTTCCCGCTTCCTGACGGTCCTACAATACTGACAAACTCACCTTGTGAAATACGCATATTTGCATGATCCAATGCACGGACCTCTTCGTCTCCGATTTGGTATATCTTTGATACATCATTGAATTTAATCATACTGCCACCTCACTGACTGCCGCCGGGCATTGCGCCACCGGATGGCATTGCACCGCCGGATGGCATTTCACCGCTGCCCCGCTGCATATTACCGGAAGGCATCTCTCCTGAGAACTCCCGCATCATAAATCCTTCACCGCCTGTCATGCTGCTGTCGGTAGAAGATGTTCTCGTATAATAAACCGTATCTCCTTCATACAGTCCACTGACGATTTCCACACGCGTGCCATCCGATAGTCCTGTTTCCACTTCTACCTCACCGGACAACTCTCCGCTTTCACTATCCTGTTCCGTATATACAAATACCCTGTCTCCTCGTTCCTGAAGTGCATTCACAGGGATCAGCAATATATTCTCTTTGTTTTCAATCGTAACGGTGGCAGAAGCATTCATGCCTGCCCGCATGGATTCATCATTCGGCAGCTCAATAACAGCTTCATATTTTGCCGTACCGCCGCTGCTGGTTGCGGAATTTGATAGCTTTGTAATGGTGCCGCTAAAAGTCTTACCTTCAATGGCGTCAAATGTCACTTCCGCCTCCTGTCCTACCGCAACGGTAAGAATATCCAATTCATCTATATTCACCGATAACAGCATCTTATCTTTCGGTGAAACCGTAAATGCCGTTGCATAATTTGAGTTTTCAGCCAAGTCATCGCTGCTTGTATTCGCAGTACTGCTGTCTGCAGTGCTTCCGCCTGATGAAGAAGCTCCTCCGCTGCCTGATGAAGACATTCCACCGCCTGATGAGGAAGCATTCGTATTACCTGAGTTACTTTGTCCTGAAGATCCATTTCCCGACGAATCACCTGAATTTCCATTACCCGAACCATTTCCCTGGGTATTGGGACTTGTTGTTTCCGGTTCCGTTTGCTTCGTTTCCGACTCGGTAGAAGTCTCACTTTCTGTTTCTGCCGCTGCTGTTTCTGTGAAGGTTATCTTATATGCCAGACTGTTGCCTTCTGCCTCACCGCCAATCTGTATCACTGTAACTGCAGCACCATCCTGTGCCGGTACCATACTTTCACCAAACCGATAACCGCTCCTGGCTGTCAATGTAACCACTGCGGTGTATACAGTACTTCCCTGAAATGTTTCACAAACCGGTTCCCATGTAAGACTGCCGGTATAAGCAGTTGTCTCTGCAATCTGTGTCTGAGGCGCCGCACCTGTTACCGGATTAGCCACAAGATTCTTGATCTCTGATATTGTCACAATTGCCTCCGTACTATCCGTACTGGTATTTCTGAATACTGTCTGTGCAGATGTCATATTGACATTGGTAAGTACCGCTCCAGCCGATGTGGCAGCTGCATTGGCTGTAGCTGATGCTGAAGTGTTTGCGTCCGAAGTGTTCCCATTCCCGGATGTGCTTTCACTCGTTTCACTGTTCGCCGTCACATTTACACTTTGTATTGTTCCTGCATACTCAGCCTGAATCGAACTTGTTTTTGATAAAACCAGCAGTTTCTGAAGCCTTTCGGCTAACTCAGCCCTCTCAGTTATCAATTGCTGATATTCCGATGACATCGGCATATCATCCAATGTAAGAAGAGTGTCACCTGCGCTCACGGATTCATTTTCTGATACGGAAATGGAATATATACTTCCTGCCACACCGGTAATCGCCAGTTCTTCGTGAATATAAACATTACCCGTTCCCAACTGCTTTCCATCCGAATCTGAAACAGTCACCTTCTCCTCCAGTTCCGGACCATTATCTGTCATCGTAATGATACATGTGCTCCCTTTCAATGAAGCAACTGTTCCTGTCTTCTCCGTATCATCCGACAAGGTCACTGTTACACTGTCCCCCTTGGAGACTCCCGAAACATTCTCCAACTCAACTGCCATCTTACCATCCACTGATAAAAGGACTAATGCCCCGTGTTCCAGCATGATATCCGTAACTTCCTCATCCTCTGATGCATAAATTTTCTTGACCCGGCCTGTAACCTTAGTCGTAAGGCTTTCGGTATCCGAATCGTCCGTTGCATCATTTATATCATCATCCAGACTCGATATCTCTTCCTGCAAGGTTAATAATGCACTCGTCAGGGATGCTTCATCCAGTGTAGCTAACACATCTCCTTCTTCCACATAGTCACCGCTTTCCACCAGGACTTCTATTACATCGATACCGGTAGGTATGTATACATTCAAAGCAGTATCACTTTCCAGGTTTCCGGTACCTATTACCGTCTTTGTAATATTTCCTTTTTCCACTGTGACGGACTGCACAGATTCACCTGCTGCTATCACCTTGGGACTATTTCCTCTGATCATAAAAAACACTCCTGTGCCAACTCCGGCCACAAGTACTGCCACCGTAACTGCAATGATCCATTTTTTCTTTTGTACCAGCCTTTTCATTTCCCGAATTTTACTCATATGATCCTCCATTTCAAAATCATTTTTTCCTTATGATAAAAAGATTTTAATAAAACTTTGTGTTCCTTCTGTGGGATTAACCTGAAATTAACCTGAAATGTATTTTTTTATAAGTTTTTTATAAGTAAGAAGCGATTTTCCAATGGATTATCGAAGGAATATTCGAAACAGTAATGGGTATTACCCCTGATACCTACGGATTGCTCCGCACTTTGTGCTCCCACAATCCTAAAAACATTCGAAATCCGCCCTATTCGGGCTACTTTCTCATGTTTTGCGGGTCCCA